>Ga0315286_10000903_pt1 | contig 26110 bp, 21 predicted proteins | sample YL17G10_0_MG_FD_205038 | JGI IMG/M metagenome (GOLD analysis project Ga0315286, IMG submission 205038) | Sediment microbial communities from Yellowstone Lake, YNP, Wyoming, USA - YL17G10_0 | ecosystem: Environmental > Aquatic > Freshwater > Lake > Sediment | place: USA: Wyoming | collected...
GATCTCCTTCGAAGTCATGAGGGACGCCGTGGACTGCGCGCGCCGCGGGCGCGTGCACATCCTTGATATCATGGCTTCCGCGCTCGGTGAGCCGCGCGCCGAGATGTCGCCGTTCGCGCCGCGCATCACGATCATCAACATCCCGCCCGACAAGATCCGCGAGGTCATCGGGCCGGGTGGCAAGATCATCAAGAAGATCACCGAAGAGACCGGAGCGCAGATCGACATCGAGGACAGCGGCGAGGTGCGGATCGCGGCGATCAGCCGTGAGTCCGGCCGCCGGGCCGAGGAGTTCATCCGCAACATCATCGAGGACCCCGAGGTCGGCCGAGTCTACCAGGGCAAGGTGCGCAGCATCGTCACCTTCGGCGCGTTCGTCGAAATCGTGCCGGGGCGCGACGGCCTGTTGCACATCTCGGAGATCGACTACCATCGCGTGGCGCGCACCGAGGACGTCCTCAACCTGGGTGACATCGTGATGGTGAAGGTCATCGGCGTGGACCGCGACGGCAAGATCAAGCTTTCGCGCAAGGCGCTGCTGCCGGAGCCTCCGGGATACGTCGCGCCGCCGCCGCGTGAAGGTGGCGACCGGGACCGCGGGCACGATCGGGACCGCGGCCGTGACCGTGACCGCGACCGGGGCCGCGGACCGCGTCGCTAGCCGGGGCTGAAGACGATCACAGGCAGGGCCGGGTGGCAGGGTGACCTGCCACTCGGCGTTTGGGGCAGGATCGCAGCCCCCGGGGACGAGTGATGGACGCTGACCTCTACCGCAAGACCGTACTGCCCTCGGGACTTACCCTGCTCACCGAGTGCATCCCCGACCGGCGCTCGCTCGCGCTTGGCGTGTGGGTGCGCAACGGTGCGCGTGACGAGCCGGGCGAACTGCTCGGCATCTCGCACTTCATCGAGCACATGATGTTCAAGGGCACCGAGCGCCGCGACGCGCGCGCCATCGCGGCGAGCCTCGAATCGCTGGGCGGGCACCTGGATGCCTTCACCGGCCGCGAGGAGGTCTGCTACTACGCCCGGGCGCTGGCCGAGCACCTGCCCGAGGTCGCGGACGTGCTGGCCGACATCGTCTGCCGCTCGAGCTTCGCGAGCCCCGAGGTGGACCGCGAGAAGTCGGTGGTGCGCGAAGAGATCGCCTCGGTCGAGGACAACGCCGAGGACAAGGTCACCGAGATCCTGGCCGAGCAGGTCTGGCCCGGGCATCCGCTCGGCCGACCCATCCTTGGCACGGAGGACACGGTCGGCCGCCTCGACAGCGCCTGCCTGCGTGACTACTTCCGCAGCCGCTACCGCTCCGAAGACCTGGTGGTCGCGGCCGCGGGCGCGGTCGAGCACGAGCGCGTGGCGGAGGTCATCGCCACCCATTTTGTCCCACCCGCCGGGCCGGTCCTGCCGCTCTCGGACCCGCCCGCGGGCTTCGTGCCGGGGGTGAGGCACGAGACGCGGGAGGACCTGCACCAACTCTACCTCGCGCTCGGCACGCGAGGCCTGGGCTACAACGACTCCGGCCGGCACACGCTGATCGTGCTCAATACGCTGCTGGGCGGCGGGATGAGTTCGCGGCTCTTCCAGAGCGTGCGCGAGGAGGCCGGGCTGGCCTACTCCGTGTTCTCTGCGGCGGACTTCCACCGGGAGACCGGTCTGATCACGATCCAGCTCGGCGTCGCGCCGGACCGCGGCCGCGAGGCGCTCCAGCGGGTGCGCCAGGAACTCGAGATGTTGGTGCAGGAAGGGCCGTCGCAGGAGGAGGTCGCTTCGGCGCGATCCCAGATCAAGGGAAGCGTGGTCATGGGGCAGGAGAGCGTCTCGAGCCGCATGGTCCACCTCGCCCACGAGGAGATCTACCGGGGCACCTACAGCTCGCCCGACGAGCAACTCGCGCGCGTCCTGGCCGTGACCCGCGACCAGGTCGTGGAGATGGCACGGCTGCTGCTGCCCCCCGGCCGCTTCGCGCTGAGCGCGATCGGCCCGGCGACCGGCGAGCCGCTCGACGAGCGCGACTGGCCGGTGGAGACGGGCCTGGCGGGCTGCTGAAGGAGGGGTACACAGCGAGGTCGCGGTCCGGTAGCTTGTGGGACATCCAGGAAGGAGACCGTGAACCATGATGGGCACGACCAACACCCAGACTTCGATGTTCCACTACGCCTCCGTCGAGCGGTTGGTCCCCGCGGATGATCCGCTGCGGGCGATCGAGGCGGTGATCGACTGGGAAGTGATCCGCGAGCAACTGGCCCCGTTCTGCGGCGAGACCAGCCGGCCGTCGATTCCGCCCGAGCAGCTGATCAAGGTGGTGTCCGCGTCTTGAGTGCCGAAACGCATGGCCTGGAACTTCGGGAGCACCGAGATCATGGCTCAGCAAGCAGTTGGTGAAGCCGCTTCGATGCACCCCCTGACGAGACAGAGTGGCGCATTGCCGTGGAGCAGGCTCGGAATCGTACTGCTCTTGGGCGCGGTCGCTGCGTTGGCGCACCTGCTCCCGCCCGGGTTGCGCGACATTGCCTTCTACCCGGCGCTGGGTCTCTTCCCGGGGATGGTGGTCTCGCAGCACCTTGCCGTCCGTGACGATACGCTCCACGGCTGGGTCTTGGGGCTCGCGCTTTCGCCCCTGCTGAGCGCACTCGGTGGACTGCTCTGTCTGGGTCTCGGCATGGCGGTTGTCCCCGCAGCCGCCACGATCGCTGGCGTAGCGTGGCTCGGTTGGCTGCTGATCGAGGCCTCGCGCCGTCCCTGCGCCGGGACCGCGCACGCTGGGACTTCGGGTTCCTGGCTGCCCTGGGCGTTGGGCTTCGCGGCGCTTCTCGCCCTGCTCCCGCTCCTGAACCGCTGGATTCTTGTGCGTATGGATTCCTGGTTCCACGCGGGTCTGGTCTGGGAGGTCGCGCTGCGCGGTATCCCGCCTGAGAACCCCCTCTTTGCCGGGTCGCCGGGCAGCTACATGTGGGTCTACCATGTCTTCATTGCGCTGCTCACCGGCGCCAACGGCGACCCGTTCGTCGCCATGGCGACCCTGAATGTCGTGGACGGCTTCCTGCTGGTGGCCATGATCCATAGACTCGGGTTCCTGCTGTGGCGGGACGAGCGCGCCGCCCTGGGCTGCGTCGCGCTTGCCCTCCTCGGGCTCAACGCCGGGACCTGGTTGCTGTGGCCCCTGGGGTTGCTCCGTGCGTCTATCGGGGAGGACGTGGGCTGGCCCGAGGTGGTCCGCTTGCTCCGTACCGTCCGGCTCCAATCGGGCGAGGTGATCTCCTCCCTCAGCGCGCCGTTCGCCCACATGGTGAGCCTGCTGGACAAGTTCACGCTTGGAACGGCGCTCAACTACGCCTGGGTCCTGCTGCTGCTCTACCTCTGGGGTGCCCTCTCCTGGCTCGACGGAGGCCGCAGGGGGCACGTCGTCTGTGTCGCACTGGTCACGTTGGGTCTGTTCCTCTTCCACGGGGTCGTGGCCCTCTCTGCCGTGCCGGCCTTGGTCGCAGCGACGCTGGCCGTGCTGGCGCTCCGGCAGCGATGGCGGTGGCTCCCGACCAGTCCGCGGCTGGTCGCATTGCTGGGTGCGACGGCGGCGGGGATCTCGCTGGGGCTTCCATACCTTGTCATGGTGTCCCAAGGATGGTCGCCGGAACGTTCGGGTCTGCGCCATCAATACCTCCGGCCGGGACTCGTCATGCCGTGGACGCTCTTGACCTCCCTGGGCATCGTGCTCTGGCTGGCGCGAGGGCCGCTCGCGCGGGCGTTCCGGGAGCGGTCGTCCGGACCCGCGCTCGTCGCGGTCTTTGCCGCGGCGCTGACGCTCTTCACTCTTGTGGTCCACCTGCCCATTGACAACGAATCGAAGTTCGTGTTCGAGATCTTCTTCGCCGTCGTGCTCTTCGGTGGGGTGGAGTTCTTTCCCTGGCTCTCCCGCCTGGTCGCCCGGCGCGGACGCTGGATCGCGGCGACGGTCTTCGGCCTGCTGTTCCTGGTGGGTCCGGCGCTCACGGTGACCGGGTTCGTCTCGGACGGGAATGGGCGGGTGAGCCCACTGATCCGGCCCTCCCCCGGGGAGGAGCGGCTCTACGAGTGGATCAGGAACCGGACGGAGACGGACGCCGTATTCCTGGACGATCACTACTGCGACCTGGTCATGGTGCACGGCAGGCGTGCACTGTATCTAGGTTCTGCCTCCGGCCCCGAGCAATTCGCGTTCCCGCTCCGGGAACTGCTGCGACGCCGCGCTGTGATGGCCGACGTCTACGGGTCGTGTGGGAACCTGGCACGTGATGCCGAGGCCCTCGGCTCGCTTCAGCGCCCCATCTACGTGTTGTACCGCCCGTTGGGTGGTGCGCCGGAGTGCGCTGCCTTCCACGTCCTGGAGCGTAGCCCCGATCTCTTCACGCAGGTCCTGGTGCTGGACGGCTATCGCGTCTATCGCCTGCGGGACTCGCGAGGCCGTGCTCGGGTCGCTTGAAACCTCTTCGGTGTTCCTTGTCCATGGGGAGGACTCGGGATGCCGGGGCCGAAGTCCGGTGCCTCCGCCGGCGTTTCCCCGGAGTCCCTACCGTCGATGCGCACCGCGGGGAGAGGAGTTCAGCAGCAGCCCGATCCCCTCCACCCCGCGGTCCGTGGGCGGGCAAGTGAACAGGGCGCGCCCGCAGCCATGAGCCGTGGCTCTGCGAGGCCGGCTGAACCTCCGTCACACGGCCGGGTCAGCTGCTTGTGGGCGGTCCGGACGCTGATACCCGCGACCTCGGTAGCACGCTCGCCGTGCCACGCCTACCCGCGGACGCGAATGACCGGAAGGGCTCGACACAGAGGGCGAGTCCGTCCTCGATCGTGGATGTTCATCCGGGGTTGCTCCCTGATCGGACTGGGCTGGCTTCGGCACCACCCAGCTTCCCGCAGCAGGGTCCCGGCTGAACAGGGCCCTCGGCGAATGACCTCCTGAGACATCACAACTAGGCGGGGCCCGTCTTGCCCGCGGGCGCCGCACACAACTCGTGCAGCACCCGGCCGAGCCGCCGGATTCCCTCGGCGATGCGTTCCTCGGGCATGTTCGAGAAGTTCAGGCGCAGGGTGTTCTCGTGCCCGCCATTGGGGAAGAATGAGCCGCCGGGCACGAACGCCACGTTCCGCTCGAGAGCACGCACCAACAACTCGCGGGCGCTGACGCCTTTGGGGAGCGTCGCCCACAGGAACAGGCCGCCCCGCGGGGTGGTCCAGGACACCCCGGGGGGGAACTCCGACTCGATCGCGCTCAGCATGGCGTCGCGGCGGCGGCGGTAGACCTCACAGATGCGCGCGATGCTGGCGTCGAGGTCGAAGCGCTCGAGGTAGGCGAGGATCTGGCACTGCGCCAGCGTCGAGGTGTGCAGATCGGCGCCCTGCTTGACCAGCGTGTACTTTCCGTAGATCTCGCGCGGAGCGGCCAGCCAGCCGACGCGCATCCCGGGACAGAAGATCTTGGAGAAGGTCCCGAGGTAGACCACCGGGGCGGTACCGCCCAGCGAGGCCAGCGCCGGCGGGGTCGTTCCCTCGTAGCAGAGCTGCCCGTACGGGTCGTCCTCGATAACCACCAGCCCGTGGCGGGCCGCGGCATCGAGCAGGGCACGGCGCCGCTCCAGGCTCCAGGTCCGCCCGCTGGGGTTCTGGAAGTTGGGCACGACGTAGACCAGCTTCGGGCTCCGGCAGCCGGCGATGCAGCGCTCCAGCTCCGCCTGGACCATGCCGTCGTCATCGGTCGGCACCTCGACGAAGCGGGGGCGATAGGCCCGGAAGGCGTTGATGGCGCCTAGATAAGTGGGGCTCTCGCACAACACCTCGTCACCATCGTCGAGGAAGACTCTGCCGGTCAGGTCGAGTCCCTGCTGCGAGCCGGAGGTGATGAGGATCCCGGAGGCCTCGAACGCGGTGCCGAGCCGGGAGTTCAGGCGTCGGGCGATGGCCTCGCGCAGTCCGGGGTGCCCTTCGGTGGTCGAGTACTGCAGCGTCCGCGGGCCCTCCCGGTCGAGCACCTCGGCCATCACGGCCTTCAGATCCTCGATGGGGAAGAGCTCCGGGGCCGGCAGGCCGCCGGCGAAGGAGATCACCTCGGGCCGCTGCGTGATCTTGAGCAACTCCCGGATCTCCGAGGCCTTCATCCCATCCAGGCGGCGCGCGAATGATGCAGTCACGGTGTCCTCCTCGAGTCTCAGACGATGGGCCGTGTCGAGGCGGCCCAGATCTCCGCGGTGTGGGGAAAGCCCGTCTCCTGGCGGATCGCTCCGGCCAATCGCGCGATGCCCTTCCGGATCTGGTCCTCGTCCGGGTAGGAGAAGTTGAGGCGGATGAACTCGGCCGGCGGCTCATCGGCGAAGCACGCCCGACCCAGCACGATCTGCTGGTAGATCGGCTCGCGGTTGCTGCGATCGATCCGGATCTCCATGTCAACCTCCGTTCGAGATGGTCTCCGAGCATGGATTGGCACTGACCAATCAGCATCGTAGTCGTTGTCGGCCGGCATTCAAGGTCCAATGGAGGCCCGAGTGCTCGGTCCAATGACGGAGGTTGGACTTGTTGGACTGTGAACCGGCCGTCAGTCCGGCATTGCCTGGCATCAGTAAGGCCGCGTGACGCGACGGGCGCTCAGGTGTCCTGTCTTTGCCTCTCCCGCCCGCCCGCCGCGGGGCCGCCTGGTGTTTCATGCATGACTGCGGAATCGCCCCCGGATGGGGCCGGAACTTCGCTTGGGACCGGTTTGACAGTGACCTGGGTGCCCGACATAGTGTAGGGCGATGGGAGCGAAGCCTCGGTCGGCACCGGACTTGCATTCCGCCGGGGACATCATGGACCCCCGGCTCCGTTCCCCCAGGCGCCTGGTCACCCTCCCGGCGCGAGGCCTGGCCGGCGTGCTGCTGACGCTTGCCCTGACCGGCGCCGTGCCGGCCGCGGACTCCACGTTGCCCGTGCCGCGCGACACCGCCGACATCGCCTCGTCCATCCAGGTGCCGGGCCCCGGCCAGCGCGAGGTGCTGCCCGCCCCGGCGCAGGCCTTCGGCCCGCGGGAGTCGCTCAGGTTCTCGGTGCAGTACGGCTTCATCCCCGCTGGTAGCGCCTGGCTCGAGATCCCCGAGACGCGCGACTACCGGGGCCACGAGGTCTACCTGCTGCTGGCGCGCGCCGAATCGAACGCCTTCTTCAGCCGCATCTACAAGGTTCGCGAGCGGATCGAATCGTACTGGGACCGCCGCGGCCTCTACAGCCGGCGCTACTTCGAGGACCGCCGCGAGGGGAAGTCCCGTCAGAAGAGCGACATCGTCTTTGATCCGGTCCGCAACGAGGCGGTCTACTCGGACGGCCGCACCTTCCCGGTGCCCGCGCGGGTGCAGGACGCGCTTTCGGCGTTCTACTACTTCCGCACCCAGGCTCTACCCCTCGGTGGCAGCATCGTGTTCCACTATCATGCGAGCCGGAAGAGCCAGCCGCTGCAGGTCAAGGTGCTGGGACGCGAGCGCATCAAGACCCCGGCCGGCACCTTCGATTGCATCGGCATCGAGCCCATCCTGAAGGCCGGGGGCATCTTCAAGCACTCGGGCCGGCTGGTGATCTGGGTCACCGACGACGAGCGCCGCATGCCGGTGCTCATGAAGAGCAAGGTCGCCATCGGCTCGATCAGCGTGGTGCTGGTCGAGGCCAGGGCGGGGGGCTGATGTCGCGCTACCGGGAAGCGGATCTCTCGCGGCTCACGGAGGGCTCCATCGAGCAGCGGGCCACGCGTGTCCGGATCGAGGACTTCGCGCGGCCTCTCGCGCCAGGAGCGGCCGCGGCCGTGCTGGACTCGCTGCCGTATCAACTGGCGGCGCGGGCGCTGCGCGAGGTCGTGGAGCGCGTCGCCGAGGCGCACCAGCGGGGACGCCCGGTGGTGGCCATGTGCGGTGGCCACGTCGTCAAGGCGGGTGTGTCGCCCTGCCTGGTCGCCATGCTCGAGCGCGGCGTGATCACGCACCTGGCTCTCAATGGCGCGGCCGCCCTGCACGACATCGAGATCGCGCGCGCGGGACGGACCTCGGAGGATGTCGAGGCGAACCTGCAGACGGGCTCCTTCGGCATGGTGGACGAGACCGGCGACTTCATGAACGCCGCGATGCGCGAAGGCGCGCGGCGTGGCGAGGGCCTGGGCGAGTGTTGGGGGCGGGCGCTTTGCGAGGAAGCGCCGCCATACGCCAGCGCGAGCCTCGTGGCGACGGCGTGGCGGCTCGGCGTCCCGGCCACGGTCCACGTCGCCGTGGGCACGGACACGGTTCACTACCACCCTGCATGCGACGGAGCGGCGCTCGGAGAGACCTCGCTGCGCGACTTCCGCATCTTCGCGGCGACGCTGACCGAGGCGCGCGGCGCAGCCGTGCTCAACTTCGGCTCGGCCGTGGTGCTGCCCGAGGTCTTCCTCAAGGCGCTCGCGGTGGCACGCAACCTGGGCGCCGGCCTGGAGGGTCTGACGACCGCGAACTTCGACCAGGTCCAGCACTACCGGCCGCGGGTGAACGTGGTCGAGCGCCCGACGCGGGCCGAAGGGGCCAGGGGTTACTCCATCACCGGCCACCACGAGATACTGGTCCCGCTCTTCGCGGGCGCCGTCCTGGCCCGGATCGCTGGCTGACCGGGGCGAATACGCCGGGCTCTGGCTGGACTCGGCACAGGCCTTGCTTTTGCCGCATACGGCCCGAACGGGCAGACGCGTTTGACAGCACATTCGGAAGCCGCCTAGAATTTAACTCCCCTTCGCACCGTGACTTGCGGTGCTCGACTGGCTCCAGGGCGGAGGCTCACCAAGACGCGTCTAGCTACTGCTTCGGGCGGGGTTGGCTGACTTCTTTACCCTGCTGATGGATTGTGTACCGGGTTTCACCCGATACCGGTCGCGTGTGTCTGGTAGGCCAGAGGGTTCTTCGACCGCCGTTCACCCCGGCATGTCCACGCGCGGGGTTTCGCGGGAGAGCTCCATCCTTAGGAGTGGTTGTGAAGCGTTCTGCGGTCATCGTCGTCGCCCTCGTTCTCGCGCTGCCTCCCGGTCCGGTCTTAGGGGCGGTGGTTCCGGACGACACTCCCATCGACCAGCTCGATTGGGGCGCAATGCCCGAATACCGCATCGTCCCGGGAGACGAGTTGGTGCTGAACTTCGGCCCCCACGGGGACACCGGGTCGGATTTGTTCCGCCTGACGATCGTGCGGCCCGATGGCCGCATCACGGTCTATCCGATCGGGGATGTCGTGGCCGCGGGCCGCACGCCAGTCGAGCTTCAGACCGAGTTGACCCGGCTGCTGGCCGCCGAATTCAAGCAGCCGCGCGTCACGGTCGAGCTCACGAGGGTGGCCGCGAACCAGGTGCACGTCCTGGGGCGGGTGAAGCAGCCAGGCTCGCAGGCGGTCCAATCGCTCCCGACCCTGCTGCAGGTCATCGCCGCGGCCGGGGGCTTCCAAGACGACGCGGCGCGCAACAGCGTGATCGTCATGCACCGGGTCGGCCTCGGGTCCGTGAGCGTCGCCCGCATCCGCGCAGACCGGCTCCTGCGGGGCGGCGGCGACGTTCCGCTCTCCCGCTTCGACATCGTTTACGTGCCGCGCTCGACCATCGGCAACGTGAACGTCTTCGTGAACCAGTTCCTCACGAACCTCGGCGGCCCGGTTACGTCCACCGCCCTGGTCGGCTGGGAACTCTTCAACCTGGACAGGGTCTACCCCGCTTTCCGCGTAGTACCCCGCTAGGGAGAAGCCCGCATGACGCCTGAGCTCGTCCCGGCTCCATCCAGTTCCCAGCGCGCCACCGCCCGGGAGTTCTTCGCGGTGGTGTTCCGCCGCCGCTGGATCATCATCGGTCTGTTCGTCGTGACCCTGGTGACCGCCATGGTCGTGGCGTTCGGCACACCCACGGAGTATGTCTCGTCCGGGCAGGTGCTGGTGCGGCGGGGAGAGCAGCAGAGCGCTCTGAGTCCAGTTCGCCAGGTTGCGAACGATTGGGAGATCGAGCTTGGCAGCGAGATCCAGACGGCGCAGAGCTGGCCGGTCCTGCAGCGTGCCCAGAAGTTCCTGGACGAGGAACGACGGGGCCAGCCGGCCGCGAAGATGGCCGGGGTCCAGGTGATCGTGGAGGTGACCGGCAAGAGCAACGTGTTGGAGATCGCCTGCCGCGACCGCGACCCGCGGGTCGCCGAACGGGCTTGTGACGCCCTCATCCGCGCCTACATCGACTATCGGCAGCGCTCTGAGCTCAACTACCCGGAGCGCTTCTTCGACCGCGAGCTCAGGCAGGCCGAGGCGGAGCTCGATCGCTGGGCCGCCAGGCGCCGGGAATTCGCCGACTCGACCGGGATCGTGGACCTCCAGGTGCAGCGCTCGAATCTCATCGGTCTGCGCAGCAGCCTCGAGGGACATCGGACGGACGCCATGAGCCTCATGGCGGAGGCGACGGCCTCGTACCGGCTCATGGGGCAACTCAAGCAGAACCCCGGTATCGACATGCCCAACTTGGTGCAGTTGATCCCGAACGACGCCGTCATCATGTCGGTCAAGGGGCACGTCGTCGATCAGGAGAGCCGCATCGCCAAGCTGCGCGAGCGCTACCGGGACGATTCATTCGAGTTGTCGAACGCCCAGACCACGCTCGACACGTTGCGCTCACTGCTGCAACGCGAGGTCGAGACCCGCTACGCCGTCTCGCGCTCGAACGTGGCGGTGCAGCAGGCGAGACTCGATGCGATCGACCGCAGCCTCGCCGCGGTGGATGCCAAACTGGCCAGGATGGGGGAGCTGGAGGCCAAGTCCGCGGAGATCGAGAACCAGGTCTCCACCTGGCGCCTCCGCTACTCCGACATCGCGAGGAGCAGCGATGATGCTCGCGTCAATCAGAACACGAGACAACGGATCTCGGTCTTCCTGTTGAACCCTGCGAGTCCCGCGCGGCCGCAGAACGCCCTGGACTACGTGCGGCTCGCGCTCGCGCCGGGCTTCAGCCTGGTCGTGGGCGTCGGTCTGGCGTTCTTCGTCGATGGTCTCGATCTCACGGTCCGCACTTCCCCCCAGGCGGAGGAGGAAGTCCGGTTGCCGGTGCTCGCCGCCATCAGGGAACGGAAGCGGGGTGGCTGGCGTCTCCGCCACCTCGATTCAGAGAAGACGACCGCATGACCCGCCTCTTCGACGCCCTCACCAAGGCCCGGTCGGCTCAGCCGGCCCCGCCGGTCCGATCAGCGGCCGCCTTCGCCCCGCCGGCCCCGATGAAGGCGGTGCGCCCCGCGCCGGAGCCCGCCGCCGCGCCGGACGCCGGAGCCCGCCGCCGGATCGTGGCTTTCGGCGGGTCGGTGGCGATCCCGACCGACGTGCTGCGCGAGGTGACCGGGCTGCGGATCGGTCTCGAGGCCGCGCTCACGCGTCGCATCCCGCGCACCGTGATGTTCGTCGCCTTGCAGGGCGGCGAAGGCACCTCGACGGTGGCCGCGCAGTTCGCGCAGTTGCTGGCGAGCGACGAGCGCCTGCGAGTCCTGCTGGTGGACGCGCACGTCCGGCGTCCCGCATACGGGCCCGATGGATCGCCGGCGGCGGCTCACTTGGCGCGCGCCACACGGCGTCGACAAGCACGGTCCGGGGCCCCGAGCCCGGACCTGATGCCGATCTCCGGGGATTCGCGCGAGCAGCACACGCTCACTCCGGATTCCCTGCGTGAGTCGCTCGACGCGATCGCCAGTGGCTACGACTGGATCGTGATCGACGGGCCCGCGGTGCTGGAGTCGCCCGACGCGGCCACGCTCGGGGCGGTGGCCGACGGGGTCGTCGTCGTGGTGCAGGCCGGGCGCACCAAGCGGCCCGTGCTCACGCGCGGAGTGGACCTGATTGACCGGGCCGGCGGACACGTTCTCGGGATGGTGCTGAATCGCCGCCGGTTGGAGATCCCGGAATTCATCTACCGGCGGATCTGATCCGCCAGCCACCCCGGTGAGCGATCCCCGATTCGTGCCCGAGGAGCCTGTGCGGGCCGCAACGCGGTCCCCCGGCGCCCGCGTGTCGGCCCGGCTGTCGTCCCCGCTCGCGCTCGCCAGTACGTGGGCGGGAAACGCCCTCGCGCTCATCGTCGGAGGGAGCCACGCCTCTGGATCTGGGGTGTGGGTCGCGCTCGGAGGCCGCGAGTTCTGCCTATCCGATCTGGATGTCTATGCCGTGGTCCGGGATCGCGCCGCCCGGCGCGCGGCGGAGACCCGTGCCCATGCCGACCGCCCGGGGCTGCGCGCGCGGCTGCTGGCCTGGGGGTTCGCCGCCCCGCTCGAGGTGGCCTTCCTTGTTCCCGCGGACCTTGCGCGCCTCCCGGCGCGCCCAGCCACGCTCGAGCTCGCGCGCCACGGGCTCGTCATCGCGGGTGACCCGGCCTGGCGCGACCGCGTCCCACGCTGGAAGCCAAGGGACGTGAGCCGCGAGGAGATCCTGCTGCTGCACGAGAACCGCGCCTTCGAGTTGCTGCTCGTCTGGCCGTCGCTCGCGGGCCCGGATTCGCTGGCGCGCCTGCAGGCGCGCCACGCCGTGCTCAAGTGCGCGCTCGACGTGGTGCGGGTCGAGGCGCTGAACCGGGGCGAGTATCCCGACGGGCTCCGGGCGCTCGTGGAGTGGGCCGGCCGGTCAGGGTGCTCCGCTTTGGGCGGGTCCGGGCGGGCGGCGTTCCTCGCGCTACTCGAGACGGCGGTCGCCTGGCGCGCGGGCCAGGTCCGGGAGCTCGATGCCGTCGAGGCACGGGACGAGTGGCGGACCGTAGCGGCGGCCTGGCTCATGACGTGGCGGGCGCGGATGGGGCCCTCGTACGACGACGCTGTCCGCGGCGCTCGGCGCGCCCGCCTGCAGCACCGGCTGCGCCGCGCACTCTCCTGGCCCGCGCGCAGCGGCCTCGGCCCGCCGCTCGCCGGGCGGTTGCGCCACGCGTTATGCGGCACGCCCCAGCACCGCGTGAACGCCTCGGCCGCGGTCCTGCTCCTGGCCGCGGCGGAGGAAGGCTGGAGCGGGGCTGATCCGCCGTTGGCTGGGCGCGCGAAGCGCTCACTCGCAGCGCTCGGCGTGGTGCCGGCTGCCGCGCGGACTGACTGGGCCGCCGCCGCGCGCGCCGTGGTCGGCGCGTGGGACCGCTGGGTGCTCGACGGCCAGCGCACCGCGGAGCCTGCGTGAGACGGCGCCTGGCCGTGCTGCTCGTGGACGCGCTCGGCTGGGAGCTGGCGGCGCGCACGCCTGGTTTCGCCGCCGGGCTGCCGCATCGGCGCCGACTCGAGACTGTCCTGGGCTTCAGCTCCGGGGCGTTGCCGACCCTATTCACCGGGCAGCTGCCGAGCGAGCATGGGCGGTGGCTGATGTACCGCCGCGCGGGGAACTCCGGCACGCCCTTCCGCGGCTTCCGCTGGCTCGGGTTGCTGCCGCCGCGGCTGCGCCGCAGCTGGAAGCTCTCGGTGCTGCTCACCCGGCTCGTCGCACGGCGCGGCGTGCGCGGCTACTTCAGCCTCTACCAGGTCCCCCGCGAGTTGCTCGACGAGTTCGATCTGGCCGAGCGCGACGACATCTTCGCCCCGGGTGGATTACCCGTGGACTCGCTGTGGGACACGGCGGAGCGCATCGGTGTATGTTGGCGTGGCTGGAACTGGCGTACGCCCGAGCCCGAGGTTCTGAGCGCGATGGAGCGCGCGCTCGAGTGCGGGCCCGAGGACTTCCTGTTCTGCTACACTGCCGAACTCGACGCGGCGCTGCACCGGGAGGGGGCGGGCGGCGCCGGCGTGCGCGAGCGCCTGACGCGCTACGACGCATGGCTCACGCGCAACGTCCACGCCGCACGGCGGCGCGGCGAGGATCTGCGACTCGTGCTGCTGTCCGACCATGGCATGCTGGACGTGCGCGACACCGTGGATATGATGGGTGCGCTTGCGGGACTTTCCTGCCGCTGGCCACGGGACTATGTGCCGTTCTTCGACTCGACCTTTGCGCGCTTCTGGTGGCGTTGCTCCGCAGCGCGTGATGAAGTTCGGTCCGCGCTGGAGGGCGTGCGCGGCGGCCGGTGGCTTGATGATGACGAGCTCGAGCGAGCCGGTGCGCTCTTCCCGGCGCGCGAATACGGGGAGGACATCTACCTGCTCGACCCTGGAGTGCTGATGGTGCCCTCCTTCATGGGCTCGCACCCGCTTGCGGCCATGCATGGCTACGACCCGGCGCATCCGGAGATGGCTGCCGTGCTCTTTGCCAACCATCCCGTACCCGAGGGCGTACGCCATCTGAAGGACGTGCGCGGCTTCCTCGAGGACGGATTGGCCTGGCTGGCGGAGACCCGGTGAGACCAGGCGAGATCGCCAAGTCCGTCTCGCGCGGCGCCTTCTGGCTCACCGTGGAGAAGGTGGCGGCGCTGGTCTCGAGCGTGGCCTACTCGGTGGTAGTCTTGCGCTGGCTGGGGCCGGGGCAGTTCGGGACCATAACGCTTGCCCTGGCCTGCGTCGGGTTCGCCACCGCCGCGACCGGCAACTTCGAGATGTTCCTCGAGCGCTACGCCGCCGAGTACGAAGCGCGCGGTCAGGTCCGCACCCTGCGCCGCGCCCACCTCCTCGCGCTGGGCATCAAGCTCGGGCTCGGCCTCGCGGCGAGCGTGGCGCTGCTGGCCCTCACTCCGTGGCTCGCCAGCTTCTTCGCTGTCCCCGCACTGCTCGCACTCGTGCCTGTCCTGACGGTGATGGTTGCCTTCGACGGGGCATCCACCACGGGCCGGGCCACGCTCTACGGCCGGCAGGAATTCCGCCGGCTCTCGCTGCTGGCCGTCTTCTTCCACCTCGTCAAGGTCGTCATGGTGATCGTGCTCTGGCGGAGCGGCCAAGATCTCATCGCGCTGGCCATCGGTTTCTCCGCGCTGGCCGTGGCCCTGGGTGTGGCGCAGACCGCGATGTCGCTGTGGATCACGCGGCATGCCCGGGACGCCGAGCCGCCGGCCCCCGAGCGCGCCTGGCGCGGGTTGCTCCGCGGCATGTTCGGCTACTGCATGCCCCTGCTCGGCGCGCGCATCGCCTTCATGTCGGGGCAGAACCTGAGCACGATCGTCGTGGGGAAGCTGTTCAGCCCCGGGAACCTGGGCTACTTCAAGTTTGCCTTCCAGACCATCGAGCGCTTCAACGAGCTGGCGAACGCAGCGCCGTCCTCGCTCATGCCAGCGCTCACCGGCATGGTCGCGCGAGGGGAGCGGCAGCGGCTGCGCCTGATCTTCGACCAGGCCCTGCGGCTCATCCAGGCGCTGGCCTTCGCGCTCTCCTTCGGGGTGTTCGTCTTCGCCCGCGAGCTGACGATCCTCATCGGCGGCTGGTCGTTCGTGCCGGCCGTTCCCATGCTGCGCGTGCTGGCTCTGGTGCCCCTGACCCGCACCGCCCAGCAGCCGCTCTCGATGCTGTTCCAGTCGCTGCGGCGTCCCGGCACGGTGCTGGCCCTGTCCGTGGTCAAGTTCGTGACGGAATTCGGTGCCTACTTCCTGCTGGTGATCCCTCTGGGTGTCATCGGCGCGGCCTGGGCAAACCTGGCCGGTGCGGTGGTGGCGTTCGTCGTGGCCCTGGCGCTGCTGGCGCGCGTGATCCCGGAGGGTGCGTCGGATCGTGTCCGCGCCGTGCTTGCGGCGGTGGCCCTGCTGTTGCCGCTGCTGGTCGTCACCCTGCTCGGCGAGTTGTGTTTCCGCAGCGTGTCCCGGATCCTGTTCCATCTCGCGCTGGTGCCGCCCGCGGCCGTCGGGATGTTCGCCCTGGGACTGGTGCGCCGTGAGGATCTCGACAAGCTGGCGAACGTCCATCTGGAACGGCCCTGGACGCGGATGGTGCGCGACGGCCTGCTGCTCGCGCTCGGTTTCATCGCCCGCCTGGCCGGAGTGCGGAGGACCGTGTGAGCGTGCTGCGCGTGCTGGTGATCGTCCCGGCGCACGACGAGCAGGAGAGCCTGCCGCGCACGCTCGACGAGCTGCGCGCGGCCGCGCCTGGCGTGGACCTGCTGGTCGTGGACGACGGCTCCCGTGACGCGACCGCCGCCTTGGCGCGCGCGCGCGGCGTGAGTGTGCTCCGCCACGTCTTCAACCAGGGCGTGGGCGCGGCGCTGCAGACCGGGTTCCGCTGGGCCGTCGAACACGGCTACGACGTGGGAGTGCAGTTCGACGCGGACGGCCAGCATGACCCCGCCTGCCTGGAGGCGTTGCTCGAGCCGGTGCGCGCCGGCCGTTGCGATGTGAGCATCGGATCGCGCTACGTCCAGCGCTCCGGCTACCGGGCGTCGGCCGCACGCCGCATCGGCATGGTGCTCTTCTCCACGCTGGTGAGCGCGGTGCTGCGCGTCCGGATCACCGACACGACCTCCGGCTTCCGCGCCTACGCGCGACGGGTCATGGAGGTGTGCCAGTACGATTTCCCGCCGGACTTCCCCGATGCGCCCCTGCTGATCATGCTCGGGCGTCTCGGCTTCCGCATGGAGGAGGTGCCGGTCGAGATGCGCGAGCGGCGGGCCGGGCGGTCCTTCTACACGCTCGGCAAGTCCCTCTATTACCCCTACAAGAACCTGCTGGCCTCGCTGATGGCACTGCTTCGGCGGCCGGCGCAGCCCTGAGGGCCATCCCATGGTGTTCCTTTCGAGGACCCAGGTCATCGCCGCGATCGGCGCGGTCCTGCTTGTGCTCTATGTGCTGGACCTGGTGCGGCGCCGCAAGCTGTCCGAAGAGTACTCGCTGCTCTGGGTGGTTTCGACCGTCGTCGTGGCGTCGCTGGGGTTCTCAACTCCACTGCTGGTCTGGGTGAGCCGCGAGCTCGGCATCGTGCAGGAGAACTCGACGGTCTTCGCCTTCGGACTCGTGTTCAGCATGGCGATGCTCCTGCATCTCTCGGTCCGGCTCTCGCGGCTGGGCCTGGAGAGCCAAGCGCTTGCGCGCGAGCTGGCCCTGCTGCGCCAAGAACTCGAGGAGTCGCGCGCGGGTGGCCCGCCGGCGTGCCCGCCGGCCGTGGATCCGGCATGAGGCGCCCGCTCCAACTGCTCACGGCGGTGGCCATCTCGGTGGCCGCGGTGTGGTTCTCCATGCGGGGGGTGAGCGTTCCGGAGGTCTGGCGGGCGCTGCGCCACTCCAACCTCCTCCTGTTCGGCGTCGTCATGGTCCTGACGCTGGCCAGCTTCTTGGTCCGGGCTCTGCGCTGGCGCTCGCTCCTGTCCGGGGTGCAGGGACCCTCGCTCCACAGGCTCTACAGCGCCACCATGATCGGCTTCATGGCCAATAACATGCTGCCCTTCCGGCTGGGCGAGTTCGTGCGGGCCTGGGCACTGGCGCGCCGCGAGCGCTGCTCGACCACGATGGTGATGGCGACGATCATAGTGGAGCGAGTGGTGGACATGCTCGCGCTGCTCGCGATCCTGGGCGTCACCATGCTCGTGCACCCCATCCAGGCGAGCAGCAAGGCGGCGGAATTCACACAGGCGGGCGCCGTCTCGCTGATCGTGATCACGGTGGGGCTCACTCTCATGCTAATCCTGATCGAGCGCATGCCCGGGCTGGCGCGCCGCGTTGTGCGCCGGTTCTCGAGTTGGCTGCCGGAACGCCACGAGGGCCGCGTGGTCGCCGCGCTCGACCATTTCGTCGAGGGCCTGGGGCTGTTCCGTGACCTGCCCCGCCTGCTGTGGGTCTTCCTGCTCTCGTTCGTGCTGTTCTCCTGCTTTGCAGTGGCGCTGCAGCTCAGCATGCTGGCGTTTGGCATCCACCTGCCCTGGTACGCGGGCTTCACGCTGCTGGTCATCAGCGCGTTCGCCATCATGGCGCCGGCCGCCCCGGGCTACATCGGCACCATGAACTTGGCGTGCGTGGCCGGGCTCGCGCTCTTCGGCGTGGCCAACCGCGAGCTGGCCAACTCCTTCTCGTGGTTCTACTGGGCGGGGCAGTGGCTGCCGGTCACCGTGGTGGGCCTGTTCTACCTGCGGCGCGAGGGGCTCTCGCTGCGTTCGCTCAATCAGGCCCAGGAATCGACTTCATGACCTCGCGAGCCGGGCAGCTCGGCGGCGACCGGGCAGTCGCCGGAGCGCACGACCGGCTGGTCATGGAAGTAGGGATGCGGGCGGACGGGGATGAAGTGCACGGAAGCGCCGATGTTCTCGGCGTGCAGTTCCTGGATGAAGCGCGCGCGCTCGACCGCGCGCGGGTCCGGGCACAGCGTGTCGGGCTCGACGCCCGCCAGCACGTGGGGCACGATCGTTTGCTCGAGAACGGAGCACGGGTTGGTATCAGTCGTGCGATCCGGGGGCACCAGTCGCCCTGGTTCGAGCTGCCCGTCCCGGGATCGCGATGAGCCAGCGCTTCGTCCGGGACGCGCTGGGCCTCGCGGTCAGTCAGTACCTGGCGCGCGGGATCTTGCTGGCGCGCGGCTTGCTGGCCGCGGTCGCCCTGGGGCCCGCGGGCTTCGGCCAGTGGAACGCGCTCAACCTGATTCTCGACTACGGCGGCTATGCCTCGAGCGGCGCTCTGCAGGGGCTCGATCTGCAACTGCCCGCGCCGACCGCGCGGGGCGAGGCGGGGGAGGCCCGGCAGTTGCTTGCCGGCGCCTGGACCATGGTGCTCGCGGGCGGGACGCTGTTGGCGCTGGCGGTCATCGCCGCGCTCGCGCTTGGACGGCCCACGATGCTGCGTGGGCTCGGCTGGAGCGCCCCGCTCATGATGCTTGCGGCCGCGCTGCTCCAGCTCGGGTTGCAGTACCACGGCTCGGCCCTGCGCGCACGCGGGCGTTTCGGCGCGGTGAGCGGTTCGGCGGCGGCGCAGGCGCTGCTGGGTGGCAGCCTGGGGCTCGCGCTGGTCTGGCGCTTCGGGATCCACGGGTTGCTGTGGGGCTGGCTCGCCGGGACCCTCGTGGCTCTGGCGTGGGTGCGCCTTGCGGCGTCCGACGTGCCGCTACGGCCTGGGGCCCCGGCGGAAGGCATCAGGCTGGCGCGCAGCGGATTCGTGGTCTTCGCCTTTTTTGCCGTCTCGCTCGTGCTGCGCTCGGTGGACCGGCTCGCCCTGATCCACCACGGCACGTCCGCGGATCTCGGCGCCTACAGCCTGGGGCTCATGGCGGCCGGGCTCGTGCTGTACGTGCCCGAGGCCGCGGCCGCCGTGCTCTATCCGCGCATCGCCGCGGCCGCAGGGGACACGCGGGGCCTGGAGTCCATTCGGGGGCAGGTGGCTCGCGCGCATCGCGCGCTGGCGGTGCTGCTGCCGCTGGCGGCTGGGGTCGCGATGGTGTGGGTGGCGCCGGCGCTGTCGTGGTGGCTGCCGCGCTACCGGGACTCGGCCGGGGCCGTCCGGCTGCTCGTCCTTGGGGCGCTGTTGCTCTCGGCCGCGACGCTGCCGGGCTACTGGCTGCTGGGGCGTGCCCGCGCGCGGCCCCTGCTCCTGGCCGGGCTGCCGTCCGCCGTGGTGACCGCGCTGCTGGTGTTCGCGGTCGCGGCTCGCGCGCCGCGGCCCTTGCCGGTGGCGTGCGCGGCGTGCGTGGGCTATGGCATGTTCGCGGTGGCGATCGCCATGCTGGCAGCGCGTGACCTGCGTCCCGGGCCGGGCGGACGGCTGGAGTTCGCGATGTCGAGCTTCCTGCCCGCTGCCTGGGCCGCGGTGATCGCGTTCGTTGCCTGCCGGGTCGGACCGGCGGAGTCCGTCCTCGCCGCGGGGACGCGCACGGCCGCCGTGGGGCTCGCATACGCTCCCGTGCTGTGGTGGCTGGGCCGTGGCCTCGGGCTGCGCTCGCTTGCCCGGCAGTGGGTCGGCAGGGAGGTCCGCGCGTGACCCGGGCCCGTGCCCTCGGCCTGGCCGCGGGTAGCCTCGTGCTGCACGGCCTGCTGGTCGCCGGGGCGGCGGCGGTTCTGCCCGGGCCGCTCCGGCTGACGGCGGCGTTCGCCGTCCTGGTCCTGGTGCCCGGCTGGGCCTTCTCTGCCCTCGGGGCGCGCCCGCCGGGGGGAGGGTGGCTCGCGGCTGGCTGGGCGTTCGGCTTCGGCGTGGCATGGAACGCCGCCCTCGTGCTGCTTGCGCTCGCGGCTGGACTGCCCTTCCTCGCGCTGCTTCCCTGGACTCCGCTGACGAGCGTGCTGCCCTGGGGGCTCGTGGCCTGGCGCGCGGGCGGGTCGCCAGCCGCACCGGTGCGCGGGCTCTCTCTCGCGGCCGTGCTGGCCGTGCTGCTGGCCGCCGCGTTCGCGGCCGTGCACGCAGCCCGCCTCGGACCGCCCCTGGGCTACCTGAGCGACACGCCGGACCACGTCGGGACGCTGCGGCGCATGCTGCAGTCGGGGGAGTTGTTTCCCGCCGACGCTTTCTTTCGCGACGCGGGCCGCGCAGGCGCTGACCCGCGCAAGGGGCTCTGGCACGGCATCGTCGCGCTGCTGGCGCGGCTGGCTGATCTCGGCCCGCTCGAGACCTGGCGCTGGCTCGGCGCCCTGGTCGCGCCGTTCTTCGTATTCAACGTCGCCGCCCTGGGCTTCAAGTGCCGCGGCTCCGTCGGCGCGGCGCTTGCCGCCTGGGTGCTGGTGCTGACCTACGGAGGCGGCCCGGGGCAGAGCCAGGCCCGCCAGGCGGTCTACGCCACGCGCATCGCGGACCAACTGGCGATCGCGGCCGCGGTCGCTGTGCTCGCGGACCTGGACCGGCGTGCCTGGGCCACGCGTCTGGCTGCGGTGACCCTGGGCTTCGCGGCAGTGGCGGCGCACGTCTTCTCGGCCATCCAGTTCGCGCTGGTGCTACCCGCACTCGGGCTCGGGCTGCTGCTGCGCGACCGCCGCCTGGGCCCCGAGTCTCGCCGGCTCACCGGGACGGCTCTGCTGCTCGGCGTGGTCTGCCTGCCCTACCTGCTGTTCCGGGCGCAACAAGCCTACGCGCCGATGAACGTGATTCATACCGAGCCACAGGGGTTGACCTGGCTGGCCGGCTCGCTGCGCGTGGTGTCCATCGAGCAGCTCTGGGCCTGGATGGGCCTGGCCTGGGTGCTCGTGCCGCTCTCGTGGCCCTGGCTCTGGACGCGCGGGCGCGGGAACGTCGCGGTGCTCTACCTGCTGACCTCCTCGCTGGCGGTGGCGCTGACGATCTACAACCCGCCGGTCGTGGCGCTGCTGCAGCCGCGCCTCGGATACCTGATCATGCGCATGGTCTGGATCGTGCCCTTCGCCGCGCTCGTGGCGTGGCTTCTGCCGGAACTGCTCGCAGGTGTGTGCCCGGGGAGGCCCGGGTGGGCGCGCACGGGGGCCGGGGCGCTGCTCGCCCTGGCGCTGGCGCTGCTCGCGCCCTCGGTCCCCCAGGCCGTGCAGGTGCTACTTCGCGGCCCCGGAACGGGCGCGGCGGTGGAGCAGGACCCGCGGAGCTGGCAGGCCGATTTCGACTGGATGACTCGGCACCTCGACCCCGGCTGCGTGGTGCTCTCCGACCCCGCGACGTCGTACCTGGTGCCCATGATGACCGGTCGCTACGTGGCGACGCTTGCTGACCAGCACAGCTCTCCCAACGATTCGCTGGGGCTGACCAGGATCCTCGACGCCCGCGACGCGCTTGACCCGTACGGGACCTGGGAGCGCACGCGAGAGGTCATCCGGCGCTATGGCGCAGGTGCGATCGTGCTCAACGACCGCTTCAACGAGCCGCTGCCACTAGGCTACTGGGCGCCACGGCATCCCTGGTTCCTTGCTGCGCGTGCGCGTCTCGACGCTTACCCCGCCGCCTTCCCGCCGCTCTACGACACGGGCGACCTGGTCGTATACGGCGTCCGGGAGGCGGCGCTCGACACCCTGTCGAGCCCCGCGACCCTGCGTCCCTACGTGGAGGCGTGGGTTCCCGGGACGGCCGCGTATGCACCTGTCTCTCGAGACTCTCTGGATCGTGCTCCCGAGCTTGTCGGGTTCGCGCTCTCCACCCGCGTGGCCGCGCCGGGCGAGAACCTGACCGGCGTGGCCCGCTGGCACGCGGCCCGTCCAGTCGCTGCGGGGGCCTGGCGGGTCGCAGTGCGGTTGGACCGCAGTCTGCCTGGGGGCTTCGCGCCCCCGGCGTTCGTCGGCAAGCCGGCGCGCAGATTCCTCGAGCTGGTGCGGCGCGAGCGCTACGGCTTCCGCGCCGACCACCTGCCCGCCCGCGGCGACTATGGCCCTGACCTCTGGAGGACGGACGAAGTGGTACAGGATTCCTTCGCGCTGTGGGTGCCCACGGACGCGGCCGATGGCACATACCGGATCGAGGCGCGCATGGTCCGGCAGCCACGCTACCCGAACCTCCGGCTGAGCGAGTGGTTCTTCTATCGTGACCACGACCCGGGCGTGCCCGTGGGGAGCCTCGTGGTGAGCCGCGGGGTCGGCCGGCCAGGCGTGGATGGGCGCGGGAGCGGCCGCTAGAATGTTCCGGGTTCGTGCCCGGTCGTTGGGGTGGCCCCGCGGCAGCGCCACCTGGAACCGGCAGATGACCGGCCATGCCACCCGGACTGCCGGACCAGTGCCGGCCGTCGCCAGTCCGGGGAGGCCCGATGAGCCGCCGCCGGATCGTCTGCGTGGCGGGCGTGCGCCCCAACTTCATGAAGGTTGCCGCCCTCCTGCGCGCTCTGCGCGGACACCACAGCCTGGAAGGCCTGCTGGTCCGCACCGGCCTGCACTACGACGCCAGCATGTCCGACTCCTTCCTGCGCGACCTGGAGTTGCCCGAACCGGTCGCCCACCTGCGCGTGGGTCCGGACCTGGGCGAAGGCCAGAATGGGATGAAGGCCGTGCTCGCCGGTGTAGCCGTAGCGTGCCCCTTCCTTGAGGTAGCCATAGACCTCGAAGATCGAACTGTCGAGGTCCACGGTCAGGGGACCCGAAGCCCCGCTGTGACGGAGGATGATGTGGGCCCCGCGTCGGTGGATGCGCTCGAGCTGGTAGAGGTGCCCGAGGGTGAAGGTGCGCAGCCGCTCGCCGGCCGTGATCGGCGCCGGGACTTTGAGTCCGTAGCACAGCTCGCGGGTGACGGTCTCGTCGCGCAGCACCTGCAGGTCGGTGAGAGCGTCGCCGCCGACCAGGAAATTGGAGGCCAGCCCCATCACGAAGTCTTCGATCGGGATGCCGCGGCGGCGCTTCTTGACGGTGAGGGTGCGGAGATCCTGGATCGCGCCCAGCTTCAGCGAGAGGTCGAATACGAAGCGCGGGCCGGCGAACGAAGTGGTGGGCTGGGTAGCGGGGCGGAACTTGACGCGGCGGAGACGACGTGGAATCTTCGCCTGGCGAGTGCTCCTTCCCTGGAAGAGGAAACATGTGTGATCAGCGCTTCCTTACCACGGCTGGAGCACTTCTTCTATGCCCTTCTTGCGCGACGCGTGGGGCGAAACGCTCGTTAGCCATGGATCCAGGCTAAGGCATGGCTTGGCTTCCGGGCGTTTGGGTGCCGTCCCCAGCGCCGGGATCGGCTGCGGTCTCGTCGAGAGCCGTGCGCAGTCCCAATTGCTTCGCCAGCGCCAGCGCGCCCGCCGCTGAGAAGATGAACAGCAAGGCGTAGTACGGAAGTGCGTACCGCACCGTTGTGACGAACGGCACGTAGACGGCGGTCCAGAACAGGGCGAGCAGCGCCATGAACCAACTCGATACGGAGTCCGGCCGGGCCAGCCGCGCGCCGACGAAGGCCAGCACAATCACCAGCGAATTGAACAGCGCGACCATCATGCTGGCTCTCGAAGGCCGCTTGCCGTCGAACCCCACGTTGAACCAGAGGCGGAAGAACTTCTTCGCGCTGAGCTGGACATAATGGGCCGGATCAGCCACGATCAGATGCCTCGCCTCCTGCAACGCCCACCGGTCGGCACCGACCTCGCCCAACGAATTCACAAACCGGCGCAGGCTGTCTGGCACGCCCGGGTCACCGAGGCTCGCGATCGCCCGCCCTTCCACCGGCCCTGCCCCGAACCAGAGCCCGAGTCCACTCCAGTTCAAACCCGGAACGAAAGCACGGAACACTAGCGCATTACGGATGATCCATGGAGACATCACGAGTCCCACGACTGCGATCGTGACGGCTGCGCTGCGCACCGCTCGAGCCAGCCCGATCCGCGGCACTGCACTCGCGCAGAGCAGCAAACCCACCGGCGCGAATTGCGGCTTGCTGAGCGCACAGAGTCCGAGCACGACCCCGCTCATCACGAGGTAGCGGCTGCGTCCGCCGTTCACGTAGGCGAAGAACAGGGACACGGTCGAGAGCAGCGCGAACTGGGCGAACGTCTCGTTGAGCAGCGAGGCAGCCATGAGGATGAAAGGCGGGTAGACGGCGTAGAGCCCGGCGGCCACCAATCCGACTTTCGATTGCCGGAACCAGCGGAAGGCAATCTGGTAGACGAGGAGCACGCTGAGGGCATCGAGCAAGGCCTGCAAGATGAGTGGAAGCGTCGGATGGTGTCCAAAGAGCCGATAGCAGGCGGCCAGAAGGAGCACGTACGAGGGGCCGCGAATCGCAGTGGGATGCCGGTCGCGATCGGTATCGCTCGCTCCGAGAAGGTACCCCTGGCCGCTGGCCACGTTGGAGGCGATCTGGTCGAAGACGTTCTCGTCCCCGACCAGGGCGGTACCTCTCTCGGCCACGACCACGATCAGTCGAGCTGCGAGCGCGAGGAGGAATATGGCGGTCAGCAGCCGGGAGACCAGGGGACGCTTTACTTGAGGAGTCACCCTCACAGGGTAAACCGCGGGGCAGAGAAGAACGAGCGGGATTCCACTTTGTACCTGCCCTCTCCCTCTTCGGGTCGCGGAGCACAATTCGAACGCGAGGCTACCCGGTTGCAGACCACACTTGCGTACGAGAACTCATGATGCTTCAGGCTACACGCACCGCTGTCTCCCCCGCAAGCCGCGCAGCACGGTGGGGGGCGGCGGCGGCGCGTGTCGGGCGCTTGGCCAAACGCAGCAGCGGCCGCTATCATGTCCCGGACCCGTGCCGGATCGTCGGGGTGCCCCCGGGGAGCAGCCATCCGGGTGCACTGGCCAACGCACCTTCCCGGGTACCGGGTCTGCCACCGCGAGGCACGGTCCGCCCGTTGGCGTCACCCCAGGGGAGCCGTCGAATTGCCGACCCGCAGCCACGCCATGACCGACCCCGGATCCATGCGGGAGATACGCTGCCAGTGGTGGTGCTCCAGACTGCGCCCCGCTCCGTTCCAGGAGGCCCGATGAGCCGCCGCCGGATCGTCTGCGTGGCGGGCGTGCGCCCCAACTTCATGAAGGTGGCCGCCATCCTGCGCGCCCTGCGCGGACACCGCAGCCTGGAGGGCCTGCTGGTCCACACCGGCCAGCACTACGACGCCAGCATGTCCGACTCCTTCCTGCGCGACCTGGAGTTGCCCGAACCGGTCGCCCACCTGCGCGTGGGTCCGGACCTGCCGACGCGGCAGACCGCCCGCATCATGGAGGCCTTCGAGCAGGCGCTGGCCGGGCTCGCCCCCGATCTGGTGCTGGTCGTGGGCGATGCCAACTCGACCCTGGCCTGCGCGCTCACCGCGGTGAAGTGCCGCATCCCGGTCGTGCACGTCGAGGCCGGGCTGCGCAGCTTCGACCGAGGCATGCCGGAGGAGATCAACCGCATCCTGACGGACCAGATGGCTGACTTCCTGTTCGTCACCGAGCGGAGCGGCATTGAGAACCTGCGCCGGGAGGGGATCCCGGACGAGCGCGTCCAACTCACCGGGAACACCATGATCGACACGCTGGTGCACCTGATGCCCCGCATCGACGCGGCGCGCACCGCAGAGGGCCTGGGCCTGCAGCACGGCGGCTACGCCGTGGCCACGCTCCATCGCCCGAGCAACGTGGACGATCCAGGCCGGCTCGGGGAGCTCGTGGACCTACTGCTCGAGCTGACGGCGAAGCTGCCGGTGGTCTTCCCGGTCCACCCGCGCACCCGTGCCACGCTCGAGGGTTCCGGCCAGTGGGCGAGGCTGGCCGCCGTGCCGGCCCTGCGGGCCCTGGGGCCGCAGCCCTACTTCGACTTCGTGTCGCTGATGAAGGGCAGCCGCTTCGTGCTGACGGATTCCGGCGGCATCCAGGAGGAGACTACGTTCCTGGGCGTGCCGTGTATTACCGCCCGGACCTCGACGGAACGGCCGGTCACCACCGAGATTGGCACGAACATCCTGGTTGGGGA
>Ga0315286_10000904_pt1 | contig 26098 bp, 28 predicted proteins | sample YL17G10_0_MG_FD_205038 | JGI IMG/M metagenome (GOLD analysis project Ga0315286, IMG submission 205038) | Sediment microbial communities from Yellowstone Lake, YNP, Wyoming, USA - YL17G10_0 | ecosystem: Environmental > Aquatic > Freshwater > Lake > Sediment | place: USA: Wyoming | collected...
AATTTTTGCTTTAACGGCTCCATTACATAACCGATGCCGAAAATCGTCACAATATCAAATTGCGAAAAATCCTCTTTCCAGAAATTTTTGAAACGAATGAAAGCTTTTCCCTTAAGCCCGGCTTTACGAATATTTAGTCTTGCCAATAGAACCAGCAAAGGATTAATTTCGTAGCCGTAAGCTTCTGCGCCCGCTCTTGCCAAGGCAATAACTAATCTGCCGTCTCCGGAGCCCAAATCAACGGCAATTTCGCCCGGCTTGATATTCGCGAGTTCAATCATTTTTTTGACTGTTCTTTTTTGAGTCGGAAGATAAATCGCGCCCTTGAATAAAACCGGAAAAATGGCGAACACCGACCCAAGAAACACCACCAGAAAAAATGTATTCCAAAAATCCATGTTTTAATTTTAGCAGAAAAAATTCTTTCTGAAAACAAAAAGAGAGGCAAAATACCTCTCTTTGATTTTTAATTTCAAGACGAATTACTTTTTCAAAAAGATGGACATTGAAAAAGCGATGAATCCCAGGCCCAGGCCGAGAAAAACTCCACCCGGAACATTGTCGGTTAAAAATCCAATTCCGAATCCGATAAATAAACCGGCTAAACTGAGAAATATTCCTGCGATAAACAAATATGCGTTTTTCTCTTTTTTCGTCGTATTTTTTTCGTCCATGTTTTTATTGATAATTATTTAATTATTTATATTTTATTTAAAAAATATTGCTCTACCGAATATCCACAATCCGATTAAAAATGCCGCAACGGAAAAAATCAAGACGCCCGCAGCAGCCAAATCCTTAATTTTGGCAATTTCCGGATTCTGTTCTTTAGATACAGCGTCCAAGGTTTTTTCGATAACAGTGTTAAGAATTTCAGCCAACAGAACCAGCACCGACAAAATAATAATCACGGCTGTTTCGGCAAAAGAAAGCTTCAAAACAAAAGCAAACACCGTAACGAGAAAGCCAATGATTAACTGAATAAAAAAACTTCTCTCCCTTAGGGCGTACTTAACTCCGCGGAAAGCGTTTATGAAGGCCCTAATTATAGAGTGATGGTTGCGAAACATAGATAATTTAATTTTACCATTTAAACGGATTTCCTCCAACTGAATTGTGGAAAAATAAGAAAATCCATCAACTTTTCCGGGTTTACCCTGTTAAATCCTCGCAAAGCGAGGATCCCGCGACGCGGGATATTTAACAGGGTAAACAAAAAATCACCCGACTAAAAAGTTTAAGTGATTTTTTGAAAGTTTTTGACTTTTAGACTCTGTTTACATTGGTAGCGTTCGGTCCTTTCGGGCTTTCTGCTATTTCAAACGTAACTTTGTCGCCCTCTCTGAGTTCGTTGAATTGGACGTTCTTAAGTTCGTTTGAATGAAAAAAGAGGTCTTTTTCGGCTCCTTCATAAGTGATGAAGCCAAACCCACGATCTGTGAGTCTTTTGATTGTTCCTTCTTGCATTTCAATAAATTAATTGATTAGATTTCAAACCAAGAAAATTGTAATAGAGAAACCCGACTACGCTTCGCCTACACTTCTAGCTTGATAATAAGACTCTATCACAGAACAATTAAGATGTCAACCCTGCACCTATCTTTTTGACGTTTTTGGTATAATCTCTATTCAGAGCCGCAAGGCGGCTTCGCCTCTGGTCAATACACTTATGTGGCCGTATTAGAGATAGGTGCAGGGTCAACCCTATTTACCTTTTTCTGTGTTTTTTTAAGGGCAGCGTTTTCACCGGCAAGATAACCCGTACTCCAGCAAACCTGAAGATTATAACCGCCAGTTGGTCCATCAACATCGATAATTTCGCCGGCAAAAAAAAGATTATCGATTATTTTTGACCTCATTGTTTTGTCATCGATTTCTTTCAGGGATATTCCCCCGCTGGTGATTATTGCGGAATCAAATCCCAAAAGTCCCATTACCGTCATTTCCAGAGCCTTTAAAAGTTTTACCAAATTACGCCTTTCTTCTTTGGTTATATTATTCACCTCTTTTTCCGGATTTATACCGGATAATTTTATAATTACGGAAATTAACTTACGGGGCAAAAGTTCGTATAGGGAATTTTTAAAAGATCTATTCTGAAATTTTCTAAAATCTCTTTGAACTCTCTCATCCAATTTTACGGGCTCCAACGCGGGCTTCAAATCAAGCGACATTTTAACCTCTTTCTCGCTCGTTAAAAGTTCTCCAACTCTCTTGCTGATATCTAAAATTATGGGCCCCGATAATCCAAAATGCGTAAACAAGCACTCCCCGAATTCACTAAATTGCTTTTTATTACCCGTTATTATGCTGATTTCAACGTTTTTCAGACTTAAACCCTGTAAATCCTTAACCCAATTCTCTTTTATTTTTATCGGAACCAGAGCCGGAGATAGTTTTTTAATACGATGCCCCAATTCTTTTGCCCAAATAAATCCGTCTCCGGTAGAACCGGTTGAGGGATATGATTTTCCGCCCGTACAAAAAATATAATTATTCGCTTCAATCTCGTTTTTTTTGCCTATGTTTTTAACAATTATTTTTTTAATCCTACGATTTTGGCAATCAACGGCAATAACTTCCGAATTATACGATACGGTTACCTTGTTTTTCTTCAGGCAACCGACTAGGACATCGACCACATCTTCTGCCTCGTCGCTTACGGGAAAAACTCTATTCCCTCTTTCCGTTTTTGTTTTTAAGCCTAATTTTTCGAAAAAATCAACAACCTTTTTGGGTCCGAAAACGGAAAAAGCGTGAAAAAGAAATTTTCCGTTCTCTCCGTAATTTTCCACCAATTTTCTTAAACTAACTTCCGCGTTAGTTATATTGCACCTGCCTTTTCCGGTTATAACAAGCTTTCTTCCCGGTTTTTCGTTTTTTTCCAATAGAATAACCTTGGCTCCCGATTCCGCCGCTTTTAAGGCGGCGATAATTCCCGCAGGTCCTCCGCCAATTATTGCTACGTCGAAATGCTCTTGTTTATTCGGCATATTAATTATCGAATAAAATTAATACTTTTGTTTTATTATATCGCGCAGTATTTTTTCCACTTGTTTAATACTTTCGTTATCGATTATTGAAATCGGGATGATTTCTTTATTTATCTCCTTAAACATTCCAAGCCTTCCTTTAAGCTCTTTTGGGGTCAGTAAATCCGACTTACTCAAAAAAACATATTCTGGTTTAGCTAATAATTCTTTATTGTAGGTGGTAAGCTCGTTTCTGACGACTTGATAATCTTTTATCGGTGTAGCTGATTCGGCGGAGATAAAATGAAAGAGGGTCTTGGTGCGTTCAATGTGGCGTAAAAACTTAATGCCAAGCCCCTTACCCTCCGATGCGCCTTCGATTAAACCGGGAATGTCCGCCAAAATCAATTCGTAATAAACGCCCAGATTCGGTTCCAGCGTGGTGAAAGAATAATTAGCCACCTTGCTTTTGGCATTGGTCAACTCGTTTAATAAGCTTGATTTGCCGACGTTGGGCAAACCGATAAAACCGACATCGGCGATTAATTTAAGTTCCAGGTGTAATTCGCATTCCTCACCGGGTAATCCTTTTTGATACTCGGTCGGACTGGTGTTGGTTGCTGAACGAAATTTATAATTCCCCTTTCCCCCTCGGCCGCCTTTGACCATCAATAATCGCTGACCGATAGAAACAATCTCATGATTCTTGCCCCTTGATAAATTATGCACAACCGTGCCAATTGGCACTTTTAAAATCAAATCATCGCCATTTGCTCCATCGTTAAGCTGGATTTTCCCGTTTTCACCATTATTTGCCGCCAATTCTTTTTTATAACGGAATTGATTAAGCGCGCCCAAATCAGACACGCCCTCAAAATAAACATTTCCGCCATTGCCGCCATCGGCGCCGGTTGGACCCAGGCTCATTTTTGTACGATTAAAGGCTACGGCTCCATGCCCGCCTTGTCCGGCCTTAACTTTTATTTTTACATCGTCTATTAACATATACACATCATAGCATTTAAAAAAAGGCAATCATCGAATCTCTATTTTAGAATTGCCTTTTTCTTGATTCTCTACTATTTTGTTTTCCTACTTCTTGGAAGTTTTTTTAGCTGATTTTTTTACTTTTGTAACCGGATTTGCTTTCGCCACTTCTTTCACCTTTTCTTTCACGGCCAAAGACTTAATGTTTGCCATGATTTCCGCTGCTTTAATAAGCCGATCCATTTTTGCATTCAGCATTTCCAGTTGTTTCTTCAATTCATAATCATTTCCCTTGCCAATATCGCTTCCGAAACCCGGCTTGATGGGCGCCCTATAACTATCATAATTCTTTTGCGGAAATCTATCCCCACCTCTATTATTTCCCCCTTCTCTCATGCTTCCAAAACAATCATTACAATACACCGGCTTGCCGCTGGTTGGCTTAAAGGGTACTTCGCATGGCTTTTTACATTGGTCGCAAATCGCCTGATGCATAGTAACCGGACCGCGGTCTCTGCCCCCACCGCCAAATCCACCTCGACCACTATCTCTTCTGCCAAATCCGCCTCCACGGCCCCCACCAAAACGTTTTCCCCCGTCTTGTCTAAAGTTTCCCATATGTTTATATGTTAGTTATTATAATGATAAATTATGAAGTAGTATGATTGGCAAAAAGCCAGTCAATAAGTTTTTTCCGATGCTCAGCAATAGACCATAGGTCTCCGCGCCTGAATAATGTCGGATAAAGGTCTTTAAATTTTTTCAGACCAACAGCAGAGGCATGAGGAAACTCCTTCGGAATGCTTTTATTATAAACCTTTAAAAACACAGAAGAAATTGTCTGTACTTTGCTAAGTTCGTATGCTTCGTTTTTCTTTTTCATTATTAATCATTATACAACAAGTCGAATAAAAAATCAATGCTTGCCGTCACATGGCCCCAATTCTTCTCGAGACAGTTGATCGGCAAACACAACCTCGCCTTTTTCGTCATAATAAACCTTATCGACACAGAGTCTATGTAGAGAGCCATCACATTCAAGAGCACGCTCCGTCTTCGATCCATCCTCATGCGTCTCCAGGGTTTCAAGTTTAATCGTTCGATATGGCGACGGTTTCTCTATGTTCTCTTTATTCTCTATTTTCTCCGGCGAATTTTTTGGAAATTCTTCTAACATAAGATTATTGTGTTACTTAATTAATAATTTAAAGTTCCTTCTTTTTGCCGCTTACTTAGGGCTTGCAACATATCTTCGACCATGCCGGCTAAATCGTATTCCGGCTTCCATCCCCATTCTTTCCGGGCAAAAGAGTCATCAATTGATTTTGGCCAGGAGTCGGCAATTTTCTGCCGAAAATCCGGCTTATATTCGCACGCGAATTCGGGAATGTGTTTTTTAATTTCTTCTACCAATTCTCTCGCTGAAAAACTCATTGCGGAAAGATTAAAATCAGTATGATGTTTAAGATGAGAAAAATCCGCTTCCATTAAATCCACAGCAGCTTTTAAGCAATCGGGCATATACATCATCGGAAGCACCGTGTCCTCCCTCACAAAACAAGTATATTTTTTGTTTTTTATTGCGGCATAGAAAATTTCTACCGCATAATCGGTTGTGCCTCCACCAGGCAGTGTCTTGTGGCTGATAATGCCCGGAAACCGACAACCCCGAACATCAATATTAAATTTTTGCACATAATAATCGCCGAGAAGTTCGCCAGCTACCTTGGTCAAGCCATACATTGTTTTCGGCCGTAAAATAGTTTCTTGGGGGGTGTTATCGCGAGGCGTTTCGGGTCCAAAAGCAGCAATCGAACTGGGAATAAAAATCCTCTTTATTTTGTATTCCCGCGCTATTTCCAGAATATTATAAGTTCCGTTGATATTAACGTCCCAGGCAAGAACAGGATTTTCTTCTCCTTTTGCCGAAAGTATTGCCGCTAAATGATAAATCGTATCAATTCCGTATTTTTTTATAACGCTTTCAATGCTTTCTTTTTTAGTTACATCAACAGATTCAAAAAGTTCCGCGTCGTCTTTCTTAATAATATCAGTAGCAAGAACATTTTCATCGCCATATTTTTCTCTCAGAATCAATATTAGTTCAGAGCCGATCTGTCCTGCTGCACCCGTGACCATAATTTTTTTTATTTCTTTTATCATGCCCCCATTATAACACAGAAACCCGAGACCATGCCTACGTTAAAACTACGGCAGGCAAGAAAAATCTCGGGTTATAGAAGCTCCGTGTCGTGGACGACCTGCCTACCGGCAGGCAGGCGTTAGAACCTATTTTATCGCCCAATCTATGAGTATAGGGCGGGGAGTATAAGGCAGGTTAAAATCTATTTATTTCCTTAAACACCTTAAGGCACATTTATGGCACGCATATTTATCGTAATCAGCAACACAACTCCAGTTGTTAAATACTTTATCAATCTCATCTTTTAATAAATTGCCTAAAATGAAATCTTTTGTTTTGGTTTTTTTATTAATTGGAACTACGGCCCCGCCGTCAGGATTAATAATCAACGATGCTTCACTTCGATCATCTGGCGATAAATATAGAATTTTGTTTTTTCCCAATTTCTTGCCTAAATTATTTATTGCTTTTTTTGTTTTTGCTTTAAGAATTCCATGATTTTTCATTGATTGAAAAAACCTGTCAGAGTAATTAATAATATCGTATATCTTCCAATAAACTATCCTGTCTTTATATTTCGCTAATAAATTTTCTATATTAACCAAATCTCCGATGTTATTCTTGGTTATTACAGTAGAAAAATACATCTGAATTTTACTATTTTTGTATATGTTGTCTATTGCGTTTGTAATGTTACGAAAGTTATTTGCCCCCCTTAATGATTCGTGAATCTTCTTGGTTGACCCCTCGATGGAAATACCGACCGTAGCAACATATTTATTGATAAATCTTTGATATTTGGAATAAAAATCTGTATTGGTCGCTAAACAAATTTTAATGTTTTTCTCCCAAATGTATTTTAATATTTTTATAATATCTTTTCTTAGCAGTGGCTCTCCGCCCGTAATTCCAATTCCTCTTACACCACATTTAGCCAATTTATCTATAATTTTATAGACCTCTTTTATATTAAGGTCTTGGCAATCGGGACGAAAACAAAACGGACAACTTCTGTTACATTTAGAAGTAATCCTCCAACAAATAATTTCAGGGTAATTTTTATTCATGCTTTAACTCTATCAAAAAATCGCCTTAATTAAAAGACGATTTTTGAAAAAAATTTCTCCGTGTCGTGGACGACGGTAGAACCTTAATTCAACGACAAAATAAGTATATTCATATTCCCAATTTGGCACCAAATTCATCCCGAACCTCCATCCAAAGCTTCCCTAGATGATTTTCTCCGTCCTTATTCGGTCCCCAGCCCCAGTATGAATCTCGCCAGGAATCTTCAATTAGTTCTTTGCCGCCAGATTCTAAAAGTTTCTTTTTTACATAAGGATGCTGTTCAACTTTTGCTCGCAGAATTTCTTTCATCACTTTTAATTTAATTGTGTCCCAATCACTTTTATATTTATCTTTGTTTGCTTCTGCCAATTTAAGAGCATCGTGTGCGGAACGAGCATTTCGTATTTGCTCTTTTAGGTCTGTATCTTCAAATTTTTCTGAATGATAGGCATGTTCTGAGGTCATATATAATTTGCCCCTCCATTCAATCGCAAAAGACGAAAAATTAGAAAACACATAAAATTCGTTTTCGTAAAAAAATATTTGTTTATCTGTGTCTAGTCTATGCATATTAAAATTATAACACGACCACAACAATCAACAAAAAACCCGAGAAAAATCTCGGATTTTTTTGAAAAAATTTTCTCCGCAGGTAGGATTCGAACCTACGACCAACTCGTTACACAAACCCCAAAATTACTTCTGGGCGTGGACTATATCTTTGCCATGTTCCGATAATTCGGAATTTAGACACTCCGGTATCTAGTCTCTACGGCGTCCCTCGACTACGCTCGGGACAAACTCCCAAGCCATCAAGGTTCCCACGGTATTGCCCCAAAATTATGGGGTTTCACCGTTATCCCGGAATTTTCATTCCTAAATTTCTTTAGGAAGCTGCGTAATACCGGCCTCGATTTCTCGATGACAATTGGCGCAAACCAGAATACACTTATCAAGTTCTTGTTTTATTCTTTCCCAAGAACGTGTATATCCTTTATCGCCAATACCGAAGTCTTTTTGACCATTAATATGATGGAGGTCTAATGCGCCTGGATATTTGTTGTATCCACAAATTTGGCACTTTCCACCCTTATATTCGATGGCCATTAATTTAATCTTGCGTCGCCTTTTGGCAACCGCTTTAATTAAATATTCTCTTCGGTCGGCATAAGTTCTTTTTTCTGGCATATATATTAATTATACCGCTTTAAGAACTTGTTCTCTCACAGCGAGCTGCTCTACCACTGAGCTACTGCGGAATATTTTTAGTGTAGCTTAATTTTTCTGAAAAATCAACCTAAGCATTGCTTTTTATCTCGATAACATCTCCGTCTTTCACAATATATTCTTTTCCTTCGGTTCTGATTAGTCCCTTCTCCCTTGCGCCGACAAATCCGCCCGCGTTCATAAGATCCAACCAATTAACGACATCTGCGCGGATAAAGCATCTTTCGAAATCGGTATGGATGGCTCTTCCCGCCTGCGGCGCCGTACTTCCTCTTTTTAATGTCCAGGCACGCGTTTCGTCCGGGCCGGTTGTCAAAAAAGTTATCAAGTCGAGAAGCCGATACGATTCTTTTACCAATTGGTCGAGACCGGATTCCACGGATAATTCCAATTTAATTCTTTCTTCCGAATCAAATTCCGATATTTCCGCTTCGGTAAGAATATCCATAACGATAAACGGCCAATTATTTTTCTCGAAAAAATTTATTATTTCCCTAGAAACGCCCTCTTTGTGTCCATTCAGAAGATATATTCTTTTTTTCATCGTCAGAAACTGATAACTGTTTAAAATTATTGTTTCTTCCTTCTTCCATGTAAAATCGGAAAGTATTTTTCCGTCTTTCAAAAATTCTCTGGCTCTTTTCAGTGTTTCAAATTCTTTTATTGCGTTCTTGTCCCCTGAATGTGTTTCTCTTTCAAGGTCTCCTATCCTTTTCTCTGTTATCTCTAAATCTTTTAAAGCCATCTCTGTATCCAGGATTTCTTTGTCTTCAATGGGATTTATTTTTTGACGCGTATTGATTATTTTTTCGTTTTCGAAACAGCGCAAAACATAAACAATTGCATCCACTTCCCTAATATTGGCCAGAAATTTATTTCCCAAGCCCTCGCCCTGGCTTGCGCCCTTAACCAGCCCGGCAATGTCCACAAATTTTACGATCGTATAAACTTTCTTTCCGGAATGGGTCAATTCCGTCAACTTATCCACTCTTTCGTCGGGTACGGCAACAACACCGATATTGGGATCGATAGTACAAAAAGGATAATTCTCGCAATCGACCTGTTTTTTGGTAATTGCTTTAAATAAAGTTGACTTACCGACATTGGGTAAGCCAACGATTCCGATTTCTAAAGACATATATTTATTTCAAATATTTTCTGTTTTTTAATTTTTCCGGAAAATACTCCTGCTTTTCCTCGTAATCGTAATCCGGAGAGTATTTATAGTTTTTACCATAACCTAAATCTTTCATCAACTTCGTCGGCGCATTCCTGATATGTAACGGCACAGGCAAATTTCCGTATTCTTTTACGTCTTTCATTGCTTTTTCGTAGGCAACGTAGAGCTCATTGGATTTCTTGCATTTTGCCATATAAACAACAACCTGCGCCAAAATAACCCCGCATTCGGGCATACCAATGTAATGACAGGCATTGTAAGCACTCACTGCCTGTTCCAAGGCCCGCGAATTCGCTAATCCAATATCTTCGGAAGCAAAACGAATCAAGCGACGGGCAATATATAACGGCTCTTCACCTCCCTCAAGCATCCTTACCAACCAATAAATTGCTGCGTCCGCATCCGAACCGCGCATTGATTTATGCAGGGCGGAAATAATATTGTAGTGTTCTTCTCCGCCTTTATCGTATAAAAGATACGATTTCTGAAATGCTTCTTTAATAATGTCTAAGGTGATGTTTTTCGATAAAGATGAAGCGTATTCCAAAACATTCAAAGCGGTTCTCGCATCGCCATTGGACATTTGCGCCAAAACATCAATTACCTTTTTGTCTATTTTTAATTTAAAATATCCCAGTCCCCTTTCTTTATCTTTAATTGCTTTGTCGATAATTTTAATCAGATTTTCTCTGGTCAGTTGTTTTAAAACAAAAACCCTGCACCTCGAAAGCAAAGCACCCACAACTTCAAAACTCGGATTTTCCGTTGTTGCGCCGATAAGAACAATTAGTCCTTTTTCAACATCAGGCAATAATGCGTCCTGTTGTTTCTTGTTCCAGCGATGAATTTCATCTATAAACAGAATCGTTCTTTTTCCGAATCTTTCGTTCTGCTTCGCCAATTCGACAATTTCCCTCAATTCTTCCAAGCCACTATTAACCGCGCTGATTTTCTTAAAGTCTGATTTCGTCTTTTTGGCAACAATATAGGCCAGGGTTGTTTTCCCGCTTCCGGGAGGACCCCAAAAAATCATTGACGGCAGCTGATCAAGTTCGATTGCTTTGGCCAATAATCTACCCTTGCCGAGAATTTCTTCCTGGCCCAGAAAATCATTTAAATTCTCCGGCCGCATCCTATCTGCCAATGGACTGATAAATTTTTTCGTTGTTTTGTTTTTCATAAAGACTATTGACTCGGTTTTTTTATTGTGATAAATATTAAGTATGTTCTTTTGGTGCTCTTTATTTAAAAAGAAGTGAATGCGGAGCAATCCGCGTTTGCCCGAAGGGAGAGGACTGTATATCCTCTCTCCTTTTTTATACTGAAATGAATTTATTCTTCAATTGAGAAAATTTGCCAACTTTTATCGCCATTCTGATTTCTTTCATTAAATTGGTAATAAAATAAAGATTATGAATTGTTGCCAGACGGTGCGCTAAAATTTCTTCTGCTTTAAAAAGATGATTTAAATACGCACGGCTGAAATTTTTACAAGTATAACATTCACAATTTTCTTCAATCGGTTTTTTATCGTTTTTAAAGCCTGATTTCAAAATATTCATTCTCCCCCTTTTTGTAAGCAATGTGCCATTTCTAGCCATTCTTGTCGGAGCAACGCAATCGAATAAATCGACCCCCCTTTCCACTCCATTAAATAAATCTTCGACCTCGCCAATTCCCAAAAGGTGGCGAGGTTTTTTTTCATCAAGCAGGGGCACAACCCATTCCAAAATATTGTGCATGTCCTTCTTTGATTTTCCCAAAGAACCACCGATTCCAAATCCGGTAAATGGTAGAGAATTTATAAATTTCGCGCTTTCTTCGCGCAAATCCCGATATTCCCCGCCTTGAACAATTCCAAAAAGTGCTTGGTCTTTTCTTTTTTTCGCCCTTAAACATTGTTTTGCCCAATTGTGCGTTCTTTTCATCGCCAGTTGAGTATATTCTTTACTTGAAAGCGGAGACGTACATTCGTCAAAGGCGAAAATAATATCCGCCCCCAAATTCTCCTGTATTTCGATTGATTTCTCCGGCGTTAAATGATGAGTTTTGCCGTCCAGATGCGACTTAAACATTGCTCCATTATTGTCTATTTTCACGAAACTTAACTTATTTTTTATCGGCAATCTGAATTTGGTTTCTTCGGGAAAAATATTAGCAATTTTTCCGACACCGTGAAGCAATGCAAAACCCAAACTAAAAACCTGAAATCCTCCGCTGTCGGTAATTATCGGACCATTCCAATGCATAAACTTATGCAATCCTCCCAATTTTTTGATTATCTTGTCTCCCGGACGCAAGAATAAATGATAGGTATTCGCCAAAACAACTTCTGCCCCGATTGTTTTTAATTCCTCAGGAGAAAGACTTTTTACCGTCGCTTGCGTCCCAACAGCAACAAATGCAGGAGTAGAAATTTTGCCGTGAGGTGTTTTAATTTCCCCTAAACGTGCGGCTGAGGTTTTATCCTTTTTAATTATTTTAAACGAAAAATTATTCATATTAATAAAAAATTGTTTCCGTAAAATGATATGGTTTTAAATCAACGCCCATGTCCTGAGACTGATTCCATAAAACCCAATCTATCTCGAGACTACGCATATTAACTCCGTTTTTTCTTAATTCTTCTTTCATAAATTCGCCCGCCCAAATAGTATTCGCCCGAATCCCTACTTCTTCTTCGCACCCGAAATGCATCAATTCTCTGTTGTCAATTTTATTTGCCAGACTCTCGGTATATTCCAAAATTTTATATCCCCTTAGTATCTGCGGAATCTTATAATCGGCAAATACGGTTATCTTATCCAGATTTTTCAAATTCCCCCATTTTTTCCCGTTAAAAGCACAATATAAATCGCCAATTAAAATCTGCGCGCGTTTGTAAAAAGCAATTTTTCTTCCCCTGTATTCCGCCTCATCTTTAAAAGACGGAAAGTTGTCCACCAATTCCGATAAAATTCTTAAAGCATCATAATCACACATCTCAACTAAAGAAGAAAATCTGCCATTGTATTTATCTTTGAGGATCTTGTAGTTTTCCTGCAAAATATCGAATCTCTCTTTTATTAATGGTATTTCTTTATCTGCGTAAAATAATTTTTGGAATTCGGAATACGTAAATTCATCAAATGAAGAAAAATCCCTGTTTTCGAAAATTTTCTTCAACAAAACAGCAAGCGCGTTATAGCCGCCAATTTTCTTTCCGTTATAATCGATTTTCCATTTATCGTCTTCGTTCTTTGCCCAAAAACAAAAATTAATAGAATCCAAAACAAACAAATATTCGCAGGTTTTTTCAGAATCATCAAAAAAATGATATTTCGTGTCCCATTTGGGAATAACCAATTTCGAGTTACTCCACCCCCCTGCCAATTCTTTTATTTTGTCTCTATTAATTTTAACGAATCGACTATTATCCACTACGTATTTGGTACTTTCCAAAACGTCAATCATATTAGTATTCCCTTAATTTGCCCAATTTGTGGTGTTCGCGGATTTTTTGCAGCGCCTTAGCTTCAATCTGACGGATTCTTTCTCTGGTAACGCGAAACTCTTTTCCCACTTCTTCAAGGGTATGGGTAATTCCGTCACTCAAACCAAAGCGCATGTCGAGAATTTTTTTCTCACGCGGGCTTAAATCATCCAAAATTTCCACAAGCCAATCTCTCAATAGTCTGCGTGCGGCGGTTTGACTGGGAGCAATTGTTTTTTCGTCTTCTATAAATTCTCCAAGCGTACTGTCTTCTTCGTCTTCTCCGACCGGAGACTCCAGAGAAACCGTATCCTGAGAAATTTTTTGGATATAGCGCACTTTTTCCACCTCTACGCCCATTTCTGCGGCAATCTCTTCGGGCATTGGTTCACGCCCCAGATCCTGTAATAGCCTTCTTTTTACCTGCGTATATTTAGAAATCGTTTCCACCATATGCACGGGGATCCTGATTGTTCGCGACTGATCTGCCAAAGCCCTGGTAATTGCTTGTCTTATCCACCACGTTGCGTAAGTGGAAAACTTATAACCACGATGGTAATCGAATTTGTCCGCAGCCCTGAATAAACCAATATTCCCCTCCTGGATTAAATCCAAAAGCGTCAGATTGGGGCTTCTGCCCACATAACGCTTGGCAATACTTACCACCAACCTTAAATTCGATTTTATCAATTTTTCCCTTGCTTCTTCGTCTTTTTTTTCGATTCTTTTTGCCAATTCGATTTCTTCTTCCGAAGACAAAAGATCGGTTTTCCCGATTTCCTTCAGATACATCTGCACCGAGTCAACATCATCCAAATCGGAAAGCATTTTTTTCAGTTTCTTTTTTGTCGGCTTGTCTTCTTTTTCCTCGTCAAGAGAATCAATGTATTCTTTCCTCTCCAGAACCTTAACATGGGCAGTTTTCAATTGCTCGTACAGTTCTTCAAGTCCCTCAATATCTTCTTCGATTCGCGGCACTGCCTTAATTATTTCTTGTTCAGTCAAGAATCCCCTGCCCCTGCTTCTACTGATAAGACTTTTAATTATTTCGTCTGTAACCCTTCCTCTTTTTCTGTGATGCTTAACCGGTTTCGGCTTGCGGTTTTTTTTCTGCTTGATTTTCGATTTACTTTTCTTGATGATTTTCTTGATTTTTCTTGTTTTTTTTGCCTTTTTGGTCTTTTTGGTTTTCCTGGATTTTATTTTTTTAGCTTTCCGTTTTTTGGTTTTTTTAACTGTCTTTTTCGCAGGTTTCGATTTTTTCTTCATATTGATTAAATATTAATTATTTATTGTCAGTTGTTTCTTGTTGGTCGCCGACTTTGTTTAACTCTTCGGCTAGCTTATAAAACTTTCCCCTCAGCTCCTCTATTTTTTCTTTATTTTTCGCATCCTCGGCTTCTTTAATGTCTAAACTAAGCTGAATCATTTTTTGCTTCAAGCCGTAAGTTTTTATTTCCCTGATTGCACATTTTATTTCGCTTAGAACTTCTTTTTCCTCCAAATCACAATATTCCGCCTTAAAGATCAGATAATTAGTCAGATAAACTTCGTCTTTGGTAAGTTCTTTCTGAAATTTCTTCAAATCGAATTTCTCTTTGAGGGATTTTAATTTCAGAAAAATGTTTTTGATTTCCTGAATGCTTAAAATGCTCGGATTCAGTTCTTCTTTAACGCAATCGAGATGCTGACAATATTTCAAAACCAGCCCCAGAAGATGCTCTTCCAGGCCCTTGATTCTCGACGCTTGTCTTGTTTCCGGCGGCAATTCGGCCTCAACTTCTCCGTTCTCACGCGCTTTAACTCTTTGCAGGGCTTCGACCAGTTTTTTCTCGTCTATTTTCAGTTTTGAAGCCAACAACTGAAGCCAATGTGCCTGCTCGACAACATTAGAAAGATTTTTTATCGGATAGAGAAGCTCTTTAGCAACTTCTCTTTTATCTTCGACGCTCAAACTCGGGTACTTCGAAAAAGCGTTATCGAAATAAAATTCCATTATCGGCTTGGGATTTTCAATGATTTTTTGCCATTTTTGTACGTCTTTTTTAATAATTTCCGCAGGGTCCTTGTCTTCTTCGGGTAAAATTGCAACCTTCACGTTAAACTCCAGTTGTTGTGCCGGCGCTATCGCTCTTTTTGTCGCACCTTCCCCGCCGGTATCAGCGTCAAAGGAAAAAACAAGATTTTCCGCATATCTTTTCAAAACCTGTAAATGATCCATGGTTAGGGCGCTCCCTGAAGTGGCGATTGTGTTTTGTGTTCCCGCCTGATGCGCCATGACCAAATCAAATTGTCCCTCAACTATAATACATTCGTTTTTCTTCCTTATTTCGGTTTTCGCCCTATCTAAGCCGTAAATAATCTTACTCTTATTATAAATCAAGGTGTCGGGAGTATTTACATATTTGGCCGTTTTTTCGTCTTCGCTACCAAAAATGCGGCCGGAAAAACCCGCTATTTGCCCGCTTAAATCAAATATTGGAAACATGATTCTGCTTCTGAATCTGTCGTAATGTCTTTCCGTACCTTCTTTTTTTATGGAAAAACCCGCCTTTTCAATATCGCCCTCCCTATAGCCCAGTTCGGCTAAATTTTTCGAAAGCGCATCCCAAGAATCCGGCGCGTAACCGATTTTAAAGTTTTTAATTGTTTCCGGCTTCAATCCTCTTTTTATAAGATAATCTAAAACTGTTTTATTTTTTCCTAATTCTTTTTGGAAAAATTCACTCGCCTCATTACAAATCTCATACAGGGCTGTCCTCTGACTACGTAATTGCGGATCTTCTCTTTTTAAGGGAACCCCGGCTTTTTGCGCCAAAATACGCAAGGCATCGACAAATTCTACGCCTTCGATTTTCTCCACAAAACTGAAAATATCTCCGCCCGCCTGACAACTGAAACAATGCCAAATTTGCTTTGACGGAGATACAAAAAAAGAAGGATTTTTTTCCTTATGAAAAGGACAATGGGCTTTGTAATCCTTCCCTGCTTTTTTTAGCTTGATGTATCCGCCGACAACTTCAACAACATCCAGCCTGTTTTTAATTTCATCAACAGGAGTCATATATTAAAATTTTACTACGTTTCAACTCAAAGGTCAAAAAAACAAGCCACCGGTTTTGGTGGCTTGCGAATTCTCTTTTCTTGCTATGATTTCCTTTCGATGTCGTCAATAACAGTTTTAATGCGTGCTATTTCCTTCGCGGCTTCCTCGATTGAGTCAGCGCCCAATGTCTCTAAAAGATCCTTCCTGGCAGACATCTCTTCCTTTAATGTCTCTTTACAGTGGAGATGACCACAGGTAAAATCATCGGCGTCATCGGTAAAAACGTTACAAATAAGACACTGGCCGCTTCCCTTTTTCTTTTTCTTGTCTTTGGCTTTATCCCTAATCGCCTCTAACCTTTTAAGAATATCGCTCACTTTTTTTCCTCCTTCGATTGGATTTTTAAAATACATATCCATTATATAGATATCCCACAAAAAGTCAAATGGCCGACGATTTTCCAATCGTCGGCCTTAAAATCAGGCTTTTATTTCCCTCCGTGCCTTATCGTGCAAAGCCGCAAGCCCGGCAAGCAAAGTAAGTTGCTGCATCGGATTGTCCACATTATGACAAGAAAATTTATATCCTCGGGTTCCATCAAAATCCATATTAGCTGGATTTAGACCGCAAGCGTCTCCATGACAACTGACATTAAGCCAGCCATTGCCGTCGTCGATTCTCGCCCAAGTATAAAGTTCGTCAAATTCGTTGATTTCGCCGAATATTTTCTTATGGGCGATTCTCATTGCCCCCGTCATCTCGACTATTTCATAATTGGTTCTTGCTCGTCGATACAAGACCCTCATCCAATCGCACAGCTCGATACTGTACATTCCGCCTAACGACCCTCCATGTGCTTCATCCCTGGTTATGGTAAAAACCGTCATTAATTGAGGAAGGAAAGATGAAGTTTCTCTTTCAAAAAGGTCTAACCAACCAAGAACAGTGGTAAAACTGGCAGAAATCATAAACGCCTTTTTCCAATCATAGAAATATTCTTTGCCTGTGCCGTCGCAATTAAAACACCCATCATCCATTCCCTCGTCTCTGCCCGAGCCATTACAGCGTGAACATCTTTTTTCGCTGTATTTCTTAATTTGGGGAATTTCTACGAAAAACTCCGTAAAATCTCCCTTAATCCCATTAAAAATAAAACAGTCGTCAAAGCCGATGTTTCGGTCAAAAGAACCGCTGAATTTCTTGAATTTAAAATGCTCCATAAAATCTTCTACCCTCGGAGCGATTTCCTTAATCGGTTCAGCGTGCGCAATAAAATCATTATGAATTCTCAGAAGGATTCCAGGTTTGTCTTTTTGGAAAGACAGCTCATACCAACACGGAATTCTCTCGCGGATAAGAATTTTCATCATTCCTTTTTTCCTTTCTTTTTAAAGAACTTCAAATAAAATACTATCCTCTTATAGAGCTTTTGTCAAATAAAAAGAGCTCGTTTTGGTTTTACCATAACGAGCTCCGACTAGAAGATCCTACAGGATTTCGAGATTCCGATTGTCGACTGGCTCATCTAGGGTTCTCCTTTCTTTTTCGAGAATTGATTTCTCGATTCCTACCTGAATCACTTTTGCCATAAAATCCGGCCTCTCACCGTGGTCTAAAAAAACCCATACAAAATCGCCAGGCGACAAAGAAGTCCCATTCCTGTCTCTCGGAATCTTCTTTTCCATTTTGCACCTCCCTTTAAAAGAACGTTAATCGACCCCAACAATATAATACAATTAAATTACCTTGTCCAGATTATTAACTATTTTAAAAATAAAACCGGAGGGATCAAACCTCCGGCTTTGGAATCTTCAAGAATGAACTTTTTTATACTTTGACATTACGCCACCCTCCAGATAGGAAATGTCTACATTGATGGAAGCGAGTAGTGCTGTTTGTCTTTCGAGTTTTGTTTCCATTTTTTGTATATGTTTTGCGTATAAGTAAGGGTGCCTCCGAGAATCTGGCGCCTTATATCTTCTGAACCCGTTTCCCCTGGGCAAGATCGGGGCCACGCAAGGCCCATATTCATCGATTAGCCTAGCCAGTGGAATCATTTCTTCTACCCCGGCAAGATGGTAATAAACATTCTCTTCGCTTTCACGATCCCACCCTCGCAGATAATGGGCAACGTGTTCATTAAAAGGCTTCGCAGCATCTAAATCAAAAAGTCCTACGCTTGCCAGAGCCTGATTATTCCATACCGCAAAAGTATTTGCGATTCTGCCGTCTAAAACGGAATCCTCCAATTCGTCTATTGCTACGCCGATGGCTAAGGCGCCGTCTCGTGCCGCCTCAACGATATCGGAAAAAATTTCTGAAGTAACATAGGAATATGCTTCCGGGGAAATAATTATTGAATACCTTATACCATTCTGGCCAGCGCGATAAACACCTCCGTTTAAAATACTGCAGAAAATGTCGCCGTGCGGAAATTCTGAAATAAAAACGTTTTTCTCTTTTGCAAACTTCTTCTGTAGCGTTGCTGCAGTTTCGCCGCAGTCGGATTCTGGAAAATCTTTATCTGTCCATACAAGAATGTCTATTCTTTTCACCAACTGCTTACCGTCGACAAATGCATTATGGGTTGCTCTGACGACTTTTTTAATCATAGCCACACGATTAGAAACATCATTTTTTCTCGTAGCGTATGTACGTAATATCATTCCGAAGTTATTATTGGCGAGAAATTCTTCTCTTGTAATAGCAGCCACAATACACCTCCTTTTTAAAGAACTTATTTATATAAGTATATAACATATTAATATTTTTGTCAATACATAAACTAAAAACACAAAAGATAATAATGTCTTTTGTGCTTTTATTCCGATGCTTCGATTTATCCGAATAAGGTAATTAACAATACTCCAATAAACATAATAATGACGCCTATCAATCTTTCTTTAATATTTTTTTCCTTGAAAATCAATACGCCCAGAATAACGCTTAACAGAATACTGGTTCTTTTTATGGAAATAACGTAACTTACCATGGCCAAATTAACCGCATTCATTTGAAAAAATTTAACCAGGGCATTAAATATTCCAAGCGGAATAAGCGACTTTGAGTTGGAAAAAATTTCTTTTAAGGGCTTATTCTTTCTCATTAAAATTATCGGTAAAAGGAAGGTAGCTATAAGTGCCGTATTTGTTGTCGCCCAAAAAATCGGAGAAGAATTCTGTACGCCTATTTTATCAATGTTTGAAGTAATACTCCAAATAAGAGCTACGCCCAACATTAATTTAGGACCCTTTTCTTTGATCAGTGAAGAAAACGGTTTTAAAAATCCATTCTTTCTTTCCTTGATATTTAAAACATAAGAACCGACGGCAATCAGAACAACGCCGCTTATTCCCGCCAAATTTGGAAACTCGCCAACCATAAACGGCGAAGTAAGTAAAAGAAAAATTGGCGTAAACGCCATCATCGGAACCGTGATCGATAAATCAGAAGACTTTATCGCCTTAATATATAGAACAAAGGCAAAAAGGTTAAGAACTCCGCCAATAATCGCAATCCACCAAAAATTATCTCCTATTGCGGGAATTTTATTAATGATTAAGATGGGGATTAAAAACAAAAAGGCAAAAAATGCCAAAGACCAGCTTACCAGATATTCATCAATATTTTTCAGCAAATTTTTTTTACTGAAAATATCCTGCAATGATTGTGATAACGCAGTTAGAGCCGATAAAATAATCCACATAATGAATTAATCGTATCAGCATTTAATCAGGTTTTCAAGAAAAAGAAAAAGGCGGATGAATGATTCATCCGCCTCGATTCGAATTTTAAAAACTATCCTACGGCCACTTTGAGCTTGGCCAAAGCAGCAAGCGCCAGGCCATCCGCGGTGATCTGAACCGCTTTCCTCCAGGGGAAAAAACGCACCTCGTTGACTTTCTCAAAGCCGGGGCGAAGAACAGAGTCCCTCAACTTAAAGCAATCTCCGTTCGCTTCCAGTTCCCCGTCGAGAATACGGATACAGTAGGCATGGACGCCTTCTCCCTTTTGAGGATCAGCGACATAAAAAGCACGATCGGCATTGATGGGTAAACCGGGGAGTTCTTCAGATTGCACGGCTTCAAGAAAGCCGGTTTCCTCAACGAACTCACGAACCTGAGCTTCGCGGTGTGTTTCGTTGGGATTAAGGAATCCGCCGATACCGCACCACGCCGGCTCTTCACCCATATTGGCCCGCTTCTCCTTGATCAGCCCGACAAGAATTTCTCCGCTCACCGGAATGACATAGGGCAGAATTATTACTCCGCCTCCGCCCTGTTCGGCGAAAACCCAACTGGGGTAACCTTCCGGTCTCAGGCCGTAGACCAAAGAACCATACCGAGAAGAAAGTTGAAGAAAATTAATGACGCCATATTCGTCACGAACGTAACGAATATCCCATCGTTCCCCCCTGGGCACTTCCGTAGGAATCACCTTAATCTCAAAGAACATTTTATCCTCCTTTCAAAATAGATTTTTATTCAACATTACTGAACTTTTATAAAATAGCACAAAAGATTAAAAAATGTCAATAGAGTTCCATGTAAAAGAAAAACGGCCCCGCTAAGCGAGGCCGTTCGGTTTTCTGACTTCAATGACCCAGCCGCACCATCTGTTGTGGTACCATCTGTACCATTTCTTTTTGATTGCGGATAACTTCTCCCACCGAGGCATTCTCTTTGCGCTGTCGTAAACAAGCGCTTCTTTGTCCGTTGTTTGTCCGACTACGACGTAATGATCGCCGCCTTGCTTGCCTCTGGGCGGATACCAAAGTATTGACCACTCTTTAAGATTGTGAATGCTGATTGTTTTCGACTTCGCGTACAAGCCCGCTTTGCGCAGTTCACAAATAACTCTTGTGGAGGTAACTCCTTTCTTCGTAAACGGAAAAATTAATCCCCGTAAACCATGCTTTTTAAGAATGGTATTAACAACGCAAACGCCACAACCCGAATCGCCAACCTGCTCAAAAAAGAACTCTAAGCTAACTTCTTTCTTCACCTTTCCCTCCTTTCTTAATTTTGACTATCGGAGAGGGCGGGATTTGAACCCGCGATACCTTGCGGTATACACGCTTTCCAAGCGTGCGCACTAGGCCACTATGCGACCTCTCCAGATTTTATCTATTATCTTTATCTTCCAATTCTCCGAATAGTTTTCTTTTTACGGATTCAACTTCATGCATGTCTAAAATATCAGCAGGACTATGTTCTAATTGTCTTATTTTACCTATCAATTCTTTCTGGGTTATTCCGTCCTTTAGAACTCCGCTAAAAACACCACGTAAATATTCTCTTTCCCTATCGTCAATATGCGGCAGACTTTTTATTGCTGTTTCAAATTCTTTGTGATAAATTTTTCTGCTTTCATCGAGACCAAAAATCGCTTCAATAATACCCATATATTTAAAATCTCTAAATTCTAATCTCTAATCTCTAAATTTAGAAATTCATTAATGATTAAAAACTCATTTCTCTTAATCTTTTTACCCGCTCTTCTGCTGGCGGATGCGTAGAAAAAAGACCTAAAACTTTTTTACCTCTGAAGGGGCTGGCGATAAATAAATGTGCTGTGGCATTATTTGCAACTCGCATGGATATGGGATTTTGGGAAATTTTCTCCAAAGCCCGAGCCAGACCCTCGGGGTATCGAGTTAAAAGCGCGCCTGATGCATCAGCTAAATATTCTCTTTTACGTGAAATCGCAAATTGGATCAATCTTGCGAATATCGGGGATAAAATTATAAAAACTAATCCGACTATCATCAGTATTGCTCCAACTTGTCCGCCTCCCCTGTCATTACTTTTTCTTCCGAAAAATCTTCCGCGTATAAAAATATCGGCAATCATGGTGATTACACCAACAAGAACCACAACCGCGGTTTGTAAAAGCATATCTTTATTTCCGATATGGCTCAATTCGTGGGCAATCACGCCCTCAAGTTCTGTTTTATTTAAAATCTCTAATAGCCCTCGCGTTACAGCTACAACCGCGTGTTTAGCGTCCCGACCGGTTGCAAAAGCGTTCGGAGACGGGTCATCGATAAGATAAATTCTCGGCATTGGCAAACCGGCAGTAATAGTAAGGTTTTCCACAACATGATAAAGTTCAGGCGCTTGTTCGTGAGTAATCGGATTGGCGCGCGACATTGCCAGAACAATTTTATCGGAAAACCAATAACTGATAAAACTCATAAAGATACTGATAAAAACAGCGATGAACAGAATTGCCCGATCTTCGAAATAATAACTCAAAAACCACCCCAGGCCGATAACGATAATAAAAAACACCCCGAAGAGCATCCAGGTTTTATGAATATTGGAATCAATATGCGTATAGAGTGTCATTTTATTTCTTGCCTTCAATAATATTAATTGCGTCTTGCGCAGAAAATTCTCCGATTTTTCCGGAAAATAATTTCAAATCGTCCAATTGCCTTAATAAAATAATCGCAACAAGAACCGAAGAAACAAAAGCGGCCTTAATCAAAGAAATCACCAGAGAATCAACCGATGTAATAGTTGACACGGTAGTCACCAAAATAACCGCAATCAAACAAATCAACAACCATTGAAACGAAGGAATTCTTTCTTCGCGCAAAGAAACCATATTCTTCCTTATTTTCTGTAAATCCTGCAATCCCAGCATATTTCTCGTTACAACGGCGCCCTTAACTCCGTCTAATCCTTTTTCTTTAACTGTTTCTTCCATCAGTTTATGTAGGTCGGTAATTGTTGTTGTCTTATTTGTGAATGGATAATCCCAGCCATTTTTAACAATCATTTCATAATGATTTTTTATTATCTCGCCCGTTCTTTTCTGTGCGTCTTCGCCTAAATGGCCCATTGCCCTGTAAATAGCAGACATTGTTCCGTCAAAGTCGGCAGTAAGTTTTCTTATCTCCCCGTATCTGCCCGATTGCCGCGAAATGAAAAAACCGATAAATATAGAAAACAAAAAAGTGGAAAGAGTTACAAAAATTTTATCCACCTCGTTAACAATATTATAATTAAGATAGGTTAACGTCAAAACTATAAAAATTATAATCAACAAAAACTCCAGTAAGGTTTTCTTCATAAAATAATCATTAATAATTATTACTTTTTATTATACCTCAATCGTAGCAGAAAATTTCAAAAATTTAAAGCCCCACGTCAAACGTGGGGCTTATGATTTCGGACGAGGACAGAACTAAAATTTCACCTGCGGGACTTCTTTTTCTGCTTCGTTTTCGATTTCGAAAAACTCTCTTATTTTGAATCCGAGCATTCCGGCGATTATTCTTGAGGGAAAGGTTTCAATCTTAATGTTAAAATCGCGGACATTGCCATTGTAGAATCTGCGTGATGCCTGAATCTTGTTTTCGGTATCGGAAAGCTCGCGCTGTAATTCCAGAAAGTTAGTGTTCGCTTTCAAATCCGGATATGCTTCAGCAACCGCAAAAAGCGTTTTCAGGGTTCCTGAAAGCATATTTTCCGCTTTTCCTTTTTCTTCTATCCCCTGCGCGCTGATTGCTTTTGCACGAGCATTGGTCACGCTTTCGAATGCCTGCTTTTCGTGCGCGGCATAACCCTTAACTGTTTCGATTAAATTCGGAATCAAATCGTGCCTTCTTTTCAGTTGCACATCGATATCCGACCAGGCTTCATCGGTTCTGTTTTTCAACCTGATTAAGCCGTTGAAAACTCCGATTACCCAGAGCACGATAACGCCAATAATGCCGAGAATAATAGATAAAAAAGATTTCATAATTTCTGATTTAATAATTATATATCAATTATACTACTTTTCTTTTTAGTAATCCATTGGCGGCATTCCGGAGGTTTCTTTTTTCTCTTCGGGCTTATCGGTAATCACCGCCTCTGTTGTCAAAAATATCGAGGCCATGGAAGCGGCATTCTGTAATGCGCCCCTGGTTACTTTCAGCGGGTCGATTATCCCTGCTTCGATCATATTCACGCGCGATTTTTTAATATCACGCGGGTCAATTTTACTGAAATCGTAACCGATATTTTCTTCTTTACGGATGTCTTCGACCATGATCGAAATATCCTTGATACCAGAATTTTCGGCAATTTGCCTTAAAGGAGATTCCAGCGCCTTCATCACTATTTTCACGCCGATTTTTTCCTCTTCGTCTAAATCATCCTTGAGATGTTCGTTAAGCGAATACGCTGCCCTAATCAAGGCCGCGCCTCCGCCAGGAACAATCCCTTCTTCAATTGCCGCGCGCGTTGCATTCAGGGCATCTTCGATTTTAAATTTCTTATATTTCATTTCCGCTTCGGTTGCCGCACCGACTTTTATCACCGCAACTCCGCCCGCAAGCTTTGCCAGTCTTTCCTGTAATTTTTCTTTATCGAATTCCGAATCGGTTTTCTCCAGTTGTATTTTAATTTGTTTAATTCTTTTCTCAATGTCTTCTTTGTCGCCCTTTCCGCCAACAATGGTTGTATTTTCTTTTGTGGAAATGATTTTCGTGGCCTGGCCGAGCATTTCAATTTCTGCGTTTTCCAATTTCAATCCGATTTCCTCGGAAATAACTTTACCGCCGGTTACAACAGCAATATCCTGAAGCATTTCTTTTTTCCTATCACCGAAACCAGGAGCCTTGATTGCCAAAGAACTAAATGTGCCGCGAAGTTTGTTCAATATCAGGGTTGTCAGCGCTTCGCCTTCAATATCGTCAGCAATAATCACCAGAGATTTTTTTCCAGTTTGGCTCAATTTTTCCAAAATCGGCAGAATATCGTTGATCGCGGAAATTTTCTGGTCAGTAATCAGAATATATGGCTCTTTGTGCTCCGCCTCCATTCTTTCGGCATTAGTAACCATATAAGGAGAAATATAGCCGTTATCGAACTGCATACCCTCGACCAATTCCTTAGATAATCCGAAAGTCTGTGATTCTTCCACCGTAACCACTCCGTCCTTGCCAACCTCTTCCATAACTTCGGCAATCATTTCTCCGACTTCTTTATCTTCGCTGGCAATAGTTGCCACCTGCGTTTTCTCGTTCTTGGTTTTAATCGGTTTTTTGATTTTATTCAAAATTTCGATGGTTGCTTTTACCGCCTTATCAATACCTTTTTTGATTCCCAGAGGATCACTTCCCGCAGTAACGTTTTTCAAGCCTTCCTCAACCATTGCTTGCGCCAAAACCACAGCCGTGGTTGTCCCGTCGCCGGCAAAATCATTGGTTTTTTCCGCAACTTCTTTAATCAATTCTGCGCCAATATTCTCGAATTTATCTTCCAACTCAACTTCTTTGGCAATAGTTACGCCATCGTTAGTTATTGTTGGAGTGCCAAATCCTTTATCCAAAACAACATTTCTCCCTTTTGGTCCGAGAGTGACGCGTACCGCATTGGCGAGTTTATCAACCCCCCTCTTTAATGATTGACGAGCATCCTCGTTAAATTTAAATTGTTTAGCCATAAAATATACTAACCTACAAATGATTATCCCAATCTACAAATAATTCGTTGATTCGGATAAAAGATTCGTAGCATTCGGATAATAATTAGCTCAAAATTGCCAATATGTCTTCTTCTTTGGCGATTAAATATTCTTTCTTGTCGACTTTAACTTCGCTTGGACCGTATTTAGTAAATAAAACCACATCCCCGATTTTTACGGTCATGGGAATACGTTTGCCGTTAGAATCTGTCTTTCCCGGCCCAACAGCAATAACCTTGCCCTGCTCGGGTTTTTCTTTGTCTGCGGTATCAGGGAGAACTATTCCTGATTTTGTTTTCTCTTCTTGAGAATTCGGTTCAATAAGAACCCTGTCGTCCAATGGCTTGATGTTCATAAACTTAAAATAATAATAATTAATTTCGGTACTATTCATTTTAAGCTAAAAGTTCTATGCATGTCAATATCGTTTTTATTTCTTGAGAAATAAAAAAGGAGGCCCCCTAGGTGGAGGCCTCTACTTGATTTCTTGTTTTATTGATTTCTTGCCGAATAATTTCGGCAATTGATCTCGCGATCCTCG
>Ga0315286_10000905_pt1 | contig 26047 bp, 24 predicted proteins | sample YL17G10_0_MG_FD_205038 | JGI IMG/M metagenome (GOLD analysis project Ga0315286, IMG submission 205038) | Sediment microbial communities from Yellowstone Lake, YNP, Wyoming, USA - YL17G10_0 | ecosystem: Environmental > Aquatic > Freshwater > Lake > Sediment | place: USA: Wyoming | collected...
GCTCCTGGTCTTGCCGGTGTTCGCACGCGCCGGCGTCGTGCGAACGCTTGACGGCAAGACCTACGAAGGCCAGATCGTTCTCGAAGACCAGAATCAGCTCGGCGTCAGAACCCGCGATGGATCAGCCATCCGGCTGGCGCTCGAAGACATTTTCTGTGCGCAGTTCGGGGCGGCTGTGCCCACCCCCGCGGCTCCGTCGGGCCGATGGATCGGCCGCGACATCGGCCGGGTCTCGACGGCGGGGAGCGCTCGATTCACGGCGGACACGGTCACGGTCCGCGGTTCGGGGATGGACATGTCCGGGGCGACTGACTCCGGGTATTACGTTTACCAGACGGTGGAGGGGGACGCGCAGATCGTAGCTCGTCTGGCGGCGTTGCAGCAGACGGACCGCTATGCCAAAGGCGGTCTGATGATCCGCGCCGCCACCGATCCGGTCGTGCCGTACGCGATGGTGCTTGCGCAGGCCGGCGGCGGGCTTCGGTTCCAGTACCGATCCAAGGTTGCGTCGCACGCGCAAGGCACGGACAGCCCGAATACGACGTTTCCGTGCTGGCTGAAGCTCATCAGGAAAGGGAACACTCTGTCCGGCTACTACTCGGCCGACGCCCGGAACTGGGAATTACTGGCGGCGGAAACCGTCAGCCTTCCGGCGACGATCCAGATCGGGCTGGCCGTGTGTGCCCGCAGCAGGAGCGCTCTGTGTGCCGCCACGTTCGAGCGTGTTGCGGTGAGTACCACCGCTTCGAGAACGGACCGGTCGTTCGTGGCTCCTTCTCGCGGCATTGTGCTTCGCCAGGGGAGCATGCTCACGGGCAAGGTGCGCTCGGCCAACGAGTCTGTGCTGCGTTTCGAGCGCGATGGGGAGCTGACCGTCCCGGTGGCCGAGGTCGCGCGCATGTACTTTGCGACGCTCACGTCGGACCTGGCACCCAGACTCCCGCCCGGCCGAAAAGGCGTCCTGCTGGCCAGTGGAGACTTCTTCGAAGGCAACGTGTTGGCGGTCGAAGGCGGGCGTGTGAAGCTCAGCTCCGTCCTCTTCGGCCTGCAGCACTTTGACACGGGGCAGGTGGTGGCGGTGGTGCTGCGTGACGTCTCGCCGGTCGCCGCTCGTTACGAAGTGCGCACCGCCGACGGCTCAGTCCTTCTTGCCGACCGTCTCAGCGTGGACAGGAGCGCTCTGGGCGTGCAGGACCGCTCGTTCGGGGTGGTCAAGTTCACCGGGGAGCAGATCGTGGAAATCCGCGTCGGGGCGGCCCGATTCGTCTGGCTTTCCGATCTCAGACCCGCCAGGATCGAGATGGATGAGCCCCGCACGTTCGTCGACATCTTCGCGTCTGACAGAGCCAACAGCCTCGCGCCGATGTCTCTGGCCGGTCAGCTCGTACAACGAGGCATGGCGATCCTCGCTGGCGGGGCGGCCACCTACGAGATCGACGGTTCGTACAGCCTGCTGCTGCTGCGTGTGGGGGTGCCTGATTCGGTGCTGCCGGTGAATGCGCTGACTTTCGTTATCCTCGGCGATGGCAAGGAGCTGTACCGAAGCGCTCCCCGGACGTCGCTGGATGAGCCTCTTGTGCTGACGCTGAAGATATCAACGGTCAAGTCGGTGGTCCTGCGGGTCGAGAGTCCGCCAGGGGGCATGGTAGGAGGGGTGGCCCTCTTTGCCGACGCTGCCGTGGTAAAATGAACAACCGATCCCTTGCCTTACCCATCTTACCAAACTACACGTGACGTGGCCCCAGATTGCGGCCGACTGTTGAATTATTACTGACGATTGGTGTAGAATCTGTGCGTTCGGGGTTATGTTGCAGGGGCCCTGTATAGGGCAGTATGGGCTTGGGGTCTCTGCCGGAATTCCCGCACATCGGCGCGTTGCACATTTGTGGGTTATAGGCTCGTCGGCCTGCTTCGCAGGCGCTTCATCTGAGCGGATGCGGGTTGGCCGGCGCGAGTCTCTGAGTCAGTTTCTTGCGTAGGAGGAAGTATGTTGGTCGCTACTGTCAAGTGGTTCGACGCGAAGAAGGGGTTCGGCTTCCTCGTCAATTCGGAAGGCAAGGACGTCTTCGTCCACTACTCCAGCATCCAGGGAGATGGGTTCCGTTCATTGGAAGATGGCGAGACGGTGGAGTACGAGCAGGTGGAGGGGCCGAAAGGCCTGCACGCCCAGGAGGTTAAGCGTCTTAATCAGCCGGCAGGCAAGGAGCAGGTAACCGCCTGAGGTGGCGTTCTGCCTCTTGCCTGGGCGCCGACACGACTTGAAGCGATTCACGGCGGATTTCCACGCTTCGCCAAGCGCCCTGCTGGCGGTGTTTTGCGGCAGGTAGTCGGGGATCGACCGAGCAGTGAGTTTCCAGTATCACTTAGACCATGGGACCCTTTGCATGGGGAGTGCTGGGCGGGTGCTGCGGCGCCTTGGCCCTGTGTGCGGTTCTGGCGGCCTTCGGCTACCAGTACATGCGTCGACTCCAGGAGCGAGCCAAACATGCCGAACGACTGGCCGAGCTTGGCACACTGACCGGTGGCCTGGCCCATGAGATCAAGAACCCGCTGTCGACGCTTCAGCTTAATCTTCAGCTCCTTCAGGAGGACCTTTCGCCTGACAACCCCGCCTACAGCCGCCTGATCAACCGCCTGAACACGTGCGAACGTGAAACCAGCCGGCTGCGTGATATTCTGGACGACTTCCTCCGCTATGCCGGCAAAATGGAGCTTGAGCGTAAGGCGGTCGATCTGAACCGGCTCTGCGAGGATGTCGTCGATTTTTTTCTCCCTCAGGCCCAGCTCCAGAGAGTGCAGTTGCGACTGAAACGTGCTCCAGGGGATGTCGTCGCCTGCGGCGACGAGAAGCTTCTCAAACAGGCTGTTCTGAACCTCGTGCTCAACGCCGTTCAGGCGATGCCGACCGGCGGCGAGCTCATCCTCGCGGTCTCGCGCACGGCGTCCGAGGGGGTCGTGGAAGTGATCGACACAGGCAGCGGGATTCCCCGGGATGCGGCGTGCCGTATCTTTGACGCCTACTACTCGACCAAGAAGGGCGGAACGGGTTTGGGCCTTGCCATGACTCGGCGGATTGCCCGGGAACACGGCGGTTCGGTGACGCTGACGAGCGAGGTCGGCAAAGGCTCTGATTTCGCCCTGCGCCTTCCCCTCAAGTGAGGCTTGGGAGTAGAATCGGGAGGGAGAAACAGAAACCGAAGACTCCGATGCCTGACTCGCAGATCCACAAGGCCTCCATCCTCGTCATCGACGATGAACGCGAACACACGCAGGTGATGTGTGAAGCGTTGGAACGTGTCGGGCATCGCTGTGATCCAGCCTACAGCCTCAGCGAAGCTCTCGCGCGCATGGAGAAGCGAGCGTACGATCTGATCGTGACGGACTTGGTGATGGACGGCTCGCAGGACGGGCTGGAGGTTTTGCGACTGGCGAACCAGGCCGATACGCCGCCTCCGGTGCTGCTGGTGACTGCGCACGCCGACATTCCGACGTGCAAGCAGGCGATCAGCCAGGGCGCTTACGACTACATTGAGAAGCCTCTGGACCTGGAGTTTTTCCGCACGCAGGTGAACCGCGCCGCCGAGAGGGCCCACCTTCAGAAGCAGAACCAGATGCTTCAGGAGCAACTGGCGGGCGACGCGGGTTTCGAGGGCATCGTGGGGACGAGCCAGGCGATGCGCCGCGTCGTACAGACGGCACGGCAGGTCGCCGCCAGCGACATTCCCGTCCTGATCATGGGCGGAAGCGGCACGGGCAAGGAGCTGATCGCCCGCGCCATTCACAACAACAGCCGCCGGCGCAAGAACCGTCTGGTCAACCTGAACTGCGCAGGGCTGAGCGAGAGCATTCTGGAGGACGAGCTGTTCGGACATGTCAAAGGCGCCTTCACGGGCGCTCAGACCGACCGGGCCGGGCGGTTTGAGCACGCCGACGAAGGGACGCTGTTCATGGACGAGATCGGCGACATGCCCGCGGCGATGCAGGCGAAGCTTCTGCGAGTTCTGGAGAACGGCGAGGTCGTGCGGCTCGGCTCCAACGACGCGATCAAGGTGGATGTGCGGCTCATCAGCGCGACCAACCGCAACCTGGATGAGATGGTTGCGGAGAGGCAGTTTCGGGAGGATCTTTTTTTCCGCATCAAAGGGGTCACCATCAAGATTGCGCCGCTTCGCGAGCGCCGCGAGGATATCCCTCTGCTGATCCACTACTTTCTCCAGCAGGCCGCGGAGAAATACGACAGGAAAATCGACGGTCTCCGTCCCGAAGCCCAGCAGGTCCTCATTGCATATTCCTGGCCCGGCAACGTGCGACAGCTCAAGAACGCTGTGGAGAACATGGTTGTTCTCTCAGGCGACTCAGAGCTTGGCCTGGACAGCCTCCCCTCGGAGATTCGACCGGCGAAGGAGCCGACGGCGGCCGAGATGAACAACCTGGTCGGCATCAGCATCACCCAGGCGGAAAAGGAACTGATCCGGAACACGCTGAAGATGGTCAGCGGCAACCGTGAACAGGCCGCCAAACTCCTGGGCATCGGCGAACGGACGCTCTACCGCAAGATCAAGGAGTACGATCTGACGGAATAGACAGCAGCGCGCCAGGCGAGCCCCATCGGGCCGGGCGAGCCGGTGATGCGGCGTGCAGTGACAACAGCGGGCGAACCATGATCTCTGAGCACTCTCCATTGCCGGCGGGCCAGTTGTTTCGCATCGGCCACGGCTACGATCTCCACCGGCTGCAGAGCGGCGGGAAGCTCACCCTGGGCGGTGTGGTCGTCGCCGAGGATCTGAGTCCTGTGGCTCACAGCGACGGGGACGTGGTGATTCACGCGGTCGTCGATGCGCTGCTGGGCGCCATGGGGTGGGGTGACATCGGTCAGATGTTCCCGAACACCGACCCTCGCTGGAAGGGCGCCCCCAGCCGCATCTTTCTCGAAACGGTCTATGGCCGGGTGTGTGAAGCACGCTACCAGCTTGTGAACCTCGACGTCACGATCCTGGCCGAGCGACCCAGGCTCGCGCCCTTCAAGCAGCAGATGGCCGCCAATCTCAGGCGGATTCTGGCCGGGCAGGTCAACATCAAAGCCGGGACCAACGAGCTCTGCGACGCCATCGGGCGGGGCGAGGCGATCGGGTGTCATGCGGTCGTTCTGCTGGCACAGGGACAATTGACAACGAACGACGGACAACGGACAACGGACACACTATGAGTCTCAGAGTCTACAGCAGCCTCAGCAAGCAGAAGGAGCTGTTCGAGCCGACTCGCCCCGGCAAGGTGGGGATGTACCTGTGCGGTCCGACGGTGTACAAGTCGCCCCACATCGGCCACATGGTTGGGCCGGTCATCTTCGACGCCATCAAGCGTTACCTGACGTACAAAGGCTTCAGCGTCACATGGATCGTGAACGTGACCGACGTTGAGGACAAGCTGATCGAGGCCGCCCAGAAGCTCAACACCACGGTGCAGGCGCTCTCTGAGAAGCACACGGCCGAGTACATGCAGTGCCTTGCCCAGTTGGGCATCGACATCATCGATGGTTTTCCGAAGGCCTCGGAACACATGGGCGAGATCATCGATCTGTGTCAGCGTCTGATCGCCCGGGATCACGCGTACGCCGCCGACGGCAGCGTCTACTTCGATGTCACCAGCGACAAGGAATACGGCAAACTCTCGCACCGCAAGGTGGAGGACCAGGAGGCGGGCCTGCGCGCGGTCGAAGGGGCCGGCAAGAAGAACTCCGCGGACTTCGCGCTGTGGAAAGCCGCCAAACCGGGCGAGCCCAGTTGGGACTCGCCTTGGGGCAAAGGGCGGCCCGGCTGGCACATCGAGTGCTCCGCCATGTCGATGAAGTACCTCGGGGAGACGTTTGACTTCCACGGCGGGGGGCTGGACCTGTTGTTCCCGCATCATGAGAACGAGCTGGCGCAGTCTGAATGCGCCACCGGGAAACCCTTTGCGCGGTACTGGCTGCACAACGGGCTGACGCGGATCAAGACCAAGCTCTCGAGCGGGGAGTGGGCTGATGAGAAGATGTCCGGCAGCATCGGCAACGTCGTGCCTGCCCAACAGCTTATCGATCAGCACGGCGCCGACCTACTGAGGTACTTGCTGCTCAGCACGCACTACCGGCGGCCCATTGAGTTCACGGACGAAGTCATCGCCAACTCCAAGAAGGGGCTCGCGGTGTTCGTGCGGCTGTTCGATCGTGTCACGCGGTTGCTGGGCCAGCCCCAGCCGGAGGATGCCCCCGATATGGACCGCGCCGGCGGGCCGCTGCTCGACACCGACATCGGGCCTTTCGCGACGGCGGTTCTCGGCTACAAACTGAAGTTCATCGAGATGATGGACGACGACTTCAACACCGCCGGCGGGATCGCCGTCATGCACGAACTTGCCGGTGAGATCAACGGCTTTATCGAGCGGAACGAGATCGAGCGTCAGAAGCTTCCTGAGAAGGTTCAGGCGGTCGCCGCCGCTGCCATGACGATACGGAGGCTTGCGCTGCTTCTCGGCCTTTTCCGCAAGGGCGTCGCCCAGCCACAGGCCGCCGAGAGCGCACTCGTCTCCCAGCTCATGCAGCTTTTTATCAAGCTTCGCCAGGAGGCTCGGAAGGACAAGAATTTCGCCTTGGCCGACGGCATCCGCAAAGGGCTGACGGAGATCGGCGTGGCGCTGGAAGATCGGGCGGACGGGACGGTGTGGCGAAGGGAATGAGCGGAAGGAGACGTCTGTGCCGGACCAGGAGCGGCAGGGGCGGGTTGACTAGAACATGCGAATTGTCGGCATTGATCCCGGCCTTCGACTCACGGGCTACGGCGTGGTGGACTGGAAACTGCTGCGGCCGGCCTTGGTGGCAGGGGGGGTCATCCGCCTGCGCGATAAGGCGCCTCTCCCCGATCGTCTTCTCGATCTCGAAACTGAGCTCGAAAGCCTCTTTGACGAATACAAGCCCGACGTCTGCGCCGTGGAGCAGTTGTACGCCCATTATGGCCACCCTCGCACCGCCATCCTGATGGGCCACGCCCGCGGGGTGATTCTGCTGGTCGCCCAGCGTCGGGGCGTTCGCATTGAGGAGTTCGCCGCCAACCGGATCAAGCAGTCGGTGGTCGGGCACGGGCACGCCGGCAAGATGCAGATGCAGCAGACGATCCAGGCTCTCTGGAATCTGAAGGAGCTTCCACACCCACCCGATGTGGCGGACGCGTTGGCGATCGCCCTCTGCTGCGGTCGGCATATTGCCGGCAGTCGCGTCCTTTCCAGGTAGCGCGCACTCTCCCAGCTTCCTGTTCTCCGCGTCCGCCGCTCTGTAAGCTACCAGCAACATGATTTCCGCTCTCACAGGCCAACTCCGTCGCGTCGAACAGGATCGCGCCCACCTTCAGGCCGGCCCGGTGCTCTACGAGCTGCTCGTTCCTGCCGCGGACGCGGCCGAGCTGCAGCTCCGCGTCGGCGAGGAGATCACGTTTCACACGATTGTGTACTTCGAAGGCGACGCCTCTCGTGGCAACCTGGAGCCGCGGCTGATCGGGTTTCTTCGCCCAGACGACCGGCGTTTCTTCAAGCTGTTCACCACGGTGAAAGGGATCGGCCCCAAGGGCGCGCTCAAGGCGTTCACGGTCCCCGTCGGGCGGATTGCCCACGCCATCGAATCGCGCGACACGCGTTACCTCGTCCAGCTTAAGGGCGTGGGCAAACGGACGGCGGAGCTCATTGTGGCAGAACTGGCCGGCAAGCTATCCGAGTTCGCCCTTGCGCACGGTGGGGCCGGCTCACCCTCGCGTACTCGTCGCGCCGAGATCGAGGAATTCGCCTTGGCCGCGGCCGTGCAGCTTGGCATTCAGCGGCCCGAGGCCGACCGGCTTCTGGACCGCGCGATGCAAACCGCGCCCGGCCAGAAGACCCCGGACGAGATCCTGCGCGAAATGCTGCGGCTGCGCACTACGCGAGCGTGACTTCTGCGACCGCGTTCTTATAATCGGCTGGAGGTGTCCACCCCATGCACGAGATCAAACGCATTTCGATCGAGGGTTACAGGCGGTTGGCCTCTGTGAAGGACGTCGAGATGAGGCCTCTCACGGTCCTGATCGGACCCAACAACGTGGGCAAGACGTCATTTCTTGACGTTCTCTCACTTCTCGCCGCCTCGGCCGTCGGTCAGATGAGCCAGAAAATCACCGAGTTCGGTGGCATCACTTCCATGCTCACACGTGGAACAGCATCGGAGTTCACAGTTGATCTACAGGCTGATCAATCACCAAACCCGTCCCTGCTTTACCATTTGTCACTGAGACCGGCAGGCCAGACTTACGAGGTGGCGGAAGAGACTCTGACTCAAGAGTCCGATCGCCCCTCACCCTTCAAGCACATCGATTCCCGTCCGGCCAATATTCACTACTTTGACCCCCAGACGCAACGGCTGGTGCGCCCCAATTGGGAGCACGACCCACTGGAATCGTCTCTGTCGCAGGTTCCCAAGATGTATCAGCAGGCGGAGACCTTCCGCAAACGTCTGGCTTCTCTGGCCTACTATGCATCGCTCGACCTGGACGTGTCGCGCAAGAGCCCGCTCAGATTGCCGCAGCAGATGCGCCCCGCGACCTTGCCGGGACCGGCAGGCGAACAGCTTGTATCGTGTTTGTACTGCCTGCGGGAAACAAATCGCGAGCGATTCGACATGATCCAGGAGACTCTGACCAGTGCGTTTCCCGGTTTCGAGCGGATGGATTTCCCACCCGTGGCCGCAGGGACGCTGGCACTGACCTGGAAGGAACGGCACTTCCCAACACCGATCTACATGCATGAGCTGTCGGAAGGCACGATCCGGTTCCTTTGGCTTGTCACACTTCTCCAAAGCCCAGGGCTGACCGAAATCACCTTGATCGACGAGCCCGAGGTCAGCCTGCATCCCGACCTTCTGCGATTGCTGGTTGACCTGCTGCGCGAGGCCTCCAGCCGCACGCAGCTTGTCGTCGCCACCCATTCCGATCGACTCGTCCGTTTCCTCAAGCCAGCCGAGGTCCTCGTTTGCGACTGCGAAGACGGCAACACAGCCATGCGCTGGGGTGATTCCTTTGAGCTGGACAAGTGGCTTGAGGACTATGGGCTTGACGAGCTTTGGCGTATGGGTCGTTTGGGGGCCCGCTCATGAGAATCGCCATCCTTGTGGAAGGCAAGACGGAAATGGCCTTCAAGAGAATCCTGCTTGGCTTCCTCCAGACCCGCGTTGCTGGCCGCATGCCGAAGCTCGATTTTTCCCCTTTTGATGGGCGCATCCCAAAAGCCACGAAACTGAGACGATTGGTCGACAACCTCCTGAGCGATAGGCGCGCCCCTGCCGATGCCGTGATCGCGCTGACGGACGTTTACACCGGAACCCGCGAATTCTCCGACGCGGCCGATGCAAAACGCCAAATGTCCGAGTGGGTCGGCTCCAACCCCCGCTTCCACCCTCACGCAGCCCAATACGAATTTGAGGCCTGGCTCCTCGCGTACTGGACACGCATTCAGGAACTCGCGGGACACAACAAGAGTGCTCCGGCAGGCCAACCCGAAACCGTTGACCACGATCATCCGCCTGCCGAGAGAATCGCCGAGATATTTCGCATTGGATCCCGTGGCCGGCGGTATGTCAAAGCACGCGATGTGCTCAGCATCCTTCAGAACCAGGATCTGGTGCTTTCCGCCAACGCGTGCCCCGAGCTCAGAGCTTTCCTGAACACCATCCTGCGTCTGTCTGATGCTCAGCTTCTTCAGTGACCTCCAGTTGCGATTTTGCCACCAATCGGCAAGACTGTGCCCATATGCCCCGCGAACGCATAGTGACGGCCGAATCCCAGGGCGAAGATGAAAATCGTTTCAATTACGCGCTGCGTCCGCAGAGTTTCGTCCAGTACATCGGCCAGAAGACCCTGATCCGGAAACTGCGCATTGCGGTCGAAGCCGCCAAGGGCCGCAAGGAACCTATCGAGCACGTTCTCCTCCATGGACCGCCGGGCCTGGGCAAGACCACGCTCGCGCACGTGATTGCCAACGAAGTCAAGGCGCAGGTTCACACAACCAACGGCCCCGCGCTGACCAAAGGCGCCGATTTGGTCGGGATCCTGACCAAGCTCAACCAAGGCGACGTTCTGTTCATCGACGAGATCCACCGTTTGCCAGCGATTGTCGAGGAGTATCTGTACCCCGCCATGGAGGACTTCAAGGTCGACATCACTCTGGACGCGGGCATGCACGCCCGCACGATCACCATGCCGCTCCCGCCGTTCACTCTGATCGGCGCCACCACTCGCATCGGCCTGCTGACCGGCCCCATGCGCAGCCGGTTCGGCATCGTATCGCACATCGACTTTTACTCCCCCGAATCACTTCACGAGATTCTTCGCGCCAACGCGGGCCTGCTGAAGCTGGAGGTGGAGGAACAGGCTTTGTGGGAGCTTTCCCGGCGATCCCGCGGGACGCCGCGTATCGCCAATCGTCTTCTTCGCCGCGTCCGCGACTTCGCCGCGGTCGAAGCGAAAGGCAAACTTACGCTACCGGTCACCAAGGCGGCCCTTGAGCTTGAGGGCATCGACGATCGCGGCCTGGACGATCAGGATCGCACCTTCATGCGCACGTTGATCGAGATTTACGACGGCGGTCCCGCGGGGGTGGAAGCCATTGCCGCGACGATGGGTGAGGAAGTGGACACGCTGGTTGACGTGATCGAGCCGTACCTGCTGCAGACCGCCCTGGTCATCCGAACGCGGCAAGGGCGGCGGGCGACCAAGATCGCCTACGACCATCTGGGGCTCAGGTACACACCCCGCAGTGAGCCAACGGGCGACGAATCGCTCTTCGATGGCTCTGCGTAGGCAGCACGTATGCCAGGCGCCATGGCCGCGCTCGCGTGGGCAGGCTCAGAGCGCTACAATCGACACCCATGACGATCACGATCCGTCCCGCCCGCCCGTCCGACGCCCCCCTGATCGCCGACTTCAACGCCCGCATGGCCCGCGAAACGGAGAACCTCGCCCTCGACCCTGCCACTCTGTCTGCAGGGGTGCGCGCGGTCCTGGGCGATGCGGGCAAAGGCATTTACTACGCGGCGGAAGCGGACGGCCGGGTCGTGGGCCAACTTCTCATCACGCACGAATGGTCCGATTGGCGCAACGGCGACGTGTGGTGGATGCAGTCGGTGTATGTCGACCCCGATTACCGCCGGCGGGGCGTTTTTCGCGCCCTCTACCAACATGTTGCCAACGAAGCCCGCCGATCCGGGGTCGTCCTCCTCCGCCTGTATGTGCACGAATCCAACTCGCCCGGCCAATGCACCTACCGCCGGCTGGGCATGCATGCCACCCAGTACCGCGTCATGGAGCACCCGCTGAAAGACGCCTAACGACGAAGGCCCCGCAGATACTCCGCCGCCGCCGTCGCCGCCGCAACCCGATCGGGCAGTTCCATGGGATCCACGGTCATCCAGCCCTGGTATCCACCCTCGTGCAAGGCCGACAGGAGCTGCCCCCAGTTCACGCTTCCCCGCCCGACGGTGGCCGCCTGGGTTCGCCGATCCGCTCCGACGAGGGCATCTCGCGCTCGCACATGCTTGATCGTTGCCCCCAACCGCGAGAACACCTCATCCATCGACCACGCATCGCGCAGAATCGCAACCGGGTCGAGATCCACGCCGAACCACGGGCAATCCGCCGCCTTCAGGGCGCGCTCGAGCGCGCTGAAGCTGGCCAGCTCGCTGCGAAACGCCATCGCCACGCCATATCGATCCGCCCGGCGCCCGATTTCCGCCATGCCCGCGTCCACCTGCGCCACGGCGGCCGGGTCCATGGGCTCCTCTCCCCTGCCCGGATCATCCGCAGAAACCTGCGCCGGCTTGGGCACCATAATCACTCCTGCCTCGTCCCTGGTGATCGTCCGCCTGGGCTCTGCCTTTCGCGGCGCCCGCGGCAACGGCCCCAGATCGAGGCAGACCAATCGGCAACTCAGCCCCGCCGCCGCCTCCATCACCCGATCCACTCTGGCCACCACGCGATCCACATCAGCGCCGGCCGAGATCCCTTTCGCGCCGATATCCACGCGCAGGCCCACCAGTTGCAGATCCTGCGCCGCGAGCATATGTCGGAATTCCCGCCGCCCGGTGAGCGACAGATCGGGGATGCTCACCCCCAGCGCGTACGCGTCAAACAGGATCCCCCCGAACCCCGCGCGTCGTGCGGTCCGCACCGCGTCGCGCGCGTCATCGCCCAGCGCTCCTGCGACCACGGCAATCATGAAACGATCCGTGCTCATACATGCACCGCCTCAAGGGTTGGCCGGCGCTTCCCCGGTGCTCTGCGACTGCCGCGCGTGCCGATACGCCATGCCGCCGCCGGATTATCTGTTTTCACCGCGCCGGGACAACCGCGTGGCAGACTCCCTTGTGAACCAGCGGCGCCACAAACTCGGGCTCCAGTGTGAATCGCGTCAGGTCATAGGAGTAGATGTACGGGCCATCCGCACGCCCCTGTATCTTGAAGTGCCGGAAACCCAAATCGTAGACCGCCTTCATTTCGGTCCGCGTGAGATTGCAGGTCCGCGTGCGGGTCGGCATTTGCCTGAGGTGAGCTGGCGAGGGGCAACTGGCCACAATCTGGTCGACCTCCTGCTGGATCTGCTGCTGCTCAGGGCTGCCCGCGGCCCTCTGCCACCTCGCGTACGCGGTATAGTGCCGTGCTCGCCGCGGGCAATTGGCCACGCAGTTTTCGTTGACAATGATCTCGGCCTTCTGGCGATCCAACTGGTCCAGCAGCTTCAGGTCCCGGCAGTCATCGGGGTGAACCACATACCGGTAGAACCGCTTGCCCAGCTCGTTGTAGTAGTCTGCTTTGCCTTGCCCGCCGTCGAAGGTCACCTTGATGACCGACGCCACCTGCCGGAGCGCCGGGTACTTCTCGGCGATGTGCTTCGACAGCAGCTCGCTGGCCACGATCACCCCGTTCAGATCCGCCCGCTGGCTGATGCAGTCGAGGATGCACCCGCAGGTTCGATCCTCGAGGTCCTTGTTGTCAATCAGGTGGTTGGTGAAGGTGGGAAAACACCCGATGTTCTTGGCATGAAGGCGCTGAAGACTCGCCTGCAATCCCGCGAGGCTGAACGGCACCCTTGACGGCCGCCCCGCGTTCCACGGCACCGCCGGCGCGCCGTGCATCGCCTCGATGGGCACATGGCAATCGAAGGTGGCCTCAACAGAGGTCACCACATCGACGACCAGCCTCTCAAAGACAAACATCCCGGAGACATTGAACCGCGCCTCCGGCCAATCCGGGTGCAAGGCCTTTGTTCCCAACGGGAAGCTCTCGGTAACCACGCGGCACACTCCTTTGTGGGCGCCCGGATGCTCGGGCATGCCGGACGAGCTTTCCCTTGCCCGACATGCCAACTCAAGTCCTACTATACACCCGCCTTGGCACCGGGCAACAAACCGCCCTACCGCCGCGGTCACGCGGTGAGTCGCCTATACCCCCGCCTCACCCAGCCTCTCCAGTATCCGAACATACATCGGCGACACATCCCCGATCGGCGCTCTCATGTCGATCGGGAACCGCCGGTTGATCGCATGGAGGTGATGCACCGGCCAAGTCTGGAGGTGTTCCCCCCACATCGCGCTGCGCACGGACACCATGGAATCGTTCTCTCCCTCTTTTCGCCGCACGATCCGATACCCCAGCCTCAACGCCATCGGCACACGATCGGCCGGCACCGCCGCCGCTACCGAGAAGTATCGCACGCCGGGGTGGTCTGTCACCTCCTCATTGAACCGTTTCGCCGCCGCCGTCGTCAGGTCGCTGGCCGCGTCCACATCCAGCCCCAACTGCTCCAGCAGCGGCAGACCGACCCGTTTCATCGGCGCGCTTTGCACCCAGAAGTCCGCGACGGGGCTCCCGCGGTGGGGCGTGGCAATGGTCACCAACGCGGCCACATGCTCGCCCATTCCCAGCCGGCTGATCATGTATCGCGCATCCAATCCACCCATGGAATGCGCGATGACAACGGCCCGCCTCCCGCCGCACTCCTCTTTCAGCCACGGTAGGATCGCATCCTTCGCCTGCTGTGCCCGCCGAGCGATCGACCCCGTTGGATGAACCTGCGGCGAGAGCACCGGATGCCCACGCTGCCGAATCGCCTCCGCAATCTTCCGGAAGTAGTCCACCACCATCGGCCCCAGTTTCAGCTGGCCCCATCCGAATATTCCATGTAGCAGCACCACAGGAGACATGCTCATAGCATACCGCACGTGCTCGCACGCCCCAAACGCCGGCCTCCGGGCCAGGCGAAGCCCTTCGCGTGTCACTTGCCCCATTTCCCCGGTTTTGCATTCCCGGCCCCCCCTTGTACATTACCCCCCGTTTCTGACACGGAAGATCCATAGATGCCCCGGCGCACCGACATTCACACCGTCCTCATCATCGGCTCAGGCCCCATCGTCATCGGTCAAGGCTGCGAATTTGACTACTCCGGCGTGCAGGCCTGCCGCGCCCTCAAGGAAGAGGGCTACCGCGTGGTGCTGATCAACAGCAACCCCGCGACCATCATGACGGACCCCGAGTTCGCCGACGCAACGTACATCGAGTCGATCACACCGGAATCGGTCGAGAAGATCCTCCATCGCGAATCGCGGGCCGGACAACCCATCGACGCCGTGCTGCCCACCCTCGGCGGGCAGACGGGTCTGAACACCGCCGTCGCCTGCTACGACGCCGGCATCTTCACGCGGTACGGCGTGCAGATGATCGGCGCGACCCGCCAGGCCATCTTTCGCGGGGAGGACCGGCAGGTTTTCAAAGACCTCATGCTGTCTATCGGCCTGAAAGTTCCGCTCAGCGGTGTCGTACACAACCTCGATGACGCCCGGAAAGTCATGGCCAACCTGAGCCTGCCACTCATCATCCGCCCGGCCTTCACTCTCGGCGGCACGGGGGGCGGCATCGCCTACAACGTCGAGGAGTTCGACACCATTGTCCAACGCGGCCTCGACGCCTCGCCGTGCTCCGAAGTCCTCATCGAGCAATCGGTCATCGGGTGGAAGGAATTCGAGCTCGAGGTGATGCGCGACCGCAACGACAACGTGGTCATCATCTGCTCGATCGAGAACGTCGATCCCATGGGCGTCCACACCGGCGACTCGATCACGGTCGCCCCTATTCAGACCCTCACCGACAAGGAATACCAGCGCATGCGCGACGGCGCGATCGCTGTCATCCGCGCCGTCGGCGTCGAAACGGGAGGCTCCAACATCCAGTTCGCCGTCAACCCGGACAACGGCGAGATGATCGTCGTCGAGATGAACCCCCGCGTTTCACGTTCCTCCGCTCTCGCGTCGAAAGCCACCGGGTACCCCATCGCCAAGATCGCCGCCAAGCTTGCCGTCGGCTACACGCTCGACGAGCTGCCTAACTTCATCACCAGCAGAAAAGACCGCTCGCTCTGGACCAGCGCCTGCTTTGAACCTTCCATCGACTACTGCGTCGTGAAGATACCTCGCTGGACCTTCGAGAAATTCCCCGACGCCGATGAGACCTTGACCACGCAGATGAAAAGCGTCGGCGAAGCGATGTCCATCGGCCGGACCTTCAAAGAAGCCTTTCAGAAGGGCATTCGCTCGATGGAGGTGAAGCGTTTCGGCCTGGGGCTGGACCGCAACGACAAGTGGTTCCGCGCCCTGCAGCGAGAGCAGGGGGTCGCGGTGCCTCTCCCGCCGTTCCTTACCCCGCCCAAGGCCCGCGCCACCGACCCCGACAAAGCCCACGAGATCGAGGGCGCCCACGAACCCGAATGGCCCATCCCCGATGCCAAGCTCCGCCGCAAGCTCTCGGTTCCCAGCCAAGGCCGCATCTACTACATCCGCTATGCCTTTAAGATGGGCTGGACCATCGACGAGGTTCACGAGTTGTCGAGGATCGATCGCTGGTTCCTGGCGCAAATGAAACAGCTTGTCGATTTCGAGGATCAGATTCTCGCGGCCAAGCCTGCAGCGGCAGGGGAGGGGCATGCCCCATCCTCGGCAGAGCTGGCCGACGTGCTCCGCCAAGCCAAGCAGTGGGGCTACTCCGACGTCCAGCTCGCCACCGCCTGGGGCGTCTCCCCACAGCAGGTTTGCGCACTTCGCGGATCACTCGACATTGCCCCCGTGTACAAACTTGTCGACACCTGCGCCGCCGAATTCGAGGCCGCCACGCCGTACTACTACTCGACCTACGAAACCCCGTACACCCAGCTTGGCAGTCAGCACTCGGTACTGACCACTGAGGACGAGATCCGTCTCTCGGACCAACCCAAGGTCGTGATCATCGGCGGGGGCCCGAACCGCATCGGCCAAGGCATCGAGTTCGACTACTGCTGTGTCCATGCCGCCTTCGCCATGCGCGAGCTGGGCTACGAGTCCGTGATGGTCAACTCGAACCCCGAGACGGTCTCCACCGATTACGACACCTCCGACCTGCTCTTCTTTGAGCCGCTGACCCACGAGGACATCCTCAATGTCTGCCTGCGTCTCAACGGCCGCCCGTTCTCCGAAGCCGGCGGCCTGCTCAAGGGCGTGATCGTTCAGTTCGGCGGGCAGACCCCCCTGAATCTGTCCAAGGGCCTGAAGGAGGCGGGCGTGCCGATCCTGGGCACGACGGTTGAATCGATCGACGCCGCTGGCGACCGCGAGCAGTTCCGCGCGCTCTTGCAGAAGCTGAATCTCAAACAGCCCGCCAACGGGATCGCGCGCTCGGTGGCCGAGGCCCGCGACATTGCCCGGCAGATCGGATACCCCGTCCTCGTTCGCCCGAGCTTCGTGCTTGGGGGCCGCGCCATGGAGGTCGTCTCCGACGAAGCCCAGCTCAACATCTACATGGCCCACGCAGTCGAGGCCGCCGGCTCCGGCGCCGATGCTCGCGCCGAATCACCGATCCTCATCGACAGGTTCCTCGACCATGCGACTGAAGTCGACGTCGACTGCATCGCCGATTTCGCCCCCCACGCCGCGTCGAACGGGAGCGCCCCCGCGCATCAGGGCCGGGCCATCATCATCGGCGTCATGGAACACATTGAAGAAGCTGGCATCCACTCCGGCGACTCCGCCTGCGCCCTGCCGCCCTATTCTCTGTCCATGGAGATTGTCGAACGCCTCAAGTCGCAGACTCGCGCGTTGGCCGAAGCCCTCCGCGTCCGCGGCCTGATGAACGTCCAGTACGCCATCAGAGACGGGGAAATCTACATCATCGAGGTCAACCCCCGCGCCAGCCGGACCGTCCCCTTTGTCGGGAAGGCCACGGGCATGCCCTGGGCGAAGATCGCCGCCAAGGTCATAGCCGGCATGTCGCTGGACTCACTGGGTATCTACGAATTGCCGGACCCCGGACATACCTCGGTCAAGGAAGTCGTCTTTCCGTTTTCGAAGTTTCCCGGGGTCGATGTCATCCTCGGCCCGGAGATGCGCTCGACAGGCGAAGTCATGGGCATCGACTACAGCTTCCCTGTCGCGTTCGCCAAGAGCCAGATTGCCGCCGGCACCGCGCTGCCCACGTCCGGCAACGTTTTCATCACCGTGTGCGACGCCGACAAGACCCACATCGTGCCCGTCGCCAAGTCGCTCGTCGAATTGGGCTTCACGCTCATCGCAACACCAGGCACACACGCTGAACTGGCCCGCCATGGTGTTCCCGCCATGCGCATCAGCAAGCTCAGCGAAGGCCGCCCCAATATCAAGGACTTCATCAAGAACTCTCAGATCCAACTCATCATCAACACTCCGACTCGGAAAGGCCCTGAGACGGACGAGGGCAAGATTCGCGCCATGGCGGTTCTACACCGGATTCCGATAATCACCACGCTGACGGGGGCGCACGCGGCTGCTCGCGCCATCCAAGCCCTCAAATCTGCCCCATGGTCTGTGAAGTCTCTGCAGGATTACTTTCCACGCCCCGTCCCCGTCTGAGCCGCCAGACCCTGCCTGTGCCCCTCTCCTTTCTATACGGTCAGCGTATCGAGCAATTGCGTGAGGTCTCCGCGATGGGGTTCTTCGGGGTTTCCCGCCAGGTACCGCGACAGGAACTCCCGGGCGGGCTCCTTCATGCCGCTTCGCGTCAACCCGCCGACCGTCCGTCTTCGGCAACATGTGCATCGCGATCGCAACCGCTCCGCTCACCAGTCCATCCGGCGACTCGATCTCGCTCACGTGATCAGCCAGCGAGCGATACCCCTCAGGAGCACAACATACCGCCAATACACGACTCATTCGGCCACTCCGTTCATATGGCCCATCCTTGCCGTCAACCGTCCCGGTCCATTCACACTCAATCGGATTCGCAAACTCCATACCTGACCACTAACGTGCCGCCGGGTCTATCGTCCTATCCCATGTCTCTAAAAAGACTTATGGCCAGGCAATGCAAGACCGCCCGCCTGCAGAAGCGCCCGGCATTGTCCGCTGCCCCGCCTTCCTGTCTGTATCGCAAGCCGACTCGTCGCTATCCCCGGCCCGGCAGTGGATTGCCAACAGAAGAGCCCACGGAACGAATCCGTCGGCTCACATGACAAACGCTCCGTAATCTGAATGCCCTTCTCACATGCGCAAGCTCCCCGCCGCCGCCTCCGACCGGTTCCGCTGCCACAGCCGCCAGATCGTCCGCGATAGCTGCACCACCTCGCAACGCATCAGTCGCCCCATTTTTCGGTTTCTGTCCAGCCCGAGCACGCTCAGGGCCTGGGCCGCGGCCTGCGGGCAGAAACCGGCCCGCGCCTGCGCCCGTCCCAGCCCCACACCCACCGTCTCGTGCGGCCAGAGGTGCTGCTCCATCTGCAGCGCCTCCCCTATCCGATCGGCCTCCGCCCGCCGCACAAATGTCGTCATCAGGCTCTGCATCGCCACGGTCTCTCCTTCACGTTCCATCCATCATAGGCGCCGACCATTCAGAAAGCCTGCGTGCCCCGCCACAGGCCCCACGCCCGCCTCTTTCCGGCCGGCCACTGGATTCCCCGCTCCCGCTGCCCTAAAATCCGCGCTCCTATGGGCATCCTGCTGTCGCTCACCATCTTCCTCGCCTTCGGCATTGCCTTCGTTTTCATCGCGCTTGCCTTTGGCCACTTTGTGCGCCCACACGCGCCCAACCCTGTAAAAGCCGCCATCTATGAGTGCGGCGAACCCACCATCGGCTCCGGCAACGTCCAGTTCGACCTCCGCTTCTACATCGTCGCGCTGGTTTTCCTCGTCTTCGATGTGGAAGTCGCGCTCTTCTACCCGTGGGCCGTCGCCTTCGGCAGCGCCGCCACACTCGCAAAAGACCTTGCCGTCGACGTCTTTTACATACGCCTCGTCGCCGTAGTCGATATGCTCTTTTTCTTCGGCGTGCTGCTCGTCGGCTTCGCCTATCTGTGGCGGTTCGGCTACCTCGACTGGGTCCGTTCTGCCGCCACCACCAGCCTGCGGAGGCATGATCGCCCTGGCTCCGCTCCCCCTCGTTAGCCAGCCTGCTCCCCTATCCGGACCTCCCCGCATTCTCCCCCGCGGCTTATTTATCTCCTCCTCTCAAGCCCTCCCCCCATCTGGCCGATAATCCCTCTGGAGTCGTCAAGTATGCCAGTGCAACTCATCTGCCCCAACCTGCGGTGTCGTAAGATGCTGGCCGTCCCCGATGACGTGCGCGGCAAGATGGTCAAGTGCCAGCACTGCCAGACGCCTTTCCGCGTCCCCATATTGCCGCATAAGCCGCAGGTCGCCACCGCCGTCAAAACCCCCCAGTAACATCGCAGATCGAACGGCCTGTCACGGTCGCACACGATCCACCCCTCCTGCATCTCCAGCCGCGTCACCACGCACGCATGCCGCCCATGGGCGCCGTCCTCCGCCCCCTTCGCCAATCCGGCTTTGGGATTCGGAGTTTACTCCACGCCCATCTCCCGCAAGTTCCTCAAGCTTATCCGCAGGCTCTCAAACGGATCGCGCTGGCACGTATCCTGCTCCACGATATACCACTGGACGCCGGACTTCCGGCACGCCGCCAGGATCGCGCCCCAGTTCAGATTCCCCTCGCCCACCTCGGCCATGATCGGCCGGGACGCCCTGTGTGACTCGATCCGCTTGGCATACGCCTCGTCCGGCTCCCCCGCATACCTCGCCGGCGCCTCGCTGGTCCGGTCGGGCCCCACAGCCATGTCCTTCAGATGGACCAGCGGGATTCGGCCGGCCGCCCTCGCGATCCACTGCGCCGGGTCCCCGCCCCCATGCTGGATCCAGTAGGTGTCCATCTCAAACGTGACGGCCTGGCTGTCCGTCTCGTCCATCAGAATCTCCAGTGCCGTCTTCCCGTCGTACTTCTCCAGCTCGAAGCTGTGATTGTGATACCCGAAGACCAACCCCGCGGCCTTGAGCCTCCTGGCCACCTCGCCGCAGTCCTTGGCAAATGCATGATACCCCTCCCGCGTGCGATAGCTGCCCGGCAGCGACCCGATCGCTGTATGCTTGCACCCGAGAATCCGATGCTCCTCGATCACCGCCTCCGTCTGGTCGCGCATCCGCTCGAACGACGTGTGCGTCGCGCAGCACACCAGCCCTTCCCCCCGAAGGATCGTGGCCAGCTCCTTGGGTTCGATCGGCCCGAGCGCCGACGTCTGCACGGCGTCGTAGCCAATCTGCTTCACTTTCCTCAGCGTCTGCGCGATCTGAGCGGGCGTCTTGGTAAACCCCCTGAGCGTATACAGTTGAGCGGCAATGACCGATGCCATTCGATCCTCCTGGCCAGAAGACTCGCGCACGAGTATGGCCGCTCGGCACCCAAAGGCAAGAACAACCTCTGCCCCTTGCTATTCCCGGAACCAGCGTTGCTCGCGTATACTACTATGATGCCCAAGCGATGCCGCAGCGGCCCAACCCCTTGCCACACGGCATTCACGCTCGTCGAGCTGCTGGTCGTCATCGCGATCATCGCGCTGCTCGTTGCCGTGCTCCTGCCGGCCCTGGCCAGGGCGAAAGAGAACGCCAATCGCGTTGCCTGCCTCAGCAACCTCCGCCAGATCGGCATGGCCATGTTCGTCTACGCCGGCGATAGCAAGGGCTACTTCCCCTTCCACGCCGGCATCGACGAACCGCCCCCGCCACACCCCGAAGACTGGATTCACTGGGAGAGAACCCGCGATGTGCGGAACTCCGCCATTGCCAAATACCTCGGCTCCTTCAACGCCGGTCTCTTCCGCTGTCCCTCCGACAACATCGACCGGCGCCTCCGCAAGCTCACCGCCAACCCTTACCTCCACAGCTACACGATGAACTACCTGTTCAGCAGCTTCCATAAGAACGCCGTCAAAATCACCAAGGTCCGCAACACCGCGGAGAAGATCCTCGTGGTCGAGGAGGACCAGGCCACCATCGACGACGGCAACTGGCATCCGCAGCTCGTCGGCACCAGCATCGTCAACGACCTGTCCACCATCCACGACCACAACCGGCAGGAGGTGAAGGCCCGCGGCAACGTCGCATTTGCCGACGGCCACTGCGATTTCGTCTCCCGGCAGTTCAGCCAGGACAAGAGACACTACGACCCGAGATCGCCGTGAAATCCGGCCAATCTTCGATGCGCCCGTGCGACCCAGCGTCCTGTTGGGTCGTATGCGTGTCCCGCTCATCTGTTCATCACCCGCCAGCATCCCGTCAACATTCCGCCGCCTCCGCAGTATTAGGTATAGACAGACAGCTCGCCATACAGTGATACCTTCAAGGAGGCAGCCATGATCCACAGATTGATGGCTCGAGTGGCCGTGTTGTTTCTTGCGCCCGCATCCTTCGCAGCCGCACCGGCTACTCAGCCGGCGGCCCTCGAGGTCCGCAAGCTTGAAATCCCCAACTCCGTCGTCGCCTTCAAAATGGTCAGGGTACCCGGCGGCTCCCACACGCTCGCGCCGAGGAACGACGGCGACTCTCCCAGGACCGTCCAGATCAAATCCATCTGGGTCGGCCAGACTGAAGTCACCTGGGATGAGTATGACCAGTGGCGGCTCTGCCCCGACCTGAAGACCGAGGCCGAGAGAATCCACGTCATCGGCGAAACCCGCCCCAGCAAACTCTACGGCGCGGCCGACTGCGTCTGGGGCCACGACGGCTATCCCATGATCTGCGTGACCGCGCACTCCGCCAAGGAATACTGCGTGTGGCTGTCGCAGAAGCTCGGTCGGAAGTTCCGCCTCCCCACCGAGGCCGAATGGGAATACGCCTGCAACGCCGGCTCCTCCCCCCAAACCCTCGCCCCCGACGCCCTCGACCAGATCGCCTGGCACCGCGCCAACTCCAAGGACGAGCAGGGCGACAACATCACATACCCCGTCGCCTCTAAGCAACCCAATGCCTGGCAGATATATGATATGATCGGCAACGCCGCGGAATGGGTCGTCGGCGACGATCAGTTCGTCGTCAAAGGCGGCTCCTACCGCGACGCCGGCAAGCTCCTCACCAGCCAGGCCCGCCGCCCCTACAGCCCCACATGGCAGCTCCGCGATCCCCAGATCCCCAAGAGCAAGTGGTGGCTTTCCGACGGCCACCACTGCGGTTTCCGGATTGTCATGGAGGAGTAGCGCCCGTCCACATGGATCCCCCCCGTCCACGACGCTCGGGCCCCGGTCATTTGTCCGTTATCGCAGCTCCTGCCCGCGGCCCCGTGAACAACTGCCGCGCCGCCCCATAGGCCGTGTACTGCCCTTCCCGGCAGCGCGTCAACGGCGACGTCGCGCCGATCACGGTCGTCAACACGCTGAACCCCAGGACCACGCCCGCCGCCGCCCACACCGCCGCGTGATGCTTCTCCCTCAGCCACACCCCTCCCCAAAAAACCGTCAACGGCAGGAAAGGTATGAACCACCTGACGCTGAACATCGGCTGGTTCCAGTTTTCCGCCGTCACCACGTACACCCCGATGATGACCAGGCCGCCGGCCGCCGTCACGCCCGCCATCATTTTGGTCGCCGCCGGCCAGTTCCGGTGCAGAACCGTCGCCACCCCGCCCATGCCAAGCAGCAAGATCGGGAAATGGCTGAACAGACCTCGCGACCCCACCAGCCCGTCCACCGCGCGCAGCAGCGTGACCGTGGTTCGCGATGGCCCAGCCTCCTCCTCATCAGGATCCATCACTTGAGTCGCCGGCGCCGACGTGCCCGCCGCCTGCAGCTCCGGGTGCAGAAACCCCGGCCGGAAATCACCCGTCATGGGCGCCGTGAGCATCGCGTGCAGCGCCAGCGCCGGCAAGGCCCCGAACGCATACCAACCGACCCCTCCCACGCGCGAGGACACCGCCCAGCGCATCGCGAGGATCACGAAAACCAGCAGGAACAGAAACACGAACGCGCCGAAGTCGATCACCGCCGCCAGCCCCGCCGCCAGCCCCGCCAGCACCAGCCACCCATGGCTTTCGCCGCGTTTGCGCGCCATCCCCGCGTGGAACAGCGCCCCGCAGCTCGCCAGGATCAGCGCCGCCGCCGGCGCGTGCGAATTCAGCACCGTCGCGTAGCTCACCAGCCCGCTCCCGAACACCGCCGCGAACGACAGCAGCGTTCGCCAACGTCTCCTCAGCTCAAACAACCGCCCCAGCCGGTACACCAGCCCGCCCGCCACCGCCACCGGCAGCGTCGAGCCGAACAATGTCAACAAATAGCTCGATAGCGCCAGATTCTTGTCGAAACTCAAGCCAAGCCGGTGCATCACCCAGTAAGGTCCCGCCAACAGCGCCGCCAGGACCGGCGGCTGCTTGCTGTAGTAGTGTCCCCCGCTCCGGCGCCCCTCCGCATACCCCCGGGTCAGCATCGTCGGTGGCGGCCGCAGATCGCTCTGGTCTATCGCCAGCGTTCGCTGCTCGACGATCGCCTGCACCGTCGCCAGCCGCGCCAACTCCGCCTCCGACATGTACGTCGGGTCCGGATACCGCAACGGCCGCAGCAGCGGCAGGCACACGACCAGCACGAGGACCGGCACCGCCAGCCCCCACGGCCGCACATACGGCTGCTCCGGCCGACTCCGATACCAGTCCACCAACGCCTTGAACATGCGTTCACCCACCCCCCGAACACCAACTCACAGTTAAACACCAGCCCATAGCTGATGACATCTGACAACGGACAACCGCCGATCGGCTAACACAACCTCAGAAACTGAACCAGATTCCTCAGCATCCCATCACCCAGCCGCCTGTGCGTTCCATAGTACCGGCCTGTATCCTCCCGGACCATCTTCTCTCCCGCCGGGCCTAGAACGTCAAGAATCGTCTGCCTGCCGTTGGCCAGCATGGCCTCGATCCCCGCCTCGTCCATCTCGAAGTGAAACTGAAACCCCAGCACTCGCCTCTTCAGCCGGAACGCCTGATTCCTGCACGCCCGCGTCGACGCCATCAGCACCCCGCCTGCCGGCAGGTCAAAGGTGTCGAAATGCCAATGAAACATCGGCGCCCCCTCCATCAGCCCCATCATGATCGGCTCCGTTCCCCCCGAATACGGCAACTCAATCCCCGCCCAACCGACCTCCGCCACCGTCTTATTCTGATAAGCCACCTCCGCATTACGATACACCTTCGCCCCCGCCGCGTGCGCGATGAGCTGCGCCCCCACGCAGATCCCCAGCACCGCCCGATCCTCCGCGATCATCCGCTTGAGCAGACTCACCTCCTGTACCAGGAACGGATACTCGCTCCTCCCCACGTCCGCCACCCCCATCGGCCCGCCCATGACGATCAGTATGCGCATTCCCTCCGGATCGCTCGGCACTTCATCCCCCCGATACAGATGCCGAACCTCCACAGGTATGCCGAAGTCCCGGAACACCGGCACAATCCGCCCCGGCCCCTCGAACGCCACATGCTGTAACACAACGGCACGGCTCATATCGCGGTTTCATGATCGCTTCGAGCCTGAGTTGCTGTCAAGGAAAGCAAATGGGCTCCCAATCGCCTGCTGTAACGATGTGGAACTGTCACGGTTTGATCCGCTGCCTGCCAGTCGCTCTGACCATCCCACCCCCAATCCCGACTCCGCCTCGCTCATCAGCATCTTCTGACAAAACCACGGCCTGTCATCCTGAGCGAAGCGCCTGTCAACCTGAGCGAAGCGAAGGATCTCCATGTCCAAAAGACCTGATCCGCCCACGATCCCAGCCACCTCCCTTGATGCCAAGCATTCCGGCCCGCCGGGAGGAATGGGTTGAGGGTTCAAAGCCCATTGCTCCCGGTTCTTCACCCACCCACCGGCCCAGAACCCGCCTCCCCGACCCTGTAACACGAGTTTGCGCCTGCCCTATCCCCAGGGCAAACCCATTTGACCATTCCGACGGTAGGTCGGACACTCCTGTCCGACACGGCTGGGCGAGTGGCGGATGTACTCACCCGCCCGAGTCCAGCCGTATCTGCCAAATGCGTTCCCCCTGGCCCTGTCCCAACCCCCCTCTTGCTCCCCTCCGCCGCATCGTTATGCTACCCACTCAGCAAGATTGCATTCGCATCAGGGAGCCTTCATGCCCGACCAACCCATGCCCACCTGGGTCCTCCACGCCCGCAAATTCATCGCCACAGCCAAACCCGAACACCTCGCCGCCGCCCAATCCGCCTCCACCGACCCCGCCATCTCCCAATTCCTCTCCGACCTCCAGCAATCCAAAGGCCTCCTCCCCCCCGACCGCTACCAACCCCTCGCCGACCACCTCCACTCCACCAACCGCCCCTCCGAATCCGCCGCCGTCCAGCTCCTCGCCCTCCGCCTCACCGCCCTCCTCGCCGACCAACCCGAGCGCCTCAACCCCGAAGAGCGCCAACTCACCTCCGCCGCCTGCAACCACGGCGCATCCCTCTCTCACCGATCCGCCTTCCCCGAGTGCGAAGCCATCTTCTCCCGCACCCTCGGCACCCTCGCCGGCAAGCTGCACCAATGGGACAACGCCCAAGCCCGCCTCTCCCATGCCGCCGTGCTCTACCGCCAGCTAGCCCAGTCCGAGCCGCACATCTACCGCCCCTACGTCGCGATGACGCTGAACAACCTGGGCAACGTGCTGCGTGACCAGCATGATTTCCCC
>Ga0315286_10000906_pt1 | contig 26041 bp, 18 predicted proteins | sample YL17G10_0_MG_FD_205038 | JGI IMG/M metagenome (GOLD analysis project Ga0315286, IMG submission 205038) | Sediment microbial communities from Yellowstone Lake, YNP, Wyoming, USA - YL17G10_0 | ecosystem: Environmental > Aquatic > Freshwater > Lake > Sediment | place: USA: Wyoming | collected...
CGTCCCTCCCGCCGAGCGGGGTCTTTTGCCGTATGAGCTTCTGGAGCGCGGGAAACTCGCGTGAGTCTGTGTTGACGGCGAAGTACGCCCTGAGAAGATCGTTCTTGAGATAGAGCACGACAAACGATCCCGCTTCGATCGTGCCACGGACGAGGATGCGGTCGTGTTCGCTTTCGTCGCCGGCGAACTCGATGTGGAGATCGAAAATGTCCGACCACGCGTAGCTCAAGAGATCGTACTTCTGCTCGAACCCCGCCATGTTGAGCCCCGCGAGCTGCCCGGTGTACTCAGCGTGGCCCCAATGCTCGACGCGCCGGCGCTTGCCGAAGATGGGATCGGGGTAGTTCGCCGCGTCTCCCGCGGCGAAGATATCGGGGTGAGAGGTCTGGAGCCGTTCGTTCACTACGATCCCGTTTTGAACTACGAGCCTCGCGTCCTGGGCGATCCCCACGTCGGGGCGGATCCCTATCCCCACGCAGGCAAAATCGCACTCGATTTCATGGCCGGAATTCGTCACGACTCGTCTCACACGGGTGTCGCCTTTGAATTCGCGGATGCTCTCGCCCGCGAGAAATGCGATGCCTTTCTTCTCGTAATAATCGCGGATATGGGCGGCGAGCGTCGCGTCGAGAAACCGCGCCCAGATCTGCGGGAGCGCTTCGATGACCGTCACACGGACGCCGAGACGAGTGAGCGAGGCGGCGAGTTCCATGCCGATGAAACCCGCCCCGACGACAACGGCGCGCTTGCCCGGCGACGCTTCCGCCTTGATGGTTTCGGCGTCGTCCACGGTACGAAGGTAGTGAATACCCGCAAGCAAGCTTCCCGGGAGGGTGAACCGTATGGGTTGACCACCCGTGGCGATGAGCGCTTTCTCGAAACAAAACGACTCGCCGCTCTCGAGCACCGCGATTTTCGCGCCTGCATCAAGATGGACGACCGGGTTCTTGAGAACCACGCCGATCTTCTTCTCATCGAAGAAGGTCATGGGGTCATATGTGATCTCGTCCCTTGTTTTCTCCCCGCGGAAGAACTCCTTTGAAAGCGGCGGCCGATCGTAGGGAAGGTGCGGTTCTCTGCACACGAGCGTGATGGCCGCCCCTGGATCTTTTGCGCTGAGGATCTTCGCCGCCTGACTCGAGGCGAGACCCCCTCCGATCAGAAGATATTTCGTGGACCGCATGATTCTACCTCTGTTCGAGCTCGACTTTGAGCGACATGAACTGGAGCAGGTCCTTGAGCGTGATCACGCCGGCGAGTCTGCCGTTTTCGACGACAAGGAGCCTTGATATTCCACCGTGATTCATCTTGGAAAGCGCCGCCACGGCGAAGGCGTCGGGCCCGATGCTGTTCTCATCGGTCACCGGAACGGTGAGATCCCTCACCGCATACTTCGCCCAGGATTCCCTGGGGACGTCTTTGATTTCGCGTGTGCGGATGCACCCCAGGAGCCGGTCTCCATCCAACACGGGAAACATCTTATAGTGATACCGGTAGATGTAGTCCTCGACGAGCCTCTCGATCGATATATCGCCGGGAGCTGTGACGGGGCTGGCGCGCATGAATCTCCGGACGGTCTCTCCCTCGAACGAACGGCGCACGACGATCTGCCGGTACGACATGTTGGCGGCCCCGCGAAGAAACATCCCGATAAGGAAATACCATATACCGCCGACGATGTTTCCGGTGATCGCGCTCACCACACCCACACCCATGAGGACGAAGGAAAACCCGACGCCGATACGAGACGTGACAAACGTAGCCCAGGGGAGGTTCTTCTTCCAGCTCCAGAGTGCGGAGCGAAGCACGCGGCCGCCGTCCAAGGGGAAAGCGGGGATGAGATTGAAGAGGACGAGAACGCCGTTGATCAGCGCGAAATACTTGAACACACCGACGAATGGGTCCGGCCATCCGATCTTCGATCCCGCATGCGCGACGGCGAAACAGACTGACGCGATGACGATGCTCGCGATGGGGCCCGCGACGGCCACGCGGAACTCGGCCCGCGCGCTCGGCGGTTCATCGGTCATTTCGGCCACGCCGCCGAAAACAAAAAGCGTGATCCCCCGCATGACGACTCCGTGCCGGCGCGCGACGAGCGAGTGGGAGAGCTCGTGGAAGACGATGGAAAAGAAAAGTCCCACCGCCCCGGCGGCGCCCATAAGCCAGTGCGTCACCGGCGAGAGATCTGGGTACCACGCGGGAAACACGTCTGTGGCGAGCGACCATGTCACGAGAATGGCAAGGAGAAACCAGCTGGCGTCGAGGCGGACACTGAATCCAAAAAGTGTGAAGAGATCAAATCTTCTTCCAAACATATGTGCGCGTGGGCAAGATGTGAGGTGCGAGGCGGTCTCCCAGTGCGCGACCGGTCCTCGTCACTTTCTCCAGGGTACCGGGAGGTTCAGACGCTCGAGTTTCTCTTCGAGCTCACTTCGTTCACGGTTCGATTTCAATCCCTTGTCATCCGCCTTGAGCCATCCGAACCCCGTGGCCAGCTCGACCGCCTTTTGCGCATCCCCCCGCACCAGCGCGCTCACGATGTCGATCTCGAGACGGGAGAGCATCAATGTCTCCATCTGATAATCGAGAAATGCCTCCCACACGATGGGACACCAGCGGCTCACGATCTCGTGCCCGATGACACCGGCGTACTCGCGGATCTCCTGCTGGGCCCGCGTGTCCATACGGAGCGAGAGAAACCTGAGAAGATTGTGAAGATCGATTTTCCAGTACGCTTCGGTGTACGTGGAAAGCGGAAGATCCTTTCTCGCTTGCTCTCTCGAGACCCCGGCTTCGAGGCGTTCCTGGTAGACCGCGCGGGCGAAGTCCTGGAGTTCGTTCTCTTTGTCGGAGAGCGCGCGGCCGGTGTCTTCGTCGAGGTACCCTTCGCTCCCTTGTTTGTTCCCGGGGACCTGTTTTCGCCAGGCGTCGGCGGGTGTGCGTTGCGTGGCGTCAACGGCGATCGAGTACCGTGTCGAGTACTCGTTCACGTTTGCCGTCCGGTGGCGTATCCACTGCCGCCAGCAGTCCATCGGGACGCGGACGTGGAGCTTGATTTCACACATCTCGAAGGGGGTCGTATGTCGGTGACGGAGGAGATAACGGATGAGCCCCCGGTCCTCGCTCACCTTTTTTGTGCCTCTGCCGTAGGAGACGCGCGCGGCCTGTACCACGGACTCGTCCGTCCCCATGTAGTCGATGACCCTCACAAACCCGTCGTCGAGGACTTTGAACGGTTTTCCGAGTATGTCGTCCAGCGCGGGGACATTGAGGCGAGGAAGTTTTTCGGCGTCGTCTGTCATCGGCTTTTTTCCGTTCCATTCGAGGGAGGAGCTCCTATCTTGGTCGATTTCCCCTCAGATGTCAATTCTCACTTCCCGCGGGCGCCATCCGCCGTTGCAAGCGAGGGGTCCCACGGGTACGTACTCACTTCCCGCCGGCGATATCGGCGAAGCAGCCGTCGTACATCGGGGCCACCCGCTGCCAGTCGTATCTCTCCGCCACGTTTCGAAAACTGATCTTGCGCATGCGGTCGATCTGTTCGATCGCGGTAACGAGCCTCCGGACGAGATCATCGAAATCCTTGTAGAAACAGGAAGGACGAAGTTCGGCGGGGAAAAGCTCGGGGAATGAAAGCCGTTCGGGGAGAAGCGGGAAGCTCCCGCAGTAAACCGCCTCGATCACGCTGCTTCCGAAAAAGTCCTGGTTCGATGTGACGGGGAGGAGATCCGCCTTCCAAAGCCAGCGCGCGTACTCCGACCGGTCGTCCACGTACCCAAACTGCACGATCCGGTCGCCGAATTCATCCTCGGCCTTTGCGAAACTGTCGGGGATGGCTTCGAAACTCTCTCCGAGAAGCGCGATGTCGAAATCGAGCCCGTGCGATCTCACGACCCGCAAGGCCTCGAAAAACTCGTCGGGGTTCTTGTCGTATTCCCACCGGTGGTTCCACAGGATGAGCGGCCGGCGGTTCTCGGTCTTTGTCTCGCCCGGCGGCCCTCCCCACGTTCCCGGCTGGAGCTTTGAGAAATCGAACCCCAACGGGAGGACGGCGGTTTTCTCCCGCAGTCGGTCGATCTCGCCCATCTCCTGGTGATCGGGGAACTGCGCGAGAAACCCAGGAAGCGCCGAGAAAAACTCGTCCATGTGGTACTGCGAGTTGAAAAATACGCGGTCGCATGCGAGCGCCGAGACAAAGTTTATGAACCCGTAGTGTTTGTCACGCTCTTCGCCGGGGTCGCGGTCTCTCGGCGACCACGGGTAGGTGATCTGGTTCTCGTGGAAGTACACGGCCGCCGGCACACCCGCGGTTCGCGCCCGCGTGAGCGACAAAAACGTTGTCACGTCGAGCATGTCGGTGGCAAGAATGAAATCCGGCGTGTGGTGGCTTTCGAGAAACTTCCGCGCGAGTGTGAGCGCTCCTCCGTGCATCCGCCATTTCCAGTGGGCGCCGCTCAAGCCCAGTGTCCGGACAATGTGCCCGCTGTGACGCGCGTACCCCTGGGCCCATTCCGCATGGGATCCGGTATTGTAGGGTTCGACAAGGAGTATTTCCATCGGTCAACCGCTCAGGCCGATCTGATGCGTCCGGGCACTGATTCCCCGAAGCTACTTGCCCAGCGCCTGATCGAGGTCTTCGATCACTTCGTCCACCGACTCGATCCCGACGGACATACGGATCAGTGTGTCGGAGATTCCCTTTTTTCTCCGCAGATCCGGGTCCACGCTTGCGTGGGACGTGACCGCCGGCCGCGTGAGAAGCGTCTCAGTGCCGCCGAGACTCGGGGCGATGAGAGGGATCCTCACCTTTCTCATAAAGCGGTCCACGTCTTCGAGACCGCCTCCGATTTCGAAACTCAGCATCCCGCCGTAGCCGTCGAAGAGCTCGCGGGCGCGCGCGTGGTATGGGCTCGACTCCAGCCCCGGGTAGTTGACGTTCGTGATCGAATCGTGCCCCTCGAGAAAACTCGCGATTCGAAACGCGCTCTCGTTCTGACGCGCCACGCGAAGCCCGAGAGTCTTCATCCCCCTCTGGAGAAGAAAACAGGCGTGGGGGTCGAGCGTCCCGCCGAGATGGTCTAGCTTGTGTTTGATCCGCTCGATGTGCCGGGCACTCCCGATCACGGCGCCGGCCACGATGTCCGAATGTCCGTTCAAGTACTTGGTGCAGCTATGGAGCGACAGGTCGAACCCGTGTTCGATGGGACGAAAATTGATCGGGCTTGCAAATGTGTTATCGATCATCGAAACGAGATCGTGTTTCTTCGCGAACTCGACGACCGCCGCGAGGTCGCCCACTTCCATGAGGGGGTTAGAAATCGTCTCGACGTAGATCGCTTTTGTGTTCCGCTTGAGCTTCGACTGCCACGAATCGGGTTTTCCGGGATCGATGAAATCGAACTCGATCCCGAACCCCGGAAGGTCTTTCATGATGAAACTATCGGTGCCGCCGTAAAGCGTGTTCTGAATCAACAGGTGGTCGCCCACGTGGAGAATGGTGAAGATCGCGCACGTGATGGCCGCCATCCCGCTCGCCGTCACGACGGCGCTCTCCGCGTTCTCCACCGCGGCGAGTTTTTCGTGGAGAACGATGTGGTTTGGGGTGTTGTTGAGACGAATGTATTTGATATCATGATAGTCCACGCCGCCGAAGGTTTCGAACATGGCGGACTGGAATATCGGCGTCGTGACGGCGCCCTCGATACGGGGGCGCTCGCCGGCGTGGACGAGTTTTGTCTCGATGTGTTTGTAGTGCTCGGCCATTGCGTACTCCTTCTTGATTATCGTCGTTCCTTGCGTGGCGCGGGCTCGTCGAATCGCCTCGCGCCCCGGCGGGTTCGTCGCGTCCCGCGCTGTCGTGCAGTTGCTCGAGAGTTGCGCGAAGGGGTGTCCCGTTGAGCTCACATGATACCACAGGCGGAGAACGATGCGGCATTCGATGATGATACTCGCCGTCGTCGCCGGGACCTATCTCTGCGTCTGTCTTCTCGCGTTCACGTTTCAGAAGCATCTGGTCTTCTACCCGGACCGGCGGATCACGGCGACCCCCTCGAACGCGGGGATGACGTACCGGGACGTCTTTTTCAAGGCGAGCGACGGCGTCCAGCTCCACGGCTGGTTCGTCCCGGCCTCGGGCACCCCCTGGGTTCTCCTCTTCTGTCACGGGAACGCCGGAAACATCTCGAACAGGGTGGAATCGATCCGCGTCTTCCACGACCTGGGGATCTCCGTTTTCATTTTTGACTACCGCGGGTACGGCCGAAGCGACGGCCGGCCAAGCGAGGCGGGGACGTACACGGACGCCCGCGCGGCGTACCGCCACCTCGTGGAAAAAGAAGGGGCGACCCCGGAGAACATCGTTTTCTTCGGCCGCTCCCTCGGGGGGCCGGTGGCGATCGAGCTCTCCACCGAGTACGCTCCCGCCGCGCTCATCGTGGAGTCGAGCTTCCCAGCGCTCGCAGATGTGGCAGCCCGTGCGTACCCGTTCTTGCCTGTTCGGCCGTTGCTCCGGATTCGCTACGACTCCACGGATCGGATCGCAACGCTTACCTGTCCAAAACTCATCATCCACAGCCGCGATGATGAGATCGCCCCGTTCAAGATGGGCGAGCGTCTCTTCGAGCTTGCTGCTCCTCCCAAACAGTTCCTCGAACTCCACGGGGATCACAACAACGGGTTCATCGAGTCCGGAACGATGTACACGGACGGTATCGAGCGTTTCCTCGATTCACTCCGTTAGAGGTCGGCGGGACGCACCGGTCAGTTTTTGTGCTTCGGCCGGTGCTTTTGTTTCCATCTGTACGGGGGTTCGAACTGCGGTTTGGGGGAACTCCGCGCGGTATCGAGGATCTCCTGGGCGAGGTCGGGGAACCCGCTGTCGCCGTAGTGACTCACCGTCTCGTACGCAAGCCCCTGCCGAACGAGGCGGCAGGCGAGCAGTTCGCCGTCGATGAACACATGGGCGAGTTTGCGGTCGTACATGTCCCTTCCGTCGGGAACGATTTCGAGGATTCGGGCCCGTGTCATCCACGCGCGCGTCGACTCGGAAGCCGCGATCCCGTACGGCTGGTCCTCGAATGTCCCCAGATGCGGGTGCGCGATTTCGGGCGTATCGATCCCGAGCACACGGATGGGTTTCCCTTTGAGGTCGAACGTGTCTCCGTCGTCGAAACGGATGTCAGCGACACGGACGACTTTCGCTCCCCTGTAGGACGGTCGATACGAATGGGGTTGTTGGGGTGAACAGCTCGCCGCCAAAACGAGAAGAGCGGCAAAAACCGTCCAGGAGATTCTTCGTTCGACGAAACCGTCCAACGGCATAAGGGACACTCCTCGACAACGAGAGAGAAGCGGCGCACGACTCGGGTTCTCGCGGTGGCTGTGACGATGTGCCGGGCTTCTATACATAACGGACGGAGGGAGGGGAAGTCAAGAGGGTGACGGACACGCCTGTGCGCGCGGGTCCTGTCGCCGATTTCCCCGCCCGTGCTCGCAGGCTGCGCGCGGAGCGGGGGCCCCATCGGCGCCACCCGCGGCGGGAAGCCGAGCGAAGTGGAGCGAGGGCCTGCGACAACCCTCCAGCGCACAGCGGCGGCGACAATTCCTTGACAAAGCCGTCGGGGACTCGTTAATTATTACCGGCCCCACCCACTGCCCCACAAGGCTCTCGAAAGAATTCTCCAACGCTGGAAAAACAAACGGTCTTTCTTGGCACGGGATTTGTTTACACATCGGAGCGGAGGGTATGCGCATCACATCACTCGTGTACAAGGGCTTCGTTTACGTTCTCCTCGCACCCGTTTTGTTGGGCGGTCTGGGCGGTTTTCTCTTCTCCCCGGCGTCTGCCGTTCCTTACGCGGAGTCCACAAACGCCTACATCAGCGGTCTTGCGACCGACGAAGAGTCGGCATTTTCGTCAAAGGCCGAAGCGCTGGTCTCGACGGTGGAGAGCTATCTCGCGTCACAAGATTATGTCGCAGCCAGTCAGGCGGCTCTCGAAGTAACACAGTTGTATCCCACCTATGTCAAAGGCTGGATGCTTCTCGGGTACTGCCGCTCGTTGACGTCGGATTTCGTGGGTTCGAACGATGCCTACGGAAAAGCGCTGGAATTGGGTGCCGAGCCCAACGCCGTCTACTCGAGGGAAGCATACAACTTCATCCGGTTGGGTGAGTACGACGAAGCGAAAAAGCACTGCCGTTCGGTTCTGGAATCGAACCCAAATGATCTCGAAGCGCTGAGGCAGCTTGGGTACGTCGAAGCCAAGCTGGGTGATTTCGACGCGGCGGTCCTCTGCTATCAGAAGGCGATGGAACTCGCGCCGGACGACGCCGATCTGGTTATCGCGCTCGCCAAGGTTGAAGCCGCGCGAGGGGATGATGGGAGGGTGACGGAGCTGTTCGAACAAGGGTTGCTGCTCGACCCTAACAACACCGAGGTTCTGGGCAAGCTCGGTCTCATATATATGAAAGACAAGAACTACAAGGCCGCGCTCGACCCCTTGAGGAGACTCGCCGCGCTCGAGCCTGAGAACGCGAAAGCGTACCGCAATCTCGGCGCTGTGTACTACCAGCTCGGCGACAAAGAGAACGCGCTGGGTGCGTTCGAGAAAGTGAAGCAGCTCGGCGGCGACATGGACGATCTCCTCGGACCTTTAGCAGATTGTTATCTTGCCACGGCCAAACAGTCCGAAGCTCTCGCTGTGATCCAGGAGGGCATCGGCAGAGGCGCTCAGCGGGCTTGGCTGTATTCGCTCTGGGGCAAGGTCCTCGAGGAATCGAAGGATTACGACGGCGCGATCGAAAAATTCTGCGAGGCCGTCCGTGTCGATGAAGCGCCGTGGAGCGACTACGCGAGGAAACAAATCGCGAGGCAGTCGACGCTGAAGAAACGCCAGGGAATGATGGCGAGCCAGATGCAAGAGTAACGTTCTGATATAAACCGGCGGCGCAAGGGCCCATGCGCAACACGCGTGGCAACGCCCCCTCGAGCGGAAACGAGGGGGCGTTTTTCTTGCGAGCGTCTTGGACGGTCGTGTGGCCGGGTTCTCTCTACATCGGCATCGCCTGGAGCCGTCGGACGCGCTCTTCGGTGGGCGGGTGCGTGCTGAAGAGGCTCGCGATTCCGCCGCCCCGAAGAGGGTTGACGATAAACATGTGGGCCGTCGATGGCGAGGCGTTCATCGGCCGCCGCGAAGCCCAGTCATCGAGCTTGAGAAGCGCGCTGGCCAGACCTCTGGAGCTGCCGGCGAACTTCGCCCCCGTCGCGTCGGCGACGTATTCCCGCGACCGTGAGATCCCCATCTGTATGAGCATCGCGGCGATCGGTGCCACGATCGCCATAAAGATAAGCTCGAGTCCTCCGCCTCTCCTCTCGTTGCTCTGGCCCCCGCCGCCAAAGATCGCGGCAAACCGTGCCCAGGTAGCGAGCATGGTGATCGCGCCGGCCAGTGTGGCCGCAACCGATTGGATGAGGATGTCCCGATTCTTGACGTGCCCCAGCTCGTGACCGATCACACCGGCGAGTTCGTCCTCGTTCAAAAGTGACAGAGCTCCTTCCGTGACGGCCACGGCGGCATGTTTGGGATCCCGCCCCGTGGCAAAGGCATTCGGTGTCTGTGTCGGTATGACGTAGAGACGCGGCATGGGAAGACTCGCGCGAGCCGTGAGCCGTTCGACGATTTCGTAGAGCCGCGGGGCCTGGTCGCGCGTGACCTCCTGAGCCCGATACCGGGCGAGAGCGATCTTGTCGCTCGACCAGTACGCGATGAAATTCATGACGGCTGCGACGGCGAGAGCGATCAACGCGCCATTCCTCCCGCCGATCAACTGTCCGATGACGACGAGAAGAACCGTCATGAGGGCCATGAGAAACGTTGTCTTCAATCCATTCATTGTCGGATACCTCCTCAACAGGCCCGATCGGGACCCGGGGCAAACAAAGCTTAACGATAATACACGTTGAATGGTAATCGCGCGGAGACACCCGGGCAAGTCCAAAACGCTTTCCGAAGGGTCGCGCCTCGCGGCTCTGTATGGTTTTCCTGGCGATGGAATGAAGGCGCATGCCGATCGAGATTTGACACGAACGAGCCGGGGAGGGTATATCTCGGAAGACCATCGGTCGTGCGTCCGACGTTGAAACGTACATCTTCGGTACGAAGAGGCCGCCCATGAGGGTTGTTTTCACATCCGATCTCCACATCGACGCCTCGGAGAAACACTGCGACGCCGTCAGCGCAATCGCCGACGCCGCGCGAAAACACGGACCCGATGTCGTCGTCATTGCAGGCGATGCGGGGAACACGATCGCGGCGCTCGAAGAGACGCTCTCGTGTTTCAGCCGAATCGACGCGCGCAAGTTCTTCGTCCCGGGGAACCACGACGTCTGGATCGAGACGGAGGACGGTGTCCTCATCGACAGCCGCGCCAAGTACGCGAAACGGATTCCTGATGTTTGCCGGAGGATGGGGTTTCATGACCTGGGTCAGGGGCCGTTCGTTGCTGGAGGCGTCGGCTTTGTCGGGTCGCTTGGCTGGTACGACTATTCGTTCGCCGACCCGCGTCTGGGTCTCACTGAGGACGCGTACTGGCGAGGCCGGTACGGCGATGAGATCTGGTGGGATAAGAAAATGACGTACTGGATGCCTTCGCGGCGGGCGGGCGCCGCGGTTGACGCCGGGGACCTGCCGGCGGAACGGATGCGGGACCCTGAACTCTGCGAAGACAGCACGGTCCGCGGCGCGCTCCGCGAGCGGATGCGCGACGCCGAGGTGTGCTCCGAGATGGGCGCGCGTCTGGAAGGGCATCTTCGCGCGATCGAAGGCCGAGTGGACACGATCGTCGCCGTGATCCACACGCTCCCATTCCTCGTGGGGCTCCAGCGATCCGATCCTCCATACTATCTCGATGCGTACACGGGGAGCGAGCGTCTCGGCCGGATCCTCGAAGCCCATCCGAAGGTGGAACATTGTATCCACGGGCACAAACATCTGAGCGGAGAGTGGACCGTCGGGCGGATTCGAGTGTACCGGCGGACCCTCGGCCGTATCGATGAGGACGCGGATATCGAAGGATACGTGGCCAAAGCAATCGGACTCATCGACGTATAGCCTCGGTGCGGTGGAGGGTCGTTGCGGTCCCTTTCGCGGGAACGAGTGAGGATCGCCCGCCGCGGGTCTGGTCGCCGATTTCCCCGCCCGTGCTCGCAGGCTGCGCGCGGAGCGAGGGCCCCATCGTCGCCACCCGCGGCGGGAAGCCGAGCGAAGTGGAGCGAGGGCCCGCCACAGCCCTCCGCCCCCCGATCCTCCGTGGAGACGGCGAGAAACTGCTTGACGAAAAGGGGAAGGGGGTCGTACATTCCCGCCGACGTATCGCGTTCCTTTTAAACTAGCACCGAGAGGCTGGAAAGGGATCCGTGAAGAAAAACGCACGATCGGAATTTTTGTCTCCCGCTTCCGCGGGAGATTTTTTTCGCGCTGATGTCTGGTTGACAAGACCGCCTGTGGCGGTCTTTTTTTTGCCCCGCGGTCGTTTCGATCGTATCCGGCACCGCGGCGTTGTGGCGGAAAGGGGGGCGTCCACGTGAAGCCATCGGAGAGAAGGAAGGGTAAACTCATTCTCGCGGATGGAACGCGTTTCGACGGCCGTCTGACGGGAGGCGGCCGGGTCCCTGTGTGGGGCGAGGTGGTTTTCAATACGAGTATGACGGGGTACCAGGAAATTGTGACTGATCCCTCGTATGCCGGTCAGATCATCGTGATGACGTACCCGCAAATCGGCAACTACGGGGTACACGCCGGCGACAGCGAAAGCGAGTTCGTCGCCGCGCGAGGGCTGGTCGTAAGGGAACTCTCACCGTTTTTCTCGCCGGGACCCGGCCGGCGGAGCCTCGAAGAATTCATGGTGGAACGGGGGCTCGCGGGTCTGACCGATGTGGACACGCGCTCGGTCGCGTTTCGTATACGAAGCGAAGGGGTGGTGGTGGGGGTCATCGGATCGGAGGAACACAGCGACGAGCAGCTTCTTGCCCTCGCCCGTTCGGTCGGCAACCGTGTCGGTCGCGGTCTCGTCCAATCTGTGAGCGGAAAAAGTGCCCGCGCTTACCGGGGAAATGGGGGACGGGTCGCGGTAGTCGATTTCGGCGTGAAGAACAGTATCGTCGCGTCCGTCCGGAAGCTCGGCGTCGAAACCGTCGTGTTGGGCGCGCGGAAGTCGCCCGCGGGGGACTTCGACGCCGATTCGATTCTTGCGGGGAACTTCGATGCGGTCGTCATCTCCAACGGACCCGGCGACCCCACCGATATCGCCGGCGCCGTGGAATCCGTACGAAAGCTCATAGGGAAGATCCCTGTTCTCGGCATCTGTTTGGGGCACCAGGTCACCGCGCTCGCGCTCGGCGGAGCGACGTACAAACTCAAGTTCGGGCACCGCGGGGCCAACCAACCCGTCGTGTCCCGCCGGACGGGTCGTATGTACATCACGAGTCAGAACCACGGTTACGCGGTGAGCCAGTGTATCGCGGAGAGGGATACGCGAATCCGTGTCACATATACAAACCTCAACGACGGAACGATCGAGGGGTTCGCCGATGAGAAACGTCTCATCGAGTGTGTCCAGTTCCATCCGGAAGCGTCTCCCGGGCCCCACGACACCTCGTTTATCTTCCAAGAGTTCTTCGCTCGCGTGCGTGCACTCAAGACGCCGCTCGAGCCCGACAGCGCGTGGGGCGATGAATATGTCAACCCCGGAGCGAGGGGTGATGCGTGTGTGAACGCAAACGCACGGGACAATGCGTACGCAAACGCCGAGGTGGAGGATGCCCAAACGATCTGACGTGAAAACCGTGCTCGTCATCGGATCAGGACCGATTGTGATCGGTCAGGGTTGTGAGTTCGATTACTCCGGAACGCAGGCCATACGGGCGCTCCATGACGAAGGGATCCGCGCGATCCTTCTGAACAGCAATCCCGCGACGATCATGACGGACCCCGACCTGGCCGATGCGACGTACATCGAGCCGCTCACCGTCGAATCGTGTGTTTCGATCATCGAAAGGGAACGGTGCGACGCGATTCTCCCCACGCTAGGCGGGCAGACGGCGCTCAACCTCGTTTTTGATTTGTCTTCGAGGGGTGTGTTGGACCGGTACGGGGTACGGCTTCTGGGCGCGGATCTCGATGCGATCCGCAGGGCGGAGGACCGGCGGAGTTTCCGCAGGCTTGCCCGCGAGGTGGGGTGTGAAGTGCCCAAGAGCGCTGTGGTCAAGAACCTCGATCAAGCGTTCAAGGCCCTCGAGAAACTGGGGCTCCCTCTCATCGTACGGCCGTCGTTCACCCTCGGTGGGAGTGGAAGCGGGCTCGCACGCGACCGAGATGCTTTCGCGGACGTTGTGACGAGGGGTCTGCGGCAGTCACCTATCGGAGAGGTCCTGCTCGAGGAATCCGTCGAGGGGTGGAAGGAGTTCGAGCTCGAGGTGATGCGTGACAGCGAGGGGAACTGCATCGTCGTCTGCTCGATCGAAAACGTCGATCCAATGGGAACGCACACGGGGGACAGCGTTACCGTCGCGCCCGTCCAGACGCTGCGCGACAAGGACTATCAGCCGATGCGAGACGCGGCGTTCAGGATCATGAACCGCGTCGGAATCGCCGGAGGCGCCAACGTCCAGTTCGCCCTCGAGCCGATGAGCGACCGCCTCCTCGTGATCGAAATGAACCCGCGTGTGTCGCGCTCGAGCGCTCTGGCGAGCAAAGCGACGGGATATCCGATCGCGAAAGTCGCCACCAAACTCGCCCTCGGCTACACGCTCGATGAACTCCCCAACGACATCGTGGGGTCGATCCCCGCCTCGTTCGAACCGGCGCTCGATTACTGCGTGGTGAAGATTCCCCGGTGGGATTTCGCAAAGTTCAAGGGGGCGCGGGACGAACTCTCGCCGCAGATGAAGTCGATCGGTGAAGTGCTGGCGCTGGGAAGGACCTTCATCGAGGCATTGCAGAAAGCGATGCGGTCGCTGGAGGCAGGGTTGGACGGACTAGACGACACGGGTCTCGCCGGGTGCAGCGACGAACTTTTGCGGGAGAGGATCTCGATCCCCAACCCCGAGCGTTTGCTCGCGACGAAGGCGGCTTTCCGGCGGGGCTGGCCCCTGGAGGAATGCCACAGGCTTTCGAAGATCGATTCTTGGTTTCTCGACAGCATCCGGCGGATGACTCTATTCGAGAAAACGCTCGCCGGCACCCCTTTCCCGTGCGATGCTGAGAATCTCATGGAGGCTAAACGTCTTGGGTTCGGCGACCGTCAGCTCGCCGCGATCTGGGGCGTCGCAGACGCGGAGGTCGCCGAGCTGAGAAATCGCTCGGGTGTCCGTCCGGCGGCGCGGATGGTGGATACCTGCGCGGGCGAGTTCGCCGCCGAAACCCCGTACTTTTATCTCACGTACGGCGAGAGCTGCGAGGCGAAGCGTTCAACCCGGAGAAAGGTCGCCATACTCGGGAGCGGTCCGAACCGCATCGGACAGGGGATCGAGTTCGACTACTGCTGCGTCCACGCGGCCGACGAGCTTCGACGTCTCGGTGTCGAGACGATCATGATCAACTGCAACCCGGAAACGGTGAGCACGGACTTCGACGTGAGCGACAAATTGTACTTCGAGCCCGTCACGTTCGAGCACGTCATGGCCGTCGTCGAGAAAGAGAGCCCCGAAGGAGTGATCGTTCAATTCGGCGGGCAGACCCCTCTCAAACTCCTCCGGCGGCTCCACGAAACCGGCGTGAAGGTACTGGGCACCAGCGCCGAGTCGGTCGATCGCGCGGAAGACCGCAAACGCTGCAGCGATCTCCTCCGCACGCTAGGAATTCACCAGCCCGATTCGGTATTCGCTTCGACGCTCGAAGACGGGATCGCTGCGGGGCGCTCGCTCGGATTTCCGCTTCTGGTACGCCCTCCCTATGTTCTCGGCGGGATGAGCATGGAACTCGTATACGACGACGACGAGCTCCGCGGGGCGCTGGACAAAGCGTTGAGCGCGAGTGAGGGGCGGCCGCTCATGCTCGACCGGTTCGTCGACGCGGCCACCGAAGTCGACGTCGATGCCGTATGCGACGGGGAAGAGGTGATCGTCGCGGGAGTCATGGAACACATTGAAGAGGCGGGGATCCATTCGGGCGACTCGTCCTGCGTGCTCCCTCCCGTGAGCCTCGAGGACGAGATGGTCGAGCGCATCCGCGAGGCGACGGTCCGCATCGGTCGCGAGCTCGGAGTCATCGGGATGCTCAACGTTCAGTTTGCCGTCAAGGACGACACGCTCTTCTGTATCGAAATAAATCCGAGGGCCTCGAGGACCGTTCCGTTCGTCAGCAAAGCCACCGGGATCCCCTGGGTGAAGGTCGCCACGCGCGTCATCATGGGGAATCGTCTCTCATCGCAAGGAGTCGATCCGCCTCGGCTCGACTTCGTCGCCGTGAAAGCGCCCGTTTTCGGTTTCGACCGTTTTCCCGGGGTGGACTCACTCCTCGGTCCCGAGATGAGGGCGACGGGGGAAGTGATGGGTGTGGCGCCTTCGTTCGGCGAAGCGTTCATCAAAGCGCAGATCGCCGCCGGTTTCCGTGTGCCCGGCAAAGGACGGGTGTTCGTGAGCGTCGCGAACAGATACAAACGCGAATGCGTGTTTCCCGCGAAGGCCCTGCACGAGATGGGCCACGGGCTGGTCGCCACGCGGGGGACAGCGAAGGTTCTCCGTTCGCACGGGATCCCCGTCGAGGAGGTGCCGAGGGTCAGCACCGGAGATTCGACGGTCATCGATCTCATCGAGGAGGGAGAGATCGTGCTCGTCGTGAATTCACCGGTGGGAAGAGGGTCGGTGGAAGACGAGAAGGCGATCCGCCTGGCGGCGATAAGAAAGAGGGTACCGTGCATCACGACGATGTCCGCGTTCCACTCGCTGGTGCTAGGGCTTGCGTCGCTCGGTGAGAGAGCGTTTACGGTGATGCCCATCCAGGGCTACACGGGGAAACCCGCGCGCGGGCGCGCGGTGGGCGCCGGGATCGAGGGGGTGATCGATTGACGGTGAAACTCTCGGCGGTGATCGTCACACAAAACGAAGAGAGAAACATCGAACGGTGTCTCGGCAGCGTCCGGTTCGCCGACGAAATCGTCGTTGTGGATGCGTTCAGCGAAGATCGGACGGTCGAGATCGCCAGCCGGCTCGGCGCGCGCGTTGTTACGAGAAAGTGGGACGGTTTTGCCCCGCAGAAACAGTTCGCCATCGACCAGGCGGGTGGGGAGTGGGTCCTTCTCGTCGATTCCGACGAGGAGGTGAGCGGCGAGCTGGCCAAAGAGATCCGCTCGGCCGTTGCGCAGAACGCCAGGCCACCGGCAGGGTTTCGCATCCGTCGGAGCAATTACTTTCTGGGTGAACCCATGCCGTTCGGCCCGTGGGGAAAGGACAACACCATCCGGCTGTTCAGGAGAACGCTCGGCGCGGTCGCCCCGAGACCCGTGCACGAGGGGGTTCGAGTGGACGGCGATGTCGGAACCCTCGATGGGCCTCTTTTTCACCACACCCACCAGACGCTCTCCGACAGCTTCCGGCGTCTCAACCGCTACACGACCCTCGAAGCGGTCGAGCGGGTGGGGCGGAGGCGGATCCGCCTCTTCGACGTCGTCGTTCCGCCCTTTGGTGTTTTCTTGCGGTACTATATAATCGGGAAGTGCTGGAAGGCCGGCACCCGAGGGTTTCTTCTGTCGGCCATTACGGCGATCTACAGATCCGTTCTCTACCTGAAGATGTACCTGCTCCAGAGGGAAAAATGTGATCACACGGTCCCGTGAGCGCCGCTGCGTCTTCGTCGTGTCGGCCCTGCTCGTACTCTCGCTCGTTGCCGTGTCGTGCGACTCGGGCCGGACACGCGGGAAACCCGCGGCCGGCGGGACGGTTGTGATCGGTCTTCTCAGCGACCCCAAGACGCTAAACCCGCTTGTCGCTGCGTCCATCGAATCCAGAAACATCATCGACCTCCTGTTCCTCAAGCTCCTCGACGAGCAAAGCGACTTTGTGAGCTTCGAACCGGAGCTCGCGGACCATTGGGAGTTCAGCGCCGACAGCCTCTCGATTACGTTCGTTCTGCGGAAGGACGTTGTGTGGGCGGATGGCGTGCCGGTCACCGCCGACGATGTGCGTTTCACGTGGCAGCTCGAGATGGACACGCTCGTTGCCTGGCCGACTCGCAGCGTGAAGGAACGAATAGCGGATGTCGAGGTGATCGACGATCACACCGTCAGGTTTCGTTTTTCGAACCGATACCCGTATCAATTGATGGACGCCAACGATGGCGTCATTCTTCCAAAGCACGTCCTCGAAAGCGTTCCGCGGGACCGGTTCGGGGCGTCGGAGTTCGGCCGTCACCCGACGGGGAACGGCCCTTTCAAGCTCGCCCGATGGGAGTCCGAGCAGTTCATCGAGCTCGAGCGAAATCCCCGCTACCACGAGCGCGGGCTGCCTCATCTGGATCGCGTGGTGTTCCGCATCGTTCCGGATATGACGACGCTCGTCACCCAACTCAAGTCCGGGGAGATCGACTGCCTCGAGTCTCTCCCCCTGGACGCGGTCTCCGACATCAAAGCGAACCACCCGGAAATCAGGATCTACACGTACATGTCGAGGCAACATGTTTTCGTCGCGTGGAACCTCCGCAATCCTCTTTTTGGCTCGCCCGACATACGGCGGGCGCTGGCGATGGCCGTCAACACGGACGAGATGATACGGACCTTGTGGGGAGGGATGGCTCGGGCAAGCGACAGCCCGATGCACCCGATCCTCTGGGCCCACGATCCGTCGATGACGCCGATCCCGTTCGACCCGGAAAAGGTCAGAGCTGTGCTTGCCGGGAACGGCTGGGTCGACCGCGATGGCGACGGCGTGTTGGAAAAAAACGGGAGACGGTTCGAGTTCGAGATGATCAGCAATCAGGGGAACCAGCTTCGAGCCGACATCATGACGATGACCCAGGAGTACCTGCGGCGGGTCGGAGTCAAGGTGACTCCGCGAACGTTTGAATGGAACACCTTTGTCCAGAGGATCACACGAGGGGATTTCGATAGCTGCGTGCTGGGTTGGAAGGCCGCCACACGGGCCGATCTCACCGATCTGTGGCGGAGCAGTTCGTCACCGCCCAGCGGTTACAACATCCCCCGCTATCAGAACGCGGCGGTTGATTCGTTGATCGATCTGGCCAAGAATTCGCTCGATATGCCCACGGCCCGGCGTCTGTGGTATCAGTGTCAGAGAATCATCTGCGACGACCAGCCGATCCTGTTTCTCGCCGTGCCCTATGAAGTCGTCGGGTTGCGAAGCCGCTATTGTGACGTCAAACCCGATGCGATCGGGTTCTTCGTCAACCTCCCGGAATGGTACGTGGGCGAGGAGTGTCCGTGACCGGTTTGAGGGTGAACCTAGCGGGGTGCCCGGGGTTTTGCATAGTACAATCCGCCCTTCTTGAGGATGACCACCTCTTCCCCCGGATCGGTTCCGATCTCGCCTTCGATGATGCAGAGCGTCTGAGCCCCACATGCGACTCTCGTGAGCCCGAGTCTGAACGGCGCCCCGGTGGGGCTCACCCTCACCGTGGTGTGACTCACCAGCACCCCGTCGGGGGGGCTTTCGGTTTCTCCGAGGTTCGCCCCGCAAAGAGGGCAGGTCTTGTGCGGGAAGAAAAAGGCGTGGGAACTCTCACAGCTGTAAAGCGTGAGGAGCGGGGCGGAAGACCGGCCCGCGGAAACCCTGTTGCCCGTGTCGTGGTCCGTCACGTTGTGCCTCGTTTTCAAGAAACCGAATCGACGACAAAGACGAAACTCTCGTTCGACACCCCGCCGGCGCTCTGAATCATACCCAGGCGGGCGCCCTTATGCTGTCTCGCCCCCGCCCTCCCCGTCAGCTGCTCGCAAACCTCGACGCTTGCGGAGATCCCGGTGCAGCCGATGGGGTGGCCTTTCGCCTTCATCCCTCCCGAAGTGTTGACGGCGAGGGCGGAGTTGATCCTCAACCCTCCGGCCTCGAGCGCTCTCCAGGCCGATCCCATCGGGTAAAAGCCCATCTCCTCGAGGTTGATGAGTTCGAACGAGGTGAACGCGTCGTGGATCTCGACCACGTCGACGTCGACGGCCCGAACCTGCGCCATCTCCCGCGCGCGAGAGCTTGCTTCCGCCGTGGCCGTGAAACGCGAGATGTCCTCTCTCTCTTGAAAGAGCGGCACATCCGTCCCTTTCCCCCAGCCTCTGTACCACACGTCGCCATCCGCCGTGCTGAGCAGCACCGCGGCGGCCCCGTCGGACGTCGGCGCGCAGTGGAGCCGTCTGAGAGGATCGCAGACGAGCGGACTGGACGCCACTTCGTCTACTGTGACCGTGTTCTGGAAATGCGCTTTCGGGTTCTTCGATCCGTGTTCGTGGTTCTTGACCGCCACCCCATGGAGGGCCGATTCGGGGACCCCGTACGCGCGGAGGTACGTCCGCGTCACCAACGCCCCGAGCGCGGGGAGCGTCGCCCCGTACGCACGGTCGTGAGGGTTCTCCCGTTGCGACAGTAACCCCGCCGTCTTTGCGGGCGGCAGGTGGGTCATCTTCTCCACTCCAAGGACCATCACCACGCCGGGGTCGGATGACGGCGCGCCGTTCATCGTGTCCAACGCGGTGAAGAGCGCTTCGCCTCCCGTCTTGAAGACCCCATGGTAGGTCGCCCGTAGACGTGGAAAGTCCGTCTGGATCGCGTGGCTCAACCGCTGGAGGGGGTTCGATATTCCGCACAGCTCGGACGGCGCGTACGAGGCGAGGTAAATGTCGGTGACGCGTTTGGGGTCTGTCTCCGAAAGAACTCCTCGAGCGGCTTCGACCGCGATGGCGACAAGGTCGGCATCGAGACGTCCGATGCGTGTCAGATACGAGGATTGGATCTTGATTTTTTTCACGGTCGGTTATGGTATAGTACCCAGTACCGTTCTGTCAATTGGCGCAGTTTGTTGTTTTTCACCGCGACTTGCGGCGCGCGAGTCCACCGCCGCGCGGCCGCGCCAAAAACCAATGCTCCATACGATCGGCATCGCATCCCTGTTGAGCGGTGTGCTCGCCCAGCTCATGAAGGTGGTCCTCGCCTTTCGCCGGACAAAGCAGCTCCGCTTTGAACGATTCTTCGACACCGGCGGGATGCCGAGTTCCCACGCAGCCCTCGTCACGACGCTTACGATCGGTGTTGCGATCACGAGCGGGATCACCTCGCCGATCTTCAGCGTCGTACTGATTTTCAGCCTCTACGTCGTATTCGAGGCGGCGGGTCTGCGTCAAGAGGTGGGCAAACAGGCGCGTGTGCTCAACGAGCTGGTCGACGATCTTCGCGTGACGCATCACCTGAACAAATCCCGTCTGAAAGAACTCGTCGGACACACCTGGGGAGAGGTCATCGTGGGTTTCATGATCGGGCTCATCGTGGCGATCGTTGCGTACCGCTGAGCGGTGCGTCCCTCCCCGCGGTGGTGACCCCGCTACTTGGACGGTGTCGCGCCGCAGTCCGCGTTCTGGGCGGCGTGAGCCGGAGTGATCCCGCCTCTCCGCATCTCCTCGCAACACTCTGAAAATAATCGCGTTGAGAAAACACCTCAGGTCAGACGGCGGGTGAGCGCGGACCTTGGCGTGAGAGCTCGCCGGCGGACGTGTTCACGATCCCCGACCCCGCGGTCGGGAGGTCGGCGGCACGGGGGGCGGAACCCGCAACGCTCGCAGCCCGCGTTTTCACTTGCCACCCGCTCTGGAATTCGCCTAATTAACGATGGAGCCCCCACATTGACAACGCGCTGATCTGTACAGGGGAGACAGTGATGAGAAGATGTCTCTACCCGGTCTCGGCGGTACTGATTGTGTGCCTGCTGGGCTCCTTCGCCGCCTGCGACCTGGAGGAACCTGACCGGTACATACGCGCGCCTATCATCAAGAGCTTCTGGCCACGCGCGTCCACGCTCACAACCGCCGTCGGCGACTCGTTGAGTTTCTCCGTCGCCGCCATGGATCCCGACGATCAGGATCTCGAGTATTGTTTTGTGCTCGGCGACAGCATCACGGGAAGGGAAGCGGAATGGACGTACGTCGTGGACGACACAGGGAATGTCGATGTGCAGGGAAGGGTGTCCAACGGTCACTCCGAGTCGGCGATCCGATGGCATTTGAGACGTGTCCGGCCTGTAAATCTCCCCCCTGAGATCTCCAGCGTGGATCCCCCGGAACCGCAAATCACCGTCGTGCTCGGGGGCTCGATCGACTTCGCCATCACCGCGATCGATCCCGAAGGCGAACCGGTGAGCTACGTGTACTCGATCGGGGATTCCATCGTGAGCGTCAGTCGCAGGTACACGTACCATTCGACGGCTGTTGGCACGTTCGATATTCGCGCTGTCGCTTCCGACGGCGAGAGCTTCGTCTCGCATGTGTGGGCCGTTCGCGTGGTCGCAGAGCCCGACGCGATCGCCCCGGCGCAGGTCGCCGTTGTGTCGGTGGGGCCGGGGACCGAAACCGGTGAGGTGGATATCGAGTGGACCGCGGTGGGTGACGACGGGATGACGGGATTGCCGTCCTACTACGTTCTGAGGACGTCGCCGATGCCGATCACCGACGAGCACGCGTGGAATTCGTCGAGCGAGCGTCCCGGTGAACCCGCGCCGGATCTTCCCGGAGAGGTCATGCGAATGACGGTCCGCGACCTTCCCCCGGCGAAAACCGTGTTCGTAGCGGTGAGAGCTATCGACGACTTCGGGAACATATCGCCGATTTCAGAACTGGCGAGCACGAATAGCCGGGGAATGAAGGTTTTCGGAACGGTGCGCGATGCGGTCACCGCTCTCCCCCTCGAGGGTATCTTTGTGAAGCTCTTGAGCATAATCGACACGACGGCGGCGGACGGATCGTTCGCATTGACCGAGCTTCCCGCTGGAGTGAGCGCCATCGTGGCGGAGGATGAGAAGTTCCGTACGGAGCTTGGGGACTATTTCGACAACCTCATCTCACCATACACGATCAGAGACAAAGAGGTTCTCGACATATGGATGCTCCCGAACACCCCTCTCGAGACCGACCTCTATTCCGGCTTCCTCGAGTTCTATTGTCTGATGACGGCTCTGCCGGGTCTCACGAAAGACCTGTTGCCCAGCTGGGATACGCCGTGCCGTGTATACGTTCCTCCGCTCGTGAAAAACAACATCGACTACCGGCAAACAGTGAAGGATATGTTCCTGGGGTGGGAGGAGGACGTTGGGATGAGCCTCTTCGAGTTCGTCGAATCGTTTCCTGACACCGGGCTGTACGTCGCGTGGGTGGACTCGAGCGACCGCGACGCCTACCAGATCATGCGGCAGGACGGGAACGCTCTACCGATCCTGGGGCGGATCGGAATCCGGTCTGTCTACACCGAAGCCGACTTGCTGGTCCTCCAGGTGGTCATCCGGCACGAGATCGGTCATGCTCTCGGGATGAACCACAGCATCGACGAAGGTCACCTCATGATCGAGGCGCGGTTTCCGGCAGTGAGCCACCCCACCAGCGACGAGATCAAACTTGCGAGGGCGATGTACCACATCCATCGCGGAACTCCTGCCGAGTGGTACCGATCCGACTGACGGTTCCCGGGGTCATTCCCGGCGAAGCTCGTTTCCCCGGTGGGGCTCGTATTTCCGGCCTTTTTCAGAAACGGACACCCGGTCCTTTCCTCATGACACCGCCGTCTCTATCATGTCATTGCGGCGTGTCATTGTGGTATGGAAGGGGACGCCGCTCAGCGGCGACGGAATCAGTCGTCGCAACGTATTATTTAATAGTAAGTTAAATGCAAACATCCGGAAGTTCGTTTGGCATCGGTTGTGCAGAACGATGCCCAAAGACAGCCGGTGTGGGTTGAAGCTGAAGGAGACGGAAACACGATGATGGATAGGTTCACAGAAAAGGCGAGAGCCGCGCTCAACGCGGCGAGTGAAGCTGCTTTCTTGAAAAACAACCCCGAGGTTACTCCGTGGCACCTGCTGAAGGCGCTCAACGGACAGGATCAGGTTCTTGTGCGTGGCCTTTTGGATAGAATGGGAGTGTCAGCGGCGCACGTGGCGGAGATCGTCGACAAGCAGATCGAGAGCTTGCCCGCGCAGGAAGGCGGGGGAGACGCGCACATCTCGCCGCACCTGAAGAAAGTGATGCAAGGGGCATTCACCGAAGCCGAGGCGTTGAAGGACACATATGTCTCGACCGAGCACCTTTTCCTCGCGTTGATCCGGGACCGTAAGACCGACGTGGGCCAATGGCTCCACAGCTTGGGGATCGATCGGGAACGCGTCCTCTCTGTGCTGCAGGTGCTCCGGGGGTCCGAACAGGCCGGAGACGCCAACGCGGAGGACAAGTATCAGGCTCTCGATCGGTTCACCGTCGATCTCGTCCAAGCGTCGCTCAAGGGCAAGCTGGACCCCGTGATCGGACGCGACGATGAGATCAGACGGGTCACACAGATTCTTTCCCGCCGGACGAAAAACAACCCGGTACTCATCGGCGATCCCGGCGTGGGAAAGACGGCCATCGTGGAAGGTCTCGCCCAACGGATCGCGAACGAGGACGTCCCGGACGGGCTCAAGAACAAGAAGGTGCTCGCGCTCGACATGGGCGCGCTCGTCGCGGGAACCAAGTACAGGGGCGAATTCGAAGAACGGTTCAAGGCGGTGCTCAAAGCGATTCAAGCGGCTGAGGGGAAAATCATTCTCTTCATCGATGAACTCCACACGCTCGTCGGTGCCGGCGCCGCGGAAGGCTCGCTCGACGCGTCCAACATGATCAAACCGGCGCTCGCCAGGGGGGACCTCCGGTGCATCGGCGCGACGACTGTCGAGGAGTACCGCAAGCACATCGAGAAGGACCGGGCGCTCGAACGTCGCTTCCAGGTTGTTCCCATCCATCAACCCACCGTGGATGAAACCATAGCCATCCTCCGTGGACTCAAAGAACGGTACGAGGTCCACCACGGCGTCCGGATCACCGACAAGGCCCTGATCGCCGCGGTCAGGCTTTCGGATCGCTACATCACCGACCGCTTCTTGCCCGACAAGGCGATCGACCTCATCGACGAGGCGGGATCCAAACTGCGGCTCGAGCTCGACAGCCAGCCGGTCCGCATCACCGAACTGGAAGAGAAAATCACACGGCTCCAGATCGAAAAGAGAGTCCTGGAAAAAGAGAGCGACGAAACCTCGAAGAATCGGGTCGACGAAATAGAGAAAGAGATATCACGGCTCGGCGAAGAAAAATCCGCGATGGTGCTCGAGTGGCAGAGCGAAAAAGAGGCGATCCAGCGGATACGAGACATCAAACAAAAACTCGAGGAAGCAAAGAGGGAAGAGCATTCCGCCGCGCGGGAGAGCAATCTCGAGCGGCTCGGCGAGATTCGTTACGGCATTCTTCCCGCTCTCGAAAGGGAACTGGGTGACGCAAACGTGGCGCTCACCGCCCTGCAAACGAAGGGAGCCACGCTCAAGGAAGAAGTCACCGAGGATGACGTCGCCGAAATCGTGGCCAAGTGGACCGGCATACCTGTGAGCAGGGTGTTGGAGGCCGAAAAGGACAAGCTTCTCAGCCTCGAGAGCCGGATCGGGTGCCGTGTGATCGGCCAGACCGAAGCCGTCAAGGCCGTGTCCGAGGCTGTGCGGCGCGCCCGGGCGGGGTTGAGTCCTTCGACCAGACCGGTCGGGTCGTTCTTGTTCGTCGGGCCGACGGGTGTCGGCAAGACCGAACTTGCAAAGGCCCTCGCTGAAACGCTCTTCGACGATGAACAAAAAATCGTTCGTGTGGACATGTCCGAGTACATGGAAAAACACTCGGTGGCCCGTTTGATCGGGGCTCCGCCGGGTTACGTGGGGTACGAAGAAGGGGGGCATCTGACCGAGGCGGTGAAACGCGATCCGTATTCCGTCGTCCTTATGGACGAAATCGAAAAGGCGCATCCGGACGTATTCAATGTGCTGTTGCAGATCCTCGACGATGGGCGGCTGACGGACGGGAAAGGCCGGACCGTCGATTTCACCAACTGCGTCGTCATCATGACGTCCAACCTGGGCACGTCCCTTCGCGATTCTTCCGTCGATTACGAGGGGATGCGGTCGAGCGTGATGGACGCGGTTCAGTCGCATTTCAAACCGGAGTTCTTGAACCGGCTCGACGACATCATCGTCTTTCACGCGCTCAGCAACGACGAGATACGCAGGATTACGGAGCTTCAGATCGAGGACCTTCGGAAACGCCTTGCCCTCAAGGGTCTGGACATCGAGGTGTCTTCGGAGGTCGTGTCCGAATTGGCGCGGGAGGGGTACGATCCCGTGTACGGTGCCCGTCCGCTCAAACGATTGATTCAGCGGAAACTGGAAAACAGAATAGCGACTGCGTTGCTCAGAGGTGTCGTCAAAGAGGGCGACACGATCGTCGTTTCGGCTGGAGATAGGGAGATCGAAGTCCGCGCGAAATAGCGGGTGGGGACCGTAGTGGGTCGAGAGGTAGATCACACCTTGACTTTCGGGGGGATTGGGTTTATACTACCGGCCTAGGATGGTGTGTCGCGTTCGCCTTTTCTTTCCCGCACTTCTGAGGAGCGAGAGATTCACATACTGCTACTGCTCGTTAATCGTTTTTTAGCACTACACTGATTTTTGGATCTTGGGTCTACCATTCTCAAATGCCGTCACTGAAGAAAAGCTCTAGATGCGGCGTCGAACGCGTTGTTTTGAGGCGCGTCGCGCGCTCTCTATCGTAGTCCGTCGTAGTTCAAGGAGGAACCCATGGCGCGTAAGCCAGCTTCGTTTCCTGCTGCTCTAGTGTCGTTGCTCGTTGGTTCTGTCCTTCTCGCTTTGTCTGCAACGAGCGTTTTTGCCGAGAAGCTGACGTTCACGTTTGAATTGCCGCGGCAAGACGTTCGTGTGGCGACCGAGCAGGGGGTGTCGGCGGTTCGCGTGGACGCTCCGGGATACACGCGACGGGTG
>Ga0315286_10000907_pt1 | contig 26035 bp, 21 predicted proteins | sample YL17G10_0_MG_FD_205038 | JGI IMG/M metagenome (GOLD analysis project Ga0315286, IMG submission 205038) | Sediment microbial communities from Yellowstone Lake, YNP, Wyoming, USA - YL17G10_0 | ecosystem: Environmental > Aquatic > Freshwater > Lake > Sediment | place: USA: Wyoming | collected...
TGCTGCTGGAAGGCATTCCCGGCGTTGGCAAGACCAAGCTGGTGCAGACCATGGCGGATGTTCTGCATCTGAAGTTCTCCCGCATTCAATTCACCCCCGATCTGATGCCCGGTGACATCATCGGCACAAACATCGTCCGGGAGGATGACGCCGGGCGCAAGTCGTTCGAGTTCCAGCGCGGCCCGATATTCGCCAACATGGTGCTGGCCGACGAAATCAACCGGGCCACACCGAAAACGCAATCGGCGCTGCTGGAAGCGATGCAGGAAAACAGCGTTTCCGCGGCCGGCCGCACGCATGCGCTCGAGCAGCCGTTCTTTGTTCTGGCCACCCAGAATCCGATCGAAATGGAAGGCACCTATCCGTTGCCCGAAGCGCAGATGGACCGGTTCTTTTTCAAGCTGAAGCTTGATTTTCCCGACGTGGAGCAGTTGCACCTGATCATCGACCGGACCACGCGCCAGGCCGAACCTGCGGTGAAGCGCGTGCTCGAGCAAGCCCAGATTCTGCAGATGCGCGAGACGGCGCGCGCGATTCCGGTCGCGCGGCCGGTGCAGGAGTATGCGATCAAAGTCACGCTGGCAACCCATCCGGAGTCGAACCAGGCGCACGAGATGACGAAAAGGTACGTGCGTTTCGGCGCCAGTCCGCGCGGCACGCAGGCCTTGATCCTCGGGGCCAAAGTGAACGCGCTGATGAATGACCGGGTTTACGTAGCCTGCGAAGACGTGCGTGCCGTGGCCTTGCCGGCTCTGCGCCACCGCGTGTTGCTCAACTTCGACGCGGAAGCGCAAAGAGTGGATGCCGACGCCCTTGTTGCGCGAATCCTGGAATGGGTGCCGCAGCCCAGGCAATAACGAACCCCGCGCCGCGCAAGGTCAGTCGGCGCGCGGCCGCATCGAGGGAACTCTACTTTTGGGTCAGCAAAGCGTGCTGTTCAGCGAAGAATTTCTTCGCCAGCTCGAGCATCTTACGATGCTTGCACGGCGTCCCGTTGCCGGTCATCTGCGCGGGCATCATCGTTCGCGCCGCACCGGGTCGGGCATGATTTTTACCGACTACCGTCCCTATTCCCCGGGCGACGACACCCGCAATCTCGATTGGGGAACTTATCTGCGGCTCGATCGCCTGGTCCTGCGCCTGTTCGAGGAGGAGGCCGATCTGCCGGTTTACGTTTTCGTCGACGTCAGCCGTTCGATGGACTTCGGCACGCCATCCAAGTTCGATTTCGCGCGCAAGTTTGCCGCTGCGATCGCCTATGTCGCCCTGATCAATCACGATCGCGTCAGCCTGGTGGCGTTTTCCGACGGCGTGATCGCGGAAATGCCGGCGCGCCGCGGCAAGAGCCAGGCCTGGAGATTGCTGCATTTCCTCGAGCGACTGCAAGCCTCCGGAGGCACCAGCCTGCAAACCGCATTCCGCAGTTTTTTTGGCGCGCGGCGCACCCGCGGATTGGCCGTCGTGATCTCCGATTTTCTGGACCGCGAAGGTTTCGAGCGCAGCTTCCAGCTGATCCGAGAATACCGCCATGACGTTTTCGCCGTCCACGTGACGAGTCCCGAAGAGGTCGAACCGGTGCTTGCCGATGAAGTGATTCTGGTCGACTCCGAACGCGGCGATTCGGCGCAGACGCGGGTAACGCCTGATCTGATCAAGGCCTATCGCGAGACTTTCCTGCACTATTGCGCGGAAATTGAGGGCTTCTGCCGCAGCCACGGCTGGGGATATCTGCGCACCTCGACGCAGACGCCTCTCGAGGAGCTGATGCTCAAGGCCTTGCGAGACGAAGGGCTGTTGCGATGAACGCGCCGGCGTTGCCGCTTTACCTGTGGGTGCTCGCCCTGGTCGTGGCGGTCGGCGTCGTCGCGGCGCTGTACTGGCTCAAGCCGCCCGCGCGCACGGTGGTCGTACCGTCCAGTCTGGTATGGGATCGCGTGCTGCGCGAAAGTCATCCGCGCGCGGAGCGGTTGCGCTGGTGGTTGTCCCTGCTGCTGGCCGCGCTGATCGCAGCCGCCATGGTGAGTGCGCTCGTCCCGCCGCATGCGCCAGTCGCCGGCGGAACCGTGGCGAGACTGATCGTGGTGCTCGATGATTCGCCGACCATGGCGACGCGAACCACCGACGGCGCCACACGCTGGGAGCATGCTCTGGCCAAGGCGCGCGCCTTGATGGCGCAACGCGCGGCCGGAACCCAGATCTGGCTTGCAGATAGCATGCGACGAGTCGTCACGCCGGGCTTTCAAGGTCGCGACGACGCGCTGGCGCAACTGGAACGATTGCAGGTTTCCTATGGATTGCCGCCGACGGTGCCGCTGCCGGAACACAATGCCGGCGTCGAGACAGTCGTGATCACCGATGGGGTGTCGATCGGTCCGGTACCGGCGCAAGCAAGAGTGGAATCGGTTTTTGAACCGGTGGAAAACGCCGGTATCACCGCCTTCGAAGTGCGCGCGTTACCGGCCAATCCTGACCGGCGCCTGGCCAGCGTCGAGCTGGTCAACGCCAGCGGTATCGAAAAGCGGATCGAACTGGCCATCGTCGGGGTCGGTGGCAAGCGGGTATCCAAAGTGGTGCCGATCGCGGCGGGCGGCATGCGCAACGAGATGATCGATATTTCGCATTTCGACGGCGGGCCGGTACGGGCATCGATTGCAATGCCCGGTGACGGCCTTGCCAGCGACGACGTTGCCTATTCGATCTTGCCGGTTCGCCGCGTCATGCGCGTGGCGCTGGTGACCGGCGGCAATCCTTTCCTCGAGAAATCCCTGCACGCCCAGCCGGGGGTGAGCATGACTGTGATCGCGCCCGCGCGCTACGTCGACGATCGGGGCTACGACGCGGTCGTGTTCGATCGCTTTGCGCCAAGGGCTCGGCCCCATGTCCCCGCGCTTCTGTTTCGCCCGTCTCGTGCCGACTGGTTGCCGCCGCCGCGCAAAGAGATCACCAACGTCTCCGCCAGCGCATGGAATGCGGCGCACCCGCTCCTGGAAAATATTTCACTGCTTGACCTGAACGTCGATCGGGCGGATTTTGTCGATTGGAAAGATCGCCCGAAGGCTTCGGAGTCCGTTCTGGCGAGCGGGCCCGGCGGCGTGCCGCTGATCATCGTTCATGAGGACGGGCCGCGCTGGGTTTCGTTTTCTTTCGCGCTGGAGGCGTCGAATTTCGCGCTGCACGCCGGCTTCCCGATATTTCTGGACAACGCGCTGAGCTGGATGCCAGGCGAGCAGGCGGTCATGGCGCGCGGGCTCGGGTTGATCGAAGTCCCGGTATCCGGCGCGCGCGTGGTGTCGGCAGACGGCAAAGAGCTGCCGTCGCAAGCCATCCCCGGGGGCAGCGTATTCGAAGTCGACGCGCCCGGACTGTTCACTGTCGTATCGGCACACCAACGCCTGCGGGTCGCTGCGAATCTGCTCGATCGCCGGACTACCTCCGTAAACAAGTCCGCACTCGCGCGATTTGAGCCGGGCGCGCAGGGGCCAATCGGCGTGAATCGGCCGATCGTTTTCGATACATGGTTCGCGCTTCTGCTTGGCGCCACGCTGCTGCTGTTGTTCGAGTGGTGGAGCTGGAATCGGCAGATGACGGTTTGAACGTGCCCCTCGCCATCGAAACCGCCTGGCCGGCCGCGTTTCTCGCGGCGGTGCCGCTGCTGTTCTGGCTGGCCGGCAGAAGCCGATGCCGGCTTGGCCGAAGGCATCTGCTGATTGCGACAATACTGCGCAGCCTGGCGATCATTTCTCTCGCCCTGGCTTTGATGCGACCCCAGTGGCTCGCGCAATCGGGCGATGTATCGGTCGTTTATGCACTGGATATTTCACGCAGCGTCTCTTCATCCTTCATCGAGGCGGCCATCCAGTGGATCGAACAGGCCGACCGCGAAGGCGCGCCGGCGCACGCGCGCTATCTCGCGTTCGCCGATCATGCGCTCATGCTGGACAAGCCTGGGGATATTCGCAGCCTGTTGGTCACCGAAGGCCGTGCGCGCGGCGCGCCGGCAGAAGCGACGACAATTGATCAGGCAGCGACCAATCTCGAACACGCGCTGGATACCGCACTGATGAGTCTGGATCGAGATCGCGTAAAGCGCATTGTCTTGCTGACAGATGGCAACCAGACTGCCGGGGAAGTCTGGCGCGTGCTTCCACGCCTGACGCGAACCCAGGTACGCGTCTATCCGATGCCGGCGAAAGTGCGGGAAGACAACGACGCCTGGGTCGCCGGCATTGACGTTCCGGCACAAGTACATGCCGGCGAACCGGTCACTGTGACCGTGCGCGTATTTTCTGCCGTCGAGACGCCCGCCCGGGTCTCGCTCAAAGACGATGCAAGAGTGTGGGGTACGCGCACGTTGCAGCTCAACGCCGGCCTGAATCGCATCGCCTTCGAAGCAAAGCTCGAGCGCGCCGGGGCGGTGACGCTGTCGGCCGAAATCGCTGCCAAGGGGGACACCGTTTTCGAGAATAACCGCATGCGGCAGTCGGTCTGGGTGAATCCGCGGCCACGCATACTCTATGTCGAGGGCGGGCAAGCCGATAATGCGCATTACCTCGCCGACGCGTTGACCGCTCAGGGCATCGATACGCGCGTCATCGCACCCGCTGCGCTACCGGGATCTGCTTCGGATCTGTCGGACTACGACGCGGTTATCCTCAGCGATACGCCGGCAAAGGCCCTCGCGGCCGACAGGATGCAGGCCATCGAATCCTATGTCCGCGACCTCGGTGGCGGACTGTTGTTTGCAAGCGGCGAGCATGTCCATGGCGAGCAAGGCTACAGTGACACGGCGGTGGAGAAAGTGCTGCCGGTGCAATTCCGCGCGCAGGAGAAACGCAAGGATCTGGCGCTGGTGATTGCACTGGATCGCTCGTATTCCATGAAGGGCCGCAAGATGGAGATGGCAAAAGAGGCCGCGCGGGCCGCGCTCGACCTGCTGGAGGAGCAGCATCGATTCGCGGTGGTGGCTTTCGATTCGCAAACCTACGTGGCGGTACCGATGCAGTACGTTCGGTCCAGGCGCAAGGCCGAAGACGAAATCGGCCGGATTCAAGCCAGCGGCCAGACCAATATCTACCCGGCACTCGGGATCGTTTATCGGCTGTTGCAGAAAACCGATTCCAAAGCCAAGCATGTCATCTTGCTCTCGGACGGCGATACGCATGCCGCCGACTTCGAAACCCTGGTCAGGCGCATGGCCGGCGAGCAGATAGTCGTGTCCACAGTGGCCGTTGGCGCGGACGCGAATCGGGCCCTGATGAGCGATATCGCCAAATGGGGCAAAGGCCGGGCTTACGTGGCTGAGAATGCGGAGTCGATCCCGCAGATCTTCATTGATGAAACCGCACGCGCGGTGCGATCCAATCTGATCGAGGAGTCGTTCAGGCCCGTAGTCCGGCATCGCGGCGCGGCATTTCGCGGGCTGGAGATGGACAAGCTGCCGGAACTGCGGGGATTCGTCAGCAGCAAGGCGCGCGATCACGCGGAAATCCTGCTTGCAGCGCCTTCCGGCGCACCGCTGCTGGTGCGCTGGCAATATGGTCTGGGCAAGGCCGTGGCATTTACGTCGGACGTCACCAATCGCTGGGCGGCGAATTGGCTCGACTGGCCGGGCTACGGCAAATTCTGGGCGCAGCAGGTGCGAGATGTCATGCGGCGTGATTCCGGCGAGGCATTGGATTTTCAGGTTTCACGCGAGGGCGGCGAGGCGGTAATCAGATTATCGGTGCTCACGCCGGACGGGAATTTTCGCAACGGATTGGTTCCGCGCGTGAAGATAACGCGGCTTGGCGCAGGCACAGCCCTCATCGGACTCGAGCAGACCGGAGCCGGCACCTACCAGATGCGTACCCCCTTGGGCAGCTCGAGACAGAGCGAGCGCTTTGAGCTCATCGACTCGCCGGAGTTGCCCAAGCAGGCGTCCTTGCGGGCCGGCGCGCGCCTTCTGCATCGGGACTTTCCGGATGAATATCGCGCCTTTGCGCCCGACATTGAACTGCTGAGCACGCTCGCGCGCGCGACCGGGGGTAAGGTCGCTGGGTCAATAGCGGAAATTTTTGCACAACAAGGCGATAAAAGCAGAACCAAGCAGATACTCTGGCCGTGGTTTGCGATGCTGGCATTGATTTTCTACCTGCTCGACATCGCCGTGAGACGCTCGCCGCTGGCCTGGCGCTGGCTGGAACCCTGATGCGCGAATTAGTCGCGGGTCACTGAAAGCCTCAGACAGATGCGATTGCGCCCGTTGACGTAACTGTAGTCGGCCTTCTCGGTCAAGCCCACGGTAATGTGAATGCCCAGGCCGCCGACCCGGCGCTCATTGATGGTCGAGTCGACATCGGCGCGATTCCCGGCGGCGAGAGGATCGAATTGCGGCGCCGAGTCTTCGTAGATCAACTGCACGTTGCCATGGTCCTCTTCGAGGGTGATGAAAACGGATGCGTCGCTGTCACCCCTATGACCGTGATTCACGGTATTGGTGAACAATTCCTCGACAATTAACGTCAGTTTGTGGCGATCCTCGCGACCGAGTCTGGCCACGGCGCCGAAATCTTCGATCAGCGTGTTGACCTGATCGAATGCCCGCATCTGCGCGGGAAGTACGAGATTTAGGCGGTGCATGTTTTTCTCAATTTGCACAGACATTTGCCTCTTTGTGCAAGGGATGGGCCTGTTTCTATCATATCGACGTGCATGGTTCTTGCGCCATGAATTCGGCAACGGCGACATTCGCCGAGATCAAGATTCAGATCCAAAGGGGGCAAAATGACCAAAGTACCGACATTCCCAAGAGATATCCTTGTTTTCGGTTTGCTGCTGTTGGCGGGCGCTTGGCTCCCCGCGCACGCGTTTGCCGGCGAAGTCGGGCGCATCAAGGTATCCAAGGGCGACGTGCGCATCGAGCGAAGCGGCAAGGTGGTGGCCGCACCGGTCGGAGCCGCCGTCGAGGTCGAGGATACGTTAAAGACCGGTTCCGACGGCTCGGTTGGCATTACCTTCCTTGACAACAGCCTGCTGTCGGCCGGACCGAACAGCGAACTGGTGATTGAGCGTTTCGTATTCAATAGTACAACCCACCAGGGAGAGTTCGACACTCGCCTGAAAAAGGGGACGCTGGCTGTCGTCTCCGGCCAGATCGTCAAGCAGTCCCCGGAAGCCATGCGAATCAGGACACCGGCCGCGATCATGGGCGTACGCGGCACTGAATTCATCGTGAAAGTGGACGAACCCGCCACCAACTGATGATGCAATTTGCTCTCGCGCCGGCCATCATCGCGGTGATGATGATGGCCGGTTGTGCGCACTTCGATTCGCAGCCGCAAACAGATTCCGAGCGGGTTCGCTGGACCAACTCCCCGCAACCGATCGAGCCTGAGGCCTTGCGCGCGTCGAACAATCCGACTCGGAATGATCTCATCGTCCTGCTGCCCAAGGCGAATGGTAAGATCGGTGGCGTTATCGTGAGAACCGAAGACGGCACGGAAATTCTGCTTGACAAGGCTTATGCGGGTGCGCGCATCGAAGGTCCAGACCTGATGCAACCCGTTACCTATGACGCCGATCGGGCGAGTCGCGATTTTTCTTCCGTCGTAGCCGGGTTGCCGCAGCGTCCCGCGGCTTTCCTGCTTTATTTTCTCGAAGGCAAGGATGAGTTGACGCCCGACTCCGAGCTTGAAGTCGAGCGCGTCTATGCCGAATTCACTGCCAGGCGGCATCCGGAATTTGTGCTCATCGGGCATGCGGACACGGTAGGCGATGGGCCGTTCAACGACAGTTTGTCGCTGCAGCGGGCGCAACGCGTACGCGACGACCTCATCGAGCGCGGCATCTCCGTCGATCGTATCGAGATTTCCGGTCGCGGCGAGCGTGAACCGCTGGTTCCGACTGCCGACGGCGTTTCCGAGCCCAGGAATCGGCGCGTCGAGATCAACGTGCGCTGATTCTTGCGTTCGGTCGGCTGCCTGATTACAAGTTCGGCTGTTCACAGTTCATCGCCATTCCAGCGCAAGACAAGAATCGCAAGGTCGTCCGAGCGCTCGGCGCTCAGCACGAATGCGCGGACATCATCCCTGATCGTATTGACCACTTGCAATGGCTCGGCGAAGCCGCCTAGCGAATTCAATGCCGACAACAAACGCTGCCGTCCGTAGAGTTCGCCCGCGGCGTTCATCGCTTCCGTAACGCCATCCGTAAACAAACAAAGCGCTTCGCCTGGCAACAAGCGGTATCGTTGCGGGCGATAGGCGTATGCTTCGACGACGCACAGCGGCGGACCCGCCTCGCCCTCCAGCTTGGCCGGTGTTATCCGGCCGGGACGCAGACAGAAAGGCGAATCGTGTCCCGCGTTACACCAGTGCAGTTCGCCGCTCTTCAGGTCGAGTATTCCGGCGACTACCGTGACAAACAGCATTTCCGGATTGTCGCGGGCAATTTCATCGTTGGCCGCGCGCATGACTTCCCCGATGGCAGTCCCGTCTTCAGGGCGGCTGCGCAATGCGGCGCTTTTGTAGAGCGCCTTGCTTAGCGCCATGAAAATGCTGGCCGGAAGGCCTTTTCCGGCCACGTCTCCGACCATGAAAAACAGGCGATCGTCGCCGAGTTTGAAAAAATCGTACAGGTCTCCTCCGACCGACTGCGCCGGTTCGATCAAAGCCTGGAGGCTGAAACGCCGGTCGCCGTAAAAGGCCGCGGAAGGCGGCGGCAACATTCCCATCTGGATGCGGCGCGCGGCTTCCAGTTCGCCGGCCGCGTGCGCCGCGGCTACGCGCTCCGCATCGAGCGCGCTGCGCAGTGCGCGGCGCTGGCGGTCGGCTTCTATCAGGGTGCCGGAGAGCATCACACCGAACAGGACATTAGTCGCCCCCGCCGGGAGCACGATGCTGAGCAACAACTGTTTCCAGTAGTAGAGGGCGAAGCCGAGCACCGAAAGCGCCGTCATGATGCCCACGAAAATCACGGCCGACCAACGCGGCTTCACCATTGGGATAGCGACGATCAGGAGAACTCCGCATGCAGCCATGAGAGCCCGCTCGAACCAGCGCAGGAAATCCGGCCGCCGCAGCAACGAGTGCTCGAAAATGCCTTCGAGGATCTGCGCGTGAATTTCGACGCCCGGAATCTGTTCACCGAGCGGCGTGGACTTGTAGTCCAGCAGGCCCAAGCCGGTCGCCCCGATAAGCACAATCTTTCGCTCGATCCATTTTGGGTCCACACGCTCGCGAATGACGTCCACGGCGGACAGGAAGCGCGCCGGATCATGCGGACTGAAATGTACCCAAATCGAACCGTCCTCGTCCGTGGGCAGGACCAGATCACCGATACGGATGTCGCGCACGCCACGACGATCGGCGGTGACGGAGAATCCGTTGTTGCCACTCGCCAGCCGCAGCGTTTCCAGGGACAGCGCCGGAGTCAGTACGCCGTCGACGGATGCAAACATCGGGACGCTGCGGATGATGCCTTCGCCGGGATCCACGCTGATCAATCCGTGTCCGGAGGCGGCTGCGTCGAGTTGCTCGAGGCTCCTGAGCGCGCCGGCGAATGTGCGCAGGCGCGGCTTCGGGTCAACGCCGTAAACGCGGAACGGCGCAGCACGGCCAGCGCTCCGAACTCCGGACTCGAGCTCTGCCGCTCCGGCCACGCCGAGCGCGACGGGGTGATGCGCGAGTGCCTCGGCCAGGACGGAATCGTTGCTCGGCAACTTGGCAAGACGGCGGGAAAGTTGCGGGTCCAGGCGCTCGACGACGACCGCCAGACTGCCAGGCGACATGCGGTCCGGTTCCGGCATCAGCACGTCCACGCCGATGGCCGCCGGACCGATTTTCCCTAACGCGCGAATCAGTTCGGCCATCACGGTGCGCGGCCACGGCCATTGGCCGAGTTGTTCCAGACTTTTCTGGTCGATCGCGACGATTACCGCATGCGCGGAGGTCGGCTTTCGCGGGGCCAGCCTCTGGTAGGCGTCGAATAGCACGAACTGAAGGTCGGATATCAGTGGCGGCGCGGGCGCCAACGAAGCCAGCAGAAACACCAGCAGGATAAAGGCGCCGAGCGGCCGTCCATGGCCACCGACCAGAACCCTCACTAGCGCCTGGCGGGCGCGGCCCCCTATTGCGCCGCCGCGCAGGATAGGACCGATCACACTTCGAGTTCCATGCCGTCGTAGGCTGCAGTGACCCTGAGCGGCCGGTCGCCGCGGGTGAGCTGTTCAAAACGAATGGTTTCGTTGAGAACGGACTGAATGCGCTCGTCGTTGAATGCGGGTTCGTGATGGAACATGCACAAATGTTTGACGTTTGCCAGTTGTGCCAACTCGACGCCGACGATGTTGCTCGAGTGACCCCAGTCTTCCTTGACCGATACGGCCTCGACCAGCGAATACATGGCGTCGAAAATCACCAGGTCGGCGTTGCGAAAGAATTCGACGAAGCCTTCCGTCTCGGCCGGGTTCTCAAGCTTGTGCTCGGAATCGGTCGAATAGACGATTGCCTTGCCGTCGCGTTCGAAGCGATAGCCGTAGGAGTCGCCGGTGTGCCGCTGGCGCTTGGGCGTGACCTTGAAACCGGCGATGTCGGCGACCTGCCCGGCTTCGATCCTGATGAACTCGATGGTGGCGGCGAGCCTGGAGAATTCGACGGGGAAACAGGGCGCGGACTGCTGCAGCCGCAGTGCCTTCTCGATAACATCGTGACAGCCAAAAATGCGGATGCGCGCGCCGGGAACGTACGCGGGGGCGAAGAACGGAAAGCCCATGATATGGTCCCAGTGCACATGGGACATGAGCACGTTGACTACGATGGGCACCGAATTGCGCGCCGACATGATGTGACCGCCGAACACGCGCGCGCCGCTGCCCATGTCGCACACCAGGTATTCCGCGCGCCCGGTTTCGATCTCCACGCAGGGCGATTGCCCGCCATAAGTGTGCGAGATTGAAAAATCGAGATCGTTATCGATGAAGGACTTCAGTTTGTCCGGCGAATTCACGCCCTTGGCGATCGCCAGGGAAAGCGCTGTCATGACCTTGTGGCGGATGTCGGCCGAAGTGAGCGCGACGGGCAAGGAACCGCGCGTGCCCCAGAAACGGACCAGCATCTTGTGCCGTCAGGCCTGGTAGGCCTGGAGCGCGGTGGGGGAAAAACGGGCGAGCGCCTCGCGCACCGTCGCGAAAGTTTCGAATATCAAGGTAAACCGGCTGATTTCGAAAATCTCCCTCACCACCGGCTGCATGGCTGCGACGACAATCGTAGCGCCTTGTGCTTTGACTTGCTTCTCCGCCAGCATGAAACAGCGCAGTCCCGCGCTGCTGATGTAATCGACTCCGGCGAGATCCAGCACCATGCGTTTACCGTCGTTTATGCAGCGCTCAATGAAAGGCGCGAGGCTGTTGCGGAAGGCTTCACTATTGACGTGGTCTATTCTTCCCTCTGGCGAGAGCACGAGAATGTCGTCGTAAGTTTTATTTCTGATATCCATTTTCCTGTTCCGGACGAGACAGCAAGCCGGCGGGGAGACTGGCAACCCAAAGCATGTCGCTTTCCGGCCAGCGGCGGAACCACCCTTGGACGCAGGCGCCCCCGCTGAAAGCGCATTGCGACACAACCCGTGCGACCTCCTATATTAACCCTGAAAACGGATCGCGCCGGCTCTGCAACCCAAACTCTGCAACCCAAACTCAGGAAAAGACCGGGAAGGGTTCGAATTTCCCGGAAAGCAGCCGCTGGGTATCGCGGCAGCCGAGCCAACCGTCGATTACGCTGGCATAGACGCGGCGAAAATCCGTAGTGAAGACCAGATTGTCGCCTTCGTCCAACTCGGTCAGGCTGGGTGGTTTTCCATAGTGGCCCCCTTTCACCGACTTGCCGATCATGTACATGTGGTTCGCGGTACCGTGATCGGTTCCGAGACTGGTGTTTTCGGGCACGCGCCGGCCGAACTCCGAAAATACGAGCACCGTCACGTCGTTGGCGCGACCAATGCGTTCCATGTCCCTCATGAATCCGGCTACCGCATCTGAAACGTAGGTAAGCAGCCGCTCGTGCAGGTCAGACTGCTGCACGTGGGTGTCGAAGGCGTTGTGGCGATACGACGTATAGTACAGCCGCGTCGGCATTCCGGCGGCGATCAGCGAAGCGATTTTCGGAAGCTGCACCGGCACGATGCCATAGTCGACCGGCGTCTTGTACCCGGTCCATGCGTCGCGCACCAGTTGCGAAGCCTCGCGCGCGCTCTTCGCCACCTCCAGCAGAAATCGCTCCGACGCGCTGGCGCCGGAATCCATGTCAGGCACACGATCGAGCAGCGGGCGTTCCTGGTAAAGGCCTTTGCGCCCGAACTTCTCCGGATCGTCGAATACCACCGGCACATGCTCCCGGGCGCGTACCGCCAGAGATTGCACTTCGTCGATATTAACGATGAAGTTCGGGGTTGAATGCGAGTCGATCGCGTCGGCAACCCTGCCCACCCAGCCGTACTCTTCGCCGCTGTTCGGCGCGCCGGTGTGCCAGTACGCCATCGACGTGAAATGCGAGAATGAGGGCTGCGCGTAGCCGCAGCCGTGCACGATCGCCATCTTGCCGTCCTTATACAGCCGTTCGAATCCTGCCATTCCATTGTTGAAACCGTAGCGCGCGTCGATCTTGCGCAGTTTGTCGGGCCGGATACCGATCTTCGGACGATGCCGGTAGTAGGCGTCGTCCGCGTAGGGGACCAACGTGTTCAGCCCGTCGTTGCCGCCCGATAGCTCAAGCACGACGAGGATGCGGTTGGCAGGGGAAGTGTCCGCGGCCATCGCGCGTGAAAACACCAGGGGCATCGCACTTGCGCCGATGCCCGCGAGGCCGGCGCGCAGGATTTCACGCCTTGTCCAGATTTTCATGCTTGAGGGTTTGGTCTTCATGATTATGTGTTTTCTCGGTCCGCCCGCCGGCGAGGAAAAGCGGGCAAGTGGGCTATCCCAGTTGATACTCCGGCAGGGACAGGATCACATGCAGCGTGGTACGCAATGGTTCTTCGAGAAAGCTCGAAGCAGCCCTCAGGTCGGTAGTGCCCAGTTCGTTTTCCAGGAATTTTGCGATCCGCTCGTGCGTGCCCGGATCCACCGGAAGGGAAACAAAACGCGCCAGAAGGTAGTCGGTAGCCTGGCGTGCGTTCCTGCAGCCGGCGCCCAGGACCATCGCGGACAGATCCAGCCGCGCTGTCCCGCGTGGAATGGGTTTGACTTTTTGCAGGGCCATCTGCCAGCCGCGAAAACTGGCAAGCCGTGTGTTGAACTCCTCGTCGCGATCCGCCTGCATCGACATCGACGTCACTTCCTTGGCTTCCGGTTTGGTCGCCGTTGTCACGTCCATGCCCAGCGCGAGCTTTTCGTTGACCGCTCCGATTCTGTAGTCCGTCAGCGGATAACGATCGGGCGGCAGGAAATTGATATCGGGAAACAGCGTGTCGTAGACGAAATTGCCGCGCGCCAGCAGCAGGCCTGGCGTGATCCAGCTGTTGCCGCTTGCCCAGCCGGCGACGGTCGGCGGATAGAGCAGTTTCTGGCCGAGCGCTTCGGTAAGGTCATTGAAATCGGGTACGCCGGGGACTTCGCTCAGCCCCATTTTCTTGTAGGTCGATATCACCAGTTCGACCGGCGACTTGATGTGGGTTGCCATCGAGGCGGGGCTGTAGAAATCCCGCGACAGAAAAATCGTCTCCAGCAGCGGCGCGATTGCATAATTCGACTGACGCAATCTGGCGCCGAGTTGCGCGCGCAGTTCCGCAGAAGGATCCTGACGCACGAAGTACCGGTAAATCCTGCTGGACACATATTCGCTGGTGACCGGCTGCGACAGAATGACGTCAATGACGTCGATGCCGTCGAAACCTCCTTGCTTGCCGAGCACGGTTTTGATCGTGTCGTCGTGCTTTTCCCGGGTGACGACGAAATCAAGGTCGACAAAGTTCCAGCCGGTGAATGCTCGTGCGGCCTCGCGGATGTCGGTTTCGCTGTAATTCCCGACCCCCATCGAGAACATTTCCATGATCTCGCGCGCGAAATTTTCGTTCGGCGCGCCCTTCACGTTCACGCCGGCATCGAGGAATGCGAGCATCGCCGGGCCCTGCGCCACGCCGACCAGCAGATCGCGGAAGTTGCCGGTACCCTGCGTGCGGAACAGTTCGTTCTGCCTGAGCATCTTGCGGTAGTCGCGGACTTTTTCCTCGCTGGTGGCGAAATGGCCGTGCCAGAACAGCGCCATTTTTTCCTCGAGCGGACGATTCGTCGCCAGCATGCGGTTGGCCCACCAGTAAGCGACGCGATTTGTCTCCAGCCTGCTCGCCCGCAACCAATAGAAGAACTTGTTTGCCACCGGTTGCAAGCGGCGATTGCCCGCCGGTTTGACCTTGATCCCCATGGATTCGCCGGTTGCCTTGGCCAGGTCGGTGGCTGCCGGGCGGGACGCGGGAAAAGGCTCCAGGCCGGCGTCGTGGACGCCGGAATGGTCGAATGCCGGCAGGTCATTCGGGATGTCCTTGTGATAAACCAGCCGCCGAACAGCCGCCTGCGGCGTCATCGCGGCGAACTGCGCGAGTTCCTCCGGCGTTCCGCCGAAGCCGGCGCGCTCCAGCAAATGCGCCGCGCGCGCCTTGTTCCAGTCTTTCTGGCCGATGGGAGTGAGATCGCCGGTCCAGTCTGCCGCCGCAATACAGGCAAGCGGGGCGACTAGCAAGGCAAGCGAGGCGAAACCGCCTATTGGATGGCGTGTCATCATGACCGTGTCCCTGGGGAATTCAGGCATATTACAAGTGGCCACCATTTTCGAGTAATTTCATTGAATGGTCCTGCGCAAAACCCGCAAAACCGTTTCATGATTTTCATGACGAAGCTTGACGCGGCGCAGGCGCGGGAGTAGTTTCTCCGCGCTTCAAAACCAAAACGATCGTCAGCCGGTTTCCCTGCCTTGGGCACTACCACTTTTTCGCTGCTTGCTGTCGGCTTCTTCCTCGGAATGCGCCATGCTACCGATGCCGACCACGTCATTGCCATCTCCACGATCGTCAGCCGACAGCGCTCAATGCGCAGCGCCGCCGTCATCGGAGCGCTCTGGGGTGTCGGGCACACGCTGACGGTAACCCTGGTTGGCGGCGCGATCATCCTGTTCACCATTACGATCCCGCCGCGAGCAGGTCTGGCGATGGAATTCGCCGTCGGGGTGATGCTGGTGCTGCTCGGTTTCCTGAATCTAACCGGACTCAACCAGTGGATACGCGACAATGTCGCCCCGGGGTCGCCCATTCACGGACATACCCATGCCCACGGCGACTACGCCCACAGCCATGTGCATGGGCACGCGCCGGCCGCACATGGACACAATGAGGAGCATACGCCGCAAGCATGGCTCGATCGCAAACTCGGCAATATCGGTTTGTACCAGATGGCGCGTCCCCTGGTGGTGGGCATCGTGCACGGCCTTGCCGGCTCGGCGGCCGTTGCGCTTCTGGTGCTCACTGCGATCGAGAACCCGTGGTGGGGAATGCTGTATTTGTTCCTGTTCGGTGTGGGCACTGTTGCCGGCATGATGCTGATCACGGTGGCCATCGCGGCGCCTTTTGCATACTCCATGGGACGCTTTCCACGCTTCAACGCCTACTTGCGAGTCGCGTCGGGTTTGCTGTCGCTCGGCTTCGGATTGTTCTTGATTTATTACATCGGCTATGTGGATGGCCTGTTCGGGGACAATCCGAAGTGGACTCCGCAGTAAGATAACTTGTTAGTTCGTAAGAGGTAACTAATGCAGCGCAGCATTGACGCCCCATCATGAACAGGATTAAATTTTCGCGATGCAGACAGAGGTAAGCGGGTCGCAGCGTACGGCCCGGGTGGCGGCACTCAAGGGTTTTGGTTTCGGTGCGCTGGTGGTGGGGCTGATAGCGCTGGTTGCATTCGCGGTGTTCCGCGAAAACTTCAAACCCGCCGCGCCGGCAGTTGAAGCGAACGCGAGTTTCGTCGGGGGCCTGAGCCTTCACGCGCATGAAGCAACGGCATTGAGCCCGGAGGAAGAGGCATATGCCGCTGCGCTCTGGCCCATACATAGCGAAGTCAAACTGGCTGCGGTGCGCATGATTTTCGCGGGTCTCGCCTACAAGACGGAAGACCACGATGCAAAGAAACTCAGAGCCAAGGTGCAGCCCCTGACTCAGACATTTGAGGCTGCGGGGAAACGGGTAGCCGTAATCAAGTCTCCGGCCTCGCTGCAGGAGGCGCACAAGAGTTACGTGGAGGCTGTGAAACTCTACTCCTCGGCAACACGTGAAATGATCAAAGTTGCGGACGATGGGCGCGACGAACATCTGATACAGGCCCAACAGCGCAGCGAGCAAGCTTCTCTGGCGATACTCAAGTTGAGCGATGTGCTGTGGCCGGGCGAATACAAGCCGAACTGATTCGAGGTTTTCCGGGCCGAGATGGGAGTGTCGGTCTGAAAAATGGGTTGTAGAAAAGCACTTCCAACTTCAAGGAGGGTATAAGAAATGAAGAGCAGCGTGAGAAATGCATTAATTGCCGTTGGCCTCGCCGCCGCGGCGACGTTGGCCGCTCCGGTCGCCCAGGCGCAGTCGTACTCCGTCTGGCTGGTCGAGAACAGCCGTTTCATGAATGTGCCGTATGGTGCCTTCATGCCCGATCGCGTTTTTGTCCCGGGCAGCACCAGCAAGATGAACAACATCAATACCGTCGACCTTCCGGTAAACGTCGGCGTCATCAAGGGTACGATTAACGGCAAGATGGAAGTGATTCTGGCAGACGCCGGCTGGAAGCAGCAGGATTATCTGAAGATGACCGGTAGCGACCATTATTCCGCGGTGGTCGACCAGTTGAAGCTGCTGGGCATTTCAGCCGATCAGGTCACCAAGATCATCGTCGGCCATGGCCACTGGGATCACGCCGGGAGCCTGAGCGATTTTCCGAACGCGGTGCTGTACATCCAGAAGGCTGAACTCGAAGGCATCGAATGGGCGATCAACTATCCGCATCCGCGCATCAGTGCCACCAACGTCTCGCCCGGCGGTTGTGCCCGCACCCCGGCTTGCGGCTATCCGCCGAAGACGCTCGATGAAATCTACGGCAAGGTGCTGTCGGCTAAGGCGGTCATCGTGGATGGAGAAATGGATGTATTGCCTGGCATCAAGATTCACCCGGCGCACCATGCCCATACCGCTGGCTCCCAGTTGATCGAAGTCAGGACCGGTACGTCGGTCGGCACGCTGGTATTCGGTAGCGACGTATACTCCTCCTGGCAGGGCATCCGTGACTGGATGATGGCCAACCCGCAAAGCAGCGCGGACACTGCCCAGCAATTCCTGGCCTACGAGAAGTGCTACAAGCTGACCGGCGGTTACAACAATTGCATTTCCGGCCACGAGCCGACTTCGTACACCGCCGATTATCCGATTACCAAGAATTCCTGGGTCGGTGCCAACGGTGCGCGTCTGGCTGAAATCACGCTGGCTCCGGGCGAAAGCTCGAAGAAGAAGTAACACCCAGACATCAGAATTTTTCTGATCTGGTAGGTCTTGGACGAGGAGCCGGGCAACCCGGCTCCTCGTTCTTTGTCTGGACGTCGAAATCTTGCTCTTATCGAATCAAGTCGTTCGCGCGACCCTTGCAGTAGTGCTTCTCGCGGGAGCCGGCGCTGCCGGCGCGCATGATTCAAGCGCGTACGGCGGCTTGTTCCGTTCGCGCGACTTCGGCGGCATCTGGCTGAACGCCGACGTCGGACTGTTCCTCGGCGGAGCAGTTTCCGTCGCCATTAATCCGGCCGATCCCAACCATCTTCTGCTCGGCACCGACTCTTCGCTGCTTGTTTCCCGCAGCGGCGGGCGCGACTGGAAGCGTGAGGCCGCGGAGAAGCTATTCGGTGCGGTGTTTGCGGTGGCCTTCCTGCCCGACGGTAAAACTGCGCTGTGTTCCACGCCCGCCGGCATTTTTCGTTTTGACCGCGGCGAGTGGCAGCAGGCGACAGCCCCGGCGGGAGCAGCGCCGTCGCGGGCGATTGCGCTTGGGGCCGAACCGCAGCGCGTCTATCTGCTCGGACGGCGCGACCTCTATCGCAGCGACGACGCCGGGCGGAGCTGGGCAAGGGTCGAACATGATCTGGCTGAGCGCCCGGAGTTCACCGCGCTTGCAGTCGATGCGCGAGGCGGTGAAACCCTGTACGCGATCGCCGACGGTCGCATGCTGATGAGCCGCGATCGCGGCGCGAGTTGGCGCGCCCGTGGCAGCGGCTTGCCGGAAACGTCAATCGAAACATTGGCGCTCGATGCGCAGGTCCCTGGTCGCCTGTGGGCGGGCAGCGCCGACCGCATTTATCGGAGCGACGACAGTGGCGAACGGTGGCGCGCATACGGACAAGCTTTGCCTGAGGCTGGCACCAATGTGCGAGGGGTCGCCGCCAATGACGACGGCAGGATACTGGTGCTGACCACTCACCGTGGCGCGTATCGCAGCACGGACGGCGCCCAGTCCTGGGGATTGCTGGAAGGCAATTTGCCCATTCACCTTGAGGCACGCCTGCTGGTGCGCGATCCGTCGCACGCCGGTACGCTTTATGTAGGGTATGCGTTGATGCCCTACGGCGAAATCTGGCGCAGTGCCGTCGAAGGCGGCAACTTGCTTAGCAGAATCGATGCGATCAATCTCGGTGGTGCGGTAGCGTTCATGGTGCTGCTCTGTCTGGGCGGATTTTTCCTGACGCGCTGGCTCATTCGCCGACGCGACGGCGCGCATGATCTGATACGGAATAACGGAAAATGACAAAAGACGGAAATTCGCGGAACAACCTCAGGCCCATCATGTGGGGCCTGGCGTTCGTCATCGCCTTGGCTGCTGCCGGGGGCCTCGCGTGGAAGCGCATGTCGGCCCCGACACTTGCGAGTGTGATCGAATACGCGATGCTGGAGCCGAGGGATACGCCGACGGCGCTCGCGATCGGACCTGACGGCACGGTCTGGTTTACGATCGACTTCGCTGCGGCAGTCGGCCGCGTGCGCGACGGGAAGGTCGAGCGCCTGCCCAAGCCGCGGACCAGCCTGGAGCCCGTGGGAATTGCGATAACCAATGATGGCGCCGCGTGGTTTACTGATTCAGAAGCGCGGCAGATCTCGCGCATGGCGCCCTCGGGTGACATCTCCTCCATTACGCTTGATACACCGGTTGCCCGCCTTGGCAAGGTTGCGGCAGGGCCTGACGGATCGGTCTGGTTTGCAGAAGCCACCGCGTACAGCATAACGAGCGTAAAAGACGGCAAGCTCCAGCGCCATGTGATCGATTCCCTTCGCGGCGGGCCGCTGGGTGTGGCTGTAAGCGGCGACGGCACGGTGTGGGCGACGCTGCAGGCTGCCAATCAGCTTTTGCGCCTTTCGGCCGACGGCGAGATGAGCACATTCGACATTCCCACCCGAAGCAGTTCGTCGGCGGACATCGCAGTAGGCTCCGACGGTGCTGTCTGGTTCCTTGAATTTCGCGGCAACAAGGTTGGCCGGTTCGCGGATGGCAGGTTCGAAGAATTTTCGATGGGAGAGCAAAGCGCAGGCCTCACCGGACTGGCAGTCGCGGCCGACGGTTCAGCCTGGTTCGGCATGTTGAGGAGGGGCAGCCTCGGACGCCTGCGCGATGGGAAATTGCGGGAGTTCAAGTTACCCCGGGAAGGCGCCCGGCCCTACAGCGTCGCCATCGATCTGCAGGGCAACGTCTGGTACACGGATATCAGCGGCTACGTGGGGATGTTAAAAGCCAGCGCCGCGAAAAAATAGGGACGAGGGTCGAGGGACGAGGGGCGAGTGAATAGCCTTAGGGCGGTTGTCATTTGCCTTTACTCACCCCTCGCCCCTCGATCCTCGTCCCTGGCGAAGCCTCACGCGAGCGAGCCGAGCGTGCGCCAGGCGCCGAAAGAAAGAATCGCACCGACGACGACGATCAGCAGCGACGTGCCGACCTGAAGCCGCATCGCCCAGGGACCCGCGAGCCAGTCGAGAATCTTCTGCCCGACTTTCGCGGCGACTACGCCGACGATCACCAGCGTGGCTGCGAAGCCGACGCTGAATACTACGACCGTTCCCAATCCCAGCATGACTTTTCCCTGCGCCAGGGCATTGAGCAAAATGGCGAGCGCAGCCGGATCGGGCAGCAATCCGCCGGCAACGCCCAGCCCGATCAATACCCACAGACCGGGGCGGTTGGTGGTCGCGAGTTTCAGATCGTGCGTGTGCTTGAAGCCCCAGCCGTGGCTGTGATAGCCCGCTTCTTCGTCACGTTCTTGATGATCGCCGTGGGCTTGGTGGTCGCCATGGATGTGATTGTCGTCGTGGCCGTGATCATCGCCGTGGCCGTGAGCGAATGAGTGATCGTGCGCGGCGCCGTGTGCATGGGCATGGCCGTGCTGATGGTGGCCGTGCCCGTGGTCGTGCGTGTGGGGCCGAAAGTGCATCCCGGCAGGGTCGCGGGCATGCTCGGGCGCGGGCGGCGTCGGCGGCATGCCTTGCAGTTGCATGATCAACTCCCTTTGCGTCCACAGCGTCCACAGACCGATGACAATGACCAGCACACCGGTGATCAGCGCCATCCACGCCTCGATGCGTTGCGGCACCATGCCCGGCATGCCGATCGACGCGAGGATGCCCACCAGCACGATGCCGCTGGTGTGAGACAGCGTCACGAATACTCCCAGGATCACCGCATCGACGGGCCTGCCTCGCGCGCCGACGATATAGGCAGCGGCGATGGTCTTACCGTGACCCGGCGTCGCAGCGTGAACGGCGCCGATCCAGAAGGCGGAGACGAGGTAGAGCAGGGCATCGGTCATGGGAGAGGAAGCGCGAGATCGCTTCGTTATTGTGAGGGCCGGGGCGAGAATAGGTGCCGACCCCCGGCCTGTCAAGGCGGCGCGCGAATGCGGCGGGAATCGGTTTAAACTGACGATCCCGAATCGCCCGGCTCGGCCGGAACGCGCGATGCCGCCCGCTGTTACTCGGGAAATCGCGACAAGAACAGCACATCGGAGGAGAACAAGATGCGACGGATTTTGATCCTCGTGTCCTTGCTTGTCGCTTGCGCCGGCGCAGCGGCCGATACGCGCAAGGGTTACGACGCTTATACCAGCGGCAACTTCAAGCTTGCCGTCGAAGAATTCCGCAAGTCCGCCCAGCAAGGCGATGCGCTGGCCATGTTCTACATCGGCGAAAGCTATTACAACGGCCGCGGCGTGGTGCAGGACTTCGCCGAAGGAATCAAGTGGTACAAGCAGTCAGCCGAGAAAGGCCAGGTCGAAGCGCAGGAAACACTCGGCGGTCTTTATTTCTTCGGCAAGGGCGCCGTGCAGGATTACGCGGAAGCCGCAAAGTGGTACGGCATGGCCGCGAAACAAGGCAAGGTCTATCCGCAGTATCTGCTCGGCTACATGTACGACCAGGGCAAGGGCGTGGCACAGGATCAGGCGCAGGCCGCCCAGTGGTATCGCAAGGCCGGCGAACAGAATAATGCCGATGCGCAGGAGAGTCTCGCGTCGTTGCTGTTCTTCGGACGCGGCATCGCTCAGGATTACACGGAAGCGGCGAAGTGGTACCTGAAGGTCGCCGAACAAGGCCGTGCCTATCCCCAGTACCTGATGGGCTGGATGTATGACCAAGGTCGGGGTGTCCAGCAGGACTTCGCCAAGGCGGCCCAGTGGTACAAGAAGGCCGCGGAGCAGAATGATGCCCGCGCGCAAGCGAGCCTGGCCTTTCTCTACAACGCGGGCAAGGGTGTCGCGCAGAACGAGTCGGAAGCGGTGAAGTTGTTGCAGAAAGCCGCTGCACAGAACGAAGCGTCGGCCTATCCCAGCCTGGCGTGGGCCTACTATCAGGGCAAGGGTGTTGCCCAGGATTACGCCGAAGCCGCCAAGTGGTTCCGCAAGGCGGCGGATGGCGGCGACGCGCAATCGAAGTACATGCTCGGCTACCTGTATGAAGACGGCAAAGGCGTCGCCGCCGATGGCAACGAAGCGGCGAAGTGGTACAGGCAGGCGGCCGATGCGGGCGTAGCAGAAGCGATGGAAAGTCTCGGCGCGCTGTATTTCTTCGGCAAGGGCGTGACGCAGGATTATGCGCAAGCCGCGAAGTGGTACAAGGTGCCGGCCGAAAAAGGCAGTACATACGCGCAGTATCTGCTCGGCTATCTCTATGAAGACGGCAAGGGCGTTGCCGCCGATGCCGCGCAGGCGATGAAGTGGTACCGCTTCGCCGCCGAAAAAGGGGACCCGCGCGCGCAGAGCCATCTGGGCTGGATGCTGTGGGAAGGCAAGGGCGTGCCGCAGGATGCGGTGCAGGCTTACATGTGGAGCAATCTCGCCGCCTCCCAGCTTTCCGGCGAAGAAGGCGAGCGGGTCTCCAAGGTGCGCGATTTCATTGCCTCGAAACTTGCCCCGGATCAGCTCGCGAAAGCGCAGGAACTCGCGCGCAACTGGCAGCCGAAGAAATAGAACCTAAGTTTGTTTCACCCTTCACCGCAAAGACGCGAAGGCGCAAAGGGTACGCAAAGAAAAACAAGAATATCTGCGCGAAGGATATTCCGTCTATCAGACAAGTGGCGACAAACCGATCCCCGAAAAAATTTCTTTTGCTTTCCTTTGCGCGGTTTTCTTTGCGCCTTCGCGCCTTGGCGGTTAACGCAGTTGCAACTGTTTACTTCACCCGATACTTCTTGACGACCTTCGGATCGAGTTCGATTCCGAGGCCCGGGCGTTCGGACAAAGTGATGTCGCCTTTCTTGTCAACAAGCAAAGGTTCCTTGACCAGTTCATTCATGAGCGCGTGAGCGGGATACACGGTCTCCGCCATGGAGCCGTTGCGCACAGCACCGAGCAAATGCACCGCGGCGGCCACCGCCACCGCGGAGCCGTGGATGTGAGGCGCGATGGGCAGGTTCGCCGCCTGTGCCATGTGCGCAATCTTCAGCGTTTCCGTCAGGCCGCCGGCCCAGGCGACGTCGGGCTGCACGAAGTGCACGGCGCGCGCCTTGATGTAGTCGTTGAAATCCACAATGCCATAGCTGCAGGTTTCATATCCAGCGACCGCGATACCGACTTTGGAGGCAACCTCGGCGCTGCCGGCGACGTCGTCCGGCGATACCGGCTCTTCGTACCAGTAAATGTCGTGGCGCTCCATCGCGCGGCCCATCCGCACCGCGGTGGGCACGTTCCAGGCGGCGTTGGCGTCGACCATCAGCCTGATGTCCGGCCCGATCGCGGTTCGCACCGCGGCGACGCGCTTGAGGTCTTGGTCCAGCGTGACTTCGCATCGACCGGCGTTGTCCATTACGCGTAACGGCGACAGCTCGATGTCGGGGTTGCGCCCGATCTTCATTTTCACTGCATGGAAACCGTGCTTGACGTAAGCCTCCATTTCCTGCGACAACTCTTTGATGCCTTTACCTTCAGAATAGAAACCGCCGGTTGCGTAAGCGGGCACACGCTTTCTGTAACCGCCGAGCAACTGCCACAAGGGCATGCCGGCCATCTTACCGCGCAAGTCCCAGAGCGCGATGTCGATGCCGCTGATCGCGGCAATGACGATGCCGCCGCGTGCATGCTTGTATGCGCGACGATGCATCATCTCCCACAAGTATTCGATGTCGCGCGGATCCTGCCCGATCAGATAGTTGCGTAGCTCGTGCTCGATGACTTGCGCGGTCGATGCCAGCGGTCCGCCGAAGTGCGCGGCCTCGCCCAAACCGACAAGACCCTGATCCGTTTCGACTTCGACGAGAAGCGCGGGCTTTGTCGCCATGGTGTAGTTGGCGTCGTAAACCGGCTTGGGCAATTTGACTTCGACGGCGATGGTGCGGATGTCGGTGATGCGCATGAGTTGAGAATCTCCTTGTAATTTTCTTAATTCCGCAAACTATTTTCGACGACTCCGATATTGAACACTGGGTTGCTGAAAAATTGAGCAGCACCAAGGAGACGATGAGCAGCGATACACATTTGCGCGGAATGCCGCGTGCAATCCACAAGGTTATCCACAGAATTTGTGGATATCGTTGCGCCCGAAAAACGCGCGAGCAATCAGATCGTCACTGATAAGCGACAGATTATTTCTTGCGACAGAAGTGTACCGATTGAAATCCGAGCCCGCACCACGTCGTGGCTCGCCGAGGATCCTCGTTTTCGATTCGCCCCGACTGCGGTCCGAAAAAAGGTCTAAGGATGCGGAGAAGTCGTCGATTTTTTTCTTGCCTCGCTTCCCGGCCTTGCCGTGCGCGCCCGTCTTCTTGACGCTCTTCTTTGCCCCGACGATTCTCCAGTTGGATCAATGACGAAGTGGATGCTAACTTGCTTTTTGTGAAGCGAATGTATACATGGATTCGATTGCGATCGCCAGCGCGCGCTGTTCCATCAATACAATTCTAACCAGGCTCAGGTTATGTCGAGGAGATTCCGACTTCATGCCTCAATTTGCCGCCAACCTGCATTACCTGTTCAATGAACTGCCCTTTCTCGATCGATTCGAAGCGGCCGCCGTCGCCGGCTTCAAAGCCGTCGAGTTTCAGGTGCCTTACGATTATCCGGCTGCCGACTTGTCGGCGCGGTTGCGCGCCAATGCGCTGAAAATGGTGTTGTTCGATGCGCCGATGGGTGTGTGGGATAACGGCGACCGCGGACTCGCTGCAGTACCCGGGCGGGAAAAGGAATTTCGCGATGGCCTGGCAAAGGTCATCGAGTACGGCGACGCACTGCGCTGTGATACCGTGCATCTGATGGCCGGCGTGGTCGGCCCGGGAGAAGACTACCAAGCCGCCGAGCGCACTTATATTTCGAATCTTGGCCTCGCCGCGTCGGTGCTCGGAGAGCACGGCATGACCGGCGTCATCGAGCCCATCAACAAGAAAATGGGGATCGTGCCGAACGGACCAAGTTATACGACCCAGGGCATGCACGGTTACTTCCTCAACCATACCGATCAGGCCAGACGCATCCTCGACGAAGTCGGCAGCCCGAATTTGCGCCTGCACCTGGATTTCTATCATATGCAGATGCTGGAAGGGCATCTCGCGGAAACCATCCGGAACAACATCGGACTGCTCCGGCACGTGCAGGTCGCGGGGGTTCCGGGCCGCCATGAACCGACGGTCGGAGAGATCAACTATCCGTATCTGTTCGACCTTCTGGACGAACTCGGTTACCAAGGATGGGTCGGTTGCGAATACCGGCCTCGGGGCGACACCTGGGCCGGTCTGTGGTGGGCCGCAAAGTACGGGATCCTGAGTTCACGGCCTGTTACATGGAAGTAAGCACAGACCGTTCGCGTCGCAGCGGCAAAAAAAAGAGGGGCGCTTGCGCGCCCCTCGGAAACCACGTAAATCAACAGGAGGAGGGGTTTTACGTGGGGGAGGACCATTTTCCGCTGTCGCCCGAAACCTTCCCAAAGTGTTGAGCGGGCGCCTAGTTCCCTGAATCGGGTCAGGTCACGGCAGGTACGGGAAGGTGCTGGCATCCTTCTCAGACGGATTCAGCAGGCGCCTTTCGATTTCCTCTTGCGCCTTGGGCTCCGTTGCCGCAGGCGCGGGACCATCGAATTCATACAGGCGGAGTAGCGATTCGAATAAAGATCTCATATTCACCCCCAAGTAAAAGCATAAGCGACGGCTTGCACTTTATTCTTATGCTCATTTAACAACTAGTCATGAGAATAGAATAGGATTTATGCAAATAAAGTGATAACTTGCTTGCCCTATGGATAGGCTCTATCAGATGCGGCTGTTCGTGCGGGTCGTCGAAACCGGCAGCTTTTCGGCTGTCGCCCGCGAACTGGGCACGATCCAGCCGACCATCAGCAAGCAACTCACTGCTTTGGAAGACCATTTGGGTGTTCGGCTGCTCAATCGAACCACCCGTCAACTGAGTGCGACCGAGGCTGGCCGTAAGTATTACGACCGTTGCCGCCATATTCTTGATGAAATCACCGATCTCGAAGGCAGCCTGACTGCGCTTCAAAACAGTCCGACCGGCCTGCTTCGGGTCAATGC
>Ga0315286_10000910_pt1 | contig 26007 bp, 18 predicted proteins | sample YL17G10_0_MG_FD_205038 | JGI IMG/M metagenome (GOLD analysis project Ga0315286, IMG submission 205038) | Sediment microbial communities from Yellowstone Lake, YNP, Wyoming, USA - YL17G10_0 | ecosystem: Environmental > Aquatic > Freshwater > Lake > Sediment | place: USA: Wyoming | collected...
GCCGAAAAGAAGGGATCCATCCCAACCTGTACTACAAATGGAGCAAGGAATTCCTGGAGGCGGGCAAACAGCGCCTAGTGGGAGACACCCAGCGTCAGGCGGACAGCCAGGAAGTACAGTCGATACGTACAGAGAACGAACAATTGAAACAGCTCGTAGCAGAGCTATCTCTGAAGAATCGCGTGCTTAAAAAAAGCTTGCTTGGCAGGGAAACCCCATGGGACGAATGACCCGGCGCAACCCTGCAGAGAAACGTGAGATCATCCACCTGGTTGAACACTCTGATATGTCTGTCAGCCACATTGTGAAGGAGCTAGACGTGCCACGCAGTACCTTCTATCGTTGGTACCGTGATTACCTGGAGGAAGGTGAAGATGGGCTGAGAGACAAGCGTTCCCGGCCACAACAGTTTTGGAACCGCATCCCGGAAACAGTGCGCAAGCAAGTGGTGGACTTGGCTCTGGAATATCCAGACCGGTCATCTCGCCAGATAGCCTGGCTTTTCACCGACCAAGAAGGCTATTTCATCTCAGAATCGAGCGTTTATCGCATCCTGAAGCGCTTCGACTTGATCGAAAGCCCAGCATTTGAAGTGATCACTGCCGCGGATACTTTCAAGCACCCCACCAAACGAGTGAACGAGCTATGGCAGACAGACTTTACCTATTTCAAGATCATCGGCTGGGGTTGGTATTACCTGTCCACCATATTGGATGACTATTCACGCTACATCCTGGCATACAAACTCACTCCAGGCATGTCAGCCTTGGATGTACAGGATACGCTTCAGATCGCCCTTGACAAGACTGGTCTGGATCGCGTTTTGATTGAGCATCGTCCACGTTTGTTATCTGACAATGGCTCCTGCTACCTGTCCAAAGATCTCAAAATGTTTCTGGAAAGAAAGCATATTGAGCACACACGCGGTGCGCCATATCACCCGATGACCCAAGGCAAGATTGAGCGCTATCATCGCTCGATGAAGAGTATCGTGAAGTTACAAAACTATTATTCCCCCTGGGAACTGGATCGTGAAATCGCTAGCTTTGTGGAGTACTACAACCACCAACGGTATCACGAATCGCTGGACTACCTGACCCCAGCGGATGTGTATTTCGGCAGACAGAAGGAGGTGTTGGGCAAACGAGAAGAGATAAAAATACAAACCCTGCAGCAAAGACGCTTGCATAACTTGCAGATCCAAGTGAGTGTATAATTTCAACTAACAACATGAAAAGTGTCTCTTAGCAAACAGACCCTTTTGTCCCATTTCCTTTGACGACATACATCCATCATGTCGATTATTGTAATAACTGGCATATCAAATTAACCAAAATCGCTTAAGGCCTTCATTTCAACCTAACAGCATCCATCTGTCTGGTACGTCGATGAGCTGCTTCGGTCTCCTGGTTGGTTTGCTTCAAATGTGGGTGTTCTAGGTTTCGGTGAGCAAGTTAAATCAAGAATCTGTTTGGTTGGAGCGTTATGTTCCCATCTTTGCATATGAACAGAATATTTGCACCATACATGCTTATGCCGATTCTCTTTGCCGACCGGAAGCGTCATCAATCTCGGTTTGCAATTGCCGTAGACGGAGATCCTGATCCGAGGCGAAACGTTCGATTCCCTTTAATACCCATTCGGGAGAGAGATGAGCTTCCTCAATGACTTCATCCAAATTGCCCCCGGTACGCCATCGGTCGTCCCAGTCAGAAGACAAGGCGTACTTTTCTGCAATTTTATTGAAAAGCCAAGTGCGCATCAGCCCGCGCGCTTGAGTAGTGATTACCGTAGAGTTCGCCCTGTCCCCAGGTGTGACTACTGTTTCTCGGTAACTCTCTGACTGGAGGGCAAACAACTCAGGGCTGGCGACATATACAATTTTCACATTCAGGTTGCGCTGCTCCAACTCGGGTAGGATCTTAATGATCGAGGTCATTGCGCTGGTGCCTTGAACAAAAAATACGCCCTGTTGGGGGTGCCCTGGACGGTAATTATGCACGATGTATGCTCCGCGCGCAGCCTCAAAGTGCGATGGTATTCCAAGTTCCTGCCGATCGGGGATGACAATGGGAGGCCGTGTAAGGTGCAGGGCGACAATCGGTGTTTCCTGGCGTAAAGCCTCACCGAGCAAAACAGGCACCTCGTTGTATTCCCAGGGATGTAGGTTGATAATCTGCCCTTCGGGGAATAACTGAGTAACACCAGGTTCAAAGATACCGAAGTGAGTGCGGCTGTCGTCAGCTGTCTCCGGACCGGAATGGCCAGCCACCCAGATTACCTTTCCAACTTTCCACTGGGAGTCTTGAGCTAACTGGCTCAGCAAGCGGAACATCCCATATTTTAAGTAGGAAAAGGATGCATATGTGGAGCACGCTCCCCAGAAACCGTCGAAATGTGCCTCCGGATCATCCGAAAAATTGACCGTTGCGATAGCGGAGAAAATACCGGCATTGGTGAACTCGGTAATCCCCTGAGGGAGTAGTACTCCTTGGAGATTGTTATTTCGTTCATACCAGCCATAACCTGGAAAATCGCCATAGGATTTGGCAAAGCCAGCGATATTGGTCGATTCTGCGAGATCTGCGGAGGCGACTAAGAATAATGGGCGGTCGTAGTACTTGGCGCCGAATGCGTTTACCCATGCGCCCCACTTTGCCAGCGCAGAACGGTTCGCAATGGAAGTTCCTGGGGCGACATACATATCCGCTGGGTAGCTGCGGTAATCAAAGAGACGCTCATCTTCAAATGGAATGCCATGCTTACCTAAAGAGAAGGAAGAAATATTGGCAGGTACACTATCGCCGATCTCTACCAACGTTTCTGCCAGATAATCAACCAATGCCTGATCCTGACAGAGGACGGAAAAGACGGCTTTCAAGTTGGCCTGAAACTCCTCACGCAGTTTAGTTGGATCTTTTGGCGCTGCCCCACCGAAGTTCATAAATTTTACGCCATATTTGGAGGCAAATTCTTTCTTGGTCTCCCAGAACAGTTCACTATTTAACGCATGAGGCGTTCCATGTGAAGCATTATCGTACTTTAAATAACCGCGCCCTTTGCGAGTCTTCAGCCAGGCGACATTGGGAACCTTTGCTTTGTTCTCGCTGAATACCATCGACAAGAACGTCTTGCTGACTTCGGACCATTCGCTTCCTTGTTCGGTACCAAATACTCTCCAGCCGTGGGATCCGAACCAGGTTTCCGGGGTGCCGTAAACCACGCTGCTGAAGGTGCGATCGTCAATGCCGTAATCATTCCAATCGATAATAAAATATAGATTGTCCAAACCCAAAGCCCAGGCAGAGTTCATCGTTTCATGAACCGCGCCGGGTGTAAGTCCACCTTCTCCTTCAATGGCAAATACCTTCACTCCTTCAGCACCAGCTCGTTTGAGAGCTAACGCCTCACCTGCAGCTGCCGGGCTGCCATGACCTGAAGGACCAGTATTAAACTTCAGGAACAATGTTTTTCCTTCCATCTCTGCGTGACCCGACAGACCTCCTCGGTGTCGAAATCCCAACAGGTCTTCCCAATACAGGGCTCGTTCTTCAGCTTTGGGGATAAGATATTTATTGTCTTGTGTCTGCTGGTATTTAATCCGGAGGGCTTCATTGAAGACAGCCAGGGTGCAATAAACCAGCGGAATAGTATGCCCTCCGGAAAGAATAAAGCGATCACCAAATTTTTTCTCCGGATGGCGTATGTCCCAGCGCATTATCCTGCTCAAAAGAAGGGTAACCAGGGCATGAACTTTTGAGCGTGAACCGCCAGGATGTCCGCTCTGGCGGTAATTAAAGATGATATCGAGACTGTTATCGATCAAATCTTTGGTCTTTTCCCAATAGTCAAAGTTTTTCGACAAATCAGCATATTTTTTTTCGATCAATACTTGAGGGGTAACTTCTAGCATACTTAATATTCTCCTTCGTAGAACGACCAGGCTCCTTGCAATCTATGAATAAGCGGACACATCCCTATTCTGGAAGTCATTGTTCTCAGTTGTTATTTCGGAAATACACCTTTATGGATTGATCACGTAAATAGTAATATCTTGCTTTGATGATCCAAGATACGAATATCAAATAATACTTTATCCGGTTTCTTGACCGAGAAAGGTGTTTCCAGGTCATGATCCTAAATATATTCTCAAGTTTATAGGCAGACTTCCCAGCAATGAGGAGACACATTTCTACGACTTTTTCAATTAATCAAACAATTCTTAGTCTTTCATTGGCAAGTCATATATCGTGATTTTCCACTTGTTCCACGATGTAGCGAACCCGGTCAATCGAATTATGACCCATCACCATATCACCAATACCAAGAATAATGGGTTTGTCCCCCACCAAATCCAAGACCATCTGCACATATTGGATAAACTCAACCTCACTCGTCCTTTCTTCCAGGATTGGGGAAGGGATTCCTCCCCAGATTATGGGACCATTTTCCAAACCACTCCAGGCTTCCTCGAAGGTGCAAGGTGTTAACGGCGAGGGGGAAAAGGACTCGCAGACATCCAGACCGGATTCAACCAGTAAGGATAAGAGCGGTTTGATATTTCCATCGGTGTGACTGCCAACTTTTTTTCCCTGCCCATGCAAAACCTCACAATAGCGTAGATAATAGGGCAAACTGAATTCCTTGAAGAGCTTCGGGTTGGTCATCATACCGTGCAAATTATCCGGGAATTCAACAAAGGGGACCTTTAAATTTGTTAAATTCTTTAATATCTCAGTCATTTGGATATCCAAGACCTGGATCAGCCTGCTGACTTTTTCACGATTATCGTGTAAAGCGTAAAACAAAGGAATTTCACCTAAATACTCGAGTAGCACTTGCTGAAAAGGGACGCGTGGTGTCATAGGAACAATAAAACCAATGTCCCCCAATCTTGATGTTTCCTTGTATATCTTTCCATATTGAGGGATATACTCTTGCCTTTCAATAATATATTCCACTGTACGGTAATCAGCACAATCTTTGATCAAATGCTCTTTCAAATACGGTTCAGTGCCAGACAAAATGTTATCCGGAAGGAGTTCGTGCTGAGTTCTGATCTTACCTACTGGTGTAATCAACTCAATCTCTGTGATACCTGCTTTATCGACGCTGGCTAATTCGGATATCCCGCAGAAAAACTCCATTACAGGCTCGACTTCATGAAAGAATACCTCCCCATTAAAGCGAGCAATGACCTCTACCCCTCTCATCTTAAAAGCGTATGGTACTGAGTACACCTGCTGTCCTATCCCGACTTCTCGATGGATTTCCGTTAGCGACATCCCTTGAAACTTTTCGGGTAATGTCCCTGAGCGGTTATGACAGCGATACCACACTTCCAACCGATCTATAAAGGGGATCCGATCTGGCTTCTGACCTTTAAAGATTGCCTCCACTCGATTGTGAATGGTCATGCTCTCCACTCTTGTCTTCATCTACAGGTTGCCTCTACAGTTATTTGGTAGAAATTTTCTGTGACTTTGATCAATTTCACTGATCTATACGATCTTTTTTTGAATGGAGAGCAGTTTTTCTATCGAATGAAAGCAGCGCAGCTGATGCGTCTGGCTGACACGCTGCCAGGGGACTTGATCTACTTCGCAGACCCTACCCACTTTCACTGGGCAGCGGGGTGCAAAAGGACAGGTCATTTTCTTTGCTCCGAGGATCAAGCCGGTATCCATCCGAACGGTCGGAATGACCTTATCCGGATCCGGTTCTGGCACCGCACTGAGTAATAAATAAGTATAAGGATGGTAAGGAGGGTTAAATACCTCTTCAACTCTCCCTGTTTCAAAGAGCATACCCCAGTACATCACACCCACCCGGTGTGCCAGAGAACGGACAATAGCCAGGTCATGGGATATAAAAAGGAAAGCAATGCCACGTTCCACTTGGAGCTCGGCCAGTAGTTTTAAAATATTAGCCTGGACAGAGACATCCAAAGCCGAAAGGACCTCATCGCAAAGGAGAAGCTTTGGTTCGGCTGCCAATGCCCGCGCGATTGCGATACGCTGACGCTCACCACCGCTCAACTCGTCAGGAAAACGGTCGTAAAAACCGGCATCCAGATGGACATCTGCCAATAAGCGGATCACTTTTTGCCTCAACTCCTCACCTGATAGCTTGAAAAATTTCTGCAATGGTCGGCCAACGATCAAGGAGACGCGCTGCCGGGGGTTCAGGGATGCATCCGGATTCTGGAAGATATACTGGACGGATCGCAGCATATCGTCGCTGCGCTTTCTCATGGACACCTTGAGATCATAACGGTCCTCGATATTCATTATTCCGGAGACGTACGGCAGCAATCCACTCACAGCCCGGGCAACCGTAGTTTTTCCGCTGCCCGATTCGCCAACCAATGCAAATGTCTCCCCGGGTCTTATGTCAAGGGTGATCTCTTCCACAACAGCTTTCGGTTTCCTTTTGAAGGTTCTTCCAATCCGCTCGGTGGTATAACCAACTTGCAGATTCTCAATAGTCAACAAAGATCTCTGATCTTTCCAACCCTCAGAAATACTTTGTTGCGGAACCTCACCTGTGATCCTAGAAATCCGCTCTGTAAAAGAGGGGATTTCCTGCCAGCGCCAGCAGGCGATCTGATGATCCCTTTCTATTGAGATTAATTCTTGAGTTTCCTCCAAACAACGCGGAAGAACAAAATCACATCTCGGTGCGAATGGGCACCCTGCTGGCAGTTCACTGCGGTTTAAAAGCCCTTTGAGGATCAAGGACTGTTTAACATTCGGGGTACTGATTCGAGGTACAGCAGAAATTAAGCCCTGGGTGTATGGATGCGAGGGGTATCGAAACAAAGTATGTCTGGTGGCTACTTCTACTAAATAGCCCGCATACATCACGCCAATACGGTCACAAATCTGGGCTACCACGCCCAAGTTGTGCGTCACATAAAGCATTGACATACCAGTTACCGAGCGGAGTTCGGTCAGCAAATCTAAGATTTGGGCTTGGGTTGTGACATCGAGCCCGGTAGTCGGTTCATCCAACAGAAGCAGTTTGGGGTTGCATGAAATCGCCATAGCAATGAGCACGCGCTGTTGCTGCCCACCGCTAATCTGGTGAGGATATTTCGGCAAGATCTTTTCTGGACTCGGCAGACTGACCATCTTTAAAAGTTCTATCGCATAATTTTCAACGTCGTACTTCTCAGACTTCCAATGGTGCGCTTCAAGAGTCTCCGTTATCTGCTTGCCGATCCGCATCCCGGGGCTGAGAGCAGTTGTGGGATTCTGTGGGACTATGCTGATAAGTTTCCCGCGAATATGTTGGAGTTTGCTTTTCGGTTGGGTTAAAAGCTCCTCTCCTTGGAAAAGCACAGATCCTTCACGAATGCGGCTATTCGGGCGGACATAACCAACCATGCTATATAGCATGGTTGTCTTCCCACACCCAGATTCTCCTACTAATCCTACCGATTCACCTGTTTGAATATCAAAGGAAATTCGATCAATGACATTCACCCAGCGATCCTGGCTCCAATAATCAACGCTGACGCCTCTAACTTGTAAAAGGGAATTTGTGGAGGTAATAATTTCTTTCATTATTTAGAAAACTCATTCAAGGGTTTTGATTGGTGGAGCGCCCGAGGATTCGAGCCATGCCGTCGGTAAAAAGATTAAGGCCAATCACAAGCACAGCCAGAGCGAGTGCAGGTGCAATCACAGTTACCGGGGAGGTAACGATACCGATACGGTTCTCGCTTATCATGACCCCCCATTCAGGCGTGGGGGGACGTACTCCAAATCCCAGAAAACCCAATGAACCGATCAGGATTGGCGCATATCCGGCACGGACGCCAAATTCCACCAAAATGACGCCAGTCGCATTGGGTGCCAACTCGTGCAAGATGATCCAGAGGGTTGATTCCCCTCGCAAACGGGCAACTGTGACAAAATCGCTGGTCACGAGGTTCAAAGCGACGGCTCTCGCCATTCTGGCGATACGGGGTGCATATACTACAGCAATAACCCCAATGAGTAAAAAGGAGTTACCACTTAACTGCGGACCAGCTGCGGCGATCACTAGTAAAGCCAAAATCAAGAGAGGAATGCTAATGATCACATCCAAGATTCGCATGAAAACTTCGTCGAACCAACCACGCACAAGCCCGCTTAATAATCCCAATGGTACACCGAGAATCATCGCTATCAGAGTACCCGATAGAGATAAGAAAAGCACATCATCTGTTCCGAGCACGATCCGGCTGAAAATATCCCGTCCCAACTGGTCGGTTCCAAACCAATGTTTTACACTGATTGGAGAAAAAGGCAGTCCCGTCCCTGTCTTGGTTGCACTATAAGGTGCCCAGAAGCGTCCGGTGAGAGCCAGGATCAGAAAGAAAATTAGGACTAGGCTTCCGATAAGGAAGGTGGGAGGGAGTCGCCGGATGCGACGGATTACCTCTCTTATTGAAGACGTCGTCGGCAACGAGGCTGGAATACCAGTAGAAGTCATATTATCCATTCCTGAGACGTGGATTGAGGATCATTGTCATGACGTCTGCAAAAAGATTGGCGAAGATATAGATCGAGGCGACGATCAGCGTCACTGCTTCAATCACTGGCACATCCCGAAGGAGGATTGAATCGACTAATAAACTTCCCAATCCTGGATAAGAAAAAACGCGTTCTACAAGGACAACACCCCCAATCAGGTAAGCCAGATTGAGAGAAGTGACGTTGAGAGTAGGGATAATTGCATTTGGGAGGGCATGCCGCAGGATGACTTGACTTCGGGGCAAACCTTTCAAATTCGCCATCCGGATATATTCAGAGTCTAAAACCTCGATTAGGTTATCCCGTAACATTCGGATGGCGTAGACGGACATGATGATCATGAGCGTGATGGCAGGTAACAACAGGGTTCGCAACGCCTCAAGAGGCGATTTTGCATTACCAATCAGTGCCATTACCGGGAATATGGGGATGGCTACTGCAAAAAAGAACAACAAGATCGTACCGGAAACAAATTCCGGCATGGATAAGCCTACTAGGGTGAGAAGGGATATGAAGCTGTCGATCGGGCGATCCCGGTAAACTGCTGCCAGGCTCGCCAGCAGAATGGTTACTGGTAAATAGAGGGTAAATGCGACTAATCCAATAATCAGCGTATTCTTCAGACGTGGTCCGATCGTATCCACAACCTTCCTGTCATTTACGAGGGATTGTCCGAAGTCTCCCCGAATTATCCCTCCTAGCCAGATACTATACCTTTGGATAATGGGACGATCCAAATGCAGTTTTGCTCGGAAAACCTCCCGAGCTTGAGCTGTCGATTCACGTCCTAAAACACGCGCAGCAATGTCGCCGGGCAATACCTCGGTCGTCAAGAAGATTAAAATCGACACTGCCAAGAGCGTAACCACAGCCAAAATCAAACGGGTAAAGATCATTTTACCTAGCATATTTTCTTTCCAGAACCTAGCTACTGAAAGATGAAGCAGCTATTATCATCAGCATTTGATGAAATGCCTTGCGAAGGTTTGGTTATACTTCAATTTTCAATCACCAAACCTTCGCAAGGTTTGTCGTTGAACTTTACTAATCTTATCAGCGATTACATGTTGCGTAACGAAGATCGAAGCGGCCGGATTGAATATGCCGTTCGTAACCAGTGCAGTTAGATCTCATTGCGGCGACGCCGAGTGTAAAGATTGGGATAAGCTCCCCACCTTCCACGGATAGCATCTGTCCAGCTTGTTTATATAAAGCAGTCCGCTCATTCGGATCAACTGTAGTATTGGCTTTATCCAGAAGAGCGTCGTAGGTGGGTACTTTCCAGTGCGACTCAGAGTAAAGTGCGTCAGAACGGTAGCAAATCGCCAGGGCTTCACCTGGTGGCCGGGGGTCCCAACCGGAGTTTACAAATGGTTGCTTTAACCAGACGTTACTCCAATGGTCAGCAGACGGGCCAACGATTATGTTGATTTCTACATTCCCCTCCGCGGCCTGTTCTTTAAACATCTGTGCCGCAGCGACAACTCCAGGCATGAAATCAGCCGTATATAGGTCTACCTTTAGAGGGTTGTCTGGTCCGTATCCAGCTTCAGCCAGTAATTTTTTAGCTCCTTCCAGATCGCGTCCAGGGACTACAGATCTCCAAGCGAATGGAGAGTTTGGCGGGATGGGATTGTCGTCAGCCACCATAGCATAACCAAGATAAACGGTATCCACGATCGCCTGGCGGTCAATTAGTTTTTTCATTGCCTGCCGTACTTTCAATTCATTAAAGGGAGCTGTATCGACCCACATGGCGAAAGTTAAAGAAGTGGAAGCGCTGCTTGTCTTCAATAATGTGATATTCGGATCTCCCATTAAGGTGGGGATCGTTGCAAAATCCACATATTCCACGATATCAACTTCCCCCGATTGGATTGAAGCAATACGGGTGGTCGGTTCCTGGATGACATAAAATTCTAAGCATTCAGATTTAGGAAGGCCTGCTTCCCAGTAGTTTGGATTTTTCACAAACTTATGCGGCTGCTGTACTGGTTGGAAATCAACCGGTATGAAGGGTCCTGTCCCAACACCATTCAGACGCAGTTGGTCTTTTGTTGCGCCGTCCTCAACAATCCAAGCATTCTTGATGGTAATTAAGACTGGCAGTTCAGCAACCGGTTTCTTTGTAACGAACTTGACTGTGTAGTCATCAACAGCAATGATTCCCTCTGGGTTCAAGAAGGAGAGTGAGGAAGCAGCTTCGGAGGGATCATCCGGGTTAATCAGTCTCTTATAAGAGTATACAACATCGGCTGCAGTCAGATCTTTTCCATCTGTGAACTTGACTCCGTGGTGCAGGTGGAAGGTCCATTCAGTGGCATCTCCGTTTGGTTCCCATGTATCAGCTAATTCGGGATGGACCACAAAATTATTGTCCAGATCCATCAAACGGTTGTAGACCTGGTTAATCATGACTGCCTGCTCGGAAGTTGGGATTGCGAAGGGGTCAAGGGAGTTTGTTTCTCCGCTGGAGATCGAGAGACCGATCTTTAAGCATTGTGCCTCCACTGTGGGTTGAGTTGGTTCCACAGTGGGTTGAGTTGGTTCTACTGGAGGATTTGTCGCGTTCGGTTGGGTCGGCGAGGGTGCAGCCGTTGGACTACCGCAGGCGACGAGCAAGAAACTCAAGATAAGAATTACCGAAAGGAAATGGGAAATTTTTTTCACCGTCTTTACTCCTTAGGTCTGATTGAAAAGCTTTAGATCGTAAGCGGCAGATTGCGTACCAATTCGAAATTCACGAATATGACGCTTGCAACCTTGACAATTGATCTTTAACACAGCGAACATGTGAATAAATAATGGGATAAACACCTCCTTCTTTGACAATGAACTCCTTGGCTTGTTTATAAAGCTCAACACGCGTTTGGGCATCGACGATAGTGTTTTCCATATTTAAGAGATAGTCATAATCCTCATAAACATGATATGAAAGAATAAAATCACCTTAAACTCCTTACAAATCCTAAAAAATTGATGATCCTCGCCCGAGACTGCATTTGAAACGGATTGCTGGTTAAACCAATTGGGTTTGAACTTCAGCTATCGCTTCACTGGTTATTGCGATGATCTCATCGACTTGAGTACGGGTCGTTATCAAAGGGGGGGTTACCAGTAACATATCTCCGGCTACCCCTTCAATATTTCCCGTGCACGGGAACAATATCAAGCCACGCTTGATCCCTTCGTTCATTACCATGAGACTTACTTTCTTTCCTGGTGGAAACGGTTCTTTAGTCTTCTTATTCTTGACAATCTCGACCCCGCACATAAATCCCAGGCCACGCACATCTCCGACGATATCGAATTCATCCAATTCATGCAGACGCTCTAGTAAATAAGCACCAGTCTCCCTACTATTGTTGATGATATCGTGCTCTTCAATATAAGTGAGGGTTGCCACGGCTGCAGCGCAGGCTGGGGGATTTTCGCTCAACGTGTGACCTGCCATGAACGGAAACCCTGAATTTTCGATCACTTGCCAGATCTCCTCGCGAGCGATGGTTGCAGCAATTGGGGTATATCCTCCGGTAAATCCCTTTGAAGTCGCAATAATATCCGGAGTGACTCCGTAATGGTCCATGGCGAACCAACTTCCGGTGCGACCCCAAGCTGTCATGACCTCATCGATGATGAGAAGCAGACCGTACCGATCGCATATCTCTCGTATGACCTCGAAATAACCCTCGGGTGTTGGCAGAGCTCCAAGAGAAGCTCCAACCACCGGCTCTGCAATAAAAGCAGAAATATTTTCTTCTCCGATCTGGTGGATTTCAGTTTCTAGTGCGTGGGCACATTTGAGGTTGCAAACTGGGTAGGTATCTCCAAATGGGCATCGGTAGCAATAAGCAGGTGGAATGTGGGGAGAATTGACAAACATGGGAAATAACATTTTGCGACGATCGGTATGCCCAGCTACCCCCGCCATACCGATTTGGTTGCCATGAAATTGCTGCCAGCGAGAGATAACCACGTATTTAGAAGGTTTACCATTCGCAATCGCGTACTGCCGAGCCAACCGGACCGCATCATCCACTGCATCCGTGCCGGTGCAAGAGAACCAGGATCGGCAATTGTTTTTCATTTCCCCCGGTGCCCGTTCCAAAATCATCTGTCCGAGCTTGAGCATTGGCTCGTTGGTAAAGAAATGGGGTGAGGCAAAAGCAACTCGCTTGGCCTGTTCATACATGGCCTCTATAATGCTTAGATTGCCGTGACCAAGATTCACTACCACAGAGGTTCCTGATGACCCATCAATATATCGTTTACCGTCCTTGTCATAGAGATAGATACCTTCTCCGTAATCAATTATCGGACGGGGTCGCTTCCAACTTCGATGGACGACCGGGTGTTGCCCATCTGATGTCGCAAAGTTTTCTTGTTTCGAATTGACTGTCATTAGATTCTCCTTGTCCGAGACGAAATGGTTTTCTTAAATATCCTATCGATTTTATAATTCCAATATGCAAACGCTAAACGTTTTCGAGCTTATCCACATCCTTCATCCAACCGATGACACCTGTTTGGTTTTTTTAAGAACCGCCTCTACGATCGCGTCCATGTCTTCTTCATTGAGCTCTGATTTCTTCTCTATGGCTTTTTCCTTTAGGAGGAGCAACATTTCACCTACTTCCTCTTCCGTTGCTTTAATCCCGTGCTGGTCCAAAAAAGCCAAAACCGATGCTGTCCCACTTAATTTCCCATATACAATCTTTGGCTCTGGTTGTCCTACAAGATCCCATCGGTATGGAAAAATTTCCAGAATATGATCCTCTCCGCAGTTACGCCACCAGTCGGTTATGATCCCTGACTCGACGTGGAACAACCGATCGCCTGTCACTGGTCGATTATCCGCTGTCGGGAAGCGCCCTATTTGGCGGACCAGCTGGGAAGTGGAATAGAGTCTCTCATAGTTGAGACCAACATCCACTCCGTATTGGACAAGAAGAGAGATCACTGTCTCCTCAAGGGGTGTGTTGCCCGCCCGTTCACCAATCCCATTCATCGTGAGGTGAGCCACGCTTGCCCCCGCTGCTAATCCCGCAATCGTGTTGACAACTGCGTGACCGAAATCATTATGGAAGTGCAGCTCAAGAGGTTTGTGAATTCGTTCTTGAGCGCGCTTGACCATAAACGGGACGGCGTGAGGGGATAAAACACCCGCTGTATCCACAAGAGCCAGGGCATCCATCCAGCCTTCAGCCGCTACTCTTTCAATTAAAGTCAGATACCAATCAATCCCCGAGCGAGTTGAGTCGATCGGAAAGAATACAACAAATAGACCTTCATCATGTGCCGCTCGGGTAGCCGCGATAGACATATCAATCGCTTTTTCCAACGGCCACTTGTACGCATATTGAAGCATGTGCTCGCTGCAGGGGATTTCCACAATTGCTCCATCTACTCCGCAGTCTGCAACACGCTTCACATCTTCTACAATACAGCGCGCTAAGGCAAATATTTTGGGTCCGAATTTGCAGCGTACAATTTCACGCACAGCGGCTTCATCTTCTTTTGAAACAGCGGGGGTTCCAGCTTCAATTCGGTTTACACCTAAGGCAGCCAATGCCTCTGCGATGCGTACTTTTTCATCCCTTCGGAATAAAATTCCGGCTTGCTGCTCTCCATCCCTTAGGGTCACATCATGGATATCAATCTTCTGGGGGAATTGGAATTGATCCTTCACTTCGGGCAGAAAATCCCAAGGGCTGACAAACCATTTTTCTGTGTGCCAGGGTTCATTCAGCATATTCGTGTCCTTTCCATAAAATGATGATTCTTAAATTTTTTCTGAACCATATTACTGCGCAGCTTCGAGGTCTTGCAAGTCATCCCGTACGCTATCCAAGTGTTTTCGCATCGCCTCCCGGGCTTCCTCTGGCTGATGTTGCTTAATGGCTTTTATGATAAGACGGTGATGTTTCATTGCCTCCTCAGTCGCCGTTGGGTGACGTTTCGTCAGAAGGCGGATATTTTCACGAGTCGCACCTCGTATGGTGTTCAAAAGCAGTCGTAAGACAGTATTTTTCGCTGCCTCGGCAAGTGAAGTATGGAAACAGATATCAGCCTCCACGTATTGGTCAGCGTCACCCAATACTAATTCCAGCTCCGATAACCTGGTCTCCATCATCAGGATATCTTCCTGAGTACACCGTATTGCAGCCAGTTCTGCAATTTGGACCTCCAGTGCGACCCGAGTTTCCAACAATTCATAGAATCCGGTCGCATTGAGCTTTACAAAGAAGGTAAGCGAATCCCCCAATAATTCAGCCGTAGGGCAGGCCACATAAGTACCTGATCCCTGCCTAACCTCTAAGAGCCTTTTTTGCACCATTGAACTGATGGCTTCGCGTAATATGTTACGGCTTACCCCCAACCGCGCTGCAAGTTCACGTTCCGGAGGCAGGACATCCCCAATGCTCAAATCATTAGAGAGGATAAGATCCTCCAATTGCCTGACTACTTCATAGCTTAACCGCTGGCGATGTACAGTTTGCAATGTAAGTGGTTTCATAACAGATATCCTAAAAACAATGTTCGAAATTAGTTGTTCATCAATAAATTGCGGATATACGCAATTCCTTCACGAGCAGAGCTATCCGGGTCGGGAATTGCCATCACCTCAAGGGTGAGATGGCGGTCATAACCGATCTCCTTTAAGGTTTTCAGGATCGCTTTGAAATCAATTAAACCTCGACCAGGCGTGAGGCGATTGTTTTCAGCCAGGTGGACATGCCACAAGCGTCCGGCTTTCATTGCTAGCTGGAAAGGCTCTGTCCACGAACGCTCTTCCATTGTCATATGGCATGTATCAACCAATAGACCCAGCCCAGGATGGTCCACTTCATCCAGAATAGCCAGGCCACCGGCAGTAGAGGTGATCCCATCACTTTGATAGCGGTTGATCGGCTCGAGGACCAACCGGACGCCTTTTGGTAAAGAGTAATCCGCAGCTTCTCGAATTATCTCGATAAATTGCTGCTTTCCTTCTTTCCCGACTGATGAGAATCGCCCGCGGAAGCCTCCGATCGTGAGCAGAGGTGCCCCCATCGACTCTGCAAAATCAATCGCATGGTAGAACTGGGTCCGAGCTCTTGAAGCGATCCCGGGTTCCGAACTAAGAAGAGTCAGACCGGCAACAATGCTCAGCAAAGCTGTGCCAACTGCTCCTACTTCGAGTTGATAACGTTCGAGGCTGGCGCGGATGGAACCGACGTCTATCCGGGTCGGATCCACTGGCATCAATTCACATCCATCTGCCCCCCATTGGGCGGCTTTGGCCAGCATCTCGTCTAACGAGCCGCTCAGTAAGGATATCGGGGAGCGGGTTGGTTCTTCCGGTGTCTGTATAGCAAGAGATAGTTTCATAGCATCATTTAAAGATCAATCTTTTTGCCAAAGCAACCGCCCGGCTTGCATCGGGAGCGTATCCATCTGCACCGATTTCTTGAGAGAATTTTTCGGTAACTGGCGCCCCACCCACAATCACCTTAACCTTGTCAAGCGCACCTGCCTCTTTCAAGGCTTGAATCGTCTTGGACATATTTTGCATGGTGGTCGTCAATAAAGCGGACATTCCAATCAAATTAGGTTGGCTCTCCTTAACCGCAGCAATAAATTTTTCCGCCGGCACATCCGTGCCGAGGTCAATGACTTCGAAGCCGGCTCCTTCCAGCATCGTCGCCACGAGATTCTTGCCAATTTCATGCAAGTCTCCTTGGACGGTTCCCATGATTACTTTACCTTTCGCTTGGATACCGCTCTTGATCAGGCTTGGCTTTAAGCAGGATAAGCCCGACTGCATGGCTCGGGCAGCGATTAGCATTTCCGGCACATAAAACTCACCCATTTCAAAGCGTTTGCCCACTTCTTCCATGGCCGAGATGAGTCCCGTGTTGAGCAGAATTTCTGGAGGAACTCCAGCAGCCAGCGCATCCCGCACTGCCGTCTCCACCTCGTTTTTGTTGCCCTCGATTACATTGTCAAAAATTGTTTGGAGCATAGTATCCATAAAGACCTCATGGAAACTTGATCAAATTTCAATCCGAAGGATAAGGTTTCGTACATTTCATTAGAGCTAGCGAACAATCTTCTTCGAGAACTTAGTTGAAATGTCCCTGGAGCAGGAATTTTTAATGTCCTTACCTCTCATCGTCGATTATCAGATCTCTCAAGTTCCAAGACTGCTGCGCGCAGGACTCTTTCCATTTCAGCATCTGCACCATCAGGAAGTGGAGTCGCCACCGCTTTGGCCAAGATCTGCCGTACGCGCTCGTGAGCTACATCGACAATAGGCTTTGCTCCTCCAGCGATCCATTGGTCGATAGATTTCCGTTGGAATAAAACTGGGAAGAAAAGTTCCTTGCGGAACCATTTGGCAGTGTGATTGTGGGTTAAATAATTCCCGGTATGCCCCAATTCTTCGATCACATCCAAAGCCAGGGTTTCCTCCGTGACAAGGATTCCCGCCAAGTATTTTTTGACCATATGAACGATCTCATCGCAAATCAAAAGCATTTCCGGAGATCCATACAATCCGCTGGCCAGAGTACCCAGGCTCTGTGTCAAGGTTAATCCGGAAAGCCCATTGGCAAAGATGCCCATCATTGCCTGGGCTGCAGCTTCCGCATCCGGTAGCTTCGCTTCGACGCCGCCGCCTAAACCAAAGGTCGGCAAGTGGTAAAAGCGCCCAAGTTGAGCCACAGCAGATCTGCCGAGATGCTGTTCAGGACTCCCGTATGTGCATTGGGCCGTACTCATATCCATGACTGCCACATGAGGTCCGTAAATCACTGGAATCCCAGGTTTGATAATTTGCGCAAGCACAATCGTGAAGAGCGTTTCCGCGTTGATTTGTACCAAGGTCCCAGCCAGTGTGGTTGGACTGGTCGCACCCATCATCGGTCCGGGAGCAACCAGGATCGGCACTCCAAATTCAGCGGCATCCACTATCCCTTCGCTATAATGGCCAATCTTTAAAGGGGAAACGGTCTGTGCGAAAAGCATGATTGGTGGGCTCTTACGAAATGTTTCTTCCCCTCCACAAGCTGCAATGGCCATTTCAATAAATTTTCGGGTGTACCATCTCCCCGGAGAAGAATATAGAATTGGCTTGGTCGTATTCCGGAAGATGGCGTCGTACTCGTGAAGGAAGACTTGACCCCCAGAATAATCCCCTGCTGAACACAATGCCATCACGAAATCAATATTAGCAGCTGCCTGGCCGATGCGAGTACAGTCCACCATATCTGCCTTTGTTGGAGTGCGTGGTTTGCCAAGGCTGTAATCCCAAAAGAAAGGCTCGGAGGTTCCTCCCATTCCAAAATAAATGGGTCCGTTTTCGAGAGAGAGATCGTATTGTGAATCTCGCCCGAAAAAAACGAAAGAATCCGGAGCGGATTTCAAAGCTGCGTCCACCATTCCCGGCAGCACCCGGATTCTGCGTGAATCACGGTCGACGCTGGCTCCCCCTTTTTCAAAGATATCTAAGATCAGATCCGATTCACTGAAAATCCCATACTCTTCCAGGAGTTTAAGAGAGGCGAGATGAATCCGCTCTATATCTGCCTCCAAGAGCACGTTATGCGTGCCTCCTTGTGTGGAAAATTTCATCACACAACCTCCATGGGTTCGTAGAGATCTAGGTTCTTTTTTTATTAATCTGATAAAAACTGACTCTTGGACTTAGTGCAAGATTGGTACTACCATATATTGGTAGTACCAATTTATCATAAATAAACTTGAGAGTCAATAACCACTTTAAAATTAAGTCCAAATTAATAAAATCCCCTTCTATCAAAGTTGAAATGTCCAATTGAAAATAAAAAGTAAGGGGGCAGAATATTCGATTTAACTTTTAAGTGTTGTGTTTGCGCTTGCTTGATTAGGGGAAGGTGACCTATAATTCTCGTCGGTCATACTAAAGGTAATGCTGATGACTAGCGTGTCATCAATGCATGAAATGTGGATTTCTGTGTAGAATTGGAGGAAATAGGAATTCGGAACTGGGAAATTTAGGCAGAGCTAACAAGCATTACCCATTACTCTATTGCAGGAATGCTCCACTAAACCAAGGCACAACAGAGAAAACGCCCTTTTTAAACGTAAATTAAGAATAAGGTGATGTGATTAATAAGATCGCAAATCTCATAAGTAACCAAACTTGCCATGGTTATTGACCAAATGCAAAATTGTTTGAATTAATTACAATCCTGCATTATCCACCGGTCCTGCTCGGTGATGGGCTGCTTCAGTATCCTGATTCGTTTGTTTCAAATAGCGCTGCAGCACAGTGATACCCTCATGCCCCATCAACTTGGCAAGAGTGAATACATCCGTGCCACTCCTGAGCATCGAGAGAGCAAATGCACGACGGAAATCATGCAAGGTTGGTTTTTCAACAAACGCATCAACTGCACGTCTACTTATGATTCCACGTAATCCATCATACTCAATTCGTTCTGAACCAAAACTGGGTTGAGTTACCCATAGAGCAGGGCAATTATCTTTGCGATGTTTTAAATACTTACGTAATGCACACCGGGAATGCTTGCCAATATAAACGGTTCGGGATTTTTTTCCTTTTCCTTGTCGTATAAGAACCTCCCCACGTGTATGATCAATATCTTTACGATTGATATCCAGTAATTCGTTTGCTCTTGCCCCGGTATCCAGGAGGCACAACAAAATTGCCATATCTTTATCACCAGTGAATGTCCCCTTTTCACAAGCATTCACCATTTTAGATACAACTTCAATGGATACTGGTTCTATAGGTTCCATAGGCACTTTGGGAGCTTTTATCTTCCGGATTGGGTTTGACCATCCCTTTGGTTCCGCTTCGTCTTCATACCACAAGAAGAATGCACGTAATGCCCGGAATATGGCGTGCTTTCCGCCCGGGTTATGTCCAGTCTCTTCTAAATAAAGAAGATACTGCCTAATTAGTGTTGGTGTAATCTGGCTGATCTGCTTGATCGCTTGAGCATCACAGTAATCTGCAAACATTTTGAGCTTAATGCGATAAAAACGCAGAGATCCTGTAGCCAGCCCATTTGCTTTTCGATCAATTAAAAAGACTTCCATCCATGATAAAAGGTAATCATCAATAACAGAAATTTCGCGAATCCTCTGGGTGTCGAGGTTTAAAGACATACGGCACACTCCTTTTGTGTGTGCCGAGTACCCCCATATATGGGTTCTTTAGCCAGAATTGCCCATAATAATCCATATGTGTGGGGCGAGAGGGGGTCGAACCCTCACAGTGTCACCACCGGTGGATTTTAAGTACAGACAATAAAGCTCATCCAAAGCCGGCCATATATGGAATTTTTTGGTCAATCCGAGCGTTTTTGCCCACATGTGGGGGCACTCGGCGAGAGAAAAAAATGATTTTTACGAGAGTCCACTGGGTGTCGATTTTCTAAAATAGATTGTCACCCAATTATCACATCGTATTTGATGAATATATTTTACTTCAAGAATTTCTGTTATGCAATTAAATCCAATATTATTTTTAACCAAATACACCGCATACACTCAGATACCTTGCAATTTCACAGATTTCTCAAGGAAAAATTATCCTAGTTGATTAGAATAATGCTTCCTTTTCGCTGAAAAACAGGGATGTATTCGAGCGGAGCAGGAATAGTAATCCATTGTTGCCCTTTGTATTCGGAACCATTCCAAAAATCTAGCCATTGCCCTGATGGTAGATATAGGTGTCGGTCAGTGGCCCCAGGTTGTAGTACAGGGCAAACCAGTAATGATCGACCAAAACAGTATTGGTCAAACACCTGCAAAGCTTGTGGGTCGTTTGGCCAGTCTAGAAAAAGTGGTCGCATAAGTGGCTCACCTGTCTCGGCACATAATCGAGCTTCAGCAGTAATGTAAGGCAGCAAACGCATTCGCAGATGAGCGTACTCACGGAAAATATCGATCACCTCAGAGCAACCAGTACGCTCTGCAATATTCCATGGTGTGCGGTCGCGCGATGGCGTGCGGTGATCGTTAAATTCTGAATGATACTGCATGATCGGGCAAAAGGTAGCCATTGCAGTGGCACGCAGGTACAATTCAGCAGAGGGGATCTCACCGCTAAAACCAGCGATATCCCAACCCCAGAACGGGATACCAGATAATCCAGCGTTCAAACCAGCATTCAACGATGCACGAAAAGCGACCCAGGTTGAGTTCTCATCACCTGCCCAATGGCAAGGGAAACTTTGCGCTCCGGTGAAACCAGCCCGACTGAATGTAATTGCGTCGCCATTCCGTTTCTGACTGATGAAACGATGGTAGGCTCCAACGTATAAATTGGGATACAGGTTTAATCCTTCTTCGCCATGCAGACCATTGGCGAAGACAACCTCCCTACCCCATAGATGCTCACCTCCATCAGTCTTGAAACCATCCACATTAAGTTCGTCAACTAGGTACGCCCGCTTGGACATCCACCATTCGATAGCTGATTGGTTATTGAAATCCATTAAGAGTGAGTTATGGAACCAGAGCGGCTGTACACGATAAGGTGATCCATCCGGCCAGCGCAAACAGTAATCTTTCTCCAGCATATGCGCTTCATCAATTTCCTGTTGAGCATGGCGTTTGGAGTCTAGATCTTTTAAAACAGGGTTTTGCCACAGTACCAAGTGAATTCCTTTATGGTGCAACTCGTTGATCATTTCTTTAGGATTTGGCCACTTCCCTTCGGGTGGGAAGGTAAAATCTCCATAGGTGAATGGTTGATCGGCGGGTTTGGGTGAGTATTGGGAGTCATTCCAGATGTAGAATGTGGTTTCATCGCTCCAAGCCTCTATTACCAATACAGTTACCGGAATGTCAAGCTCCAAAGATCGTTCTACTTGTTCCGCAACTGCAGCCTGGCTGTTCCATTCATTGCTACTCATCCAGGGACCAAAAGCCCAGCTAGGTGGTAGGGTTGGCTTACTGGTTAGTTTCGCAAAGGTATTGAGGATTCCCTTAGGATCATCATCTACAATTACCTCATATTCAAAGCAACCGGTCATATCCAATTCTGCTTGAAAAGACCAACATTCCACATTTGATGCCCCGAGATCAAATGAGAGGTACCGAGAGGTATCAAAGTATGCCCCATACCCAACGCTTGAGATGATGAAAGGAACTGGTAAATACGTGCGTCGACCTTGATCCTTGTATTGCTCAAACACGCGCACATCCAATATGTTGCCACGCTGGTTGATGGCATTAAACCGTTCTCCAAAACCAAAGAAAGCCTCACTTTGTGGACATACAAATACCTGGCGAACCTCCTTGGCTTTTCCTTCAGCTCCGACTAACCACTTCATAGATTCGTGCTCATTTAATAGACAATTTCCATCTTCATGAAGAACTTCCAGACGGTAAGGATGTCGGTTGATGATCAGCTGTAATTTCTCCCTTCTCATTACGATCCTCTCGGGATTTTCCTCGATAACCTGAATAATTGGTTGATCATCCGTTGTCCCTTCATTTATTGCGCTCAAAGTTGAAAGGTTCTCAGGTTGCATTTCCTCATTTCCCATCTCAAGATGAAAACGCAGCCGGTTACAGCCAGGGAACGAAACGTGCAGACAGGAACTCCTGCCTGAAAGTTTTGATGAACAATATAATGCGATGACTGAAGAATGGATGGAATAATCAACCAGATCACCTATTTCGATCCAATCCATCACTTCAAATTGAAAAGACTCTGTCTTGACAATCTCTGCCCCACTACGGGCAAAAAGCTGGTAAGAAACGATATCTCCAGAGGAAAATGCGGGAAGTTGTAATTTCCAATAACTATGATCCTGGTCATTAACTTTCCAAATGCCATTTACTTTCACCTCTACAGCATTGCCCTTTACTTTCCAGATGACAATCACCGATTCGGCTTTGTCAGCTGGAGTAGTAACTGCGCCCAGAGTAACTTCCTCTCCAACTTTGGGATGGCGAGGGGATCGTTCCAAATTATTTTGCTCATAGGGATGTTCTATCCCCAAAGGTGTATGGATCAAGGTCAATGTTTCAGCCATGAAAGGATCCTTATTATGTCTTTATTTCGAATTAATAGCGTTGTGCAGAATCAAATACATTGCATTTGACCAAAGCAGAGGATTGGCAACCGGCCCCCACTTTATTACCCATGGCCTATAATTAGTGGGAGACAAGTTGTGGTCATTTACTTGCTCAGGTAGGCTTCCATCTTCGTTCGCTTGTGATTCCATCCATGAAAGAATTTTCTTTGCCTTGTCTACGTGGCCAATTTCTGCATAGTACCAGCCTATCCAGGCTGTCAATAGCAGCCACTCGCCTCCACCGTAGAAGACATCATTTTTATACCGATAAACACCCCCACCTGGTCTAAATAAATCCATTTCAATCACTTGGATTGTCGCCCGCATTATTGGATGCTCAGATGAAAATAAATTGAATGGGATTGTAACTCCAATGAGACTGGAGTCGACTCCACTTGTAAAAATTGGTCTGGGAGATTCCCCCACCCTCTCTGGCAGGACATGTTTAACCATTTGTCCATCATAAACGCAATATTTTAAAATAAATCCTTTTATATTTTTGGTTAGAACATCTTCCACTTTCGCACTGCCAGGCAACTGGTTCGCATAAATGAGAGAGTTAATGGAATTAATACCAGCAAAAACAGCTGCCAGGGAATAAGTGTGTAAATACTCTGGATGTTCTTCCCAACAATCAAAATTAGGAAGCTGCCATACTAACTCAAGATAATTCAATGTGATTTGGATTGGTTCAGAAAGTTCAAGAAGAATTGAAGAGTCACCACTCAATCTCACGTGTTCTGAAAGTGCCCAAAGCCAGGTGCCATATCCATCGATTTGAAAATTACCCCATTCGCTGTCTACGGTTGTTTCTTTCCCGTCCAGAGTAAAACGTGTATGCAGCACATCATTTTTGCCAATCGGTAGGCCAGCTTGAAGATTTTGACGGATGAAATCAACTTTATAACCATATTTTTGGATCGTTCTACCTGCCCATTTGAAAAAAGCCTTGGCGCTTTCATATTCTCCAACGGTATCCATTGCGTGGGCAATAAAACTGCCATCGCGAAGCCAGCAGAAATGGTAAGTTGGAAAGTTTGGGCAGGCAATATATGCGCCGGATTCAGATTGGCCAAGCTTGATGATTTGAATACTTCTGTTGTAAAGAGACTCCATTGACTGCTTATCCCTTCAGGCCTGTAAATTTAAAACTCTGTACAAAGTATTTCTGAACAGTAAAGAACAAGATGATGATTGGTAACAAGGTTAATATGGCTCCTGCCATCAAGAGTGTCCAATCCGTATAGTATTCACTCATCAAGTAGGAAAGACCCAATTGTAGAGTCCGTTTTGATTCAGAATTTAATACGATGAGGGGCCATTGAAAATCATTCCAAATTCCCTGAAAAGCCATTAATCCCAATGTCGTTAAAATTGCTTTTGAATTTGGCAAAAGGATGTACCAATAAAACATCAGAGGATTACATCCATCCAATTTTGCGGCATCTTCCAATTCAGAAGGAAAGGAGAGGAAAAATTGACGCATCAAAAATGTCCCAAATGCACTTCCAATTGAAGTAAGAATTAGTGCCCAGTGCGAATTTATCGCTCCTAAGTATTTCATCACCACGAAATTTGGAATCAATAAAATCATGCCTGGAACCATCATGGTGGCGATATAAATAAAAAACAATTTTTCTCTACCGGGAAACTTGAGTCGTGCAAACGCAAAACCCGCCAATGAGGAGGTTGCCAGTTGACCGAAAGTAACGATCAGAGCCACTTTGAGGGTATTGCCTGCATAAAGTAATAGTGGTACCCTGTTCCAAATTTCCTTATAAGCCGAAAAATCGGGGGGAAATTGGATCCAGAAAGCGGAATGGCCAAAGACATTCTCAGGGCTTTTCAATGATGTGATTACACTCCAAATGAATGGGATGATCATCGTAATCGCGCCAAACACCAAAATTGTGATCGAAATCGTTTTGATAATTTGTATCTGGATGGATTCGTTCCTTGAGATTCTACTTTTATTTGACATGGGTTAATCCTCGCTGTAAACCCATCGTTTACGTAAGAACCATTGAATAATTGTAAATATCAAGATCGCGATGAAGACGACATATGCCAGAGCAGATCCATAACCCATGTGTAAATAATCAAAAGCCTGTCTCCAGATATAGTAACCAATAACCGTCGTAGAATGACCAGGGCCACCTCTTGTCATGTTATAGACCAGATCAAAACTTTGGAAGGAGCCAATCACTCCAGTAACAGTAACAAAGAAAATCACGGGAGATAATAGCGGAACTGTAATTTTGACAAATTGCTGGATCCTATTCGCTCCATCGATGGCGGCAGCTTCAAGTAATTCTTTTGGAATATCTTGTAATGCGGCCAGGAAAATGATCATATTTAACCCCAATCCTTTCCAGATAGTAACTCCGATAATAGAATTCAAAGCTATTTTTGGATCTGTCAACCATCGGATAGGGTCGAGCCCAACACTTCCCAACATCTGATTCAACAAACCATTATTTGCCAAGACCCACATAAACATTAAACTCACGGCAACTGAGGCAGAAATTACAGGCAAGTAAAATGCGGTTCGAAAAAAAGTGATTCCTCGGATTTTTTGATTAAGGAGCACAGCTAATAATAAAGTAATGATTACATTGATAGGAACGCTGATCACAGTAAAATAAAAAGTATTAAAGAAAGTTTCTTGAGCGACTTTGTCGACAAGGATCTTCTCGTAATTTTCAAAACCGATGAAATTTGGTTTGCTTAATATATTCCAATCGGTAAGACTCATATAAAGTGAGATGAATACCGGGATTACGGTGAACAATAGAATGATCAGAAAATTTGGGGTGATGAGTAGGTATCCCCAAACGGCCTCGCGAACATGATTCTTCTTGGTCCAGGAGGTTTGTTTCTCGATTTCCGAAGTTGAATCTGATACCATGAGTCACCTCAAGATAAAGGGATGAGAGTTAAATAACTCTCATCCCTTGGGAATGATAGAGGATCTTTATTGGTTTAAAGCCGCGTTAACACCCACGCAGGCAGCATCAAGAGCTTCTTGAACACTCTTGGCCTGGGACAATGCAAGGTCAAGTTCGGGTTGGATAGCATCTGAAATCATATTCCAATTGGCGTGGAGAGGTTGCCCAACTGCGTAATCTAACACCTCCATGAAAACGATGGCGTGTTCCGGGTCATCACCCGCAAGGTTGGCAACGTAATATTTCTCAGCAATTTCTTTTACAGGTGAGATTTCATATTTTCCATCTTGCCGGATCTTGGTACCTTCAGGCCCTGTCGCAAAGGCGATGAATTTCCAGGCAGCCTCTTTATTCTTTGAGGCAGCTGCCATGGCATAGGAGTTCGCAAAAACGAGAGTTGCTTGTTTGGATCCGGCGGGCATATGGGCAATATCATAGGTAAAACTTACGTTGTCA
>Ga0315286_10000911_pt1 | contig 26000 bp, 13 predicted proteins | sample YL17G10_0_MG_FD_205038 | JGI IMG/M metagenome (GOLD analysis project Ga0315286, IMG submission 205038) | Sediment microbial communities from Yellowstone Lake, YNP, Wyoming, USA - YL17G10_0 | ecosystem: Environmental > Aquatic > Freshwater > Lake > Sediment | place: USA: Wyoming | collected...
CGCGTCACAGCCAAAGGCCAGCGCATCATGAGTGCCGCTCTGAAACTGCGCGATGCGGATGTCGCCAAATTGGCAGCATGAAAATGCTTGTCAAGAAAACAAGATGTTGCGCCTTTGCAATGCAAAGGAAGAAGGAGAACTGGGCAGTGAGGTCTTTATCGAGTATTTCCTTGGCGTTCTTGGCGTCTTGGCGAGAGGAAATTGAATTTGATCGTGGGTTGGGATTGGAGGATTGGAGACGATGAGAACTCTACTATTGACCTTGACCACGTGTCTGTTGGTTTTGCCTGTCCAAGCCAAATACAGCGGGGGCAGCGGCACGGCGAAAGATCCGTACCAGATCGCCACGGCCGCCGACCTGATCGCCCTTGGCGAGACGCCCGGCGATTACGACAAGCACTTTGTCCTGACCGCCGACATCGACCTGGACCCCAAGCTCCCCGGCCGCAAGGTATTTGACCGGGCCGTCATCGCGCCGGATGCAAACGATGCGCAAGGCGACTTTCAGGGGACTCCTTTCAGCGGCGTCTTTGACGGCAATGGTCATGCGATTTCGCATGTGACGATCAAGGGTAGCGGTTATCTGGGACTGTTCGGTCAATTGGCATTTCCGGCGGCGCAAGTGGGAGATCTGGGCATTGTAGATGTCGACATCACGGGATCAGGCGACTGTGCCGGCGCGCTGGCCGGATCAGGAAATAGTGTGACCCAGTGCCACAGCACCGGTTCGGTCAGCGGAAGGGACTACATCGGCGGCTTGGTGGGGGTAGGTGGCGGTGAGACCAACTGCTACAGCAAATGTGCGGTCAGTGGCGCCAACTTGGTCGGGGGGTTGGTGGGGTACAGCTATCTTGGAAGCGTGACACAATGCTGGAGTGCTGGGGCGGTTAGTGGCAACGACTTTGTCGGCGGGCTCGTGGGGGGCAGCGTGTCCACCCATGTGACCCAGTGCTACAGCATGGGTGCGGTCAGCGGTCGATCACAGGTCGGCGGATTGGTCGGGCGATACTTCTGCAGGCTGACGTGGTTAGACCCGGGGATATCCAACTGCTATTCGGCCAGTGCCATCCGTGGCACTGGCGACAGCGTCGGCGGGCTCGTGGGGTACATCGGGTGTCAAAGCTATGGTACTTTGACCTCCAGCTTCTGGGACATCCAAACGTCAGGCCAGACTACGAGCGCCGGCGGCACAGGCAAGACCACCGCCGAGATGCAAACGGCCAAGACATTCCTCGAAGCCGGCTGGGACTTCGTGGGCGAGATGGCCAATGGCAGCGAGGATGTATGGAAGATATCGGAGGGTTTGGGTTATCCCCGCCTCTCGTGGGAGAAATACAGCGGGGGCAGCGGTGAGCCCAACGATCCCTACCAGATTGCCACGGCCGCCGATCTGATCGCCCTCGGCGAGACTCCCGCTGACTACGGCAAGCACTTCATCCTGACCGCCGACATTGACCTGGACCCGAACCTCCCCGGCCGGAGGGTCTTCGACAGAGCGGTCATTGCGCCGGATACCCGTCGGAGGCAATCTTCCTTGCCCCCAGGTTTTCAGGGGACTCTTTTCACTGGTGTCTTTGACGGCAGCGGTCACACGATCTCGCATCTGACAATCGCCGGTAGCAACTTTCTTGGACTGTTCGGCCAATTATGGTCTGCGGCTGTGGTCAAGAACCTGGGGGTGGTGGATGTCTATGTGGCCGGCTCCGGCTCCGGCGTCGGCGGGCTGGTGTCCGAAAACTGGGGCACTGTGGCGCAGTGCTACTCCACCGGTGTGGTCAGGGGCGATTCATACGTCGGTGGACTGATAGGGGAGAACGTGTCTGGTCACGTGACTCACAGCTACAGCACGACCACGGTCAGTGGCGGTTCCACTGTCGGTGGACTGGTGGGGCACAACCGGGGTAGTGTGACCTGCTGCTACAGCGCTGGGACGGTCAGTGGCAAGTCGTCTGTCGGCGGGTTAGTGGGAGGTGGTTGGGAGGAGTGTGTGGCCGCCTCTTTCTGGGACATCCAGACTTCAGGCCAGACGACAAGTGCAGGTGGGGTGCGCAAGACCACAGCCGAGATGCAGATCGCCAGTACGTTTCTGTTCTGGAACGCGTGGGGACCGGTCTGGACAATTGATGAGGGCCGCAACTATCCACACCTTGCCTGGGAGACGGGGCCTGGCAGGCTGATCACCGACCTGACCTATGTAGGGGGTACCGGTGAGTCCAACGACCCGTACCTTATCCGTACAGCGCAACAACTCAATTCAATAGGGCTTGCCCCACGTCGTGAAGGCAACTTCAAGCTCATTGCGGACATCGATCTGTCCGGTTTCGATGGGGAGCATGGCAGGCCAACGTTCAATCCTATCGGGGCGAGTCCTATGGAGGCTTTTTCCGGCGTCTTCGACGGCAACCGCCACACTATCTCGCATCTGACGATCAAAGGTGGGGGAAGGTTGGGCCTGTTTGGTGAATTGGGATCTGGGTCCGAGGTCAAGAACTTGGGAGTAGTAGATGTCAACATAACCGGTTCGAGTTCCGCTGTTGGGGGGCTGGCAGGTGACAGCAGTGGTACTCTGACTAACTGCTACAGCACCGGCACGGTCAGCGGCGGCTCATATACCGGTGGGTTGGTGGGACAAAACGAGAGGGGCACGATAACTCGCTGCTACAGCATAGTCGTAGTCAGCGGCACCGGTTCGTACATCGGGGGGATTGTAGGGGTGAACGATGGTGCCGTGACCGCCTGCGGCAGCGCCGGTGCAATAACTGGAGACTCATGGGTCGGCGGGATGGTCGGGTGGAACAAGGGTGTCCTGACCCAGTGTTACAGCAGCAGTGCGGTAATCGGCAACGACTGCGTCGGCGGACTGGCGGCGGTCAACGCTGCGGGCGGTGGTCGTATGACCTACTGCTATAGTACGGGAATGGTGAGAGGCAAGGAAAGCGTGGGCGGCCTCGTGGGGTCTGCGTACGAGCATGATGTGGTCGGCTGTCTCTGGGACACCCAGACCTCGGGTCAGGCCACGAGTGCGGGCGGCACAGGCAAGACCACGGCCGAGATGCAGAAGGCCAGCACGTTCCTCCAAGCCGGCTGGGACTTCGTGGGCGAGACCAAGAACGGCACGGAGGACATCTGGTGGATTCTGGAAGGGAAGGACTATCCGCGCTTGTGGTGGGAAGCCGCAAAGAAATGAACCGGAACCGCAGATGAACGCTGATGGACGCTGATAGGCCGCCGGAAGGCGGAAATCCGAATCTCGAAACTCGAAACAAGCTCGAATGACCAAAGCCCGAAATTCCAAACGGGGGCGAGCGCAGGGCCTTTCCGATTGATTCGTACTGAAGAAAGAAGGAGTTGACGTTTTTTATGTCCTCATCTCATCCAAGCAAAACACCGACATCTGAGGCGCTTCCTTGCCCGGAGTGTGGGAAGACCCAGATGACTCGCGTCGTGGAAACCTGCCGGCTCGCAGACGGGCTGACGGTCAAGAAACTTGCTCACTACAAGTGCCGCTCTTGTGGCTCGCGTTTCTTCGACGATGACGCGATGCACGGCATTCAGGCCGCGCGTGCGCCGCGCCGTTCATCGGCCCGAGCCTGCTGACTGCTCTGTGGCAGTTCCAGACAGCATTTCTCGCTGCCGGCTAGGACTTCGTGGGCGAGACCGCCGATGGGACGGAGGATATCTGGTGGATTCTCGAAGGGAAGGACTATCCGCATCTGTGGCGAAAACTGAGTAAAGACAGATCTGCGGGGCGTTGTTCCCCCGGCGAAGGCACGAACGGTCGTGTACCCACAACAGGATGACGCTTGACTCGCCGTGGCGAGGCTATGACAATCCTTCGCATGAATGTTCCCACCTATGACATCCTGAAAGACGACCTCAGCAGATTCGACCGACAAGGCCCGGTATGCGTTGCATTCGGTGAAGTGATGGTCCGTGACACACCGGCCGACATGGAGCGGCCGGAGCGGACACGCCTGGTACACCTATCCATGGCGGGCAGCGAATACACGGTTGCCCTGGGGCTGGCGCGTCTGGGGATTCCGTCGGCCTATGTCACCCGCGTGCCGGACAATCCCTATGGGCAAGCCGTGCGGAATATCGCCCGGGAGAACGGGGTCAACACGGAGCACTTCGTGTGGGCGCCGAGAACCGAGCCGATCGGCCGGATGATGTATGAGATGGGACGCACGCCCAGGCGAAGCGTCAGCATCTATCAACGCAAGTACTCCGCCGCCTCCAGGCTCGATGCAGGGATGGTCCACTGGAAGGAGGCGTTGAAGAACGCCAAGCTGTTACACACGTCCGGGATCACCTTCGGCCTGGCCGCCCACAGCAACTACGATCGGAACTACTGCCATGAAACCTTCAAAGAGGCCATTGCCAACATGCCCGCCAGTTGCCTGGTGGGGCTGGATTTCAACTACCGCAGCGCCCTGTGGACGGTGGAGCAGGCGCGTGAAGTGATGACTCCGATTGTGGCCGATCACGTGGACGTGCTGGTCACGACCCTTGGCAACATGGCCGAGCTGTATGGCATAGGTTGCGGCCCGTATTCCGCCAGGCAGATTGTCGAGGGCGACGTCGGGCGCCTGGAGGATGACGATATTCGCTCGTTCGCTCGGCAGGTCCACCAGAGGTTCAATACGGAGATCGTCGCCGTCACGATTCGCTACCCCGACTCGTTCGAGCAGCATCGCTGGGAGTCAGCGGCCGTTCATTCGGACGGCACGTTCTTCCGTTCACCTGCGATCAAGCCCATCACCCTCTGCGACCGGCTGGGCGGCGGCGACACCTGGACGGCGGGCTTCTACTATGGCCTGCTGACGGAGGATTTCCGCAGCAACGGCATCGCCAAAGGGGTACTCGTGGGCGATGCCGCCACGCGACTGAAGCAGACCCTGATGTTCGACCTGCCGATCATCGGCAAAGGCGAAGTCCAGGCCCTGATGGCAGAGCCGCGCAGCAGGGAAAAGGTAGAAAGGTAAGAGGCAAAAACGGGCGATGCACCCGACCTTCTTGCCTTTTTACCTTTGCCTTCTTCCTTCTCACCTTTTCTGTTGCCCAATCGCCAGTGAAGTCCGAGGCGAATCTGGCCGATAACCGGCCTATGAGGTGGTTGATGCGAAGAAGGAAAAAGGTAGAAAGGTAAAAGGCAAAAACGGGTGATGCACCCGACTTTCTTGCCTTCTTACCTTTGCCTTTTTCCTTTTTACCTTTTTTGTTGCCAGGAGACCATCTTATGGGACTGGGCCGAACGATCTCGGAGTGGATCAGGATCATCAGGGACGCCTTTGATTTTGGGCCGGAGTTTCCCGCCGCGCTGGCGGCCCAACGCGCCAGAGTCGCAGAGGAGTTGACCCAAGTCCGGCACCAGCTCGAAGAGGCCCGGAAAGCCTGCCGGGAGAAAGACGAGCTGATCGCCAAGCTCCAGGCCCCAACGGTCAAGCCCGCTCCCAAGGCGCCCCCGACCCCCGGCACTCCTGCGCGTCAAGGATGCGCGCCGGAACTGCGCGTTGCGGATGATGTGCCTGTCGATAAACCCGTCTGCAGTGCGCCCGCAAAGGCCTTGAAAGAAACGCCTCACGATGCCCCCACGACCTCCGGAAGAAGGCGCCTCGCGGCGTCGCTGCAAACCTCTGTCTCAACCAAGACCCCGACTGCTCCTCCTAACCGAGGCGACGGGGCAGAACCTGCCAAGGCGCGGCGAAGATCACAGACTCAGAGCCACCCCAAAAAGACCGATCGCGTGTGACCGGTTCTCACGGGCAAAGGCAGTCCTCCCGTGGGTCCCTGGTGTACAGCGATCCAGGCATCCGGTAATCTTGCGGTCATGCTGAGCGACCCCGGAAGACATCATTTCGAGCGCCTGGCCCGCCTGCTCACATTGGAGAGCCGGGCCCAAGCCCAGGAAGCGACGGAGCGAGGCCGGCGGCTGTCGCCTGCCGATGCCGAACGGACGGGAACCAGCCTCGTGGATCTGATCATCACCGACGGAGACACCGGTCTCGGCGGCCGATACATCGTGCAACTGGCCAAACGCAGACGGTCGCCGCTGCCCTGGACGCGCCTTGGCGTGGGCAGCCCCGTCACACTCTCGCCCGATACAGGCCAAGGCACAACCGGGTATCGCGGTGTGATCTGCGAGCGTGCGGAAAGCTATCTCCGAGTGGCCCTCGGCAGCATGTCGGACGATCTGGCCGAGCACGAAACGTGGCGGCTGGACCTCTCAACCGATGAAGTGGCCGTGCAAAGACAGCGGGCCGCCCTGCAGCGGGCACGAGAGGCGCGGGCGGAACGCTTGGCTGAGCTGCGGGACGTCCTGTTGGGTCAGCAGCCGCCGGAGTTCGACCGCGAGCGAGACGAGCCAGCCCTCAATCGGGGGCTCAACGACACGCAACAGGAAGCCGTGCGGTTCGCTCTGGCCGCGCGCGACGTGGCCCTGATCCACGGGCCCCCGGGCACCGGCAAGACGACCACCGTCGTGGAGCTGATCCGCCAAGCGATCCGGCGCGGCGAGAAAGTCCTGGCCTGCGCCCCGAGCAATCTGGCCGTGGACAACCTCTTCGAGCGGCTGCTGGCCGCCGGTGAGCGGACCGTGCGGCTGGGGCACCCGGCCCGTGTGATGGCCGATCTTCGTGCCCACACCCTGGACCTGCTGGTGGAAAACCATCCAGATGTCCGACTGGCCCGCAAGCTGGTCAAGGAGGCCATGGGCCTGTTCCGGCAGGCAAGCCGCCATACCCGGGCCAAGCCGCTGCCCGGGGCGCGCCAGGAGACCCGCCAGGAAGCCAAAAGCCTGCTGGCTGATGCCCGGCGGCTGGAGGCCCAGGCCGTCGAGCACATCCTCGACACCGCCGACGTCCTCTGCGCCACCACGACCGCTCTGGACAAGGAACTCCTGGGCACGCGGCGTGGCGGCGGGCGACATCGCCATCATCGCCCCGTATGCGGCCCAGGTGCGGCTCCTTCGCGAACAGTTGTCCGTGCCGGGTCTGGAGATCGACAGCGTGGACGGCTTCCAGGGCCGGGAGAAGGAGGCCGTCGTGATTTCGCTCGTGCGATCCAACGCGCAGGGCGAGATCGGCTTTCTGCAAGACGTGCGGCGAATGAACGTGGCCATGACCCGTGCCCGCCGAAAGCTGCTGGTCGTGGGCGACAGCGCGACGCTTTCGGGCCATCCGTTCTACCGGCGGATGATCGAGTACTTCGACGCCCTGGGGGCCTACCGGACCGTGTGGGAAGAGGACGGCGCGGTCTGATTTCACTCTTCTCGCTCAGTCGCGGGCCACGGCCGCACAGGCCCTTCGCAAATACTCCTCATAGGCCCAGTCGCCGCTGGCTCCGGTCTGGCGCGTGATGACCAGGTCGAGGCTCGGTACAAACGCGATGAGCTGGCCGCCGGAGCCGGGCTTGTAGCGGGCGTCAACAGGAATGCCCTCTCCGCTTTGCTCGCCTGCACCGGTCATCCGTGCCGGCAACTGCCAACCGTGCGAGAAGACCTGCGGATTGAGCTTCCATCGCATCTCCGGGCTTCGAACGTTGTGCGTGGGGGCGGCCGTCTCATCCACGAACCACTTCGGGATGACTTGCCGGTCGCCCCAGCGTCCGCCGCACAGCATACAGTAGGCGATGCGGGCGAGGTCGCGCGCCGGCATGCCCAGCCCGTGCGTCGGATGCCGGCCGATCTTCTCGCCGCCATTGAAGTACTGGAACCACCAGTGCTCGATACCGATCGGCTTGAAAAGGGCTTCGATGGCGAACTGGTCGTAGGGTTTTCCGGTGACCGTCTCGCACACCAAAGCGGCGTGATCGAGTGCGTGGGTCGAGTAGCCGCACGCGGTCCCCGGGTCAAACGCGAGCTTCGCGGTGCGAGGATCGCCGCTGTGGCCGAGCACGTACTCCCACGTGCCGTCATTGGGTGCGCCGATGGCTTCGGGACACAGGCCGGAGGTGTGATTGAGCAGTTGCTTGACCGTGATCTGTGCCTTGCGCGGGTCGCTGAGCGGCTGGGCCCAGGGAATAAACTGAAACGCCGGGTCCTCGAAGGTCATCTTTTGGGGCGTTAGCCCCCGTTGGCTTTGCTCGGATGCAATCGCCAGCACCGTCGCGCAAACCGCTTTGGAAACCGAGGCGACGCGGCGGGAGTCCGTCTTGGCGCTGTTGCCCCGTTCGGCTTCGAGCACGATGTGACCCCGGCGGATCACGACCGCTGCGAAATCCCGCTTGTCGCTTTGCAGCAGCCACTCCTTCAGCTCCTCCACCTTCGCCGGGTCCATGCCGGCGACCTTGCGAATATCCTCCGGTTTGTCGAGCTTCCGCCAGCCGCCTTGCGATTCCGGTGGAGGGAAGTAGTCGTTTGTGGTGACGCCGCGAGGTGTTTCTTTGACTGCTGATTCACGTGAAACCTGTACAATCACACGGCGGTATGCCGCGAGCGGCGGCGTTCCGTTGTCGCGCACAGTAAGAACGGCATGAACGGTTTTGCCCGCGGCATCGCTGGGAATGCGCAGAAGGGTGAGCGGCGACGATACATTCGTCAACGATACTTCACCCTCGTATGTGCCGGCCTCACGATAGACAAACCAGTCCCAAGCGAGCTTGTCGCCGTCCGGATCCCGCGAAGGGCCGGCATCGAGCGACACTGCTTGGCCGGGCCGAGCGTCGATCCGCAGAATTCCCTTTCCATCGAGGCCGTTCACGACGGCGAGTGGGGCGTGGTTCGCCTCACGCGGCGGTTTCACGCACCAGTCAAGCCGCGTGCGGAAATCGTTCTGCAAATCCGCCGCCCACCGAGCGAGCGTGTTGTCGCGGCTGGTGGTGCCATTCCAAGCGTCGGTTTGGTTGGCCCAATAGTACCGCTTGCCGGGGAAGTTCTCGTTCGGGCCGTAGCGGCCGGCCCAACTGCCGAAGAGCGGCTCGTTCGGGTCGTTCATCCCCGTCGGCACCAAGTAGAGGAACGTCATCGTATCGCCCTCCTTCGCCCAGTGCGTCGTATTCGTCGGATAGAGCAAGCCGAGCGGGCCATGATCGGTGAGAACGTCGCGTGCGAGATCGAACCCGCCTGCCTGCGAGGTGAGGGCGGAAAAACGATGATACCAGCGCTTGCCTTCGACCGGCGGCTCGAACGTGTTCACCCAAATCCTGAAGGGCGGTGCGATGTCCGCTGTGTGATCGTCGAACTTGTTGTAGGACGCGAGCCGCAGCTTTGACTTGAATTGAGCGTAGCCCTCCGGTCCGCGCTCGCGCAATACACGGTCAAGAGCTCGCTTGAGGTTGTTCGTAGCCGCACCGTTGTCGCTGCCCCAGTCCGAATACCAGAGCGGACGCGGGTCATCTTTGTCCACGGCGGCAACGATCAGGTTCACGGCGTCGCTGGTGTCGTTGTAGCCGGCCACGGTGCGTTGCCAAAGGAACTCTTTCGTGGGGTACCGCGTGTCGTGCTGCACGAGGTTCGGCCGGCACTGGCCATACGCATCGAGCAGTCGCCTCACAATGCCAAGGCCGGTCCCTTCAGGGTTCTTGTTCTCCGGGCGCCGTGTGACCGGCCGATTGGCGATGATGCCTTCCACATCCCACTCGTTTGCATAGAGCAGAAACCGCACGAGCGACTGCTCGTCGTCCGGGTCGCCGCCCGCGTCGGTCTCGATGAGCAGCCGGAGTCTGGCGTTCTCGGCCCTGGGTGGCATCGTCAAGCCCCGACGTGCAGCGGCGCTGCGGGCTTGCTTGGCGATGGCGCCAGGTACCTGCGTGGGACCATCGCCAAGGCCTTCGGCCTTGACGCTGCCACCCGACGAGGGCACCCAACTGGTCGAAGTCAGTCGTTGAATCGCGGCGTAGACCTCAGGATCATCCGCTGCCCCCCGGAACGTAAATGGAAAGTGCTGATTCACCTCCACCAGCATGAAGCCCCACGATATCCCGTTCGCCACACACAATTCGGCAGCTTTCGCACCCTCCTTACCCACCTTCTGGTCTTCGTTGCACACAATCGGCTTGTTGAACTTCCTCAGCGCGGCGATTCGTGCAGGAATGTCCTCGATGGGAGTGCTGTTGAAGTGAATCAACAGGAAGTCACTGGCCCGAGCGACGGCGTCGGGCAGCCGTCCATGGCCGAGATCGCTGGCGGACACCAGCAGCGTCGGCAACGTCTGCTTGGCCAAGCCGATCAGCTCTGCGATACCTTCGGGGGTCTTCAACAGCCGGCGGTCGAACCCGCTGTGCCCGAACTCATTGGCGATTTCCAGGACGACATTGGTGAAGCCGCTCTCTGCGATCCACTTGACGACGTTGACCACGCCGGCACGCACGGCAGCCTCATCCTCGAGCACCTGGTCCTGACGTTGATAGAAGCAGCCCAGGATTACGACCGCCCCGTTGCGGTCGTACGCCTCAATGACCCGGCGTACACGGTGCAGGTAGGAGTCGCGCAGCGAGCCGTCCGGATGGAACGCGGAGTTCAGAGCACCTTCGTAGCCGGTCGAGCCACCCTGCAGGCAAACCGTGAACGCGCGAACACCGTGGGCCACATAGTCAGGGATGTGAGCGATGAACTCATCGGTGTTGGCATCTGGGTCGAACTCAGGACGGTTCCTGTCCTCGAAGACCGAGTTGACCATCCGCACGTTCATCAGCAGCCCCTCGGCCTTCATTCCCCGGTAGGTCACCTCATCATTGAGAAACCACCGGCCGCCCCGGATGGCCACTCGCGTTTGCGGTGCGGCCGGATTCTGTGCTGCCGCCACCATGACTCCCGATAGGAACACCGCCCCGCGCACCGGGCGAATGCTCAATTCAAGCTGCCCCTCGGCGATCTGGACCTTATAGCCGTAGCTGGACGATGCGGGTTCACCCGACGTCCCCAAGGTTAAGGTATTAATGGTCTCGTGAACCAGTCCACCCTCCGTCCGCGAGCCACGTAGTTCAAGCTCGGCCGACCCGGTGTTGTCCGCAGGCGAAGGCGCAAGCAGGAGCGTTACCCAATAGCGGCCCGGCACGAGTTTCTCGCCGGTGATCGCGCCCAGTCGGAGCGTGACCGGTCTGTCGATCCGCAGCCCGGTCTCATCAAATTCCTCTGCACCGGCATTGGCGGGCAGTTGAAACGTCCGGCAACCGGTTTCCTTTTCGCCCAACCCTTTCCACAATTGGTGCTCCGCGTCTGCGTAAAACGTGTTCGTCCCCGCGCCTTGGGCAAGCGGCTCGTGCTGTGTGGGCAGAAACTTGATGCGCACCGGTTCGAGCCCCAGTGCCTGGCGCAACGAGATCGCATAGGGCAGCCATCGCAGGTTGAGGGAGACGATCAAGGCCTGCTCGCCGCGCGTGATCCTCTCCCGCGTCGCGGCCTGGACGTAAGCGCGGATCACCGCCTCAGGGCGGCACTTGGCCAGTGCATCACGGGCCCGCTCCAGCTCACCCGCCTTGAGGAACTGTGACGCTCGATCCAGTGCCGACTGGCTTTCGTAGAACCCCTGCATGAACCGCTCATAGTCACGGTAGTACGCCAAGCGTTCCCGGCCTTCGGGTGACAAAGATGTCTCGTCGATCCGGGCAAGCAGTGAAAGCCGCTCAGCGAAGCGACGCATATTGCCATCGAAATCCGCCAGGGGGATATCCATGAGCCGGTTGGAGGTCTCGCGGCCGAACATGGGAGCGCCGCTGAGCCAATCGAGCAGATACTTGCCGCCCGTTTTGCGGGCGGTCTCACCAAACGCACGTGCGGCAAAATCCTCACAGGTCTCGGCCGGCGCCCGGTCGGCTGTGGCCCGCCAGACCTGCTCGGACAAGCTCTTGAAATAGAGGTCCAGCGGACGTGTGGTCCAGTGGATGATCCCGAAGCCGGTCCCGCCGTTGGCGCTGAGCTGTGAGGCGAAACGCTCGAAGGGTTTGTAGGATCTGCCGATGTAGGTCCGGTCATCGTGGTGCGCCCATACGATCGGAATGAGCTTGCGGCCGGAGCGGACCCGGCGCAATTGCTGTTGTCCTTTCTCGGCATTGAAGACGGTCTCCCAGTCCAGAGGGATCAATGGCACTTCACGAGGGAAGAAGTGATCGGCGGCACGCAGAAAATACAGGCGCCAGGAACCGGCGGCGAGCTCGACATCCGTGCGTCCCAACTCGCGCAGGACGCGCTGGAAGGTCCGCAGCAGCCGGCCCATGACGAACATGCCGTGGGCGTCTGCATCTTCCCGCAACCACGGGTCCTTCTCCTGGGCCGCTTCGAATTCCCGTTTCCAATCCGGCGGGAACTGCTCCGGCTTCAGGTTACGCCACGGCGTGCGATCCGTGCGAAACCACATCGCCAGCCGGTCGATCTGGGGGTACGTCTCGAGCAGTTGCCGGACTTGCGATTGGTAGTAGGCAAAACCCTCCGGAGTGTCCGGGTTCGCCAGTTCGAAATCTCCGCTCTTGAGCCGGGCGCCGGCCGGCAGCGTGCGGATCATGTTTTGCGGGTTGGCGGACTCCGTATCGACGTCCAGAGCGAACGTGACGTGCAGGCCGCGACTGCGGGCAAACGCAAAGGCATTTTGCATCAGGTCCACCGCGGTCGTCACCCGCCGGTCTTCCGGCGCCAGGCCGATGCTGGAACCGAACACAGGCCCCGCAAAGACCTCTCCGCCGACGAGCCGGCTCACATCGTTGACGTGCTGCGTGCCCCAGTCCCGTCCCGACCTGGTCGTGGCCGCGTAGCCTACGGGCTTCGTCTGGCCGTTGTGATGGAAGGTGAACATCGGGTTGTTGCCGTAGGCGTGGACCATGATGGTGTTGAATCGCATCTTGGCCGTCTGGCTGATGTACCGCTGCCAGTCTTCGAGCTCCCACGTCGAGGCGCTGCTCAGGAAGTTGTGCCAATCGAATACGATGCGGTCTGCGAAAAGCGGCTGGTCCTGCACGGACCAGGACGAAAAGTCGAATGGAGCCGCTTTGGACCCCGGCACGGAATCCGACGAAAGACAAAAACCGCAGCCCAGTTTCTCCAAAAGGGCATACACCCCAAACAGGACCCCGCGCGGGTCCGCTCCGGCGATGACGCCCGTTCCTCCGAAGGCGGTAACGCGGAAGCTCTCCGCCGACGGGAGATCCCTCTGGGGAACGAGGCGGGCGAGCTGCGGCCAGGTTCCGGGACTGCCGACGAGGATTTCGCGACCGGCCGTTGGTCGCCGATCGCCCACGGGAAAATCGTGGTCGGGATAGAGCCGCTTCAGATGAAAGGCAAGCTCCTGGGCAGCGACTTTCTCCACGGCATCCGCCCCCGGCGCCATGATGATGGGCACGGTATCCCGCGCACCGGCCGCGATGCCGTCGGCGATCAAGACAGCCAGTAGAATTGCAGTGAATCGTAGGTGCTTCATCTGTGACCACCCTGAAACGGACTCGCGGATTTGGGAAGACCACAGCAGCTTTCCCAAGCCGCGTCCCATGATAAGACCCGCGGTGAGATGCCACAAGGTCTTCATAAGCCGTCCCGGTTCGCCCCGGTGGAATTCACAGGTGAATTCTGCGCCGGGCAGGATAAGATGGAGAGCCTGTTCTGGTTCAACCGACATAATCAAGGGACGCCAATGTGAGGAAAGGAGATGCCCTCATGCACAAGGCTGACTATCCATCACGTCGTGATCTTCTTGCGGCCGGCTTGGCCGGCGCGTCGGCAGAGCTTTTGTCGAGCGTGCAATCCACCGCGGCAGCCGCCGGGCCAAGTGCGACTTCGGCCTCGGCAGTCAAGGTGCGGTTTGACGAGCTCCTGCCGCACGAGTTTCGCAAGAGGCTGGCCGAGAGGCCAATCGCCTACCTGCCCCTGGGCACCTTGGAATGGCACGGGGAGCACCTTCCTCTGGGTTCCGATGCGATTCAGAGCGAAGGGCTCATGGTGGAGTGCGCACGCCGGCTGGGCGGGATCGTGATGCCGCCGATCCACCTCGGACCGGATCGGGCCAAGGTGGCGGACGACGGGAAAACGCTGGTGGGCATGGACTACGCCGGGTCCACGACGCCGCCGCGACAGCTCGATGGAAGCTGCTACTGGGTCCCGGCGGGGTTCCATCTGCTCATGGTGGATGCCATCCTCGCGCAGCTCAAGCGCGCAGGTTTTCGTGCCGTCTTTGCCGATGGGCACGGGCCGTCGCGATCCTCGTGGGTCGAGAACCTGCCCGAGCGCCAGACGCGCTTCGGCCTCAAGCTGTTCGGGGTCACCAAAGACATCGCCGGGCAGTGGAAGAGCCAGGTGGACCACGCCGCCCGCAACGAAACGTCCCTGATGATGCACTTGAGGCCAAGCCTGGTGGACTTGTCTCAGTTGCCGCAATCACGCTCGACGTGGCCGCAAGGGGTCGGAGGCGAAGATCCGCGAGATGCGACCGCCACCTATGGGAAGGAGTGTTTTGAGAAATCGGTGGACCTGGTCCGGCAGATGTTCGCGCAGGCAGGCTTACTCTGAGGCCAGGCATTTATGCCACGTTTTCTCTTGAGTCCCACCAGGGATTATGGTACATTTTATAGGAACTTGCGATCTTTGCTCTCAGGTGCTTTTTGACCTGTACTTCCGCAGTTCGAGGACGTGTAGGGATGAGCAGGGTTTCCGTGACAAGCATGAGAGTATCTTCCGTCTGCTTCGCAGCAACTCAGCGCGTACGCCTGGTTCTTGCCCCCCATGTTTGGAGGAAGGAGGTGAAGCTCCATTCGTGGAATCGTGTGCACCGTCCGATCGTGGTGGGCGGAGTGTGATTGACCAGATTGTTTTTGGGTGGATTTTGAAGGAGGACGACGATGTACCGAAAAGTGATTTCCTTGCTGGTGGTGGCAGGTGTTTGCCTGGCGGCCGGCGTGGCCGTGGGCGGCACGAAAGCCAAGAACCCCGACCCGGCTGATGGAGCCCTGAGCGTGATGACCCCGCTTCTGAAGTGGACCAAAGGCGATACGGCGATCTTTCACAACGTGCACCTCGGGACGACGGCGGAGCTGACGGCGGCCAACCTCGTTGCCCCTCGCCAGCCATTCGAAATGTATTACCACATTGCGGGGTTCCAGCCCGGGACTACCTACTACTGGCGCGTCGATGAGATTGAAGGCAATGGTACCGTCTTTGCCGGCGACGTCTGGCGTTTCATGACGCAGGCGCTGACCGCCTACTATCCCACGCCGGCGGATAAGGCGAGTGATGTCTCACCCACCCCAACCCTCTCCTGGCTGCCCGGCGTCGGAGCTACGGCGCATCGTCTCTACTTTGGCGACAGTCTCGACGCGGTCACGCAGGGAGCGGCCGGGGTCGACAAAGGCACATTAGCGGCGACAACCTTCGCTCCGGGGACCCTGGAAGGCGTGAAGACCTACTATTGGCGCGTGGATGAGACCACCCCCGGCGGCGTCAAGACCGGCCCGGTCTGGAGCTTCACCACGTTCCTGTCCGTGGACGACTTTGAGAGCTACACGGACAACGAAGGCAGCCGAATCTACCAGACCTGGATCGATGGGACGGGACCTGATCCAAAGACCCCCGGCAATGGCACCGGTGCCGTCGTAGGCAATCCCCAGGCCCCCTTTGCCGAGCAGAGGACCGTTCACGGCGGCAAGCAAGCGATGCCCCTGGACTACAATAACGTCGCCGCGCCGTTCTACAGTGAGGCCGTACGGGATTTCGCCTCGGTACAGGACTGGACGGCCGGCGGCGTCACCACGCTGACGTTGTACTTCCGGGGTACTTCCGCCAACAAACCGGAGAAGCTCTACATCGCCGTTCAGGACAAGAGCGGCAAGGTCGGCGTGTCCACCTATCCCACGGTCGGCCAGATCGCGTTGCCCGCCTGGACCCGGTGGGAGATCCCGCTCAGCGCGTTCAGCACGGCCGGCGTGAATCTGGCCGCCGTCAAGAAGATGTACCTCGGCGTGGGCGACCGGGCCAGTCCGAAGGCCGGCGGCGCCGGGAAGGTTTACTTCGACGACATCTACGTCGGCGGACTGGGCAGCCCTACGACAGTCGCAACTTTGTTTGCGGAAGACTTCGAAGGGCTGGTCCTGGGTCCGAAGGTGGATGAGTCGCAGCCGGGAGTCAAGGTCTGGACGAAGAAGGCCCCGCCCGGCTGGACTATCGACGACACGGGCGTGCCCGGCGCCGGCACGGCTCAGGACGGCGTCACGGAGTGGGCCGGCTGGAGCTTTGCGGACCGGCTTTGGTGGACGGCGGCCGCCGCCGACCAGCGCCGTTCCGAGTTCACCAAGGGTATCGGCACCGTCGCCATCGCGGACCCGGATGAGTGGGACGACGCGCCTCGTCCCGCCGGCCGGTACAATACCTATCTGAGCACACCGGCGATCGACATCTCCGCCGCGAAGGCCGGCACGCTGGAGCTGACGTTCGACTCGAGCTGGCGTCCGGAGTTTGCCGACTACGGCGAACAGTCGGGGAACCTGAAGGTCTCCTTCGACGGCGGCAAGGCACAGGAGTTGTTCCTCTGGCTGTCCGACACGAGCAGCCCGAAGTTCAAGCCGGACGCAACGAATGAAACCGTCAAGGTCAAGATCGACGCTCCCGCCGGGGCCAAGAGCATGGTCCTGACCTTCGGCCTGTTCAATTGCGGCAACAACTGGTGGTGGGCCATCGACAACATCCTGGTCACAGCCGCGCCGAAGTGAACCCGGCCGGGCGGATCTGATGCCCGATCCGATGCACCGTGAGTTCCGTGCGGGGCCTGTGCCTTATGACATAGGCCCCGCTTTGTTCCTTTGCGGCAGGGAGTAGCGCGATGTCCAGTTCGATCTCGGATTGCGGATTTCGGATTGCGGATTCGGGGCACCGCGACAATCGGCAATCCACAATCATCAATCCGCCATCCGAACAAGGCTTTACGCTCATCGAGCTGCTGGTGGTCATCGCGATCATTGCGATCCTGATGGCCGTCCTGATGCCGGCCCTCCAGCGGGCCCGGGAGCAGGGCAAGCGGGCCGCGTGTCTGAACAACACCAAGACCCTGGCCCTGGCCTGGATGATGTACGCCGATGAGAATAGCGGCCGGATCCCGAGGGCGAACGTTACGGAAGACCCGACCGTCAAGGACTGCTGGATCCGAAAGCCGCCGGGGACGCTCCCCGTCGATGCCCCGAAGGAGGTACAACTGGAGGCTTTGCGAAGCGGCGTGCTCTTCCCGTACGCCCCGAACGTCAAGGTCTACCGCTGCCCCGTGGCCAAGAGCACCGAGATGAGAACGTACAGCAGCATCCACGCCATGAATGGGGCTGATATCGGGGAGAAAGCGCCCGTCTGCAAGAAGACCCAGGAGATCAAGCAACCCGGCCTGCGGATCATCTACATCGACGACTACGGGGAAGACTGGGATGCCGCATGGACCGTCCATTACAATCAACCCAAGTGGTGGAACCCCATCCCGATGCGTCACGGCAAGGGAACGGTGGCCTCCCATGCGGACGGACACTGTGAGTTCTATAGCTGGACCAATGCTCGCACGATCGACTGGGCTCGGTTAAGCTGGCTGGATGCCGAAACCCAAAGGGGCGGAGCCATTACGACGCAGCCGGGAAACGAGGACCTCCAGAAGATCCAGAAAGCCTGCTGGGGCAAGCTCGGCTACGCTCCGTAGGGTGTGCACGCCACATCCTGCGAATGATCAAGGGAGGATCATGATGCGAAGATCGTTGTTGTTGCTTCTGTGCAACTTCCTGCTATGGGCTTGGGGCCCGGCCAATGCGTATTCAAGAAACTACTACATCGGCCCTATGGGCGATGATTCGAATCCGGGGACCCTCGCCAAACCCTGGCGGAGCATTGCCAAGGTGAATGACACCCGCCTGCAACCTGGCGACCAAGTGTGTTTCCAGGGCGGCCAGAGCTTCGCCGGCACGATTGAACTCGATCGGGAGGACAGCGGCGCATCAGACAACAAGGTCGTGGTGACCTCCTACGGAGACGCGCGGGCCATCATCAACGGAGCGAATGGCAGTGGCCTGCGGGCGACCGGGTGCAATCACTTCATCGTGAGAAACATCAGCTTCACCGGCTCGGGGCGAAAGAACGGAAATACGCAAGACGGCCTCTGGGTCCTCGATTCACAGGGACTCCAGATCGACCACGTCGAAAGCTGCGGGTTCCGGGGCGGCGGATTGCAGGCGGATGGCATTCGGGAGGCCCGGATCACCAACGTGTATGCCCATGAGAACGGCGCCGCCGGAATCAGCATCGGCTACAGCAAACGATCGAGCGACCTGCACATCGGCCACTGCATCGCCAGGAACAATCCGGGAGACCCCTCGAACCTGATGAATCACAGCGGCAACGGCATCGTGGTGGCCAATGCGCAGAATGCAGTCGTAGAATACTGTGAGGCGGCGAATAACGGCTGGGACATGCCTCGAAAGGGCAACGGACCGGTCGGCATCTGGGCTTGGAACAGCGACCGCGTTATCATTCAATTCTGTATCAGCCACGATAACAAAAGCCCTGGAGACGACGGTGGTGGTTTCGACCTCGACGGCGGGGCAACGAACTGCATCCTCCAATACAACCTTTCGTACAACAACGACGGCCCCGGGTACTTCCTGTGCCAGTATCCCAACGCGCCGGTCTTCAAGGACAATATCGTCCGCTACAACATCAGCCAGAATGATGGTGTCAAAAACAACCGGCGAAGCGGCATCGACATTTATTCCGCCGGCACCAATGCATCGAGTTGTCAGGTCTACAACAACACTGTGTACAACAAGCACGGAGCGGCGGTCGGATTCGGCGGCTTACCCATGCCCGAGGTCGTGTTTCGCAACAACATCTTTATCTATTCGGGCGACGTGATCGCGGGCGAGACTCAAAGGGGACGATTCGAGGACAACGTCTATTGGTCCGCCGACGGACGCGACCTGTCCTTCGATGGTCACCACACGCTTCGCGAATGGGCCGAGGCTACGGGCCAGGAGAAGATCGGTGACAAGATCGTTGGCAGAGTCACCGATCCCAAGTTGACAAGCCCCGGCACCGCAACCATAACAGACCCGGCAACGCTGGCCGATCTGGCGGCGTACAGGCTTATGGCGGACTCGCCCTGCATCGGCACCGGCATCGTCATCAAGGACAATGGCGGCCGCGACTTCTGGGGCAGTCGAGTGCCCGCGTCCGAAAGGCCCGCCGTCGGCGCCTGCGAAAGACCGTAGACATGAGAAAGGGGACTGAATGGGACGACGTACAGGTCTCGCGATCATCGCGTGCCTTGCCGCAATGACGCTTCTCGGCGGGACGATCCAGGCACAGAGCCCGCAGGTTCTGCCGCCGGGCAAGGCGATGTATGTTGGAGTGGACTACTACCCTGAGCATTGGCCCAGGGACAGATGGGAGACCGATGCCAAGCTCATGAAGGAGGCGGGTTTCAATGTCGTGCGCCTGGCGGAGTTCGCCTGGATCGACATGGAGCCGCGCGAGGGGCAATTCGAGTTCGCCTGGCTGGACGATGCAGTGCAACTGCTCGCCCGCTACAATATTGACGTGATCCTCGGCACCCCGACCGCCGTCATGCCCGCCTGGGTCGCCCAGAAGTATCCTCAGGCCCTCCGCACCAAGGCCGACGGCACACAGATCGTCTGGGGTGGACGAAAGCACAACTGCTATTCGAATGCCGACTACCGATTGCTCTCCGAGCGGATCACGCGGGCCATGGCCGAGCACTTCGCCAAGACACCCAACGTCATCGGCTGGCAGATCGACAATGAGTTCGGCGGCGAAGAATGTCACTGCCGCTCGTGCATAGCGGAATTCCAGGCGTGGCTGCGGGACAAGTACGCCACGCTGGAGACGCTGAACCAGGCATGGGGCAATCGCTTCTGGGGACTGAAGTTCACCGACTGGGCCCAGATCACGATCCCCGATGGCAGCACGGACCGGCCCTGGGTGATGGGCAATCCCAGTGCGTGCCTCGATTGGAAACGGTTCATCACGTGGCAACAGGCCCGCTTCCAGGCCGAGCAGGTCAAGATCATTCGGGCGGCCTGCCCCGACGATTTCGTCACCCACAACTTCATGGGCCTGTTCCCAGGTCTGGACTACTACGCGATGGCGAAGGACCTCGATTTCGTGGCTTGGGACAACTACCCGATCTGGTCCGAGAAGCCCGATATCCCCTACAGCGCCTCCTTGGCCGCCGACCTCATGCGGGGCCTGAAGCCGAAGAACTTCATGATCATGGAGCAGACGGCCGGTCCCTGCGGATGGGAGGCGTTCGGACGCAACCCCTGGCCGGGCGAAATCCGCAAGATCGCCTACCAGCAACTGGCGCACGGCTCGGATGGGCAAATCTGGTTCCGATGGCGGACCTGCACCGTGGGCCGCGAGCAGTATTGGCATGGCCTGCTCGGCCACGACGGCAAGCCGCTCCGCCGCTACCAGGAGGCGGCCCAGACGGCTAAGGAATTCCGCAAGCTGGAAGAGCACCTACGAGGAACAACGGTGGTATCGGATGTCGCGATCCTGTATGACTATGACAACCTGTGGTCTCTCAGCTTCCAGCCCGGCTTCGCCGGCAACAGCCTGCAAGGCGCGATCCGGCGCTACTACGACGCCCTCTTTCGAGCCAGCGTCAATGCGGATCTCGTGAATCGCAACGCGGATCTGTCGAAGTACAAGCTCGTCCTTGCCCCGGACCTGTCGATCATGCCTGATGAGACAGCCGGCAGACTGGACGCATACGTCAAGAATGGCGGCGTCCTGCTGGCCGACTGCCGAACCGGCGTGAAGGATGAGCGGAATCTCTGCCACGACAGGACCCTGCCCGGCCTGCTCTCTCCAGCACTGGGCATCCGGATCGAAGAATACAGTTCCTTGGGACAGGATAGCTGGTACAAGGTCAACGGCGGTGACCGGCTCGGCGGCACGTACACCGCAATCCAGTATACGGACTGGGTCACTCCTGAAACCGCCACAACTCTGGCCAACTATGCCGATCAATGGCACCTGAAGCCCTTTGCGGCCGTCACGCGTAACAGCTACGGCCGGGGAAAAGGCTGGTACGTCGGCACCGTCATCAAAGAGAATATCTTCTATGACAAACTGATCGGCCAACTGCTGAAAGACGCCGGTATCCGCCCGGTCGTCACTCCGCCTCCCGGCGTGGAGGTCTCGATCCGCCAAAGTCCGGATAAGAGACTCCTATTCCTCATCAATCACACGGAGGAGCCGAAGACCGTGAGAATACCCAAGGACAAAGTCGAACTCCTAACGGGCAAAAAGACAGGCGAGTCCATTGAGATCGAGCGGTTTGACATCGCTGTTCTGGAACTTTGAACCACATTGAGGGCAAGAAACGCAGATGAACTCGATGCTTCTTCACATTATGTTCGTATCGGCTCTGAGTGTCACCGCGCAACCGTCATCGCCGGTCTATGCGGACGGGCCCTTCGTGCAGGACTACAGCGAGAAGATCCCGCTGGCCTCCGGGGCCGGCGGGCCCAGACTGCTGAAGGTCCGTATGGATCGTAACGGGCAGGTGGCGATCCTCTCCAACCAGGGTTTGTTCCAAATAGATGCAGGCACGCTCAAGCCGAACCGCCAGTATCGCCCTCTTACGGATATGCAGATTCGAGATATGGAGGTGTGTCAGGGCGAATTCGTGTATCTGACGGACAACCGGGTCCTTGGCAACGGGTGGGCCGGTCGGCTCCTCCTCGCACAGGATGTGCCCGGCGCACGATTCTTGGCGGCGGGAGAGGAACACGAATTCGTGGTTGTCGGACCCGGCCGGGTGGCTCGCTTTCGCGGCAACGCATCCGGTACGGGCAGGTGGGAAACCTACCCCTATGTCGGTACGGGCGGGTTTGAAACCCGCCCCTACGCGGTTGCTTTTGACGCCGCACGGAAGCGATTCCTGCTCCTGGCCGGCGATAGGCTCTGGTGCCTGGGACCGGATGGAACGGCCCGGATCGCCTTCAAGAACGAGAATATGAATTGCCTTGCGTTTTCCGACGACCATCGCACGCTCTGGGTCGGTACAACCGATGGGTATCTTCGGCTGGACCCCAATTCGTTCGAGCAGCAGGGAGAGGTCGAAAAACGGCTGCCCTGCACCGACATCCGGTGCATCCGGACGATGGGCGGGAGCACTTGGTTTGGCACGCCCCAAGGGGCGTTTGCCCTGCGTCCGGACGGGCGGCTCGGTACGGGCGGGTTTGAAACCCGCCCCTACGCGTCGAAACGGTGGCTCGTGGATGACGCCGTCGTGGACATCTGGCCTGGGCCGGACCGTTCCGTCCTGATCCTCAGCGAAACAGGGCTGAGTGTCATTCACTTGCGGGAGATGACCCTGGCCGACAAGGCCGGGCACTTCGATCGAGTCACTCGCCAACGGCACATCCGAAACGGGTTTAGCAGCAGCCTGGCCATGAGCGAGCCCGGCAATACGGCGAGCGGAACGTTGATCGATTCGGACAACGACGGGCTGTGGACGGCGATGTACCTGGCCGGCGAGCTGTTCCGGTACGCCGTCACGAAATCGGATGAGGCCCTGGGCAACTGCTACGCGTCCTTCGAGGCGATGGAGCGGCTCAACGAGATCACGTCCCTTCCGGGCTTTCCGGCCCGGTCGTTTGAAAGGGCCGGCTACCATGTCGCGGACAAGTCCCGCTGGCACACCACCGCCGATGGGCAATGGGTGTGGAAGGGAACCACCAGCAGCGACGAGATCGTCGGCCACTTCTTCGTCTACGCGATTTTCGCCGAGACCGTGCCCGACGAGGCATGGCGCAAGCGTGCTGTCGCCTTGATGGATGCCATTATGGACCACATCGTCCGCAACAACTGGTATCTCATCGACTATGACGGCAAGCCAACCCAGTGGGGCCGCTGGCATCCGGAGTACGTCAACCGATTCCCGCGCCGGGTGGGCGACCGGCGGCTGAATTCCGCTGAGATCATCGCCTTTCTGCAGACGGCTTGGCACTTCACAGGCAAAGATCTCTACCGGCAGAAGGCCTTCGAGCTGCTCAACGATCACGGCTATTTAGAGAACATCCTGATCCCGATCCAAGGGCTGGATCGTGTCCCCGGGATCGACCTGACCACGGAGTGGAACCATTCCGACGATGAGCTGGCGTTCCTGAGCTACTGGAACCTCTACCGCTATGCCTTCACGCCGGAGCTGCGGGAACAGTACCGCCGGGCGATTCGCGACCACTGGGAGATCGAGCGGCCGGAGAAGAACCCGCTCTGGAACTTCATCTACGCCGCCACGGGAGCGAAAGAGTTCGACCTGGCGGAGTCGATCTGGAGCCTGAAGGAATTCCCGCTGGATACCGTGAGCTGGACCATCCGCAACAGCGGCCGCAAGGACCTGGAACTCGTCGCGCCCAATTTCCGGCACCAGAGCACGAAAACCGTCCTGCCACCCGATGAGCGGCCGATGAGCAAGTACAATGGCAACGCGTTTCGCTTAGATAGCGGCGACGACGGCCGGGAAGAATTCAGCGGCGACATCTACCTCCTGCCCTACTGGATGGGCCGCTACCTCGGCATCATCCGGTGATGGCGAAGAGACTGCTCTGCTCCAGAGCCGCCTGCCCGGTTCGGCAGCAGTTCTCTGCCATGTCATTCCCGCGAAGCCGGTCATGGGCCTTCGGCGCACCCGAAGAGAATGAAAATGAGTGGGTGGCAGCGGCAAGGCCGAAGGCTTTGCCGATGGCGGATGGTCAAACCATCGGCAAGCTGTGCCCGCAGCGCCGCTGCGCGTCGGGGCTTGCCGCTGCCACCCGTCAGTATGGTGAACGCATTTTCAGAGGAGGCGGGAATCCACGAACTCAGCGGGCGCTCAATGGACCCCCGCCCCCGATCAAGGTCGGGGGCAGGCTCTGCGCGGGGGTGACATAAGGGGGATAGTCAGACCATCCGACGCCTCCGCAGCCAGCCGACGACGCTCACACCCAGCCCCGCCAGCACCACCGCCCCCGGCGCCGGGATTGTTGCCAAGCCCCGTATTTCGTCAGCAGAGAGAGAACGGTTGTACAGGCGCAGCTCATCGACAGCCATGTCTGCGTATTGGGTGTATCCGTATCTCCCTATCGTCAGGGGACTGCCCGATAAGTCCTCGGCTGCGAATACGTTTACCGTCACGGCATTCTCACAAACGCCATTGATCCACATAGAGAGATTCTTGGTGGGAGCCGAATAGTCCGCGACCACATGGTACCATGTCCCGGCACTCCATGTATCGGTAGTAGTCGTACACAGATCCGTCCAGCCTTTGCCGGGTGGTAAGGTCTCCGCCCCACACCACCCAAAGCCTAACGCTCCCGGCTGATAAGGGTGCCCAGGAGCCATGAGGATGATCCCCCAGCCGCCCCAACCATAGAAGTTCCCAACTACATTGGCATTCGGATTGTCTGATGGAGACCAAGTGGTCGTAGGCTTGAACCAAAAGGCCACGGCAAAACTGCCTTGGGCAGATGGATCAAGCGTCATGGGGTCATAGGAGAGACCGTAGAGTTGGTCATCCACGCCGTCAAGGACGTACGCGCGATTCGCGTTTCCGAACCGGTCGCTCGTCGGGATCGCACCGTACACCGTGAGAGGCGGGTAGTTGCCGGTCGCGTCGTTCGTATTCCCGTTGAACGGGTAGTACGCCACGAGCCCGTCGGATGGGCTCGCGAAAACGACACTGCCCATTGTCAAGATCACGACCGCCAAACACGTCATTCGTTTCATCTCCCTGCTCCTTTCCGATTGTCAATCATCGGCCCGCGGCCTTGTGGTCACCTGTCAAGGGCGCAGGCCGTGTTCACTCTCACCGAAGCCGAGGGTGCGAGCCCGGAACGTGAGCGCGCACCGCAAGCGCCCCAGCGAACTGGAGAACTTCAGAAACTCTCACTCTCTACCATCCTCTGTGCGGACGGGAAATACTATGCCCGGGCCAACAGGAATACGGTTTGTTCCCTCCGTGGAACGTACGCCATATATGCTACAGAGTCCCTCTGGACCCGTCAAGGCATAAGTCCGATAACTCGCGTTTTTTTTTCAGAATGTCCTGAATGACGCCTCATCCGGTTGTTGGGTACGTTCCGGCCTTGAAGAACAGGCGAAGCTCCGGGGATGCCATCCCCGGACGCCCGGCATTTTTCGCTTTTCGCCAATAGCATGGGAGCGGATGGTTGGCCGGCGGGGCTGGTAGTGACGGCGCAAGGCGTTTCTTTTCATGCCCCTGCCGGCACACGGCGAACGAGGAGCCAAGCCCGACGGCGATCCGGGCCACGGCCCGTTATGGAGCCGGTCGTTCCTATCATGCTATTGGCCCGACGCGACAAATGCCAGGGGTTTGGGGACGGAGAGGCCGTGAAAAAATCGAGCGAAATGCCCCATCAGCCTCGTTTGTGATGGCGCAGACGCAGGTGTTATCGGGCACAACTCGATCTTTTCACAACCTCGGAGTCCCCAACGTTCCAGCCGCGGACGGTGAGAATGGGCTGTTGCCCCATCGAGGGGAACGTCGCTGCCAGTGTCTTTGTTTCATTCGGCAGGAGGCTGACGTAGTTGTCCTGCCAGAAGACCGGCACGATCGGCTCGCCGGTATGCTCGTCGGTGAGCAGCAGCTCGATGAAGAAGGCGATCTTGTCGCTGCGATTCGCCAGTTCCACCGTGGCCCTTCGCTCCGTCGGCTCGGCACGCGTGGCGTGGGCTTCCAGCCCGCGATTCGAGGGCGGGACGCCCTCGACACAATAGCCGACATCCACTTCGGCAGGCGGCAGGGAGTTGAGCATCGTCAGGTCGGCATATTGCCTGCTGGGCGTGTAGTATTCCCACGGCTCAACCTTGGCTTGGTAGTCCAGCACGTCGGGCTTTGTAGAGAGCCAATAGAAGTTGTTCGCGAGTTGGGCATTTCCCGCATCGAGCAGGCGCAGGCTCAGGAAGTACGCGGTGCTGACAGAATGGAGGCAAGGAAGCTTGAAAACCCTCTCCGACATCCCGCATTCAGCCTGCAGCGGCATGTGCACGGCCAGGAGAAGTCTGGACTCAATGTCGTAGATGCGGATGTCGGCCG
>Ga0315286_10000912_pt1 | contig 25987 bp, 17 predicted proteins | sample YL17G10_0_MG_FD_205038 | JGI IMG/M metagenome (GOLD analysis project Ga0315286, IMG submission 205038) | Sediment microbial communities from Yellowstone Lake, YNP, Wyoming, USA - YL17G10_0 | ecosystem: Environmental > Aquatic > Freshwater > Lake > Sediment | place: USA: Wyoming | collected...
CCTGAGCGAAGCGAAAGGAACGCAAATGTCGATTTGCGAATCCCGCCGCCGCATGGCAAGGCGGGAAACGCCGATTCAGTATCTGCTTGTTGTTCTTTCACATGGTGGCTATAGTTCAGTTGGTTAGAACGCCAGGTTGTGGCCCTGGAGGTCGAGGGTTCGAGCCCCTCTAGCCACCCCACACAAAACAAGAAGGATGATTGAAGAGTTGAGAATCTCATTTCAGTATTGTGGTTTTTGATTGCGATGTTAAGTCCTGATGACCTGAAAGACAGAACCAAAAGATTCGCGGTTAGCGTCATGAAGTTGGTTGCTGGGGGTTCGCACTCCGTCTCGGGTCAGGTGATTGTGAAGCAGCTCATTCGCTCAGCAACTTCCGTGGGCGCCAACTATCGATCCGCTTGCAGGGCTCGTTCGAAAGCGGACTTTATCTCCAAAATGAGCATCGCGGAGGAGGAAGCAGACGAGACACAGTACTGGCTCGAGCTGCTCCACGATTCGCACGTTTTGAAGGAAAAAGAATTCGAAGATCTGTATAAGGAAGCATCTGAACTGACAGCGATTTTCACTTCTGCTGGCAAGACCGCAAGACTCAACGCTTCGAAAACAAGCAAAGGTGGAAAGTAATAGTGTGATGGATTCTAGATTCGGCCACTTCGCATTTTAGAATTTTCCACTTGCCAGTTCTTTGCCCCCATCGTCTAGAGGCCCAGGACACGGGCTTTTCAAGCCTGGAACACCAGTTCGAATCTGGTTGGGGGCACAAATCGCAAGGAGAGCACTAATCTGATTAGCACTTTCTCCCTCCTCCCGAGCCGTTGGCTTTTTTTAGATTGAACATTGTGTGCGCACCCCCCCGTTCTTTCTCTGTGATGTCCAACGCGCACGGGACATTCGATCTCTCTGTTCAATGCCGATAACAAATGCAGACGAATCATCTGCTCTCATCACTTTAGAATCCCTGATAACCGGGAAATCCGTACGAATGAATCCGACAAGCTCCGAATCCTCATTGCAGAAGATGAGGAGTCGTTTCTCAAAGTCCTCACGACCGTCCTCGAATCCTCAAACCGCTTCACGGTCTATTCCTGTGAGTCTGGTGATGAAGCAATCGAGGCTCTGAAGGGATCGCATTTCGATGTCTTGATTCTCGATCACAAAATGCCGGGGAAAACAGGACTCAATGTTCTTCAATGGCTGCATGAGCAAAAACTCGATTTGCCTGTCATTATGCTCACAGGCGCGGGGTCGGAGAATATTGCAGTCGAAGCCATGAAACTCGGCGCGTATGACTACATCCGAAAGGATCAATTTGACATAGAGCATTTTCCGATCGTCGTCAACGGGGTGTATGAGCGTTTTTTGTTCAAGAAAGAGAAAGAACACCGCGAACTCGACGCACGGGAACGGCAAAGAAACCTCGCCTCTCTTGAACTCTTGAAAAACTCCATTTCTTCGTTCAGTCAAATTGCGAGTACGGCGCTCACAACGATTGCCTTGCTGACCGACGAAAGCGAACGACTTCTTCAGCCCCCTCGTCTCTCCGGAAGGGAAGGAGCATTTCAGGAGATATTTTCGGAAAACGCGTGAGAAATACGAGACGATGGCGACCGTGTCGAAGTCGATCGTCAGTCTTTCGAGAGTAATGTACGAGAACTACGACGGGATGCAGCGCTTACGCGATCCCAACGAAGAACGAGTTTTCGCCGGGAACTCAACGCATCTGAAGACCCCGCGAGAAAACTAGACCGTAGGAACCCAGCACACCGAATAACCTCCGGCTCCATCTCCTGTTTTTGAGGGCCATTCTCCCTTCCTGGATAAGTGATTCCGTCACAGAATCCCCAGACTGCCATTTCCCATGCATCCACTTTTTTCTCGCTCATAAGGGAGCCGCGATTTCAAATTCGGCAAAGCCTGGCGGTGGACATAGAATGGCGCGACGTATGATCTTTCGTTGGGCTGGAACTATTGTGACCATCCACATTCGGTGACCGGAAATGGCTGGTTGTCTTCTCCTTGTGCTGGATTTGAAGTGTTTTTTTGGGTAACTTTGTATGACGGTGTTTCCGCACGTACCCCCAGTTTCCGAAGGTCGCGGCTGCGCGTCTCAAGAACAGGCGCCATCAGAGATACCGGCAGGTCGAGACAACTTTTCAGCACCAATGTCGAATTCCAAACCAGACATCATCAAGAATCTTGTCAGTGAGCGGTTGAAACACGTCGACCAACTGGTCAAGCAGGGAAAGATCGATGAGGCGATGAGCGAGATTGCCCGGATTCGACTTTTGGATGAATCAAATGCTTACGCGCGCGCCTATGAGGAGCGTATTCAGAACTTGAAGGATGCTCCCCGACAGGACAAGGAACGTGAGGCCCGGAGTCCCAAGCCACCCGAGATTATGCCGTCAAGATTTCAGGCTTCATCACCCATAGCTCCGAGAGAAATGCCGCCGCAGTCGATTCCAAGACGCACTCCGCCTGGCGTGAATGAGCCCTTGCATCAATTTCCGTCTGTTCCTCCACCCTTTCACGACGCGCTAGGAACCGTCGCTCCATCAGAATCCGATCTGTCTCCGAAGGTTTTTCCGCTCATCATGCTTGTCGACGACGACTCTCGGATACTGAACGAAATGAAATCCCTGCTCCAGGATAATGGCTACATTGTCACTTCGTTTCTGCGGGCCGAAGATGCTTTAGAGTATTTTAGAGATCGAACCCCCGACCTCGTGATATGCGACGTCAATCTCGAGACATCGAGCTTTGGCGGGTTTGCGCTCCATGAAAAGATGCGGGAGTTCGATCATTTGCAGAATGTTCCCTTCATTTTTCTTAGCGGTCTGAGAGATACTGCAATCATTCTCACCGGGAAACAGGCCGGGGCGGATGATTATCTGACAAAACCGATTGATCCGGACGCACTCCTTGCTGTCGTCAAAGGAAAGCTCAAGCGCTTCCGACAGAAGCGGAGAAAGTAACCGTAACGTCTTTCGCGTGACGACAGCTCCACTTGCCGATTTGCAGCAGGTCGTTCGCTTCGGCCGCCAAGCCTGCTTGTGCATCGCTCTCAGCGCGCATTTCATGAGATCTGTAGACCACCAATCCCGCAATCCATGGAACACCTCCTGCAATTAGAAAACGTTTCGGTTCTATACCATGAAGGGAACGGTTCTCTCCAATTGCTGGAAGATGTTTCCTTCAGCATGCAGGCTGCATCCATCACGACCATTGTCGGAGAAAGTGGCAGTGGGAAAACGACGCTTGCCCGTTCAATTACCCGGCTTTTTCTTCGGCCCGAGTTCTTCACAGCCTCCGGCAGCATCCGGTTCAGGGGTCAGGAGTTGTGGAAACTGCCCGAGGAGCAACTCCGCATCATACGCAGGGACCATATTCGCTACGTTTTCCAGGAATCGGCACAGTCTCTGAATCCACTCACGAGAATTGAGACTCAACTTCGGGACGCCGCAGGAGCGAAGTCCGGATCAATCATACTCACTGAGTTGCTCCATCAGGTCGGCCTGGACAATCCCGAACGAATCCTTCGCTCGTTCCCGCATGAGCTCAGCATCGGCATGCTCCAGCGGGTCACAATCGCCATGGCTCTCGCACCGTCACCGCAACTCATCATCGCCGATGAGCCAACGAGTGCCCTTGATCCTCCGCTCAAGTTCCAGATTCTTGACCTATTAGTTTCGATCAAACAGCGTTTTGGCATCAGCGTGTTAGTGATTACCCACGACACCACTGTTCCCGAGTCCTACGCAGATCAGATCGTTATCTTGAACAGCGGAAGGATCTTCGAGATTGGTCCTCGAATCGATTTCATGAAGACGCCGTTTCACCCATATTCCCTGATGCTGTTCCACAAGGAAACAGCTCGTCAATCCGGCTTGAATCCTCCAAGAGGGCCGTTGTCATCGCCGTTAGATGGACTGCCCCGCGGATGCAAGTTTCAAAACCACTGCCCCAGAGTTCAGGAGTCCTGCTGCCAACAGGAACCACCACTCGAACGCGTTTCCCCGGAAAGACTGGTACGATGCTTCTACTGGAAGTAGCGAATCTGGTTGTCAATCTCGAACAGAGGAAAACACGATTCGGAGGAGTCGAGCGTCGACGGATCCTTTCAGACATTTCATTCACTGTGCGCCGGGGAGAAGCCTTGGGGATCGTGGGGGAGAGCGGGAGCGGAAAAACAACGCTTGCCCGTGCAATAGCAGGGCTTGTGGAACCACGGAGCGGGACGATTCGGTTCAACGATGTCGAGATATTTCCCAATCGCGAGAACCGGTCTCAATTCCGATGTGCCATCCAGCTTCTCTTTCAAGATCATACTGCCTCCCTCGATCCAAGAATGACCGTTGAACAGCTCCTCGCCGAGGGATTCACTGTCGGACTGCAGCAGAACGTCGAATCAGAGATAATCAATCTGGTCGATGAAGTAGGACTTTCGACAAAGATTCTCTCTCACCTGCCGGGTCGACTGAGCGGGGGACAGCGCCAGCGGATAGCACTGGCACGCGCTCTTGCCTCCGGCCCCGAGCTGCTGATACTCGACGAGCCCACGAGTGCGCTCGACACACTGACACAACGCCACATTCTGGACCTCATCAAAAACCTACGCCGTTCGCATAACCTATCTCTGATCTACATTACTCACGACATCGCGAGTGCATCGGACCTCTGCGATCAGTTGGGTATCTTGCATGAGGGCGCATTGGTGGAAATCGGCTCCATTGAAAAGGTGTTGCGCTCCCCCACACATTCCTTTACGCGAGACCTGCTCCAGAAATCGCACGTTGCCTGATCTTTGGAACCCCCCACAGATCCTCCACCAGAGCTCCGAGGCAAGCTTGAAACCGACCAACAGTCGGCCCTCATCCGCCATTTTGCCTTTTGAAGAAAAAGTACATATAATCGTTCAGTTCAGTGCAATTTGAATACACAGAAGTGTATTTTTCCCCCGGGTCTTAGGAAATGATTCCACGACTGTTGCTCTTCCTCCTGCTTGCCATCGCACTCGGCAGCTGCAATCAGCGCTCGTCAACAGGTGGACTACCCGCAAACACCGTCGTCATCGGCATTCCCGGCGACGTCAATTCATTCAATCCCCTATACTCATCCGAAGTCACTGCCGGAGAAATCAACGAGCTTCTTTTTCCCATGCTGGTCAGCTCGGAATTTGACACGGCAGTCGGCATGCTCCGATTTACACCGAATCTGGCGCGGAATTGGGAGACAAACCCGCAGAAAACCGCCATACGATTTCATCTTGCTTCCGATGCAAAATGGTCTGATGGAATCCCCGTCCGCGCGTATGACGTGCAGTTCACGTACGCTCTCTACGGTGATCCGGAGGTTGGCAGTGTCTGGCAAAGCGTACTTGATGGACTCAGGCGCACGGACAAGGGTGAGTTGGAGGTCAAGCATGCCATCGAGGTCCTCGATGATTCGACGGTTGTCTTTCACTTCACACGTCCGTACCCAGGCCAACTCTTCGATGCCGGCCTTCCGATTCTCCCAGCCCATGTGTTCTCCAAGATACCGAAAAGGGAGCTGCGGACACACCAGGTCAATCAGTATCCCACCGGCGCGGCTCCATTCCGGCTGGAGCGTCACATTCAGATGCAGGATATTGTACTTGCCTCTAATCCTTCATCAACGCTTCCGTATCCTGCCAAGCTGAAGGAACTGGTATTTCGGATACTCCCGGACTATCATTCTCGTATTCATCAACTCAAGTCGGGCAATATCGATATCATGACCGGCATCGAGCTGGAAGATGTGCTGCAGATCCAGAAGCAATCTCCAGAAATCCGGATCGTCTCAGTCGCTGCTCGTCGGTATCACTTCATTGGCTGGAACAATATTGATCCTGTCGCTTGGAATGAGTCGCGCGGCAAAAAAATTCGAGCGCATCCGCTGTTTGGCACTGCAAACGTGAGACGTGCTCTCACCATGGCCGTCAATCGATCGGATCTGACGGTGTCCCTCCTTGGAGATTTTGCGACGGAGGCATTCGGTCCCGTTTCGCCGATGTTTCGTTGGGCATATAACGACAGCTTGAAACCGCTCCCCTTTGACCCGCTGGCGGCCATCAGAATTCTCAGCGAGGAAGGCTGGACTGATGCGAACGGCGATGGGATCCTGGAGAAGAATGGCAAGAGGTTCACCTTTGTTCTCAAGTTACCGACCGGCAATGCCGTTTGGGCAGCCGTGGCCAACGTGGTCCAACAACGACTTCGTGACATTAAAATCGAAGTACGAATCGAGCAAGTTGAACGGTCGGTGTTCTGGCCGGACCTGATCAACAAAAAGTACGATGCCTGGGTCGCCGGCTTCGAAGTCCCTCTGGAGATCAGGCTCGACAACTACTGGGCTTCGGATCTCGAAAAGTTCCAGTTTAACGTTGTCTCTTACCGCAATCGGTCAGTCGACAAACTCCTGGAAAGAATTCGTGCGGTCCCAGATGTGTTGGCGAGCGCGGCGGACATCAAGCAGCTCCAGGCAATACTTCTTCAGGATCAACCGTGCACGTTCCTGTTTTGGGAACGTGGTCGCATCGGCGTCAATAGACGAGTCCTTGGTGTCCACTCAAGCATTCTCGGGTCGACACACGATGCCTGGAACTGGCAGACTGTGACCGGGAAGTAGACCGCGACTGGTCGCAATCCAAGACCTCCATACCGGGGTTCGCGAACGAAGTCCTCGACCTTGTCGTCGTATGGAGCTTCCAACGCCAATCCTCATTCGGTCCATGTTGACTCGATCACGGTAATTCCGTCTGGCACATGCTTAAACTCATCACCCGGCGAATTCTTGCAGCAATTCCTATTCTCTTCGGAACCGTGTCGCTGATTTTTTTCGTGGCTCGAATCCTCCCCGGCGATCCCGCTGCAATGTTTCTCTCTCCCAAGATCCCTGCATCCGCACTCGAATCCGCCAGGCGCGATTTCGGTCTCGATCAGCCGCTCCTGAATCAATATGGCCAGTGGCTTTCCGGTCTTGCCCGAGGCGACCTTGGATACTCGTTCGTTGCGCACCAAAGCGTTGTTAATCTTGTCAACGAGGCATTCTCCAACACACTGCTCCTGGGTCTTACCGCCCTCTTGCTCCAGCTGGTGCTCGGTCTTGGTCTGGGTCTTCTTGCCGCGTTGAAACCACACTCCTTCTTTGATCGGGCATTGTCAAGCGGCGGACTGGTCTTGTACTCCTTGCCGACATTTTGGGTCGGTACATTGCTCCTGTCTCTCTTTGCCTATCAGCTTGAATTGTTTCCACCTTCTCAGATGCACATGATTGGCGCAAGTGCGCTTTCACCCTTTTCGTATGCTCTCGATGTCTTAAAGCATCTTTTCCTTCCTGCCATGACGATTGCGCTTCCCGCGTCGGCCGGGCTTGGAAGATACTTCCGGATCAATTTGGAGCATACACTCAATCAGCAATATGTATCGGCTGCACAAAGTTATGGCCTCACACGCCCGACAATCCTCATACGTTATGCTCTGCCAAACGCGTTGATGCCCATCATTACGCTCGGCGGCATCGAGATTGGCAAGCTTCTTTCCGGTGCGCTGGTGACTGAAACGCTTTTCGCGTGGCCGGGAATGGGACGATTAATTGTGACAGCGGTGCTGGCACGCGATTACCCTTTGATCGTGGGTTGTGCTGTCTTGTCGGGTGTCGTTGTTATTGTGGGAAATTTGATTGCGGACGTGCTGCACATACTGGTGGACCCCAGAGTTTCCATGGAACAATAGAATGGCATCGAGTGAACATAGCGAACACTTCTTCCGGGTCCCTCGCAGTGCGTATTCAGCAACAATTTCCCGGCTGTTGCTTGTGTTGATCATCGGCGTTGGGACATGGTATCGTCTCGACCTTATCGCGTTGAGCGTATTCTCGTTTGTGCTCACCCTCATCTGCTCTTTTAGGTATCCCTCCCATCTGACTGAATACTGGCGTCCTGAGCTTCTCGAGTTGTGGGTCGCAACCGTCGCGTGGCTTCTCTTTTCAGTTTGGGCAGTGTGGAGAGCGCTCACATCAGAACCCCGAGTGGCAAAGACGCGAAGGCACCTCATGCCACAATTTCTTCTTCCCCGGAACATCGAATGGAATAGGAAGATGCGCATCGGAGTATGGGTCATCGGCATCTATGTCCTGGTGGGGTTAGTCTCTCCTCTCATGGCCCCCGTAGACCCGTTTGCACAAGGAGACCTCCAAACAACGCGATTCCGGGCACCGTTGACACACGGAGTAGTTCGAAGTTTCATAGGATTTCTCCCGGACAAGGCAACGTCTTTCGAGCTCGAACAGTCCCTTCTGCAAGTCAACCGACGTCTGTTGACCCGGGATATCGAAGCAAGTCCCGACTCCGAAAGCCCGATCGGTCGACCTCGTGACACAGGGAAGGTACTGTTTCTCATGGGGACGGACGGCGTGGGCAGGGATGTTTTCAGCCGACTCCTGTATGCCACACGCGTCTCCTTGAGTATTGGAGTCTCAGCAACCTTTTTCGGGCTCCTGATTGGCTGTCTTGTCGGTTTCTGTTCCGGCTATTTTGGCGGGATGATAGACAGAATCCTTGTCTGGATTGTCGACGTCTTTCTCTCAATCCCGTCGCTGTTCCTTGTCATTGTGCTGATCTTCGTCGCAGGAAATTCCTATCTCAATTTGGTCGTTGTTCTCTCCTTGTCCGGATGGATGGGAATCGCACGTCTCGTCAGAGGAGAAGTTCTCCATCTCAAAGATCGGGAGTTCATCCTCGCGGCCCGGTTGCTGGGACAATCATCGGCCGCTATCATCCGTAAGCACCTTCTTCCGAATGTTCTCCCTATGATCCTGTCGGCAGCTGTTCTTCTGTTTAGCGATACTGTTCTCGGTGCGGCCGGTCTGAGTTTTCTTGGGCTCGGGATTCAGCCTCCTATTCCCAGTTGGGGAAATATGATTGGAGAATCGTTGACCTACATCGACCGGGCGTGGTGGATCGCGGTATTTCCGGGCCTGGCTTTATCCACCCTCATGGTGGCTCTTTATGTCGTGTCGGAGCAAATCCAAGAAGCGTTGAAAACGTGAGGAATTCCGTGGCCCGCATCAACAAACGCTATGAAGTCGTCCGGAAACTCGGCGGAGGTTCTAGGGGAGCAGTGTTCCTCGTGCAGGATAGGCTGCATGACAACGCGTTGATGGCATTGAAGACGATTCATGCGGAAGGAATCTCCTCCGATTCCTACAAAGACCTTCGAAACGAATTCTCTTCTGTGGGAAGACTTGAGCATCCCAATCTTATTCGGGTTTTTGACTTTGGGACAATTCATTCGGCCGATCCCCCCTTGAGAAAGGGAGACCACTTCTTCACACTGGAGTACGTTGAAGGAAGGCCTTTGCTTGAAGCCACAGAACATTCATCGTGGGAACGACTCCTCGAGATTGCCTATCAACTCGCCATCACGCTTGATTACATCCATCGGCACAATCTGATCCACTTCGACATCAAGCCGGACAATATTCTTCTGGTGCAGGGCTTACTGGGAGGTGATGCATTCCCGATTGCGAAAATCATCGACTTCGGTTTTGCATCGACACCCGTCGGACCCGACGCATCGCTCATTCGTGGTACGCTCGAATACCTTGCACCGGAACTCATGAGCAAGGCGCGCTTTGACCACCGCATCGATCTCTATTCCCTCGGTGTCACGCTCTATCAGATCGCGGCACACCGCCTGCCGTTTGAGACCTCGAGTTCGATAAACACCCTCAAACGACGGCTTGAAGCGTCTCCTCCTCGTCTTTCCGAAATCCGGAGTGATGTTCATCCAACGTATGCCGCCGTTGTCGAACGGCTGTGTGAGCCCGATCCCCTTCGCCGTTTTGCTCGGGCTTCCGATGCGGCACTCATCCTGAAAGACGCCCTCGGCCGCAAAGACATAATTGACGAGTACTATTCAAGAATCCATCCTAATCTGTACGTCGGCCGGACGAGGGAGCTTCAACTCCTGACGGAACGACTCATCAGCCTTGCCCAACCCTGGAGTGGGTCCGGTCCAAACGCCGACTCACACTGCATTGCTCTGGTAGGAGAAAGCGGCGTCGGAAAGACAAGGCTACTAAAAGAACTTAAGCTTATCGGCCAGACAAACGAGATTCAGTTGCTTGAAACCCGTTGCTACACGCCCAGCTCGAAAGCTTTTGAACCGATCATTCCTGTGCTGAAGGAAATCGCGCATATGGTCATGCTACACGCGTCGGGCGACTCAGTCTCGATCGGTTTGCACAACTCGGCTATCGGGAGGCTCATCCCCGAGTTCGGATTTGAGCCAGTCGCGGCTCCTGTCGACGATTCCGCGTCAGCGCGCTTTCAAATCCTGGAAGCGATCACCGAAATAATCGAACGGCGCTGCGAAATCCAGCCACTGGCAATTTGGATCGACGATATTGAATATGCGGATGAATCAACCAAGGAGCTTGTCAAGTATCTGCTGCGCTCTTTCAAGCAGCCGCGTTTCCTGCTCCTGCTGACGGCCGAATCACGACACTCCATCGATGCTCTGCGCCCCGAGGTGGCACGTGGACGACTCGACCTTCTCCCATTGGGTCAACTTGAACCTCCGGAGGTTGAACAACTGGCAAAGATAATTCTCGATGTGGATGAACTCCCAGGATCGACATTGCAGAGGATACTGCAGATACTTGGCGGTTCTCCGTTTGTCATTCGCGAGAGTCTCTCTCCCCTTGCACATAAGGCTCCATTCGAGATCGCCGCGAGTCTGGAGAAAGCTTCAGCTTCCCAAACTCTCGCCGAAATCTATGCGAAAAGACTCAGCCTTCTCAGTTCCGATGAATTGTCCTGTATCAAGTTGTTGTCCTGCTTTCGTCTGACGGCTGAGCTGGAGTTGCTCCTTCGGCTTTCGCCTTTCAGCCCCCCGCAGACGCGCCAGATCCTGGCCAAGCTGAGCACCGAGGGTCTCATTGAATCGCACAGAAGTTTCCAGGAACATCAAATTGCACAGGAACAGTTCCGGCTCCATGTCTATACAGCTCTCAAGGTGGCGAGTACCGAACTCCACCGGCGTATTGCCGAAGAAATGGAGCGTTTCTATTCAAACAAGCTGGATAGACACGCCGAAGAAATTGCCTACCATTTTCATCGTGCCGGAAACAAGGAGAAGGCCCGGCACTACTATGTCCGCGCAGCTCAGCAGGAACAGTCGGTCTTTTCTCTACGGCATGCTACGGAACTTTTCGAACAAGCTGCGCAGCTCACACCGGAGGGCTCCGAGAAAATTGAGTTGAAGGAGCGGCTGGCGGCATCGCTTCAGTCGATTTCCGAATTCGCTCGGGCGGCGGCAATCTATGGTGAACTGCTCAATTCCTCCTACGTGTCGCGCACACAGCGCTTGCGTATTCTTCGGGCGCTGAGCTCTGTTCAAACAATGTCCGGCTTGATGGAGCAATCAGTATTCAGCCTGGAGGAGGCATCCATCCTTGCGGCCAACCAGGAAGAACAAGATGGGGTTGAAATGGAGCGGGCCTTTGTCGAGGTGGCGCGAGGGTATTATGGCGAAGCCAAGAAGCGTCTTGAACTTCTGCTTCAATCGACCCCGTGGGTGGCCAATCCTGAGAACGCAGGCGATATCTACAACAAACTTGGAATCATTGGTTTCTATGAGAACAGGTTCCGGGACGCAGAAGAGTTTTTCCTCAAATCTCTGCAGGTTTTGGAGTTCTCTGCAGCCTCCCACCGGCTCATTTCGCCTCTCATGAACCTTGGGAATGTACATGGAGCGCAGGGAGAAATTGCCAAGGCTGAGGAATTCTGGCGTCGGGCTTTGACTCTTGCAGAAAAAGCTGGCAACTTGAACGCAGAGGGGCGGATTCACAATAATCTGGGTATTGCTCTGTACTGGAAAGAAGACTACTCCGAAGCATCCAAGAACTATCGCAAAGCATTTGAGATCTTCCAGCGCTTGGGGAACAAACCCAGTTTGGGTCTCTGTATGACAAATATCGGTGAAATTCACTTCTCGTTGGGCGAGTACGAACGCGCGCTTGAGGTGTGGAACTCCAATCTCGAACTGTTTCATTCGCTTGACGACAATCAAGGCATGGCAGAACTGAATATTGACTTGGCAAACGTTCATCTCATGCTCGACGATTTTCAATGTGCTAAACGATACCTGGAGACTGCTGAGGGAATCATCCGAACGGCGGGGATCACTTCTCAGAGGGGCTCGTTCGCACTGGCACAGGCGTTGCTCGCAGAAGGCATGGGAGACGTCGAGGCCTCCATGCGCTTTGCCATCTCTTCCTTCGATCTGTTTGAATCATCACAAGACTGGCGAAACATGTGTTTGAGCGTGTTAACAAGAGGAAGACTCAACCGAACCGAGAGACAACATGACAAAGCCATCGAGTGTTTCCAACAATCCCTGGCAATGTCCCGCAAACATCATTTCGGAATTCTCGAGGCGGAATCCCTCCTGGCACTTGGCGGACTTGCCGAGGATGGCCGCAGGACGGACCTCCTGAGACCGATCGAGTGCTACAAAGGGGCTTTCGAGATCCTTCGTCGTGCTTCATTGGTCGAAACCACCTGGAAGGTTTGTTTGACCCTGGCGCAAGCATACTGGAAGCGCGGACTTCGACCCAAGGCGAAGCAGTACCACCAGTATGCACAGGATGTTCTTGATCACATCGCATCAAGTTTTCGATCTGAGAACCTTCGGGAAGCATTTCTGTCTTCCAGGGGGCGGGATCGTGTTTTTGCGCCGCTGACAACATGATGAATCAACAATGAACATGAACGGTAAACCGGAATCTCGCAGGATCTTGATAGGAGTTGTGGCCTCTGCAGGCCTGCTGAGAATCATCAAACAGGTTCTTGAGGACCGTGACGATATCGAACTTCAACCGCATCCGATTTCAAAGTCTGCCGCACACAGCAGCGGACGGACTTTCCCTGATCTCCTGATCGTCGAAACCAACGACGATATGCTACCAATACACGCAACGAAAGTCGAGAGCCCACAAAGCGGCAAACGAATACCGTTGATTGCCGTTACCACGGCGCCCGATCACCGGTGGGCGGTCAAGCTTGTGCGTGCGGGCGTCATCGACTATATTGCTCTTCCCGCCGAGCAGCATCGGCTGTACGACGTGGTCGAGCGTTTTCGGAAGGAACAGCTGTCACAACTCGAACAACGGAACTATCTCGACATCAAGGCAAGAACATTTGACTTCAGCAATATCGTCGGCCATTCGCCGGCTCTTCAGAACATGCTTTCGGTCGTCCAAAAAATCGTCGATAACGAGCATGTCACTGTGCTTGTTCTTGGAGAAACCGGGACCGGCAAAGGATTGCTCGCGAAAGCGATTCACTATAACAGCAGGAATCGTAGCGAGCCATTCGTCGAAATCGGCTGCTCGGCTCTTCCCGAATCGTTGTTGGAATCTGAATTGTTCGGCCATGAGAGAGGGGCATTTACCGATGCCAGAGATCGAAAGCTGGGCCTGTTTGAACTCGCAGGCACGGGAACGATTTTCCTGGACGAGATTGGCGATATCACACTGGCCGTTCAGTCGAAACTTCTGAAGGTTTTGGAAGAGCGGACGATGAGGAGGGTTGGTGGAGTACACAGCATCAAAGTCCACGCAAGAATTATCGCAGCGACGAGCCGCAATCTTGAAGAACTGGTCCAGAAAGGGATGTTTCGGAAAGACCTCTACTATCGCCTCCATACTGTTCCACTGATGATGCCGCCACTCCGAGATCGGAGAGAAGACATCCCATTGTTGGTTGACCACTACTTGAAGCATTATGGAGAGTCCAGCGGGAAACCTGAAATCACAATGAGCGATGAAGCTCGTGCGCTTCTCTATGATCTCCCATGGCAGGGAAATGTGCGGGAGCTGATGCATTGGATTGAACGTGCGGTCGTCCTCAGCGAAGGTCCTGAAATCGATGTCGAAGATTTCGATTTCTCGATGACGAGTTCCGTTGTCAAGGAGAATCCATCTTCTCCCCAAACGGTTAGCGAAGTCAGCGCGTCGTCGAACGACGGATTCACATTGAATCTTCCGTTTGATCAGGCGACCATCCTTGAGACAGAAAGGAAGTTGGTACGCGAAGTGTTGCAGCGCGTGCGTGGCAACAAGAGCCGAGCAGCATCGATTCTCAAGATCTCCAGGCCCCGCCTCGAGCGAATTATTCGTCTGGACCCCGATTTTTTCAAACCTGCGAATCCGAAATAACCCCGCACAAGCCGAAATCCCATCCTGAGGTCAAATCGGGACAAGAGTGTATCGATTCGTTGCATTCTGGTTGTAACATATCATTCCATTTGTTCCTCTTTTCTGGTTGCACTGTCTCTCCCTTCCTCGGGGTGTCAAATTCAGACGGATTTTCACTCGGATCAGGTTTTCTGGGCAAGCCTTTTCGTTGGCACGGGTTGTGCATAGAGTGATGTGGAACATGATCATGTGGCATATCAACTCCATGTTACATAGCTTTCATGGCATGGGGAGACGCCACCGGTCGTGACAGATTCTATGAATTTCCACACGATCTTTGAAAGAATAACAAGAGTATTCTGTCAATCAACAGAGGCGCCATGAGTGTCATTTCATCGTTCTACCACAAATCACCCATTCCATTTTTGAAGGAGGTACTAGTCATGCTTAACATCCTGAAAACTCTCGTCGTTGCCGTTCTGATGCTGGGATTGGTCAGTTGCTCCATTGACAACCCCGTCGGAGCACCAATTTCCACACCCACCACAAGCACGGTGGAACAATCATCTCAGATAGAGTATCAGCTTCTGCAGTTGCCCAGGCTGCAAAGCCTCCAGAAGTTGGTCCCTGTGAAGAGCACAATCACGGCGGCTGGTGGCGGCGAACTCACCTTCGAGCATTCAGAAGGCTCTTTCTATGTGAAGATCGTCCTCAAATTCAATCCAGGTTCCATGGCAGTTGATAAGGAGCTCGAAATGCTTGCCGACGACCAGAAATTGGCTGCATCCTTTGGCCCGGAAGGCACACAATTCCTCGTTCCCGGCGAACTCTACGTTGAAGCCAGAGGATTGGATTTCTCAAACGTTCCCGATCCGAGGTCACTCGCAAGCCGGATGCGCCTGCTGTACTACAATGAGACAACAAATCGGTGGGAAGTAATGAAAGCCGAAGGTTTCAAAGTCAATACAGAGAAAGGTAGCGTCATATGCGAGAAAGGCTACATTCCGCATTTTTCACGATATGGATTTGGTTTCTAGAGAACCCAACTCGGCAATATCAACAAAGTGTATACGTAAGAGGAAACCCTATGCACACCATTGAAGGTCATACTAGCTTCGCCGAGAATCTTGGGCAGCTCTTGAAACGGTTTTGCCCTGAGGGCCTCTTGAAGGCGCTTGGCGACGCATTGGAACATATCAAGTCTACCGAGCGTGAGCTCACAGAGAAAGCAAAAAGCAAGGAGGCTGAATCGCTTGTTGAGCACAGCATCGTGGATACGGCCAATCTTGAGCATATTGTCACGGAGTGCGGGCAAGGGCTTGCACCGCGGGAATTCTTCGAATTGCTCTTCGAGATCGGATCCCTTTGTCTGAGATTTGGAGAGTTTAGAACCGCGAAAACCGTCTTCACGCAAATTATTGACGAGGCCGGCAGCGAGTCGCGTTTCGGTTCTGTCGTAGGCAGAGCATATTGCAAGCGCGCCGAGATTCGTTTGCGTCAGGCGCAATGGACCACCGCGCAGAACGACCTCAAGCGCGGCGCACAAGTATTCAAGAAAGCAAAGAACGTTGAAGGCCTGGCCGGCATTGAGAACAGTCTCGGGATTTTCGCCACAGAGCAAGGCGACACGAAGAAAGCCGTCACACATTTCAAGAAAGCCCAGACGGGATTCGACCGTTCCGGCGACGCAGAGCGATCATGCGCGGCACTGATGAACCTCGGCATTGTGAACACGATTGCGGGCCAATGGGATGAGGCTCTGGCATACTATCAGAGAATCCTCCCCCAATTCGAGAAACTCGGCAAGGTCTCCCGCCTTGTTGAACTGCATCATAACCTGGGCATGTTGTTTCTTGCCAAGGGAGATTCCCAGGCAGCGCTCAGTCAGTTTGACGAAAGCCTGAATCAAGCACGATTTATCCAGTACCGGGCGTTCGTGGGTCTCGCATACCTCGGAAAAGCGACCGCCTATGCGCGATTGGCCGATCATCCTCTGGCCGTGGTATTTGTCGACAAGGCGTTGACAATTTTCCGTGAATTGAATGATCGCCTCAGCATTGCTGACACCTACCGGGTGAAAGGGATCATTCACCGAGTACTCAATCATCCGCAAATTGCAGAGCTGTACTTCAAGACCAGCTTGCGGTTGAACGAGGAGTGCAACAATCCTTTGAATATGGGTGAGACGTACTTCGAACTCGGACAACTGTACAAGGACACACAACAGAATACGAAGGCTGCACAGACCTTGAAAAAGGCCGTCGGATTTTTCAAGAAGGTGGGGGCTCAGAGCGATGCGCGCAACGCGCAGGCTGTTCTGGCAGCTGTTGCTTCGTAGTGCATGGCTGTCGATACGCTTCACAAGACGGGAGTGGCATGGTCTCTGCCCATCGATGAACGGGCACGCCATGCCACTTCTGTGTGCACATTGGTGCAAAACGATACATGGGGATGGGGGTTCATCTCCATTCGAAAACTATTGGGGGAGAAAGCCACAATGCGATTCGAAGATCTGGCCTCTGTGAACGAGCCTGGAGCATGGAGTAACAATGCCGGCTTTGTTGCGGGTGAAAACCGGGCGAGGAACCTGGAGATCATCCTCGACGTCACGAAGATGATCAATCATTCGCTCATCTTGGATGAAGTGCTGGGACTGGTTCTCAATCAAGCAATTCGCGTTGCGCGGGCGGAGCGGGGCTTTCTTCTGCTTGCAGATGAGCGCGCGGTTCTTCAGTGCGTCCTCTCGCGCAATGGCCTGGGCAAACCACTGGAAGCAGCCAATGCCGCCATCAGCCGAACAGTGGTGGAAGATGTCTACGCAACGGGGGAGTCGGTATGCGTGGAAAATGCCCAGCTCGACGATCTGTATGACCGGCGCGAAAGCGTCCGATCGCTCGAACTGGAAACCATACTTTGTTCTCCTTTGACCGTTCGAGACGAGAAGATCGGTGTTCTCTACGTTGACAGTCGCCATATCCAGCCTGTCCACAAGGATGAGATCATCAATCTTTTTGAAATCCTTGCCGGACAAGCAGCCATTGCTATCAAGAATGCCCAGCTCTACGAACGAGTGCGCAAGGCGTTTGCTGAGCTTGAATCCGCAAACGAGCGGGTGATTGTTTTCGAACGCCTGGCAACCAAGGGTGAGATTGCTGCAGAAGTGAGCCACGAGCTGAATAACCTCTTGTCGGTACTGACGTTTAAACTCTCCGCCTTCAAGAAGGGGTTTTCCAGACTGACGCAGGTTGAGGTCGATATAGAGCTCCAGCAGATCAACGATGCGGTCAAGAATCTCGCGGTTTTCTCGAAAGGGTTGGCGGAAGCGGCTCATTTGGACGCAAAGAAGCAGCTCGGCAATCTCAACGAGGCCATTGCCAACACCATCGGATTTGTTCAGCCGTTGGCCAAGTTCAAGAAGGCTTCGATCGAAGTCAATCTCGATCCGGCGATTCCGGATATCCTGTTCGATCCTCAGCAGATGCAACAACTTGTCTTGAATCTACTGAACAACTCCACCGAAGCGCATCCACAAGCACATATTGTTGTCCAGACCACGATTCAGTCTAATCCCAAGGCCATCAGAATCTCCGTCAAGGACAATGGCCCCGGCATAAGCAAGGAAGTGCTGCAAAAGCTCTTCAAGCAAAAGGTGACGACCAAGGTTACCGGGCATGGCTATGGCCTCCCCATCTGCAAGAAGCTTGTGCAAAACCTGGATGGAACAATTGATGTTGTTACATCGCCAGAATCCGGCACGGAATTCGTCATCGCCCTTCCCATCGTATCGTCAGAGGTCGCGAAGGGATCCAACCCGTAGTCGACAGACCTTTGTCTGCCGGCAGGCATACCGACGACATTGGAGTGCTCTGCACAACCTGGCACAGCATTATTCTGACACTCAGTTCACAAAAAAGCCAGTCCCCGTCCGGATTGGCTTTCTTGCTTAAGTTTCCGGTGCTTTTTCGGGATCGTTCGGAATATGCTGGAATCTCTCAAAATTCCAGTATCCGCAATCCCATTTTCTCATTTCTGAGAGATAGCTACGTTCGTTTCTTCCTGCAAATCGATCGCTCCCAATTGAACTACCATGTTACAATATCATAGTCCGTTGGGAGTGGCTGAAAGACACAACTTCCCCTCGCTTCTGCTCGTATAGGTAGGCATAATCGCGAACAATCGGAACCTCACCATGCGCAAACCTGTCCGTAAGGAATCCCAAAAGCGAATCGAACACCTGAAGAAAGCGGATGTGCGCGATCGAGGAATGCAAGAAGCGCTGCGCAAGAGTGAAGAACAATACAGGATTCTTACAGAACACATCGCGGTAGGGGTATTCCGAAGCACGCCCGGACCGAAGGGACGGTTCCTCTCCGTCAATCCCGCCCTGATAACAATGTTAGGATATGACCGCAAGGAAGAACTTCTCAACAAAGATGTATCGGAGATCTACGTGAATCCGGGTGACAGAATCGGATTCAGTAACAAGATCTCAAAAGATGGATCTGTCTTTCATGAGGAATTGACGTTTCAGAAAAAGGACGGAACGCCGATCATCGTGTCTGAAACCGCCGTCGCTGTTCAGGACGAGGGTGGGGAGACGCTCTATTTTGACGGGATCGTGGAAGATATCACGGAACGGAAACGAGCCGAAGAAGAGCTTAGAATTCACAAGACCTATCTCGAGAAACTCTTCAACAGCGCTCCGGAAGCGATTGTGTTGCATGACAACAACGATCGGGTGGTCAATGTGAACGAAGAATTCACCAGGATGTTCGGGTATTCCAGGGAAGAGGCAATCGGAAGACCCATTAACGAACTTGTCGCTTCGGAAGAATTCAAGGAGGATGCGGCCTACCTGTCCAGCAAGGTCGTTCATGGAGAGCGAGTTGAGCGCGAGTCAAAGAGAAAACGGAAAGACGGGACCCTCTTCGACGTCTCCATCCTCGGCGCTCCCATCTTTCATAATGGGACACAAATGGGCGTTTACGCGATCTATCGGGATATCACCGAACGAAAGAAAGCGGAAGAAGAGCTGAAAATTCAGAAGTCCTACTTTGAGCAGTTGTTCAACAACGCGCCCGAAGCGATTGTGCTGCACGACAACAACGACATCGTCGTCAACGTGAATGATGAGTTCACCGAAGTGTTTGGCTACACTCGCGAAGAAGCCGTCGGCAAGCTGATCAACGACCTTGTTGCGTCCCAGGAGTTCCGGGAGGAAGCTGCGCGCGTTTCTGAGAAAGTGATCCATGGCGAACGCGTGGAGATCGACTCAAAGCGCAAGCGGAAAGATGGAACACTGGTCGATGTATCCATCCTCGGCGCCCCGATCTTCCACAGCGGCAAGCAGATGGGGGATTATGCTATCTATCGCGACATCACCGCCCGGAAGTTGGCAGAAGAAGAACTACGCATACAGAAGACATACCTTGAGAATCTGTTCAATAGCGCACCGGAAGCCATCGTGTGGCACGATGTCAACGATATCGTCGTCAATGTCAACGAAGAATTCACGAGAATGTTCGGCTATTCTCGCGGCGAAACGATCGGGAGACCGATCAATGAACTTGTCGCGCCGGACGAATTCCTCAATGAAGCAACTCTTCTCTCCAAGGAAGTGGTCCACGGGGAACGGGTCGAGGCCGATTCGAAACGAAAACGCAAAGATGGCACTCTCATTGACGTCTCGATTATGGGCGCGCCCATTTTTCATCAGGGTAAGCAGATCGGCGTATTCGCTATTTACCGCGATATTACCGAACGAAAGAAGGCTGAGGTGGCGCGGATCAGGCAACGCGAAGAAGCCAGGATGGCCAGGGACATTCAGATGAATTTCCTTCCCAAATCGAATCCGGAGATGAAGGGATACGATATCGCCGGCAAGAGTATTCAAGCGCTCAACGTCGGAGGGGATTACTACGATTTCATATCATTGGATCCGTACCGGCTCGCCATCGGAATCGGGGACGTGAGCGGAAACGGACTTGCAGCTTCCCTGGTGATGGCGAATGTTCAAGCCACCATTCGCGGGCAATCGCTCTTTGATTCCGACCCTGCACAATGCCTCCAGCGGGCAAACAAGCTCTTGTTTCGCAGCACTGATTCCAGGACATTCGTTTCCCTGTTCTACGGAATCCTCGACGTACGAACGCACGTTCTCAGTTATGCCAATGCCGGACAGGATTTGCCAATTATCTTTGCCGCCTCAGGAGAGTCCACGGAACTGAAGACGCGCGGGATCGCCCTCGGTATGAAGGCAGATGCCGTGTATGTGACAGAAGAGCTCGTCCTCAAAGAAGATGAACTGATCTTGTTCTATACAGACGGTATTTCCGAGGCAATGAACTACCGGAGAGAGGAATTCGGAGGCCGAAAACTGAGAGAGATTGTTCAAGATCATCGCACGGATTCTGCCGGCAGTATCATCGAGACGATTATTACGGCAGTCCAGTCACACGTTGGCCATGCTTCGTTGGGAGATGATATGACGGTCGTATTCTTGAAACGAACTTCAGACGCCCCATAGATATCCCGACACCAGTCCCTTGATTGTGCTGCAACAATTGTCACCGAGGAGGCGTAATCATCGGAGAACATGAATTTTGCATTGGAGGTTCGTATGAAAAGGTCATTCGTTCGTTTTCTGCTCATTCTTTCGTCGCTTCTCTCCGTTGTTCAAGCCCAGGACAGTTTAAGACCTGCCGAGCGTGCCCTCAATCTGACAATTGACCACACGGGACTCAGTTTCGGAAATTCGCTCAGGCACAATGGCCTTCGTTTCAATTGGAGCGACGACGGAATCGAGGAAATTAACGGTATCAACGTTACCCTCTGGAAGCCGGGCGAGGACCTTTCCGGAACAATCAATGGTCTTGCGCTGGGGGTCGTGGCACCGGCTGCGGAGAACATCAATGGCTTCGCCTTTGGCACGGTTGCCGTGTTGGCCAAGGATGGCCTGACCGGAATTTCAATCGGAGGATTAGCGGCCGTCAGTCAGGGATCGATGACGGGAGTCAATTTTGGAGGTCTCGCTCTCGTCAGTAAAAACGACATGTTCGGCGCTAACGTCGGCGGTCTGGCCTGCGTGTCTGATAAGAACATCATCGGGATATCATACGCTTCGGCAGCACTTGTAAGCCGCGGAGACATTGTTGGATGCAACCTCGGAGGATTCGCACTGGTCTCGTCTGGCTCCATTGCGGGCATCAACTTCGGCGGACTTGCTCTTGTTGGTCGGCAGGGTATTACCGGGATTAACATCGGCGGACTGGCTCTCGTGTCAGAAGGCTCAATCGAATTTCTCAATCTTGCAGGACTGGCGGTGGTCGGCCTGGATGGTATCACAGGAATCACCGTCGCCGGAGCCGGGATTGTGTCCAAACGAGATATTGTAGGGTTGAACATAACGCTCGGCGATTTGAGGAACGACAAGGAAGGTGATGGGGGTTCGATCAAAGGAATCAGTTTTGGCGGATACCGAGTTCGAGCCAGGGAACTTGTCGGAATCAATGCAAGCATCCTTTCCACCGAGGCGCACAATGCAACGGGAGTGATGGTTGGCGCTTATAACAGATCAACTGGAACACAGGCAGGGATCTCCATCGGTATTTTCAACCATGCGACCGAGCTGTTCGGAGTCCAGGTCGGGCTCGTGAATTACGCTGAAAACAATCCACAGTTCCTGAGGATCTTACCCTTCCTGAATCTGCACTTCTGACGGGCAATTCTCCCAGGGAGAACAAAAAAAAAGCCAGAGCACGGATGAGTGCTCTGGCTTTTTGCGTTTGGTTGACGGACTCTTACATCAAGCCCCTCTTCTTGAGCAGCGGTTCGATGGTCGGTTTCTTTCCTCTGAACTTCTCATAGAGTTTCATGGCGTCATCAGACCCACCTTTTTCGAGTATGTTCTCCCTGAACGATGTTGCGGTCGCCTGATCAAACAATCCCTTCTCCTTGAACAACTGGAATGCATCCGCGTCCAGTACTTCCGCCCAAATATAGCTGTAGTATCCGGATGAATACCCACCGCTGAAGATGTGTGAGAAATAGGGACTTCGATAGCGTACCACGATTTCAGGAATGAGGTTGATGGCCGACAGCGATTTTGCCTCAAACGCGCTGGCATCCTGAATATCGGTCGCCGTCAATGTATGCCAGTCCATGTCCAGAAATGCCGCGGAAAGATATTCTACCGTTGCGAAACCCTGATTGAAGGTGCCGCTCTTCTTCACTTTGTCAATCAATGCTTGCGGTATCGGTTCACCGGTCTTGTAGTGCCGGGCAAACGACCGGAGAACTTCCGGTTCTGCCACCCAGTTCTCCATGATCTGAGACGGCAGCTCGACAAAATCCCGCGGAACGGAAGTGCCCGAAAGACTGCCATAGGTGCAGTTGGAGAGCAATCCATGCAGCGCATGACCGAATTCATGGAAGAGTGTTTCAACTTCATCATAGCTCAACAAGGCGGGCATGTCACCCGACGGTCTGGAGAAATTACCGACGTTGTAGATAATCGGCGTGATCATTTTGGCATCAAGTCGTTCCTGCTTCCGGAAGTAACTCATCCAGGCGCCGGCCCGTTTACCCGCGCGCGGGAAGTAGTCCGTAAACAGAATACCGACGTGGGAGCCGTCATTCCGCTTCACTTCGAATACCTTCACTTCTTCGTGATACTTCGGGATATCCTTTCGTTCGACGAACTGAATGCCGTACAACTTCCCGGCGACATCGAACGCCCCCTGGCGAACATTGTCGAGGAGGAAGTATGGACGAAGCTCGGTTTCATCGAGATCGAATCGCGCTTTTCGCACTTTTTCGGCATAGTACCACCAATCCCATGCTTCAAGTTTGAACGTTGCTCCTTCGTTCCGCGCCAGTTCCTGCATGTCGTCCCGCTCTTTCCTGGCAACTTTCAGCGCAGGTTCCCAGAGTTTGTTCAGCAGTTCGTAGACGGCTTTGGGATCTTTTGCCATGCTTCGCTCCAGAGCAAAATCGGCATGGGTTTGGTATCCGAGCAGGTTTGCCCGCTCAACGCGCAACGCGGCAATTTTCGAGACGATCGCTTTGTTGTCAAATTCATTGTTGTGGTCACCCCGAGAGATATACCCCTTCAGTATTTTCTCACGTAGCGCCCGGTTTTGTGCATACTGGAGGAATGGGATCATGCTGGGCTTCTGAACGGTGAACACCCACTTCCCTTCCTGGCCCGATTTCTTGGCGGCTTCGGCTCCCCCATCAATGACCGTTTTGGGCAATCCAGCCAAATCTTCCTGTTTCTCGATCACCATCTTGAATCCGTTCGTCTCCTTAAGGACATTCTCTTCGAACTTGAGTGACAAGAGTGAGAGCTCTTCATTGATTTTTCGAAAACGCTCTTTCTTCTCGGGAGCGAGGTTTGCCCCTCCCCGAACAAAGTCCTTAAAGGTATCCTCCAGCAGTTTTGCCTGTTCGGTGTTGAGCGCGAGCGAAGTGCGCCGGTCATACACAGCCTTCACACGCTGAAACAGTTTCTCATTCAGGTTGATATCGTCGCGGTGTTTTGATAGAAGCGGCGTCACCTCGTTCGCGATCTTCTGAATTTCGTCATTGGTGTTCGCGCCACGCTGGCTGCTGAACACATTATTGACATTGTCCAGCAAGGTGCCGCTGCGTTCCATGGCTTCGATGGTATTTTCGAATGACGACGGTTGCGTCGTGCTAAGAATCGCGTCGATTTCTTTTATTTGGTCCTCCATCCCTTTGCGGAACGCGGGCATGTAATGTTCGTACTTGATAAGCTCAAATGGGGGCGTACCAAAGGGGGTTTTGAACTCGGAAAAGAATGGATTCATGGAATTATCGCGCTGTTGGGCTGTAAGAAGTGAGCAGAAGCTCAACAAAGCGACCAGCAAAGAGTTCGCTTTCATGGCTTACCTTTCGATCTTGGTCGTTGAGGGGGATCAGCATAGCTGTTTCAAGATACGGAAATCTTCGGTAAGATTGTTTTCCAAAATGTCGCAGGCATCGATCTTGATCCGTTCGAGATCCATGGTTCAAGGGCAGCGAGAAAAGGCTCACCGTCGATCGCCCGCGGGAAGAAGTTCAGGCTGGTTGGAAACCACAGACATAATACTGTGTCGGGTTTGCGTAAATTGCGCCATCGGGATCCTCAGTCAAAAAGCAGAAGAAACATTGGCAGTGGCAATAAGAATGCGTTTTCTCTTTTTCCGAAGTCCGACCAGTTCTTTGTTACCATGATTGGTTGTGCGGTTTGTTTAAACTTGCCCTTGAATTTATGAAGTCCGGCGAAATCTCCTGTTTTGATTTCATTCCGGTATTTCACCTCCACGGGAAGGTATCGGTGCGGACCGCAATGCACAACGAAGTCGACTTCGCCGTGTCGCTCTCTGTAGTAATCCATCTGAATTGTTCCGCGCCATTTCTTCAGACCAAGAAAGACAAGGTTCTCAGCATAGAGACCGAGCATTGTCTCATCAGAGAGGAGGGTTTCATTCAACCGTAAAACTGCATTCCGAAGAGCAAGATCAACAAGATAGAACTTCATCAGTCCTTTTCTAACGCGCAAAGGTTTTGTGCGAAATTTGGAAATACGATAAACGAGATCCGTCATTTCCAAAAGCGGTAGATACTTTTCAATCTGCGAGGCGCCGACACTTGTTTCCTCGGCTACCGTCTGAACGCTGATTTCCCTGCCGGGTATTTCCAGCAGCGAAATGTAGAATCTCTTCAACAATTCAGGCTTACGAAATTCTGCCGCGAGAATCAGATCTTCACAAATGACCTTCTTCACCTGATTGTCGTAAAGGTATTCCTGCTTCGCAACCCATGTGGGCAGTATCCAAACCTCTGGAAAGCCTCCTTCCATGAAGTATTGGTCCAGTAAAGAATCCAGTTGTACTCGAAGCTCTTCGCTCGGGGCTGAAAGAGTCACCTCGTTTGTGAGAACTGAGGGATCTTCGGCAAACATCCCTTGCGCAGTTTTTCCCAGTTCATACATCGCGAGTACTTCACTGAGAAGCGTTGGCTCCGTTTGAAGAGAGTACAGAACATACTCTCGAAACGAAAATGGCAGCAAGTGAAAATCCTTCACTCTGCCTAAAAGACTTTCCCGGCTTTTCTTGAAAATCGGTGACGATGCTGAGCCGGAGATAACGACTTTGATCGGGTATTTGAGGTCGTAGTATTTCTTCAAGTAGAGTTCCCATCGCTCAAGACGTTGTATCTCATCAAGAAAGAGATACGTCGGGCCAGAATCTTTTTGTTTGAGGACCAGTTTCATCGCCCGGTCGATCAGCTCGTCTACTTTTACGTGCCGTGCATTGAGTGCAGGGTCGTCGAAGGAATAATAGATAAGATGTTGCGGCGGAATGCCCTGCATGGAGAGCTTCCGTAGGAGTTGGTAGAGCAATGTGCTTTTTCCGATTCGGCGGGGTCCGGTTATCGACAGGATTTGGGGAACGGTTTTGAGTTCTTCATACAGTTGATCAAAAATGGGACGGTGAAACGCGGGGAGGCTTGAGAATGCCCCGTCTGAACCCGCCCACCAAGGATTGTATGGTCTCAGAATTGCTTGCAGGTCAAGCACTTAACCATCCTTTGCACATTATTGGTGGTATAACATAGATAATTTGCAGACGATATGCAAACCGTTGATTTGTAAGAAGTGTAGTAACTCTTTAGAAATGTCAGTATGTAGAACTCAGTAGAAATGTCAGGATGGAAGAGGATACAACATTTCTGTAATAGGTTCAAGGAAAGCTTG
>Ga0315286_10000913_pt1 | contig 25963 bp, 24 predicted proteins | sample YL17G10_0_MG_FD_205038 | JGI IMG/M metagenome (GOLD analysis project Ga0315286, IMG submission 205038) | Sediment microbial communities from Yellowstone Lake, YNP, Wyoming, USA - YL17G10_0 | ecosystem: Environmental > Aquatic > Freshwater > Lake > Sediment | place: USA: Wyoming | collected...
CCTTTTGGCCTGGAATTCGCTCACACGGCACACGGCGAGGCATATAGCATTTGACATCCGCAGTTTCAGACATCATACTCCCGGTAACGCTGGCGCGCGGTTGCAAGGCGTTGCGCTGTGCGGAGGAGGGGTGGGGGTGAGATGTGACGGTGGCAGGTAACTGGGCGCAACGGATCGGGCGTCTGCTAACGGCGTCGCTGTCCGAAATCAGTCCGATCAAACGCGACGAGCCGTTCCTCAGCATCGATATCGGTTCCAGCAGCATCAAGATGCTGGAGATTCGCGGCCGCTCCGGGCAATTGCGGCTCACCAATGCTGCCAGCCTGCCGACCCCCGCGTCTGCCATTCAGAACAATATGATCTCCGAACCGGCGGTCGTTGCCGAAGCGATACGGGCGCTGACGGAAAGTCACGGGATGCGCACCCGACGCGTAATCACAGCAGTGCCGGGCCCCGCCGTCATCATAAAACGGGTCACCCTGCCGGCTCAGAATCCGCGTGAGTTGGAGAACACGATCGTCTTTGAGGCCGGCAATTTCATTCCCGAAGACCTCGAAAACGTCAACCTCGATTACCAGATCACGGACTACTTGGATGATGGCAAGCGTATGGAAGTGCTGCTGGTGGCAGCCAAGAAAGATATCGTCGCCAGCTACAGTGAAACGATCCGTGCTGCCGGGCTGACCCCCGCCATCATCGATGTGGACTACTTCGCGCTCGAAAACATGTTCGAAACCAACTACGAGCCCACACCAGATCGGGCCATCGCCTTGGTCAACATCGGTGCGCGTTACTCCTCGATCAACATCCTAAAAGGTGGGCGCTCGACGTTCACCGGTGACGTGCCGGTGGGCGGTCGTGATGTCACCGAGGCGCTGATGCGCGATTTGAACGTGAGCTTGGAGGAAGCCGATAGCCTCAAGGCCGGTGGCGCGAGCGATAAAGTCCCGGCGGAGCAAGCAGCAGCGGTAAGTGCGGCCGCCGCGGCGGCGCTGATCGAAGAGATCCACCATGCGTTGAGCTTTTTTTGGACGGCCGCCACGGACGAGACGATCGACGCCCTGTACTTGAGCGGCGGGGGCGCTCGCATGCCCGGTTTGGCGCAGCAGCTCAGTGAGCGGGTCCAAGCGCCGGTGGAGATGGCCAACCCGTTCGCGCGTGTCAGCCTCGACCGACAGATCGATACCCCGCAGCTACGTCATCAAGCACCGGAATATGCGGTGTCGATGGGGCTTGCGACCCGCCGTCCGGAAGACAAATGATCCGCATCAACCTGCTTCCACTCAAAGAAGCCCAGCGTGCCATCGGCCGTCGCCAGCAGATGGCGCTTGCCCTGCTCGCTTTCCTGGTGGTGGCGTTGGTCATGCTGGTTCCCTACCTGTGGCAATCGCGAAGAATCAGCCGACTTGACCAGGGGATCGCGGACCTTCGAGCCGCGCTCGTCAAGCTCGATGAGCAAACGCATGAAATCAAGGATCTCGAACGCAAGCGCGCTGACTTGCAGGCGAAACTCAAGGTGATCGACGACCTGCAACAGAAGCGCGTGGGGCCGTCGCACATCCTTGATGACTTGAGTACAGCAGCCCCGGAGAAACTCTGGCTGGTTGAATTCAAAGACGTGAACGGTCTGGCTACGCTCACGGGCATGGCGCTGGACAACCAAACCATCGCCACGTTCATGCGCCAGCTGCAAGGGTCGAAGTACTTTTACGAAGTCGATCTGGTGGAGACGTCGCAAACAGAACCGGTCCGTAGTGCCGGGGCAGCGTCGGGGCCCGTCTTCAAGAAGTTCATCATTAAAGCGCACCTCGACTATCTCGGCACCGGCGGGAACCCAGCGGCACGGGGCGCCGCCACCGGCACCTGAGATAACATCATGAACGACCTCATTGAGCGCCTGCTCGAACTGCCTCTCAGAAAGCGCGTGCTGCTGCTGGTCGGTGGCGTCTCTTTGCTGTTCTTCTTCTACGCCTACATGCTCTTCTGGCCGCGCAACACGCAGATCGCCGATATGGAGGCGCAAGAAGAGAATCTGATGCACGACCGCGACCGCAAGACCGCCCTGGTTGCGAACCTCGAAAAAGCGCGTCAAGAGGTCGCGAAACTCGATGGCGACCTACGCAGGGCGGCCGCCGAGCTCCCGACGACCAAAGAGATCCCCGATCTCCTGAGTAACATCTCGTCGCTGGCGCGCGAGTCCGGTCTGGAAATCCTGCAATTCAAACTTCGCGCGGAGCAGTACGAGGATTTCTATGCCGAGGTCCCGGTCGATGTTCTCGTGCGCGGTACCTACCATCAGGTGGGTGCGTTTTTCGACAAAGTCGGCGGGATGGCGCGGATCGTCAACGTGACGGACGTCGGCATCAAGAGCCCCATCCGGCTGGAGGCCGACCCCGTCACGCTGGATACGTCTTGTGTGGCGGTGACTTTCCGGTTTCTCGACGAGGCCGAACGCGAACGGATCCGGAAACAGAAGGAGAAGGAGAAGGGGGGCAAGCCGTGAGCAAGTTTTGCGCTGCCGCCATTGTCCTGCTTTTCGGAGCCTGGACTGGCGCCGCTTACGGAGCTCAGGACGTTGGCGCACGTGATGGTGCGGGAGCACGGGACGAGGCCGCTGTTCCCACACCGGCCGACGCGGCACGCCAGCGCGATCCGTTCCGTCCCTTCACTTTGGACATACGTCCTGTCCTTCGCCCGCAAACGGTTCAGGCCACTCCTTTGCTGCGCTACGAGCTCGGGCAGCTGACCGTTGTCGGTACCGTCTGGGAAATCAGCCCGCCGCGGGCGATGCTCGAAGATAGTTTCGGCATGGGGTACATCGTCACACTGGGAACCCCGATCGGACGGAACGGCGGCGTGATAACCGCGATCGAACCGTCGCGGGTGGTGGTGGAGGAACGCACGCTGGACTTCTACGGCAAGGAGCAAGTGAACCGCATTGTGATGGAGACGCCCAAGGAGGAAGGTTCCACCAAAACAACAGGGGGGCGAGAATGATACGATGGAGCGGGGTGGCGAGTCTGAGTCTCAGTTTGGTGGCCCTTGGTATCGGTGGGTGCGCCCGCCGCGCGGTCCTGTCACCCGAATCCACAACGACGACCGCCTCATCGCCTATTGATATCGGGTCGCAAGAAACCCCCTCCGAATCCACACTGCCCGCCGTCGAGCCGGCGGCGTCACTGGATATCCGGGAAATCAAACTGATCGAGGACAATGGTCAACAAGGCTTATTTGTGAAACTCACGGGGCCGCCTGCCGGGGTGACCCACTATGCGCTGACTGAGCCCGACCGGCTGGTGATCGATATTGCCGGTGCGGGGGCTGGTGCCAGCGGAACGGCGAGTGCGCAGAAGTACACCGTGCAGAACCCACTCGTCTCTGCGGTCGGCGTGGCGCGCAACGATGGAAAGATCCGGGTCACCGTCGACGTTCGGAACAAACTGCAGACCTATACGGTGAATGATCTCAACGACACCGTGATCGCCTTCCTCGGCGAACCGAGCGGCGGCAATGAACAGGTGCGCGAGCAACTGGTGTTCACTCGCCGCGTCACCGAAGCGCGTGCCTCACAAGACACCGAGCCCGTGGCGCGGCCACAACCGGTTCCGCAGCCGCCCGCCACGGTACGCGCAAACACCCCCAGCCGTGATGTGCCCGCCGCGGCCACCGACACCGGCGCCGTTACGGAGCCGCGCCTCGCCGGCCGCCAGTATCACGGACAGCATGTGTCGTTGGACTTCAAGGATGCCGACGTCCACAACGTCCTCCGCTTGCTGGCCGAGGTGAGCAAGCTGAACGTCGTCGCGACCGGTGAAGTGAGCGGGAAGGTGACGTTGCGGCTGTTCGATATGCCGTGGGACCAAGCGCTCGACATCGTCCTCCAGGTGCTCAATCTCGAAAGCGTGCAAGAGGGGAACGTCATCCGCATCTCGAGCGTGAGGCGGCTGCGCGAAGAGCGCGAAGAGCTGCAGAGGGCGCATGAGGCGGCCAAGGCCCTGGAGTCGCTGCGCGTCGAATACATCAAGATCAACTACGCGAAGGCCAGCAAGTTGGCCGATATCATCAGCGGTGCCGCGCGTTCCAAGGCTACCGTGGCCGGCCGCACGACGGCGCTAGAAGAGCCCGGCGTGCTGAGCAGCCGCGGCAGCGTATTCATCGACGAGTACTCCAATACGCTGGTCGTGCGCGACATCCAGCGGGGCATCGACAACGCCCGCGAGTTGGTGCGCCACCTGGATGTCCAGACGCCGCAGGTTCTCATCGAATCAAACATCGTGGAGGCGACTACCAGCTTCGAACGCGACCTGGGCGTGCAGTGGGGGTATCGCAACCTGACGGGCCCGCAGACCGGCAACCCGACCGGCTTCAATTTCCCCGGCATGATCGCCTTCGGCGGCTCCGGATTAGGGGTGGGCACCGGCAACATCCCCTTCCTTGCCGATTTTCCTGCTGGTGGCAATTTCGCCGTCGGAAAGGGGAGCGCTTTGGACCTGGCCCTCGGTTCACTCGATGGCCAACATAGCCTCGACGTGCGCCTCACCGCACTGGAAAGCGAAGGCAAGGCGCACATCATTTCCCGCCCCCGCGTGGTAACCCTCAACAATGTCCCGGCAACCATCAAGAGCCTGACGATCTTGCGGGTGAAGCTGCCCTCAACCGGGACGGTGATCAACACGGGAGCCGGCGGAGCAGCTGGTACAGCATCCACGGCGACGGAAAAGATCGAAACCGGGATCGTCCTGATTGTGACGCCGCAAGTCTCGACGGACGGCTACGTGCTGCTCGACATGTCTGTGAAGTCGAGCCAGGCTGATTTCACGCGCAAAGTGGATGAGATTCCGACGGAGATCAGCCGCGAAGCCACCTCCCACGTCTTAGTGAAGGATGGCCAAACCGTTGTGCTCGGCGGGATTTACCGCGACGACGTCAGTCAGAACCGCAATGGCCTACCATTTTTCAAAGATATTCCCGGGCTTGGCTGGCTCTTTCGGAGCCTGAGTAACACGAGCAGCCGCGAGGATCTTCTCGTCTTCCTGACTCCACGCATTCTCGGCGGAGCGCACGCCGGACTGCCGTCCGCGGAGGAGCTATGGCTGCATCGCAACTGAAACCCGTGGAGCGCGGCACAGCCGTGAACTGCAGCGTTCCGGAGCGGTCTCCGCAGCCGCTCGTTACAGAGCGAAGGAGGGTGTCCATGCGTAGATTGTGTTGCCGTGTGCGGTTAGGTGGCTTGCCAGCCGCGTTCATCGCGCTGGTGGTGCTCTTGGTTGGGTGCGGCGGCACGAGTGGAACCGATCCCCTCGTCTTCCACGTTGAAGGGTTCAATGGCGACGGTCTGAACCAAGCGGACGCGGTGGGCCCGACGGGGGCTCAGGTGGACGTAGTTCAGAAACTGTCGTGCCAATTTACGCAGACGGAGATCAATGCGGTGTTTGCAAACCACGAAGGTTTAGACATTCATCTGAAAGGCTTCTCGCTGCATGTGAACGACAGTCGGGTGGGTCTCGGGGACTTCACCGGCCCTCTCACCGGGACCATTAAAGGCGGCCGGTGCTTGGTCCAGACCGACAAGACCTGCGCAATCGATGACGAGTGCGCGCAGGGGACAAACGTCGGGACGTGCACGCATCAGCTCACGACGATCACCGGCATCGTGCTGTTCGACTTTGCCGCGAAGGCGCAGGTCGCGGGCCAGCCACAGGTGTGGGGGCAGGCGCTGTCGGTGACCATCACGTTTTTCGCTTCCGATGTGAACCAATCGTTTCAGACCAGCGGGGGCTACCTCGTGACGTTTGTCGACAAGTGCTCCTCCACCAGTACGGGTGCGTAAGCACAGCGAGGTGACGGGGGGAGGTTTAGGGAATGAGACCGGGAATGAGATCAGCGGCCTGCGGGCTCATGACTGTGCTGGCGCTACTGGTAAGCAGCTGTGGCGGCGGCGGTAACGGTGGCGATCCGGCCGGCACCGGCCCGCAGCAGACCAACCCGTCTCCCACGGGGTCTGTACTGCCAATCCCGTCACAAGCCACCGCAACCTCGACACCGACTGGCACTCCAACCCCCACGCTCAACGGTTCGCCGGCGCCGACCGCTACGGCTCTCTGCCAACCCCAACCGCGTCCCGCGGTGCCAGTCGGACCCGGACCGAGCCGGAACGAACGCAGCGAAAGCTCGGCAGCGGGGTCCATCACGCTGCGCTTGCAGGACATCGTCATCGGAGTGAACGGCTACACGTATTTCAGCGTCTTCCTGCGCGATCCACTGGGTCATCCCATTGTCGACCAGCATGTCACCCTGACGATTTCCGGCGCCTCTTCATCATTAATTGTGAACACCTCCGACGGACGCACGGGAAGTGACGGGACCTTCAGCGGCTCGATCGCTGGGTGCCTCGGCGGGAGTTTCCCGCTGCAAGCTCGTGCCGACAATGGGCTCACGGCTACCCTCACTTTGGTTGTGAACGGCCCCGTGGGAACCCCGACGCCCACCCCGACGCCCCGCCCGACTCTCGGCACACCGCAGGTGCCGGCGGCCATTGAGTTCACCGGCGCCTCGCCCGCCACCATCGGCGTGCGCGGCTCCGGGCTGCCCGAGCAGTCTGCGCTGACGTTCAAAGTGACCGACACGTTCGGCAACCCGGTCAGGGGTCTGCCGGTACATTTTTCCATCGCGCAGATTGCCGACGAGCAGATCGCACCGAGCGATGCCACCACCGCCGCGAACGGTACCGCCACAGTTACACTGACCACCGGCACCCGTGCGATCAGCCTCCAGGTAACCGCAGAGGTGGACGCGGTCTCGCCGCCCTTAGTGACCCGCTCCACTGCCGTCACCATCCTGGGCGGGCCGCCGTCGCAGCTGCACTTCAGTCTGGCACACAAGTTCCATAACATCGCGGGGCGTGTGACCTATGGTCTGCAAGATCAGACTTGGGCCTACGTCGCAGACCGCTTCGGCAATCCGGTACCTCCGGGTACAGCTGTAAACTTCACGACGAAAGGCGGCGCCATCGGCAATCCCACCACGACCGGCTCCCTCGGAGAGGCCAGTGCCACTCTCGTCTCGCAGGCACCGGTGCCGGACGACGGCATAGTGACAAGCTTAGTCACGACGGTGGGTGAAAGACCGTTTGTGGATACAAACGGTAACGGTGTGTGCGACGACGGCGTTGATCAACTGATTCAAGTGCCTGAGCCGTTTTACGACACGAATCACAACGGTGTGCACGATGAGGACGAAGACTTCATTGATGTCAATGGCAATGAGATTTACGACTCTGTCGATCAGAGTCTGACCCCTGCGACCTGCGCCGACCAAATTGTTCTTTGGGCGGTCATCTATACGACGTTCTCAGGCCACACACAGGTCGTAGCGGTAGCGTCGGACACGGGTCCCATCCCCGCCGGCGGCACGCGTGATTTCAGCCTGATTATCAGCGATGAGATGGGGAACCCGATCGTGGGCGGATCTACCGTCGCGGTGACCGTCACGGGTAGCAGAGCCAAGCTTCTCGGCGCAACCAATGCCACTATCCCCGACGCCATCACGTTTGGCCATTTTGTCAATGGCATCAACGAATTTAACCTCTCTGTGACAGATGGCGCGCCAACCTCGAACAGCTCGGAAACCGACCTGCTGGTTATCACCGTCAATTCGGACGGCTTGCCTGCGGGCGGCAACGGCAGCGGAGTTGTCCAGGTCCCGCTCACCTTCCAGGCCGTACCGACGCCGACGGCGACGGGAACGCCGACGATCACCTCGACGGCCACCGACACTCCAACGGCGACGCCTAGCCAGACCTTCACGCCTTCTTCGACGTTCACCCCGTCATTGACCTTCACGCCGAGCGTGACCCCGACGATCACGCCGACTCCCACACCGCCGGCGGCACTCATTCGCTTGGATCTCGTGGATAATCAGGCGAGCAGCAATGGCGATGGGACCTTCTCGACAGTGATCGCTGCTCTGGTGACCACGGCAACCGGCGCGGTGGTCGGAGATGGCGTGGCAGTCGACTTCAGTCTGCTGAATCCCGTGGCCGGGATTTCGGTGACCAGCCCAGGTCTGACCAACGAGGCGCCGCCTTGCACGCTCGGCTTCAACGTCGTCCGGCAACCGGGTGATGCGTTGTCCTGCGTGAAGTACGTCCAAAGCCTCGCAGGTACCGTGGTGACGGTGCATGCGCGTGTACCGGCAGGCAACGGAAGGTTCATCACTGCCGACCGGAGCATCACGTTGCCCGACCTGCGTCCGACACCGACCCTCACTCCAACAGCGACCCCGCTGGCGCCCGCCCACATCCAAGTGACACTGTTTGTGAATCAAGCGAGCAACAACGGCGACGGAACGCTGACGAGCGTGATCGGTGCGTTGGTGACCGATGCCAACGGGGCAGCGGTCGCAGACGGAGTGCCGGTCGCTTTCAGCATCGTTTCGCCTACCCCTGGCGTTTCGGTGACCAGCCCGGGTCTGACCGGGCACGCTGCGCCCTGCACGCTCGGCTTCGCCGTCATCGCGCAACCTGGTGATGCCCTCTCCTGCATCAAGTACGACGCCCTACTGCAAGGCGCGCCGATTACGATCCGCGCACAAGTCCAGGGTGCGTCTGGCCCGATCTCGAGCCAGCAAACCATCACCCTCCCCGACCTGCGCACGCTGACGCCGACGCGGACGGCGACGAATACGCCGACATTGACGTTCACGCCGACGGTGACTCCAACCCAGACGCCAACCACGACGCCGGCGGCGTTCAATATTCAGGTGGCGCTGTTTGTCAACCAGGCAAGCAACAACGGCGATGGGACGCTGACGAGCGTGATCAGCGCGCTCGTTACCGATAAGAATGGGGCCGCGGTGGCAGACGGGCTGGCGGTCGACTTCAGCATCGTTTCGCCTACCCCCGGCGCCTCGGTGACCAGCCCAGGTCTGACCGGGCACGCTGCGCCCTGCACGCTCAGCTTCGCCGTCGTACCGCAGCCCGGTGATGCCCTCTCCTGCATCAAATACGACGCGTTGCTGCAAGGACAGCCGATCACCATCAAGGCGCAGATCCAGACGCCGACCGGCCCGATATCGAACCAGCAAACCATCACCCTCCCCGACCTGCGCACGCTGACCCCGACACGGACGGCAACCGGTACCTCGACCAGTACTCCAACGCCGACGTTCACGTTCACGCCGACGTTCACCTTCACACCACCGTTCACCTTTACACCGACGTTCACACTCACGCCGACGATCACCCCGACGGTTACCTCAACGCCGACGGCGACGCCGCAGCTACCGGCGATCAGCCCGGTGCAGGCAACGCTGTTCGCGGGTGCGGGTGCGGTCCCGAGCTGCAACGGGATCTCGCAGACCTTCACCGTGACCGGCGGCGCACCGCCGTTCGCTATCGATGCCGGAGGGGCGGGATGTCTCAGCAGGACCACCGTCATCGCCTCGGGTGGATCGTTCACCTTCACTGCGGGCAACACCGCCGGGACGTTCGTGGTCAAAGCAACGGACGTGCTGGGTCGGATCGCAACCGCTGAGGTGACCGCGCAAGCTCCAGCCGTGCACATCCAAGTCGACTTGCTCGCCAACGTCCGCAGCGATAATGGCGATGCCACCTTCTCGAGCGTGATCAGTGCCCTCGTCACCGATGCCAACGGTGCCACAGTGCCCGACGGTGTCCCGGTAGAGTTCAGCATCGTTCCGACGAGCCCAACCCCCGGAATACCTGCGGGAATCTCGGTGACCAGTCCTGGCTTAACGCACGCGCCACCGCCGTGCACGTTGGGCTTCAGCGTTGTGCCACAGCCCGGCGACGCGTTGTCGTGCATCAAGTACCTGCAAAGCCAGCAAGGGACGACCGTGACCATCCGTGCGCGCGTCGCCGGCGCGAGCGGTGTGCTCTCCGACACTAAGACGATCACGCTGCCCGATACCCGGCCCACCGCTACCCCGACAATAACGGGGACCCTGACCCCGACGGAGACCCCGCTGGCGACTCCGACCTTCACGCCGTTCCCGACCGGTCAGCCAACCTTCACAGCGCCACCCACAATCACGGCAACGCCAACCGTGCCGGTGGGCTCGTTGGCGTTCATCAGTGCGTCGCCCTCGACCATCGGGGTGCGCTCGTCGGGACTGCCGGAACAGTCGGTGGTCACCTTCCAAGCGAAGGACACCTTGGCAAGGCCGATTGCCGGCGCGACGGTCAGGTTTGTGCTGACGGGCAGCGGCTCGGAACTGCTGAATCCGCTCGTTGCCAACACCGATATCAACGGCTTCGTCAGCACCACTGTCAGCAGCGGAACCCGTGCGACCACGATTCGGGTCACGGCCGAGGCAGATAGCAACGGCGACGGCATTCCCGACATCTTCGTCAACTCACAGGTTGTGAGCATCCTCGGTGCCCCGCCGGCGTTCAACCACTTCAGCGTGGCGGCGCAGAAGCTGAACATCGCCGGGCGCGTGACGTACGGCCTGCAAGACCCGGTCACGGCCTACGTCAACGACCGCTTCGGCAATGCCGTGCCGCCCTCGACCTCGGTGTCGTTCATCACCAACGCGGCCAGCATCGTGAACCCGACCGTCACCGACTCGGGCGGCAGAGCGACGGCGACCCTGCTCTCCGAGGGCAACGTCCCTCCCACCGGGATCGTCACCGTGTTGGCGTTCACGCGTGGCGAGGAATCCTTCCTCGACAACAACGGCAACGGGCGCTTTGACTGCGACCCCGGCACACTGCCGCCATGCCACAGCTCGGTCGATACAATCCTGTTCGCGGAGGATCACGAGCCCGAGCCGTTCATCGACTTCCGCCCGTTGCCACCGGCGCTCGCGGCGCTACTGGGCCAGGCGGACGATTCGACCTGCACCGCTGCGGTTCCGAGCTCACTGTGCAACGACATGTTCGACATCAATAAGCCGTTCGAGCTGTTCGTCGACTCGAACGGCAACGGGCTGTTCGACACGGCGGCTGCGCTTCCGATTCATCCTGCTAGCGGCAACGGAACCGGTCAGGGGACTCCCGGGCTGTGGGACAACAACATCTTTGTCTGGGACGTCATCCCGGTGACCTTCTCCGGCCACTTGCAGATCCCGAAAGTCTTCAACGTCGACACCAGTACCGATTGCTCCACGGTAAGTAGCTGCTTCAACCTCCCGAACGGTGGTGGGGCGAACTTCGTGCTGCAGGTGCACGACGACTTGCTGAATCCAATCGTGAGCGGCTCAACGATCTCGATCGCCGCCATTGGGGCTACGGTGACCCCTGCCTCGATTACCGTGCCGGATGGCGAGTCATTCAACCAGCTCGTGGAAGGCCTCACCCAGTTTCACTTTGCGATCGCTGATGCTGACCCGACGAAGATCAATCCGCTGCAAAGCACGATCGTGGTCACGGTCGCGTCGGACAACGGAACCGGCGCGTTCCCGGTAGCCAGCGGTAGCGTCCAGTAGACACTGCGGATATGGGTCGGGAAACACCTCGGACACGGTACGGATTACGGGGGATGGCTGCACGCCGTCCCCCGCGCACTAGCATCGCGATCGCCTTCTCTGATAGACGCTAGACGTGACGACCAGGCAGAAGCGCGGTAGACCGCAGCGTAGCACAAATCGCGTGTTGGTTCTGCACGGACCGAACCTCAACCTCATCGGGACGCGCGAGCCGGGGATCTATGGCCGGGAGACGCTCGCGGACATCGAACGCCGACTCACGGAATTGGCGGGTGATCTCGGGATCGTCTTGGACACCTTTCATTCGAACAGCGAAGGGAAGCTGGTCGACCGCATTCAAGCGGGGCGTGGCACTGCGGACGCAATCATCATCAACGCCGGTGCCTACACCCACACCAGCGTCGCCATCCGCGATGCGCTGCTGGCGACGGAGCTGCCGGTGATCGAGGTGCACCTGTCGAATATTTACAAGCGCGAGGCGTTCCGCCACCGCTCGCTGATCGCGGACATTGCGGTCGGGCAGATCACGGGGTTCGGAGCCGAGAGTTACCTCCTCGGCTTGCGAGCGGCTGCGGTCGTGCTGGCGCGCCGGGCAGGAGTCAGGAGTCAGGAGTCAGGAGCCAGCAGGGAACCCTCCTGAGTCCTGGATTCTGACTTCTGGCTCCTTTTCACCTGCTCTCTATGCCGGGCGTCTTCTTCAGCCGCCGGCGTTCTTCACGCCGTTCCAGCCCCAGCTCGATGAGCCGGCTAATGAGCTGGCGGGACGGCACTCCCGAGGCCTCCCACAACTTCGGATACATGCTGATGTTCGTGAACCCTGGAATCGTGTTGATCTCGTTGACGAACAAGCTGCCGCTGCCGCGCTCCAGGAAAAAATCGACACGCGCCATGCCGGCGCAGTCGAGCAGCGTGAAGACCCGGACCGCCAACTCACGCACGGCCTGGGTTTCGGAGCCGCTCAACGGTGCCGGGATCAGCAACGCGGCGCCGTTCTCGTCGATGTACTTGGCCTCATACGAGTAGAACTCGGCGTTGGGACAAATCTCCCCAGGCACCGAGGCGTGCGGATCGTCATTGCCGAGCACGGCGCATTCGATCTCCCGCGCCGCGATGCCCTTTTCGATGACGACCTTGGTGTCGTATTCCAGCGCAGCACTGACCGCCTCAGGCAGCGTCGCGAGCACCTTCACCTTGGTGATGCCAACGGAGGAGCCCAGGTTGGCCGGCTTCACGAAGAGCGGCAAGCCAAGATCGCACGCGCGCTGGGTGATTGCGGCACTCCCAGTGATCCACTGCTTTCGCGTGACGGCCAGGAACGGAACCACCGGGATGCCTGCAGCTTGCAGCAGGCGCTTCTGCACGTCCTTGTCCATTCCCACCGCTGAGCCGAGCACGCCCGCACCGACGTACGCGATGTCCGCCAGCTCGAGAAATCCTTGGATCGTGCCGTCCTCTCCGTAGGGGCCGTGTAACACCGGGAACACGGCATCGAGGCGGGCGATCACTGCGGAGCGCTCGAGCGACATGAGTTGGCCCCTGGCGGGAGCGGGCAGCAGCATCACCTCCCTGCCCGAGCCGCTGACCGCGGGGAGTCTGGCGTTGGTCAGCTCGCGAAACACGCCCTCGTCGAGCAGGTGCCAGTGGCCCGCGCGGTCGACTCCGATCAGCGTCACATCGTACGTGTCGCGATCAATCGCATCGGCCACCGCGCGCGCCGACCGCAACGAGATCTCATGCTCGCCGGACCGCCCACCGAAAATGATTCCCACGTGGATTTTCCCCATCGTCTGCCCCGCCGCCTTTTATGATGACGATACCATAGTTCGCTGGCGCGCTCACTCCACGACTGTAAAAACGCCGGGCTTGCATCTGCCTCGCGGCTGTGAGTAAATGTTCGATACCAGAGGGTAGGAATCTTTCGAGCATGAAGCAGCAGCACACATCACACGGACAATACTTGCGGCTCGACGCGCGAGTGGGTGGTTGGAAAGCGCCGGCGGTCGCAGTCTGCGCGAGCGCAAAATGCGCCGTGGCGATGGCCGACTCGCTGACCGCCACGATTAATCCGCGCGGAGTGTCCGGTGGCTTCCCGAAGGAGGGAAATCCGTAAGAGGCGAGAACCTTCAAAGGATCAAAGAGGCCACCGGACGAAAGTTCGGTGGCCTTTTTATTTGCTGTGGACAACCCCGCATGCCGCGGGGCGAAGAGGAACTCAGAACGTTTACGGTTTCATCGAATATCGGAAAGGAGGGAACGGCGATGGGTCGCATCGATCCACAGTTGGTGGCACAGCGGTTGAGAGAGGTGGTGGCGGATGAGCCGAAGGCATTTGCGTACGAGATCGGCGTCAGCCTCTCGGCCCTCTACAACTATCTCAACGGGCGAATTCCCTCGACCGAAGTGCTCTTTCGTATTGCCTGCTACACGGGACGACCGATGGAATGGTTCCTCCGCAACGGCGCAGGACGTGTAGACTTGATGGTCGAGATGGCGCGCAGCGGCGGCAACGGTGCCAGCGTGGCCATGAGCCACTGAGCGGTCGTACCAGTGCACCCCGTGTTAGCCCTCGATCTGAGAGGGCCGGCACCTTAGAGCATCCCCTGACACGTACCCGGTGTGGGCGCGTCCGGCGGGGTGCGTGATCGGAGGTGATGAGATGGAGTGGATTACCCTTGCGGCCCCAGTTCCCGCCGCGGTGGATTTCAATCTCAGCGGCGTGGGCGCGTTCGTCCTTGAGTTGGTCGCGGCCGGCGTCCCGGTGCTGCTGATCGTACGCGACGCGCTCCGCGGTGCGCGCACCGCCGGTGCGGCGCCACGGTTGCGCGTCTTCGACGGCGGAAAAGAGCCCAGGCGGCATGCCGCGTGAACGCAGTCGGCGGGTCGACGGTCGAAGAGTCGACAAACCGCGATGTGGAGGAATCGCGTTGCACTCTTCGGCCTTCGACCGGGCTGCGTCCGGCGTCTGTCCGCTAGGGCCTGCGGCCAGCGTTGGTTCGGCGGGTCCGCTCCCGTTGGTCGCTTCGAGGGGCCAAGTCTGACAGGCTCCTAGCTCTCCATCCGGTACTTGAAGGCGCGGCCACGGTGCGTCGTGTTGTGGAGTTCCAGGAATAGCAAGCCGCGCATCACCATCGCGAAATAGATCACCAGCGCGACCACAGCGGTCTTCAGATTGAAGTAGGCGTTGCCGAGATCGATCGGGAGCAACGTGGTGCCGTAGATGATCGCGGCGACGACGATGTTCGCGGGAAACCATTCGATCCAGTTCGCTGCAACGAAGCTGTAGCTCTCCGACAGCAAGGCCACCGTCGAGTAGTGACCGAGATAGATGAGCTCCGGCACGGCGTTGAGGAGAACGAACAGCGCGATCTCCGCGAACAACAGCAGCAAATCGCCCTGAGGTACCTGCAGCAAGGCCGGCGCTCCCAGGCTCGAGAACAGCCACAGGACGAACGTGATGCCGACCACGTCCCAGAGATAAGCGCCGAAGCTGTTGCGGAAATCCTGCAGCGTCGCCTTGTTGGTGCGCACGATCATTTCAACCAAGTACAAGAAGGAACCGACACATGCGGCCCAAACGAGGCTCAGCAGGAAACCACCGGCCATGCCTGCGAGGCCGGCGATCTGCGCCGTGATGGACATGATCGCGCCATACACGAAGACGCTGCCCAACACCGGCCAGTTCTTCACGGCCAACGCACCGGCGCGGCCGAATGCCTTACGATAAACGTGCAGTGTTACGAGCAACCACTCCAAGCGACCCCCCCGTCAGTTGGCGCACTCTATAAGAGCGCCACACAACGGGTCAATCGCCGAAGAGCTTGCTGCTGCCCCGCCGCTGCGGACGTCCGCGATGCCCGCAAGCTGCCAGGGCGCTATCGCGCCTCGGTCTGACCCCGTCGATCGTGTTGCGTTTCGATGTCGTGGAGCCGCTGCGCCAGCTCGTTCCACTCGTCGCGCAACACACGCGGGATTGGGTCTTTCAAGGTCTGCAGCCACGGCGGGCCGTCGACGGGTCCCGCAACGAGTGACTCGGTGACCGCCCGTACGACGTCCGGCGCCGTGCGCCGCCCCGATCGCCGCAGCTGCGGCTGTACGTGCATTTCGTAGACATGCGCGCGGATCTCCGCCAAGCGGTTCCGGATGCGCAGATTCTCAGCCAAGGTTTCCCAACTGATCGGGGCGGTCGCTCCGGTCAAAGGCCATAGGTATTCGTCAATCTCTGGGTAAGCTTCGCTCGCCTGTTGTTGCATCACACCTCATTCCCATTTCTGTGTGGTTAAGTAGATGCAAGTATAGGGGGAGCGCCGAGACACCAACCACCCCCTGGTGTGTCATGCGACACATCGCCGGTCGAATTGTTGTGTTCGATGATACTCTGCGGCCAAGAGCAGTGGGGGAGGAGTGCCCGTGTGCTACGCGCTGCTACGCCGGCCCGTCCGCAAGAGGTCGCCCCGCAACACGTGCTGCACGTGCAGGTTGCAGTGTGGATCGAAGAAACGCGCCGTGAGGATGATCCTCCGCCCATCTTTTGCGAGCAGGCCGTCACGCTCCAAGCGCTTCATGACCCGCGCAACGTTGGCGCGCGAGGCAATCGCGAACTCGGCCAAATCGGCGTGTGTCACCGCCAGATCGATGCGCACGCCGCGGTCCGCATCCGCGCCGAAATCGCGAGCCAGCACTGCCAACTCGTGGATGAGACGCTCTTCCATCCGCAAGCCCAACAGGCAACACTTGTCGTACAGGAGGCGGCTGAGCACACGCCAGCTGAACGACACGATCTGCAGCACGCCGCGTGGCGGCGAGGCCGCGACGAGATCGGCCATCATCTCGTTGGTGATAATGGCGACCACGGCATCGCTGAAGGCACTCGCGGAGAACAACCGCGGTTGCCCCTGGTCGGTATCCCAGTTCAAGCCGAAGAACTGGCCCGGGCGGATGAGTTGGACGCATACTGTGCCGGCACCAGAGGGGCAGCTCACCTTCACCACACCGGAGACGAGGAAATTGACGAAATCGGCCGTGTCGTCCGGGCTGAAGACGTTCTGGCCTTTGCTCCAGCGTGCGAGCTGCGCGCCGCGCACCAATTGGTCGACGGCACTCGCACCGAGGCCCATGCGCCGGCAGGCTTCGGCAAGACGTACCCGCAATTGCTCCTTGGGGATGCTGTGTACCACTCCACAACTCCGACGGGCAGTATACGGCGACCTGCGCCCGATGGGTTGAGGGCTTTCACGGATCACGTCCGGAGTCAAGCCGTTGGCGGACGGTATACCGAGCGCCGCATACCCGGAAGAATCCGTCGCCCCCTCGTTTGCCACGCGGCACAAAGAAGATATATGAGAGCCCAGAGGCTAGGAGAGTTACGATGCGCAAGACGTGGGCGTTTGCTGCGGTCATGGCGGCATGTATGATAATGGGAAACTTGCAGGCTTGGGCCGGGGAGTGGAATCCAACGGCGTTCGCCAAGGAGGACACGTTACAGTTGCGTACGGTTGTTCCAGGCGAGGGCGAGTACTGGTTCCCGGTGTGGTTGGTGGTCATCGACAGTCAAGTCTATGTCCGCCTCGGCACGCGCGCGGCGGGGCGCGTGCAGCGCAACACCACCGCGCCCTACGTAGGCGTGAAGGTGGCGGGCCAGACCTTCGATCGTGTGCGAGGCGTACCTGCACCGGAATCCGCCAATCGTGTCGCAGCGGCAATGGCTGCCAAGTACACCAGCGACATCTTCGTACGCTGGTTCTCGCATCCCCTCACGCTGCGCTTGGTTCCGGAGTCTCCGTAAAACGCGCAGGTATGGAACGGCTGGCCATCTTTGCGGCGCTGAAGTGGGAATGCCGCCCCATCCTCCGGCATCTGCGGCGCGTGACCCGCACGCGGCTGGCGGATTTTGCCGCGTGGCACAGTGTGACATCCACCTGCGAGATCTGGCTGATCAAGACGGGCATTGGCGAACGGCGCGCGGCTGCGGCGGCCACCGCTGCGCGCGCTGCCGGCCGGTTCGATCTGTTCCTCTCCACCGGCTGCGCCGGTGCGCTCGCGCCGACCCTGCTGCCGGGCGACCTCACGATTGCCACAAAGGTCGTGTGTGATTCATCGAGCGACTACTTCGAAACCGACGTTGCTTTTCGCAAGCGCGCCGAGCGTGCGGCGCAGCGTGCGGCGTTGCGCACAACCGTCGGGGCGCTCGTCTGCAGCCCGCGCGCGCTCACTACCGCCGCCGCCAAGCGCACCGCTGCCACGCAGAGCGGTGCAATCGCTGTTGAAATGGAGGGCGCCGGCATCGCGGCAGCGGCGGCCGAAGCCGGCGCCCGCTTCGCGTCGATCCGAGCTATTTTCGATACGGCGGCCACTGAGCTCGATGAATCAGGAGACTTCATCGACCCACAGACCGGCACACTCAAACTGCTGAGCCTGGTGCGGCACGTGGTGGCACAGCCGAGCGCCCTTGCCCACCTGCTTGCTCTGCAGCCGATGATGCGCGCCGCGCAGGACGGTCTGGACAAGTTTTTCGGCGCGCTCCTCCGCGCCGATGCGTGATGCGGGACAGCCTGCACCTGAAGCGGGATTCGGCTCACCGCATCGCGTCTTGCCTTGCGCCCGTGTCCCCTGTTCACGTATAGTTCGCTCATGTTTGGAATGGGTTTAGGAGAGTTAGTGGTCATCCTGGTGATCGTCATGATCATCTTCGGCGCCGGCAAGCTGCCGGAGATTGGGGAGGGCCTCGGGCGCGGGATTCGCAATTTTCGCAAGGCGGTGAAAACGCCCGACGAGATCGATATCACCCCTAAGCCCGACGAGCAAAAAGGGGCGGGAGAGGAGGAGACTCAGGCCTGACGCTGTGCGGCGACCACCTGCGTACTGAACTCGACCGCATCGTGCGGCGGATCCATGAAGACGATCACGAAGGTCGACGCGGCACCGGGTTCGACCATGAATCGTCTTGGTGGGCTCAGTTTCTGGAGGATTGACAGCTCACGCGGCGTGAGGTCTTTGAGCACCTTCGTCGAGATCACGTTGCCACAGTAGATAGTTTTCTGGTCCAGCGGTCGTCTGGTCCCATCGTACAGCTTACCTGCAATCTGGACTCCATGGAGTGCGACGGAAGCGGTATTGAGGGCCTTCCCGGTGATCACGAACACCTCCTTCCCCTCCTTGATACGCTGGTAGCTTCCTACCACATCGGACAGCGCCACCTTGCGGACCAGCAGGCGTTCATCACCGAGAGTACCAATCAATGGCAAACGGCCCACCAGCCGGTCGCACCACACTGGGCTCGCGAACAAGGCGCGGGTGAGGACGGCGTATCCGGCAACTACCAGCAGCAGGAAGATGAACACCGGTTTCACGTCGCTGCGCTCGCGGCGGGCGTGGCGTTCCGCGCGCCTCGCGGCCGGCGCGGCCCCTTCTTCTTCTTCCTCCTCGGGGGGCGTCGATGCTGGCGTGCGCCGCGGCGGGGCGCCTTCGTCGCCGGTGGCATCAGCGCCCAGCGTGAATTCCTCGCCACCCGGAGGACTGAACTGCTCCTCGGGCGGCGGCTCGGGTTCGTCTTTCCACGAGGGTTCGTCCAGTGGTAAGGTCAGGTTCTCGCCGCCCGCGGGGGCCGGCTTCTCGCGAGCGGGCCGGGGAGAGGCTGGTTTCTTGGCTGATGGTGCGGGGAAGACGCGCTGGCATCGCGAGCATTTGAGCATCGGGTTCGAGCCCCTGAGGCGTGCCAGGTCGAGTTGGTAGCGCCGCGCGCAATATGGACACTGAATGATCACGATGCTCCGTCGCAGTTAAAAGGGAATTGTATGGTGATTGGACAAAAAAGCAATTGCCGAGTTCCGACCGAGACCCGAGCAACGACGCACTCAGTCGTGGGCGAGCTGTCGGTGGTGCTCCCAGCCTATAACGAGGAGGCGAACGTGGAACGCGTCGTGCGCGATTGCGTCGCCTTCCTCGACGGCCGTGCTCTGGATTACGAGTTGCTTGTTGTCAATGACGGCAGCCGTGATCGCACGGGGGAAATCCTGAACGGCCTGACAGCCTCGCTGCCGCGGCTACGGCCGCAGCACCATCCGCAGAACCGCGGCTACGGTGCCGCCCTGCGCACCGGATTTGAAGCGGCGCGGAAACGCTTCGTCTTCTACATGGATGGCGACGGGCAGTTCGACATCCGCGAGCTGGACAGCCTGCTGCCGCTGGCAACCGATGAGCAGCACATCGTCACCGGCTTCCGCATCGAGCGGCGCGACCCGTTCATTCGGCGATTGAACGCCAAGCTCTTCGGCGGCTGGTTGGTGCGGGTGACGCTCGGGGTACGGGTGCGCGATCTGAACTGCGCGTTCAAGCTCATCCCCAAGTGGATTCTCGACAGCATCACCTTGGAGTCGACCGGCGCCTTGATCAACGCGGAGTTGTACGGGCGGGCGGTACGGCGCGGCGTCGGCATCAAAGAGGTGGGCGTGCACCATTACCCGCGCACCGCGGGAGTGCAGACGGGCGCGCACCTCTCGGTCATCTTGCGCGCCTTCTACGATCTGTTTCGACTGCGGCAAAAGATCCTGTCCGAAGAGACGCAAAAACAAAAGAACCGCTAACAGACTGGCCGCAGCTCTAGGGGCTGCGCCCGGCGTCTGTGCGGCGGGTCCGCTCCCGCCCGCACTCCGGAGGCCTCCGGCGGACGTGTTGGTCGCTTCGGCTTGCCAAGTCCGACGGGCCCTACGCAACGTAGTCCTTGCGCTGAATACCGTACTTGTGCAGCTTCTGGTAGAAGTTCTGCCGGTGCAGCCCGGCGTCGCGCGCAGCGCGGCTGACGTTGCCGTTGTTTCGGCGCAAGCACTCGAGAATGAAATGGCGCTCGAAATCCTCACGGGCGGCGCTGAGCGTCTTCCCGGTGGAAGGCAGGACGCGGCCGGTATCAGTGCCGTTGTGCAACTCGCCGGGAAGATCCGCCGACGTGACCTCGGTTCCCTTGGCCAGCAACGTGGCACGCTGAATGGCGTTTTCGAGCTCCCGCACATTGCCGGGCCACTGATAGCGACGGAGGACCTGCGCCGTGACGGCATCAAGTCCGGTGATCCGCCCGCTCGGATCGTGCTTGCGCAGGAAGTGGTGGGCGAGGGGGAGAATGTCGTCCAAGCGCTCGCGCAACGCTGGAATACGCAACGAGACGACATTGAGCCGACAGTAAAGGTCGGAGCGGAACTCGCCGGCGCGGATGCGTTCCGTGAGGTCCGCGTTGGTGGCCGCGATCACGCGCACATCCACCTTGATGGCGCGGTCGCCGCCCAGGTGCTGCAGCTCGCGCTCCTGCAGCGCGCGCGATGAGCTCTTTTCCGGTGCCACTCTCGCCCGTGATCAGCACCGTCGCGCTCGAGTTGGCGACGCGCTCGATCACCCGGAAGACTTCCTGCATCGCGCTGCTGACGCCGATGATGTTGGCCATGCCGTACCGGCTGGCGAGTTGGTCGCGCAGGTTGCGGTTCTCCTGCTGGAGCTGGTAGTGCTGCAAGGCCCGCTCGACGTGCTGGCGCGCCTCCTCGTTCGTAAACGGCTTCTGCAGGTAGTCGAACGCGCCCGAGCGCCTCGACCGCCGCCGCCGGGTCGGAGAAGGCGTCCACCGCGAGGCCGTCGCGTTGCAGCGCGCGGCCGAGCGACCGGCACAAGTTCGTCTCGTCATCCAAGAGCAGCATCGAGTAGTGCATGTCACGTCACGGCGCCGGCGCTCTCGAGCGCGGCATGCTCGGCCCGCAGCGGCAGGCTGATCGTAAATGTGCTGCCACGGCCCACCTGGGAGGCCACGGTGATCTCGCCGCCGTGGGCCACGATGATTCCATAGCTTACCGCGAGGCCGAGCCCGAACCCAGCGCCACCTTTCTTGGTAGTGTAGATGGATCGAAGATGCGATCCAGATCCGCTGGATCGATGCCGCAGCCCTGATCGGCAAATTCAATGAGTATTTTGCGGACTCCACCCTCGATGGACTCCGCCGTGCGGATCCTGGCCACACCGTGCCCCTCCATCGCGTCGGCGGCATTCATCAACAGATTCAAAAACACCTGTTGCAGTTGCCGTGCATCCGCCCACAGCTCGGGCAAGTGCGCATCCAATGCCCATTCGGCGGTGAGCGCGCGTGCCCGCGCATCGCGGCTCGCCAGCGCAAACGTCTCGCGCAGCAGAGCGTTCAGATCGACCTCGCTCGGATGACTCTCGCCGGTGGCGGCGAAGTTGAGGAGCCCCTGGATGATGCGCCGGTAGCGCTGCGTTTCCTCCTCAATGATGCCGATGTCCTCCGCCCAGGTGCTGTGCGCGCCCATGGCTTCGCGCAGGTTGCCGGCCGTGGACAGAATGATCCCGAGAGGGTTGTTCAGCTCGTGGGACACGCCGGCAGCCAGCATGCCGACGGCACTCAAGCGCTCCGCCTGGCTCAGGCGGGCGCGGGCAATCTTCAAGTTCCGATACAGCCGCTTGGCTTCCGCCAGCGCGCGATCCTTTTCCTGGATTGTCCGTTGCCGCGATTCGGCGAGATGGTTGAAGGTGGACGAGAGCGTGCCCACCTCATCACGACCAGTGACCGGCACCCGCACGGCGAGATCCCCGCTGGAGAAGCGCTCTGCCCCGCGCGTGAGCTGCAGTAGCGGCGCCACCGTCTTCCGCGTCCACCAGTAGATGAACGCCAGCGCCGTCGCCATCAACCCCGCCGTCACCAGCAGCAACCGCAGGCGCATGCGGCGCGCCTGCCGCGCGAGCAAATCCTGTGAGATCCCGAGGCCTATCCCCGCAATCATCTTTCCGTCGATGACGACAGGCGTGAGGATCTCGATGTAGTTCTTCAAAATGCGTTCGGTCGGCCGGCTCGGGCGCAGCTCACTGAGATGCGGCAGCGGCGCATGTGGACCTTCTGGCGCGCTGGGATCGCTCGCGCTCGCCAACACGTGCGTGTCGTCAAAGACGTAGGCATACTCGAAATCCCGATCCTCCAGCACCGGCTCGAGCTCATCAACGACGGCCCGCGGGTTGGTGAGCGCAAAACGCACGAGGCGCGGGCTGGTAATTCGCAAGGCGGTCTTGCCTTTCTCCAGCAGGATTTCCTCCATCTCACGCCGCTCGGCACGGACCAAAAGAACCGTCGCAAGGGTCACCACCACGAGCAGCATGGTGATCATGCCGAACGCCAGGCGCCGGCCCATCGAATCCTCTATAAAGCTTTCGAGTTTCGCTAACACAGCACGACTCTCGGGCTCGTCAGTGCAACGGATGTACCACCGCGCCAGACAGGACACTGACAACCGAACGCTACGCTGCAGTCCTCACCGAATGTCACCGCGGAGAGACTACTCGTTGAATTCGCCTCTTGTTTGCTGGTACGCGACGGCTCATACCCCAGTGTTCTTAGTAAGCGCCACTTGTCGAGAAAACGGGACACTATTGAGACGCCGCATCGTATCGGGAGATTCCCCCGTTTTCCACCGCAAACAACAGCGGCGAATTGTGTGGAAGTGCGCCGAGCCGCGTTCCCATCATTTGGGGATTGCTTTTCTCGGCGCGCTGGTACAGTCGTGGCGAGCGGAGGGACCATGACGTTGCGCACTATGAGCTTCGAGAGAGCAGCTGCGCTTGTCATGCTGCTCACGTTGGCGTTGGGAGGGTGCGGTGACGGATCCGGATCGGCCGGTACGCCGCAAACACTCCCGACGGCAACGCCAACAAGCCCGCCGCGGTTCGATTGTGAGGGCTTCGTCACGCCTGTCCGCGCGGACACGTCGGCGTGCGCCGATGTCGATGCCGATCAACCGCAGACGCTCGTGCGCTGCCCGCGCGGCTCCGGACATCTCGGGGAATGGACGGGCGATGCGGCCGGGCTTCCGGCCTACGACTTCATGGTCGAGGAGCGTTGCGATCCGGCGGCGCACGCGTACTCACCCCGCAAGACTCCCCTGCGCGACCCTATCCATCTGATTGGCAACGGCCGCGGTCTGGTCGCCATGGCGCATGCCTCTGGCGCAGTGGAGATCTACTCGCAGGATCGCGGGCACAAATGGATCAATCACGTTGATACGTGGACCGATCCACAAACCCCCGACTATCCGCTGCAGCTTGGTGGCGGGTTCAACTACTACACGACTGTCCAGGACGGGAAGGCCTCGCCGGTCCGATCCACACGGTTCGAGGACCTTCCGGTCAACGGCGCCACGCAGATGCAAACTCGCCGCTTCGGTGTGGGGTATTTCGAGACGGTTACGCGCGACACCGATGTGACGGTACGACGCCGGGTGTTTGCGCCCGACGCCGACGCCCGTACCTTGGCGGCGGATGTGGCCGTGGAAAACCCCACCGATGAACCGCTCCACTACGAGCTGGTCGAATTTTGGGACATCAACCTTCACGAGATCACGCTCGAGCTGCTGACTAGCGATCTGGGTTTGCCGGGAGTTACGGAGGATATCGACCGCCGCCGGCGCGCCCTCATGGCGCAGTTCACCCAACGTGTTCGGTGGAGTGCCGAGGAGCGCATGGGTGTGGTCCAGACGACGGCGAAAGCCCTGCCTGCCACGATCCACAACCGGCTCGACGTCTCCAAGGTCGACTACTTCCCCGATCCAATCTATTTCGCCGTGCTCGACGACGGGCCCGGTCCCGATGCCGTATGGCTCACTGATAGTGAGCTGTGGGACGGCCCGGCGCGCACGCCGCCGGAGGCCGCCGCACGTCCCGGCGACGCATCGTCGCGCACGATCGATCTCGACGGCAATGGGCAGCATGCGATCGTGGCGGTGCGCGTGCCCGTCGAGGTTCCCGCGCACGGGTCGGTCACGCGCCGCTTCGCCTTCGGGTATGCTCCGGCCAATACGACAGCGGAAGCGGCGATCGCCGAGCTGCGGGCACGGGGCGACGCACTCCAGCGGGAGACCGGGGACGTGTGGCGCAGCCGCCTGGTTTGGGCTGCGTTCCCCGGACTGCAGGATGCGGGCGTCGTGCAGCGAGAGATCGCTTGGGCAGCGTACAACGCGATCGCGAACACGACTTTCGACGAGTACCGCAGTGTGCGGCTGCTCGGACAAGGAGGCGCCTACAAGTACATCCACGGTATCGACGGTGCCATGGGCGATCTGGCGCTCTTCGCCGAGGCGTTGGTTTTGATCGATCCGCAGATTGCCCATGACACGCTGGTCTACGCGCTCGCAACCCAACAGGGTGGGGCGCAACGGACGCCCTGGCGTTTCCCCTATGCCACCATGGGTGTGGGCGGCATCACCGATGTGCTGATCTACAATCAGCGCAGCGATGCCTACTACTTCCTGCCGTCGGCGATTGGCCGCTACGTCGCCCTGACGCGGGACCGAGACTTTCTGACGCAGCAGATTCCCTTCTGGCCGCGTGCGGGTGCGCAGAGCGGCGACGTCGTCGAGCACGTCCGGCGTGCCCTGCAATATGGCACCGAAACGCTCGGGTTCGGTGCGCGGGGTATCCTGGCCATCGGCAGCGGTGACTACGCCGACGGGATCACCACGTTGGCAACCGAGCCCGCTACACCGACGGGCACGTCTTCGACGTACAACGCTGGCGCGGTGATCTATGGATTCCCGCTTGCCGCCGATGTCATCGAAGCGCGTGATACAGCGCTGGCGAGCAGCCTGCGTGCCCTCGCCGCATCGCAGGGGGACGCGCTCCTCAACCGCGCCTGGGAGGGGCAATACTTCTATCGTGGTTTCGTCGACAGTGGGAACCCGCTCGCCCCGCAGATCTTCTTCCTTGAGCCACAGGTCTTCCCGGCGCTCGCCGGGATCGTCGATGCGGCGCGTCGGGATCTCGCGCTCGGCATGGTCGAAGGCCGCCTCGAGACCACCATCGGTGCGGTGAGCAATGTGGAGATCGGCCCCGAAAGTGGAGTGGGCGGACCCGACCGGCCGCTGGTCGGCGGCATCTGGCCGGTGGCCAACGCGTGGCTGACGGGCGCCTACGCCAGACGCGATGTCAATGAAGCGTGGAGCAGCTTCATCCGCAACACGCTCGCCGCGCACGCCAGCCTGTACCCGGATCTATGGTACGGCATCTGGACTGGTCCGGATTCCTTCAACGGCCCGGACAACGCGCGCTCAGGTGAGGCTGACGCACATATAGTGACCGCGCTCACCGATTACCCGGCGCTCAACGCGCACATGCACACCAGCCCGCTACGCGCGCTGATGGAGATCGCCGGCGTCGCAGGCACGCGCGATGGCATCCGGATCACACCGCGCCTGCCGACCGAAACGTTCACTGTCGAGTGGCCGCGGCTGCGCGTACGCAGCACGCCGTCGCTAATCGAAGGCCAGGTCGTCACTTCCGCCGACGGGCCGTTGGTCATGGAAGTCGCACTGCCCAGCGGCTTACGGAGCGCGCTTGCGGTGCGCGTGACCGTGGATGGAACCACCGCCGCAGCGACGGTGGACGGCGATATTGTGCGGTTTGTGTTGCCGGCGCGCGCCGGCGTTCCCGCCCTGTGGCGAGTCGGGTCGTGACTCATGGCAGGAAAGTGGTCCCAAGTGGGGCG
>Ga0315286_10000914_pt1 | contig 25962 bp, 24 predicted proteins | sample YL17G10_0_MG_FD_205038 | JGI IMG/M metagenome (GOLD analysis project Ga0315286, IMG submission 205038) | Sediment microbial communities from Yellowstone Lake, YNP, Wyoming, USA - YL17G10_0 | ecosystem: Environmental > Aquatic > Freshwater > Lake > Sediment | place: USA: Wyoming | collected...
GGGGGCACTCTCCGTGGCCGGTTGCGTATTGCCCTCTGGGGCTGGGTCGAGCGACGTTGTCTGGGTCGCGCCCGTGACATTGTGGTCATCAGCCCTTTTGTGGAACAGGTGATCAGCCCTTATACCCGAGCTCATCTGCACGTCGTTGAGAACCCTGTCCATGATGCCTTCTTTCACCTGGAGCCAGAACCGCAACCAGGGAAGGTATTGATGGTCGGCTCTATCCAAAAGCGCAAGGGGGTGTTGGAAGCCATTCAGGCCATGCAGGTGGTCCGCCAGAAAGTGCCGCACGCCGAGTTGTACGTGGCAGGCGGCTTTTCGCCCGCTTATCAAGTGTATGGGGATCTGGTCAAACGGTACGTGACAGAAACCGGGGCCGCGGAGTACGTGCACTTTTCCGGGCATCTGGGGCACCAAGGCTTGCTCGAGGCTTACCGCACCAGCCAGGTGTTTCTCTTTCCCACGTTCTTGGAGGCGTCGCCGGTCGCATTGGCTGAGGCGATGTCGGCCGGGCTGCCATCGGTGGTGTCTCGCATTGGCGGGACCGAGCACTTGATCAACGACGGCCTGAGCGGCTATCGCGTGCCGGCCGGTGATATCGATGCGCTTGCCGAAAGCACTATTCGCCTGCTAGGGGATCCGCTTACGTGCCAACGGTTTGGTCAGCGGGCTCGGGAGATCGCAAAAACTCGTTTCTCTGCGGAACTGGCTGCTCGGAAAACGCACGACCTATACCTGGCTGTAGCAGGCTCTCGCCTGTGAACCTGCTGTATACCATCACGGCCTATCCCCCCTCCGTGGGCGGTGCCCAGGCCCACTTCCACGAACTGGCCCGGCGGTTAGCTCAACACCATCGCATGCAGGTAGCAGCGCACTGGGCCGAGACGCGGACCGACTGGCTGCTGGGCACCACGCTCAGGACAGCCCGCAGGCCGGGGATTTCTCCCCTCGACGGTGTGGCAGTGCACCTGCTTTCTCTCACAGCCCGCGAGCGGTGGAGGGTTGTCCCGTACGTCCTGGGCTATTACCTGGCCAAAGCCCCGGCCATTGCCTACATTTCAGACCTTCTCGTGCCTCACCTGGAGCCCCTGGCCTATAGGGTTGATCTGATCCACAACGGCCGGGTGGGACGAGAGGGGCTAAGCTTCGCCTCCTGGAAACTTGCCCGGCGTCTGAACATACCGTTTGTGCTAACGCCGTTCCATCATCCCCGTTGGGTGGGATGGAACTACCGGGACTATATCCGGCTCTACCGGGCTGCGGATGCGGTGATTGCCTTGACGGAGGCGGAGAAAGTGGCGCTGGCGCAACTGGGAGTAGATCCGGGGCGGATTTTCGTCACCGGGATGGGACCGATCCTGGGCACATCCCCCGATGCCGATTCGTTCCGGCAGCGCTGTCCCCTGGGCGGTAGGATGGTCCTTTTTCTGGGTCAGAAGTACCGCTACAAAGGCTGCGCGGCCTTGCTTCAGGCCGCGCCCGTGGTCTGGAAGAGGTTTCCGGAGACCTGTTTTGTCTTCATCGGCCCTCGCACTCGCCATTCTGACTCGCTTTTCAAACGACAGCCGGACCCCCGAATCCTGGAGATGGGCGTGGTAGACCTTAAGACCAAGACCGATGCCCTGGCGGCCTGTGATCTCCTGTGCCTGCCGTCGACTCAGGAAAGCTTTGGCGCCGTGTTCACCGAAGCCTGGATGTTGGGCAAACCGGTGATCGGAGGCCACTCGCCGGCGGTCCGCGAGATCATTCAGGAGGGGGTGGATGGGTATGTAGTCGGGCAAGAGCCGGAAGCCATTGCGGAGAGAATCCTCTACCTCCTGGAGCATCCGGCTGTTGGAGAGGAGATGGGCAGGCAAGGGAGAGAGAAGACCCTGGCCCGGTACACGTGGGAGCGCCTGGCCGAGAGAACAGAGTCGGTCTATGAAACAATCCTGGGGTAAGGACGGCCATTCTTTTTGGGAAAGACGGAGAATCGGTGTATACTAGGGTTTGTGTCTGAGATGTCGCGAATGGATAAAGTCCCACGAGTCAACGTTCTGGGCGTTGGCATCAGCGCCGTCGATCCCTTGATGGCTCTGGATTTCATGAGCCAATGGATCGAAGCGCGGGAACGACATTATGTCTGTGTCTGTGCAGTCCATATCGTGCTGGAATGCCAACACGATCCAGATCTACGGGCGATGGTGAACCGCGCATCCCTGGCCGTGCCCGATGGAATGCCACTAGTCTGGGTTTCTCACATCGCTGGTGAGCGTCACGTCGGGCGGGTGTATGGGCCAGATCTCATGCTGTCTTTCTGCGAGCTAGCCGCTCGATGCGGTTATACGAACTACTTGCTGGGCGGTGCACCTGGGCAGCCTGAGGTTCTCGCCGAGCGGCTGGCCGCCCAGTTTCCCGGGCTGAACATCGTGGGTACCCACGCTACTCCCACTCGTCCGCTTCCACCAGCCGAGACCGACGCAGTGATCGGGGAGATTGACCGGCTCAACCCGGATGTTGTCTGGGTAGGGATGGGGACGCCTTTCCAGGAGCGTTGGGTGGCTGGGAACCGTGGCCGAGTGACCGCTCCGGTCATGATCGGCGTGGGGGCAGCTTTCGACATGCATAGCGGCACTGTTCGCCAGGCTCCCTCCTGGATGAAACGGATCGGATTAGAGTGGGCCTTCCGGTTGGTTCAAGAGCCTCGACGGCTTTGGCGCCGGTATGTGCTGGGCAATCCCCTGTTCGTTGCCAAGCTTATCGGCCAACGGCTGGGGCTACAGAAATATGACCTGCAGGATTGAATGACATCATGACCCTAAAGGAGATCCTCGGGACTCTGAGAAGACGGTTCTGGCTCATCATCGCCGGAGCTTTGATCGCTGGGGTGGTGGCCGCGGTCCTTAGCCTGGTTTGGCCTCGCACCTATCAAGCCGAGGCCCTGTTGCTCATTTCTAAGCTTCGCTCGAATGTCACCCTCGATCCTCGTTTCCAGACGGTGGCGGAAGAAAACGTGGTCAACATGACCGTCCAGGAAGACCAGGTTCGACGGCAGACACTCGTCGCCCTGGCGCAGAGCCCCGACGTGGCTCGGCAAACCCTGATGCGCCTGAAAGAGGAACTGCCAACGGAGCAACAGTCTGTGGGCTATCTCAAGAGTGCGATCGACGTTCACACGGAGGGCAACCTCGTCGTGTTCAGCGTGCGGGCCGATGACCCGCAAAAGGCAGCTACCATTGCTAACGTGTGGGCCGAGGTGTACCGGACGCGTGTCAATCGCCTGTACAGCGGCACCTCGCCCAGCGAAGCACAGATCCAGGGGCAGTTGGAGGATGCGCGGGCAAGCTACGAGTCCACAAAGAGTGCCGTCGAAGCCTTCTTGCGCCAGAACCCGGAGGGCGAACTGACCCGGCAGATCGATCAGAAGGTGCAGATTCTGGCCGACTTGCAGACGACGCGGCTTGCCGCAGCCAAACAACGCGAGAGCGCCCTCCTGTCTTACATTCGCCAGATGGACCAACTTGTCCTCCAGGTCCAGAGTATGAAGCAACAATTGGCCAGTACTTCGGCGGACGCTTCTTTGACGGCTGGTGAGCAGTTTTCGTTGTTTTCCTTGGAGTCGGCTGCCTATGCACAACAAGATGGCTCCCCAGTCACTTTGGAGGTCGGGCAAGGCTGGCCGGTGGACGGGAATCTTACTGCCGGGCAGGCTCTGGAGCACATGGGCCGTCTCGCGGATACCCTGAAAACGACCAAGGCCGCGGCTCAAAAAGAGCTCGATGGCCTTTCCTTGGACTTGCTGGGTGGCAAGGACCTCCTGGCCCCCCCGGGGGGGGGAGATGACACGAGTGCCACCAGGATCGCGAAACTGCAAGAGGAGATCAATGCCCTCCAGGCAGAACTGGAACGCCAGAAAACGGTGAAACAGGATCTGATCGACGCCCGAGACGTGGCTCAGCAGAACCATCTCACAGTGATGCGCAAAGCGGCTGAAGTTCAGATCCTATCTCAGTTGACGGGAGTCGAAGTTGAGTCAGCGGCAGAGGCCCAGGCACCGGAGGTGCCGGTTTTCCCCCGCCCTTTGCTGACCACGGTGTTGGGGGTGCTGGCCGGCGGGCTGGCTGGATTGGCGCTGGCCGTTGTCCTGGAGTTGTGGCCGAAGGTTTGACACAAGGGAGGTTTCATGCCGCATCCATTTGAAGTAGGCAAGTCGTATCGGAATCGGGCGGGGGAGTATGTAGTCGTGTCCATTGACGACGACCAGATGAAGATTCGCTACGTCAGTGGCGCGAAGACGCTGGTGACCGACGTCACTATGCAAACTCGGATCTGGGAGAACATCCAGTTTGAAGAGCAAATGTCCCGAGCAGAAGAGCGGCGACGGTTAGCCCAAGAAGCCAGGTTGGTAGCCAGGGCGAGGATCAAGCACGCGAGAGCAAAACCGGTGTTTGGCGGCTTTCAAGATGGCGATTTTGAATTCAAGAAGCGGGGCGTTGCCTGGCTGAGCCGGAAAGAACTGGGGAAAGCGCTGGCCTATGAGCTGAGTCAACGTGCGGCGAAACCCTTCCTTTGTTGGCCTGTTCCTCGTCGTGCAGCAGTGCACATTGCCCAGAAGGACCGATACGACACCAAGACCCTGGACCGCAATGCCGCCTTTTTTGTGGCGGTCAACGAGCCAGGGGTATCCTTTGGACTGTACGTGGGCAAACCTGAGGGCAAAGCTGAGGCAACCTGGCCCTGGTCTCTCCTCCTGGCGGCTTTAGCAGCGGGCACCAAGGTGCGCGAAGCTCTCTGGACGGCGCTGGAAAAACAGCAGCTCAGCCTGGATGTCTATGCCATGCAAGTGAGCTTTGGCATGGTGGGGCAGGTCACGATTCAAGATTCCCGATTGCTGTGGCAGCAGGAAACGGCTCAGCAAGGCGTGACCCGACCCGTGGATTGGGCAGAGTTGGTGGACATCTTGACTGCTCTGACTGCGGGAAGTCCAGGGGGAACGCCGGGGGCAGAAAAGCGCTGTGAGCTGTACGTCTGTAAGCACGTGTCAAAAGAAGAATCGGTCAAACCCGATGGTGACCTAATCGGTGCGATGGAGACTGTCTTTCATGCGCTTTTGCCCGTGTATGAAGCTATCCTGCGCGCGTAGGTTTTCGCACGGGGCCTGAGCCCAATGAAACAATTACGTGGGACGCCCCTGAAGCGGTTTTTGCGCTCCCTTTCACCACCGTCGCCGACAGAGCTGGTCGTGGTCTGCCAGAGCGTGGGCTATCCAGTGAACGTCGGCTCTGTCTTTCGCATTGCCGATGCCTTGAGGGCAGCCGAGGTAGTGCTCGCCGGCATCACCCCTACACCGCCTCATCCCACCATCAGCAAGGTGGGTCGTGACAAGGACCGGCTGGTGCGATGGCGGTATGTCGACCGCCCGGAAACTGCACTGGAAGAGCTACGGGCTGCGGGATTCTGGATCGTGGCCCTGGAGATCTCGGAAAACAGCCAGCCGTACTATGCCATGGAGTATCCTCAGCGGGTGGCGTTGGTGCTTGGCAACGAAGATCACGGGGTGACCCGGTCCTGCCTGGATCTGTGTGATGCTGTGGCTTTTGTCCCGATGTATGGCAAGGGCAAGTCGCTCAATGTCCACGTGTCGCTGGCGGTCGTCGGTTATCACCTTCTCCACCGCTCCGTCGAGGCCATGTGAAACGCCATGGCGCCCATTGCGTTTAGCATAAGGGTGGGGTATCCTTACCCGGCAAACGCAGGGGCTTGAGAGCAGACGGAAGGGAAAGAATGAGCGAGTTGTTTGACAGACTGAAGGAAAGCGCCGGGCAGGTGATCTCGGAGGTCGACAAGGGAGGGCAGATCCAATCGGCCATCGGCGGGCTGCGCCAGCGTCTTGCCGAGGCCGACCGCAAGCGGAAGGTGAACCTGGTGAAACAGCAGGTCCGGGACATGCAAACCCAGGAGGCGCAGGCCATCAATGCCCTCAGCGCCCAGGTGCTGGCCCTTCACGAGGCAGGGACGCTGACTCAGCCGGAGTTGGTTAGCTTGTGCCGGAATGTGGACGAAATCCGCAAGCAGCTCCGGGCGCGTGAGGACGAGTTGCAGCAGTTGCAGCCTGCCCCGCTCTCTCCCGCCGCAGAGGTCCGCTGCTCCCATTGTGGAGCGATCGTCGTCGCCGGGTCGACCTTCTGCCAAAGCTGTGGCACCCGGCAGGTGGCCGCAGCGACACCTCCCCCATCGCTCTTTTGCGTCCATTGTGGCGCTCAGTTGCGCGAGAATGCCCGTTTCTGTCCCAAGTGTGGTCAAACGGTGACTCAGACATAGTCTGGCCCTTTGGGCGTTGAACCGACAAGCTCCTATTGATGCAGAAGCCAGGGAGGCCTCTTTGATCGTTGTCACTCTACCGGTCGGCCTGATTCAGACCAACTGCTACGTCGTGGGCTGCGAGGAAACGAAGGATGCAGCCATCATCGACCCCGGCGGGAACCCGGAGCGGATCCTCGCGGAGGTCAAGCGCCAAGGGCTGACCGTCAAGTACGTGCTCAACACCCACGCCCACTTTGACCACACCGACGCCAACGGCGCCATTGTCAAGGCCACGGGGGCACCCCTGGCCGTCCATCCACTGGATTGGCCGCTGCTGGAATTCTCGGGCGGTGCAGCCTGGTTCGGTATGCACGCTCAGCCCAGCCCCACCCCCGATGTGGAGCTCCGCGACGGGGACAACCTCCAGGTGGGTACTCTTAGCTTTCAGGTGCTCCACACGCCCGGCCATACCCCCGGCCACATCTGCTTCTATGAGGCACAAGAGGGGGCGCTCTTTGACGGCGACGTGCTGTTCTATCGGGGCGTCGGTCGAGCCGATCTCCCGGGGGGGGATTGGGAGCAACTGTTGGATAGCATCCAACGGGTGCTGTTTGCCTTGCCCGACGCCACGGTTGTCTATTCGGGCCACGGCCCAGCCACGACCATTGGCGAGGAGAAGCGCCTGAACCCCTGGGCCTAGAGTCCCCCACATCCAAGAGGAGCAGAGATCTGTGAGCGATCCAAATGAGGCGGTCATCGTCAGTGCCTGCCGAACAGCGATTGGCAGGTTCATGGGCAGCCTATCGACCATCCCTGCCCCCAGGCTGGGCGCGGTTGCCATCCGCGAGGCGATCCGGCGAGCGGGCATTGACCCTGCCGTCGTGAACGAGACATTGATGGGGTGTGTGGTGCCGAGCGGTGTGGGCCAGGCTCCGGCCCGCCAAGCGGCGATCCACGGGGGCATCCCGCCGGAAGTCGGCGCGGTGACCGTCAACAAGGTATGTGGTTCAGGCTTAAAGGCGGTCATGCTGGCCGCCGGCCTCATCCGTGCCGGGGATGGGGAGGCCTACGTCGCGGGCGGCATGGAGAACATGAGCCTGGTACCCTACATGCTGCCCCAGGCGCGGAGCGGCTACCGGCTGGGAAACGGGGTGTTGGTCGACGGGGTGGTGCATGACGGGCTGTGGTGCGCGTTTACCGACCAACACATGGGCAATTCGGCCGAGTTTATCGCTGAGAAGTACGGCCTGACCCGTGCGGAGTTGGACGAATACGCCTATCACAGCCACCGTAAAGCGATCGATGCCATGGACGCCGGTCGCTTCAAGGCTGAGATAGTGCCGGTGGAAGTGCCCCAGGGCAAGAAGCCCTCCCTCGTCTTTGATACCGACGAGTCCCCTCGACGCGACACCAGCCTTGAGGCGTTGGCCAGGCTCAAACCGGCGTTCAAGGCCGACGGCATCGTCACCGCCGGCAACGCGCCGGGTGTGACTGACGGGGCGGCGGCGGTGGTCGTCATGAAGCGGGGCAAGGCCAACGATCTTGGCATCCAACCACTGGCCCGGATCATTGGCTACGATCAGGCCGGGGTGGCGCCCGAGTGGCTGTTCATCGCCCCGGCCCACGCCGTGCGCCGCCTGCTCAAGCGCACCGGGACGGCATTGGCCGATTACGATCTGATGGAGATCAACGAAGCCTTTGCAGCTCAAACCGTGGCCGATGGCCGCGAGCTCGAAAAAGACGGCTGGGATTGGAGCAAGGTCAACGTCAACGGCGGAGCGATCGCCCTGGGCCATCCCATCGGCTGCTCAGGGGCACGGGTGCTGGTCACACTGCTCTACGCCCTGAAGGATCGTGGACTGAAGCGAGGCATCGCCACGCTGTGCCTGGGCGGCGGCGAGGCGGTGGCGATGGCTGTGGAGATGGAGTAGGCGTCAGGATAGGATCTCTTCCTGCCGGGCCCACATGATCGCTCGTTCCTCTTGGTCGGCGTGGTCATGCCCCAGCAGGTGCAGCATGCCGTGGACGATAAGCAAGGCCAACTCTCGTTCCACGGGTTGGCCGGCTTCGCTTGCCTGGGCCACGGCGCGGGGGTAGGAAACGATCACGTCGCCCAGGTACTCCACGGCCTCGGGCGCGACGACGAAGTCGCCCACATCGTCTTGGGCGCTGAACGCCAGCACGTCCGTGGGTGCGTCGATTCCCAGGAAGTCTCGGTTGAGCTCCTGGATACCGGGGTCGTCGGTGATGACCACCGTGGCCTGCCCCGAAACGCCCTCGCGGCGCAGAGTCGCCTCGGCAGCAGCTCGCAGGCTCTCTTCTGAGACGAGTTCGGAGAATGCCTCCGCCACCTGAACCTCGATCTGTGCTTCAGCGGATGATTTCCTGTCCATCGGATCCCTTCACCTTCACCGGTTCCGGGTATTGCACCCGGGGATGAAACACGCCTTGCAGGACGTGTAGAAACGCGGCCCGGATCTGTTCCAAGTCGCGCAGGGTCAAGTCGCACTCATCCAGTTCTCCAGCGTCCAGCCTGGCCTTGATCGTTTCATGGATTATGCGGTGGATCTCTTCCACTGAAGCCGGCCGCGCGCTCCGCACCCGCGCCTCGCAACTGTCGGCGAGCATGACGATGGCCGTTTCCCGGCTCTGTGGTTTGGGACCGGGGTAGCGAAAGTGCTCTTCCCGAACACTCTGTCCCTCATCGCCCGCGGCTTTTACGGCCATGCGATAGAAGTACAGGGTCAGGCCGGTACCCTGATGTTCGGGGATAAAGTTGCGTATGGCAGCGGGTACCTTGTATTTTTCGGCCAAGTCCAGCCCATCCTGCACGTGACTGATGATAATCTGAGCGCTGGTGTTGGGGTCCAGCCGTTCGTGGGGATCGACCCCGCTTAGCTGGTTCTCAACAAAGAAATAGGGCCGCACCGTCTTGCCAATGTCGTGGTAATAGGCTCCCACGCGGGCCAGCAGGCCGTCGGCGCCGATCCGCTGAGCAGCGTCCTCGGCCATGTTGCTGACCAGGAGGGTGTGGTGGTAAGTACCGGGCGCTTTGAGGAGAAGCTGCTGGAGCAAAGGATGGTTGGGACGCGAGAGCTCCATCAAGTGAAAGGGTGTGATCACATCGAGCAGGGCGCTCAAAGCAAAAAAGGCAGCCAGTGCCAGGCTGGCGGCCAATCCCCCCATCACGATCCCCGCCAGCGCACGAATGGCGGTGTGGAGCAGGTCCGGCTCGGACGCGAGTAAGCCAAACAGGACGACGACTGCGGCGTTGGTTAGGGCCACGGACACCCCCGATTGCAGGAAAGCCTTCAGTCGCTCCGCTCTTCCCAGGATGAGGGCACCGATCAACGTGCCAGCCAGCACATACACCGTGATCTCGAGCGATCCGCCGGCCACAAAGGTGCTGATCAAGCCCACGGTCACGCCAACTGCCACGCCCAAAGCAGGTCCAAACAGGACGGTGAGGATCATGGCCAACGCAGGCAAGGGGTAAAGGTAAGGGATGACACGGTCGGTCGCTGGGAGCATGAACTTGCTCAGGATCACAAACAGGGCAATAAGCAGAGTGACAACGACTGCTGTGCGGTGACGATGCCACAGGCTGGGCTGAAGTCGAAAGATGAAGGCTTCGAGAAGTGCGACCACGACGAGGGCAAAGAGGATCTTGCCTGTCACCGAAGGCCAGTTCATGGCCTTTTGACGCAATCCGAAGGCATCCAATGCCTCGATGTTTAGTGCCGTTACCCGGTCGCCCGCACGCACGATGGCCTCGCCGCGCCGAATGGTTGCCGTCACAGGGGGCGTGCTGTCCCGTGCCTGCTGCCGCGCCTCTTCGGTGCGGGCGGCGTTGAATGGGGCGTTGGCTTTCACCAGCCCCTCGGCGATCGCTTCGACGATGGTAGTCTGGCGGACGGTCAGGCCATAGCTGATCAGTGTGGGCAATCGGCGGCGGACGTCCACCAGCTGGTTCTCCCGGATCTCTCCCTGCATGGCCCATTGGAGGACTCGGACCGTTTCATCCCGGACGGCTTGCCACTCCTCTTCGTTCAAAGCGAAAAGCGGTCTAGTCACATCGGGCGAGAGGTTCAGGTCGGGGATGGCGGCGATCCGGCTTAGCTGTTCTTCGGGAGTGGCGTAAGTATCCTGCCGGACGGTGCTAATGTACTCCAGGATTTGTTGCGCTCGGACTTCTTGTGCGCGGGCAACAGAAATGTCAGGTGGATCGTAGATCTCCTGGACTGCACGCGCCTGGGCCTCTTGCGCCTGGCGGGTTCTGATGTCGCTGGTGTAGGTCAGATCGGCGGGAGCCAGGATGTCGCTTGGGCTGACGTCGCCAGCGTTGAGGATCACCCGGTTGGAGGTCAAGTCCACGAGGAGGACGGTGCTGGTCACCAGCACCAAGAGCATGCCCAGGCCAGTCGCCCGAAATACGCTGCCGCGATCGGGCTTGAGCGTCTGCTGTGCGGGAGGGCTACGCCTGGCCGGCACTTCGTTCAACATGGAGGATTAGCCCGAAAGCAGTTCCCGTACCACCTGGTTGATTAGTTGGCCGTCGGCTTTGCCTTTCAGCCGTGCCACGAGGGGCTTCATCACCTTGCCAATGTCGTGGGGGCCACTGGCCCCTACCTCGGCGATCACCTGGCGTGCGTCGCCTTCGACCTCGGCCCGGCTGAGCTGCTGAGGCAGGTACAATTGCAGAAGGGCTAATTCCGCCTCTTCCTCGTCAACAAGGTCTTGGCGTCCACCGGCCCGGTAGGCGGTGATAGATTCCTGGCGCTGTTTGATCTGTTTGACGACGATAGCCAGAATATCGGTGTCGTCCAGGCTCTTGCGAGCCCCATTGGCATCCAACTCAGTCTCGACCTGCCTGTAGGCCGCGATGAGGAGGCGGATCGTGCGTTTGCGCAGTTCGTCTCGCTGGCGCATGGCTTCTGTCAGATCGGCTGTTAGTTGTTCTCGTAACCCCATAGGTCTTCTCCTTGGCATGAGACGCATGGTGCGCTTGGCGCAGCGTGAGACACGCGTTGCAGAACGCGAACCACCAACGGAATACGGTATCATTATAGCTGCCAAGGGGAGGGAAGTCAAATCTGTGTTCCAGGGGACGGACGCTGGAGCTCTGGGACCTATGGCCTTAGTTGCGGTTGGCTTTGACATCTTGACCGTTGTCCCTTACAATAGGCTGTTGCATGGAATTTGCCCCAGCCTTTCGCCGACAGGCGGGCAAGGGCTGATAACGGAGGAGTTGGATGACGATCTACAAGAGTGACATGCTGCGCGACCTGGTCCTTTTGGGCCACGGCGGATCGGGCAAGACGTCGCTGGCGGAAGCGATGCTCTTCGACACCGGTGCTGTGAACCGCCTGGGCCGCGTCGACGATGGCACATCGGTTTCCGACTGGGACGAAGAGGAGCGCCGCCGGCGGATGTCCATTAACCTGTCGCTGCTCCCTTGCGAGTGGCAGGGGCACAAGCTGAACATAGTGGACGCACCCGGGTACATGGACTTTGTAGGAGAGGTGATCAGCGCCATCCGAGTGGCCGATGCAGCGGTGTTCGTCCTCGATTCAGTGAGTGGTGTGGAGGTGGGCACCGAACTGGCATGGCGCTATGCCAACGCTCGCAAGCTGCCCCGTCTGGCCTTTGTGAACAAGATGGAGCGGGAGAACGCCGACTATGCCAGGGTCATAGGTCAGATTGCCACCAAGTTCGGTGTGGGCGCGGCGCCGATCCAGTTGCCCATTGGCGCCCAGGCGGATTTCAAAGGTGTGGTAGACCTCCTGGCCCATAAAGCCTACCTGGGCGAAAATGCAACCGAAGCCCCGATCCCGGCGGACATGGCCGACGCTGTGGAAGAAGCGCGTACGGCGCTCGTCGAGGCAGCGGCTGAGGGCGAAGATGCTCTAATGGAAAAGTACTTTGATGAAGGCACCTTGAGTGGGGAAGAGATCCTACGGGGCATCAAAGTGCGTATCTCCCGCGGAGATTTCGTGCCCATCTTGTGCGGCTCGGCGGCGATGAACCTGGGCGTTCGGCCCCTGATGCAGGCCATCATCCAGTTCTTGCCTTCGCCTGTGGATGCGTTTGCCTGTGTGGCAATGAACCCAGCCACGGGGGGATCGGTCAAGCTTCAGGCCAACGCAGCGGGCCCTTTGGCTGCCCTGGTATTCAAGACCATGGCCGACCCGTACGTGGGCAAGATGTCGATGTTCCGGGTCTATTCCGGGACCGTCGAGTCTGATTCGCGAGTGAGCAGCAGCCGTACTGGAAATGAGGAACGGATCGGACAGCTCTACACCATGCGGGGCAAAGAGCAGATCCCGGTGACCCGGGTCCCGGCGGGCGATATCGGAACAGTGACCAAACTGAGCGACACCCAGACGGGGGATACCTTGTGTGACAAGGGAACTCCGCTGCAGTTCGATCGACCGGCCTATCCCAACCCGCTCTATGCGGTGGCGGTGAACCCCAAGACCAAGGCCGATGCGGCCAAGATCAGTCCCACCCTCACTCGCATGAACGAGCAGGATCCAACCCTCACCTGGCGCCAGGAGACGAGCACCCGCGAGACGATCTTTTCGGGCATGGGCGATACCCACATCAACGTCGCCGTGAGGCGCATGGAAGAGACGTTTAGCCTGGGCCTGGAAACCACAGTGCCCCGCGTGCCGTACATGGAGACCATTACGCGGCCAGCTTCGGCCGTCTACCGCCACAAGAAACAGACGGGAGGCGCGGGCCAGTTTGCCGAAGTCCACATGCGGATCGAGCCCAAGGAGCGCGACGCTGGCTTCGAATTCGCCTGGGAAGTTGTGGGCATGAACGTGTCCAAGACCTTTGGCCCCTCCATCGAAAAGGGGGTCCGGGCGGTGATGCAACAAGGGGTCATCGCTGGCTATCCGGTGATTGACGTTAAGGCGGCGGTTTTCGATGGCAAAGAACACCCCGTGGACTCGAAAGACATCGCCTTCCAGATCGCCGGGCGCGAGGTGTTCAAACTTGCGGTGAAGGACGCAGGGCCGGTGTTGTTGGAACCGGTCTACAAGTTCACCATCACCGTGCCGGCCGACTACATGGGCGACGTTCTGAGTGACCTCAACACCCGGCGGGCGCAGGTCTTGGGCATGGATCAGGCCGGAGACAATAGCATCGTCACTGCCCTGGTGCCTATGGCCGAAATGCAGCGCTACGTAAGTGATCTACGGTCCATTTCACAGGGACGGGGGGTCTTTGGCATGGAGTTCGTTCACTACCAGAACGTGCCGGCCCACCTGACGGAGCAGATCGTCGCGACTTCTCAGCGGGAGGCAAAAGAGGAGGAGTAGGGGAACCTTTCCTCTTGGGAGCATCTGCGACCGCCTGCCTCTCCAGAGGCAGGCGGTCTTTGTTGTCGGTGGGGCAAGTTGCCAACATGCTCACTGGACATTGTGCCGGAATTGCGCTATACTACGCTCTGCCAAGTGACAGCAAGGAGCCGGGTTTCTTGGCACTCCAGCCTTAGTGTCAACCCAGCGGGCAGAGACCCGGTTTCTTACGAAACTGGAAGTGAGAGGTGAAGGATGATCGGCACCAATTTTCCCGGTAAGGGCCAGGTGGCCCTTCTCCGCACCCAGCCGGAAACCGTGCTGGACGATTACCAGCGCTTGCTCGGATTGGCCAACTACGAGGCGGCTCTGCCCAAGGACAAGAGCACCCTTCTCAAGATCAACATCTCCTGGCAGCAGTGGTACCCCGCCTGCTCCACGGCCCCATGGCAGTTGGAAGGGGTAGTCCGGACTTTGCAGGCCGATGGCTACCAGGACCTGATTGCGGCCCACAACCGGACGGTGGTGGTCGATGCTTACGTGGGCGAGAGAAACAACAAGCACAAACTCGTGGTAGATAGATACGGACTGCGCAACGTCCACCTTTATGAGCCCGAGTTCGAATGGGTCTACTACGAACCCAAGACGCCGATGCTGGTGCTGGACAAGGTGTATCCAGACGGCATCAAGATCCCCAGCGTGTTTCTGGACAAGAATATCATCCACTTGCCCACGGTCAAGACCCACGTCTTTACCACGATCACCGGGGCGATGAAGAACGCCTTCGGCGGTCTCCTGTCAGAGCGGCGCCATTGGACCCATGCCGTCATTCATGAGACGGTGGTGGACTTGCTCGCCATCCAGCAAGAGATCCACAGCGGCTTGTTTGCGGTGATGGACGGCACCTTTGCGGGCGATGGTCCGGGTCCGCGCGCCATGTGGGCCCAGGAGAAGGACCTGATCCTGGCTTCGGCAGACCAGGTGGCCATCGATGCGGTGTCTGCATACCTTCAGGGCTTTGACCCCCTGGAGCTCAAGTTCATCCGCCTGGCACACGAGCGAGGATTGGGCATCGGCGATGTCAAGCAGATCCAGATCGTGGGCAATGTGGATCTGGACGAGGTGCGCTGGCACGCCCGTACCGGCGAGACCTTTGCCAGTTGGGGGCAGAAGCAGATTTACCACGGGCCCCTCAAGCCGTTCGAGGGTTTCTTGCTGCGCACGCCGATCGTCCCGTGGTCCTACATGGCTTCGCGGGCGTATTATGATGGGTTCTGGTACCCCCTGGTTGGAAACGCACGAGTAGAGGAGGCCCTGGCCACCAAGTGGGGACGGCTCTTTGCCGGCTATGGGAACCAGCCTGCCGTCACCAGGCCTCTCTACGAGCCCAAGACGGCGGCTGCGGTAGGCGTGTTGGGCGTTGCAGCCTCGGCTCTGGCCCTGTGGTGGTTGGTAACCCGCGGGAAGAACAGGGGCTGACAGACGTTGGGAGTTCAATGGGCGATGAAGGGTGCCATCCAGCAATTGAGGAACAGCTTGGGGGCCATTGTTCTGGCCTTGCTGCTGGCTTTTGTCATCTGGATCGCGGCTAGCCTGCAGACCGACCAGTTTGCCGACAGGCGGGTGTCCAACGTGCCGGTCCAGGCCATCCATCAACCGGGCGATACGGTGTTCGTGGAGCCGATCGTAGACCAGGTGGTGGTGACGGTCCGGGCACGCGAGAGTGTGCTGGCCGATCTTAGGGCGTCTAGCTTTCAGGCGACGCTCGATCTCTCCGGAGTGCAGACTGGGGAAGCGACCACGGTGCCGATATCGGTGACGTGTACCAGCGATCAAGTGCGCATCGAATCCATCGAACCCCAGAGTCAAATCGTCCACTTGGATGCCGTGCGCACCATGACCCGTACTGTGACCATCCAGGTGCTAGGCCGGGTGGCGACCGGTTACCAGTCAGTCAGCCCGGTCCCCGTCCCAGAGCAGGTCAGGATTCGAGGGCCGGAACCCACCCTCTCCGAGGTGGTGTCGGTGACCGCCTTGGTGAATGTGGAGGGCGCCAAGAAGAACGTCACCGAGACGGTAGGCATCCAACTGCTAGACGCGGACGGGAAACCGGTACCGGGGCTGGAGATGGAGCCCGCACAAGTTGTGGTGCAGGTACCGGTGCTCAGCCTGGCGGAGTACAAGCCGGACGTAGACGTGGTGCCCGACGTCCGCGGCGAACCCGCTCCGGGCTATCGCAAGGGCGACGTGCTGGTCAGACCTGCGACGGTCACCCTGGAAGGCCCATCTGGGGTGCTGGACAAGCTGCCCGACTTTTTGGAGACTATGCCCATTACCATCACGGGTGCCACGGAAACCGTGTCCCGCCAGAGTCCATTGACGGTACCCGCCAATGTCAACGTGGTTGAGGTCAGCTATGTGACGGTCACGGTGCAGATTGTGCCGATCCTGGGCACCCGGCCCATCACCGGAACGGTCGAATTGCTCCGGGTGCCGCCTGGAGCCATGGCGATCCCCAACCCCATCGTGGTGACGGTCACCCTCGAGGGACCGGATGCCAAGCTTTCCGCGCTTAAGACCGGCGATCTCTTGATCGTGCTCGACCTGCGCGGGTACGCTTTGGGCATATACCAGATCAAACCAGAGGTGCTGGCCCCGGAAGGGGTCCGGATTCTGAGTGTGGACCCCGAGATGATCGTGGTGGTGCTCGAGCTCTTGCCCACGCCGACGACCGTCCCGACCCCGCCACTGACGCCAATGCCGACCCCCAAGCCATGAGGCCGAATGCCCGACACCAAGCGCCTGTTTCGCACCCTGGCATTCGCCAATTTCCTTCTGTATTTCGGTTTTGAGATCTGGCAAGACACGTTCAACAACTTTGCGGTAGAGCAGCTCGGCGTCCATGCTGAGCAGATCGGTCTCCTCCAATCGCTGCGCGAAATCCCGGGCCTCCTTGGGTTCGCTCTCGCCTTCCTTGTCCTCTGGCTGTCGGAGATGCGGGTGATGGGCCTGAGTGTGATGCTGCTGGGGGTGGGGCTGGTCGTCACCGGCTGGGCCAAGGGTCTGGAGATGCTGATCCTGGGCACGGTCGTGATGAGCACCGGTTTTCACTTTTTCTATCCCGCCAGTTCCAGCGTGGTGTTGATGGCCACCGACCAGGACGAAGCACCCAAGTTCTTGGGACGACTACGGAGTGTATCTTCGGCGGCGGCGGTGTTGGCCACGCTGGCGATCTGGGTCCTGGTGAAGGGGGTGCGCCTGGGACCCCTGAACATCCCTGCCTGGGGTTATCACAATCTGCTCATGGCTACGGGCGCGGCGGTCATCGTCGGCAGTTTCCTGGCCCTGCGCCAGGGGCAACGGCACGGGACTCAATTCCAAAGGCACAAGATCGTCTTGCGTCGCGACTACTGGCTCTACTACGTGCTGACCTTTATGCTCGGCAGCCGACGCCACATCTTTACGACTTTTGCGATCTTCTTATTGGTTCAGGTATATGGCCTGGATGTGCGGGCGACGGCTACGCTGTACCTGATCAACAACCTGATCAACACCTATACCTCGGCTCAGTTCGGCAAGCTTGTGGCCCGCTTTGGCGAGCGCAAGGTGCTGACGGTGAATTTCACGGGGCTGGTGGGCGTGTTTCTGGGCTATGCTTTCATCCCCTACCTGCCGGTGCTCTTGGTCTTGTTCATCCTGGACAACGTGTTCTTTGGCTTTAGCCTGGCGGTGGATTCATATTTCCAAAAGATCTGTCGCTCGGCGGAAGAGATCACCAGCAACTTGAGCATGGCACAGACCATCAATCACATCTCGGCGCTGGTGGTGCCCGTGCTGGGGGGGATTCTGTGGGCCAAGGTCTCGCCCTCGGCGACGTTCCTGGCGGGGGTGGCCATCGCCGTCGTCTCGTTGGGGCTGGTGCAGTTCATCCGGACGCCGCCGGCGCCGGCGGCAGTGCTGGTGGCTGGGGAGTGAATCAGGCTCGAATACGTCCCCTCGTTCGACGGTACGCCAGAAGGGCCTGCGCCTGCTCTCGACACTGTCGCAGGTGGGCAACTCACTCCGGTGCGGCTGCTACTGAGAACCAGGTACAAAGCGGCCGCACTTGAAGCGCCGGAGCCAATTCCTGCTGGTGATTCGTGCGAGTTGACAGCTCCCGCTGCATGCTTGCGCGTTATGGCGGCCTGGGGTAGAATCCAACCGGAGACGGATTTCTCAATCGTGAGCAGCGCTTCGTAGGAGAGCCAACATGCAACCAGATGTGGATCAACTCTGCGTCAACACCATTCGCACCTTGGCCATGGACGCGGTCCAAAAGGCCAATTCCGGCCATCCGGGCATGCCCATGGGCATGGCCGACGCCGCCTACGTGCTGTGGACCCAGTTCTTGAAACATAACCCGGGCGACCCCTCGTGGCCGGATCGCGACCGGTTTGTTCTGTCGGCCGGCCACGGATCGATGCTGCTCTATAGCCTGCTTCACCTGACCGGATACGACCTGCCGCTGGAGCAGCTCCAGCAGTTCCGTCAGTGGGGGAGCATGACCCCCGGCCACCCGGAGCATGGCGATATCCCCGGCGTTGAGACCACCACCGGGCCGCTGGGGCAGGGGCTCTCAAACGGCGTCGGCCTGGCGCTGGCCGAACGGCTTCTGGCCGCGCAGTTCAACCGGCCTGAGTTCGACATCGTCGACCATTGCACTTACGCCCTGGTCAGCGATGGCGACCTGATGGAGGGCATCTCGCACGAGGCAGCCTCGCTGGCCGGCCACCTGGGGCTCGGGAAATTGATCTACTTGTACGATGACAACCATATCACTATCGAGGGTAACACGGCCCTGACCTTTAGCGAAGACGTCCCCGGCCGGTTTGAGGCGTCCGGTTGGCATGTGCAGGTGGTGGATGGGCACGAGCGCACCGCTGTCGCCCAGGCTCTGCACCAGGCACAATCTGAAACGGAGCGGCCGTCGCTCATCATCTGTCGCACGCACATTGCCTACGGCAGCCCCAACAAGCACGATTCTGCCAAGGCCCACGGCGAGCCACTGGGCGTTGATGAGGTCCGGCTGACCAAGGAGGCACTGGGTTGGCCTCCGGATGCCCAGTTTTTCATTCCTGAGCAGGCGCTGGTCCACTTCCGCACCGCGCTGGATCGGGGAACGGGGGCGCAAAGGGAGTGGGAAACGCTGTTTGCCCGCTATGTAGAGGCCTATCCTGAGCTGGGGGCCGAGTGGAAGCGCCGTATGGCCGGGGAGCTGCCGGCCGGTTGGGAGAAGGTTCTGCCTCGCTTCGATGCCGAGGCAGCCCCCATCGCCACTCGCGTGGCCGGGGGCAAGGTCATGAACGCCCTGGCGCCTGTATTGCCGGAGCTGGTAGGCGGCTCGGCGGATCTCCATCCCTCGACCAAGACCTACCTGGACGCCTACCCGGCCGTTCGGAAGGGCGATTTCGGCGGGCGCAACCTGCACTTTGGCCTCCGCGAACACGCCATGGGTGGGATCTTGAATGGCTTGGCCCTGCACGGGGGTTTCCGACCCTTCGGCAGCACCTTCCTGGTCTTCTCCGACTATATGCGGCCGCCCATTCGGCTGGCCAGCATGATGCGGCTGCCCGTCATCTATGTCTTTACGCACGACAGCATTTTCGTGGGTGAGGATGGGCCGACGCACGAGCCGGTCGAGCAGGTGGCCGCCCTGCGAGCCATCCCTGGCCTGACCGTCCTCCGGCCGGCCGACGCCAAGGAAACCGTCGCGGCCTGGCGGTGGACCGTGGAAAACCGCAGCGGGCCCGTCGCTTTGCTGCTTTCCCGCCAGAACCTCCCTATCCTCAAGCAGACAGAGGGCGATGGCGTGGTCAGGGGGGGGTACATCGTCGCCGATGCGCCCGATCCCCAGGTGATCCTGCTTGCCAGCGGTTCAGAGGTAGAGCTGGTCGTGCAAGCGCAAGAGCAGTTGACCCGGGAGGGGATCGCCGCCCGTGCCGTGTCCATGCCCAGTTGGGAGTTGTTCGAGGCACAACCGGCTGCCTATCGGGATGCGGTCTTGCCGCCGGGGACCAGGGTGCGCGTGGCCGTGGAGGCGGGGGTGTCGCTGGGCTGGGAACGGTACGTTGGCGTGCACGGAGAGGTAATTGGCATGACCCGTTTTGGCGCCTCGGCCCCGTACAAAGTCCTGGCACAGCAGTTCGGTTTCACGGCCGAACACGTCGTGGGCCGGGCGAAAGCGTGCCTGGATCAGGCTGCCCGACTGCAATAACCGCGTTGTCAAGGGCATAGATCTCCGAGGATGCAAAGTAGTGATTAGGCTCTGCGATCTCTGCGCGCTGTACGGTAAGAGTGCTCCGAATGTAGGGCGGGATCCATCTTGCCCTACGCTTCTTCAGTCGAGCGGTCGTTTGCTGGGGATGCCGGGCCGACGGGGATAGGCGTCGGGGGTGGGGCTAACCTTCTTGACGATCACCAGACATCGGTCTTCTGACAGGCCGGGAAGCTGCACGGGCACCACCCGCTGGAGTTCACCGCCCAGCAGAGTGATGGCCTTGCCGGCCGTCCAGGCCTCGGCGGCGCCTGCTTCCCCCTTTTGGGCTACCACCCATCCCCCGATTTTGCAGAAGGGCAGGGTGTATTCGACCACGACCGGCAGCTCTGCCACGGCGCGGGCCAGCACCAGGTCATACTGTGCCCGGTGTCGGGGGTCGTGGGCCAGTTCTTCGGCCCGGCCGTGGATTGCCGTCACGGCCTGTAGCCCCAATCGCTCTACAATGTGTTCGAGGAAGGTGACCTTTTTCCCAGTGGCTTCCAGGAGCGTCAGGCGGGCAAGAGGACAGGCCAGCTTCAGGGGGATCCCAGGAAAGCCGGCGCCGCTGCCCACGTCGATGGCCAGCGCCCCAGAGCGGCTCAGGACACGCCGGGTCTCCTCGGCCAACAGGCAGGAGAGCGAATCGAGGAAGTGGCGGATTTGTACCTGCTCGTAGTCGGTGATGGCCGTCAGGTTGAACTTTTGGTTCCAGGCGACCAGTTCCTCGTAATAGAGCTGGAAGGCGGCCTGCTGTTCGGGTGTCAGGCGCAAGCCCAATGCGCGGATTCCCTCCGTCAGTTGCTGCATGTCAATCGCCAATGGAAGAAAGATGCCATCCATTGGGGTGGGGAGGGCTCGGATTCGGACACGCTCACTCAGCCTGGCCCACGCATGCGGTGGATCCTGTCTGGGTCATCGCGTGATGTGCATGGGCATAACCACGCACAGAAAGTCGTTTCCGCCCACCGGCCGGAGTACGCCGGGGCTGCTGGGCAGGCTAGTCTCCAAGGAAATCTCTGAGGTGCCCACCACCCCTAAGGCGTCGATCATGTACCGGGCATTGAAGGCAATCTCGAGTTCGTCGCCCTGGATGCTGGCGTCCAGCTCGCTCACGTTGTCGCCCAACTCGGCGGAAGTGCCAGTGACGACCATCTGCCCTGGGGTCAAGTCGCCGCCAGGAATGATTCTGAGGCGGATGATGTTGGCTGCATCCCTGGCAAAGAGAAAGGCCACCTTCACCGCCTTGAGCAATTCCTGGGTGTTGGCCACGGTGCGAGTGGTGTGGCCTTTAGGGACGATCTGTCGATAGTCAGGGAAGTTGCCCTCGATGAGCTGCGAGACCAGGTCGGTGTTGTTCAGGTGGAAGAGGATCTGGTTGCGCGACGGGGTGATGATCAGCTCGATGAGCTCCTCCTGGTCGCCACTGATGCGGTTGAGCTCAGCCAAGGCGCGCGCAGGAATGATGACCGCTGTGGCCTGGTCAAGGTCTGCGCCCATGTCGGCAGAGGTCACGGCGAGTCGGAAGCCGTCGGCGGCGGCCATGGTCAGCCCCCCCTGGTGGAATTGAGCCTGGACTCCAGTGAGGATGGGGCGGCTTTCGTCGGTAGCGGCGGCAAAGACGGACTGGTCGATCATGCGGCGGAAGATCTCGGCTTTCAGGTGGATACTCGTCTGGCGGCCGACGCTCTCCGCGGTGGGCACCTCGGGGAACTCGTTGGCGTCGATGCCCTTGATGTTGGCCTCAAAGCGGGCGCACTTGAGGTTCAACGTCTGGGTGCGCTCGGAGAGCTCCAGGTCGATCTGACCAGGTGGCAGCGAGTTCACGAACTCTGTGAGCAGGCGGGCGGGGACGGTGATGCTTCCTTCCTCGATGATGCGGGCGCCGGTCCAGTGATTGACGCCGATCTCAAAGTTGGTGGCAGCCAGCCGCAGCCGGCCCTGGTCGCTTTGAAGCAGGATGTTGGATAGGACGGGCAGAGTCGACCGGGTGGCGACGGCGCGGCCCACGATGGCCAGTCCCTTGGCCAGGTTTTCTTGCAGGCAACTGATCTTCACGGCAACCTCCTTCACAGGTGCTGGAACTTGGGGTAGCCCATCTCGACCCCTACAAGATGCAGGAGTACAAGCCACTTATAGTATACTACAGAATGGTGAGAACTTCAAACCGGGAATTGGTGAGGACGCTGAGCGCGGAGATCGTCCAGAGGGGAGTGTGGCGAGTATCCCGCGCGACGGTGCTGGATCATCCGGGAAGAGAGGACTTGAAGTCGTAGATCCCGTCTTCAACGGGCCATCTGCGGCCGCAGGCTGGACAGCCAATCGCCGCGGCGGATTCCTGTAGGTCCTGGCAGCCACAGGCCGGGCAGCGGAAGAGGCTGTCGGGATGCGGAGCGCCCTTTGGCTTGTCGGCTATGCACAGGAGAAAGACGCTGGGGGTCAGTTGCCACCATTGGCCCGTGGGCTGGCACAGGCCGTCGGCGGCAGCCAGAATGCGGGCCGGGATCAGGCGTTTGAACAGGGGCAGGCGGAAGTGGGAGACGGTCAACTGATGTTTCACGTGAAACTTGGCCTCGACCAGGCGCTCCCGCATCCAGGTGGGGTGAAAGTCGTAGTTCATCTCGGTAAATTCGTAAGGTGTCGGGTCGAAGGGGCTCCAACGTTGCCTGCGCAGAAGGTAGCGGAGGATGGCCTTCAGGTTTCGCTTGCTGGCAAACTCCAGCACGTAGCTCCCATCACCGGCCAGTACGTGTGCCATCTGGCCCAGCAACGCCGGTACGTCCTCCACGTGGTGCATCACCCGGATCATCATTGCCGCGTCGAACGCACCGTCGGCGAACGGCATCTCGTAAAAGCTGGCAGCCACGTACTTTAGCCGGTCATCACGGCCCAGCCGGGCCTGGGCCTGGCGCAACAGGGTACGCGAATAGTCGAGCAGTACTACCCGCTGATAGCCGGCGTAGAACTCGGCCAGGCGGCCAAAGCCAGCGCCGATGTCCAGCAGGCACCGGCCCGCTGGCGGCAACAGCCGGCGCAGGGCGATCCGCTCTGCCAGGTCCTCGTACTGCCTGCCCTGGCCTTCCCAGAAATCGGTGCGATAGTCGCTGCTTTCGTAGTCGCAGATGCGCCGTTGGGGGTCCATGGCCCGCAGTTTAGCACAGTTAGGACAAGTTGGCAACTTGAAGGAAAGGGATTTGTCGTTTGCGGTCGGGTGTTGTGCCAAGCACCACACGAACTTCGTCCTTGCGCAAGACAAAGCGCATGTAGGCAACTTGCCATTCGTCTTCGACAGCGAGCTTTACTTGCACGTCCAGTGCCTCAACCACGCCGCGCCGAGACTCAAAGTCATCGAGCGCCCCTCCCAGCCCCTTCGTGATCTTGGTCGTATAAGCCTCCAGGCTGTTGATCTGCGCATCGCTGAGAGCCTGGCCCCCGAGCTGTGCCGCCAGCTCGGCCCGTTCTCTCTCCAATGCCCGGTACGTCGTCTCCAGGCGCGCCTTGCGCTCTATGAGCGCCTCCTTGGCAAAGTCCCCCATCAGGTACAGATCGACCAGTCGATCCAATTGCGTCTTGTTGCTGGCCAGCAATTCGTCGACGACGTGCAGCCGGTTTCGGATCGGTTCGCTCGCCCGTTCGCACTCCTGCTGGTATTGCCTGAGACCCCGGCGCAGCGCGTCCTTGTCGATGAGAAAGCTCTCGATCCGGCTCCACACAGCTTGGTCAACCACATCGGCGCGGAAATTCGGGGTATCGCAGGGGCGGGGATGTTCCCAGCCGTTGCCGCCGCCAGAGCCAGACGCAGGACAGCGATAGTAGCGGTACGTCTTGCCCCTTCGGGTCGTGCCGTTGCTCGCCATTTTGAGCCCGCATTTGCCGCAGGTCACACGCCGGCTGAGGAGGTACTCGTACTTCGGCGAGCTTCCCTTGTTCCCTGCCCGGCGCGCCTGTGCCGCTTCCCAGATGTCCCGCGGTATGATGGCCTCCACATCTACGGGCAGTAGTTGGTCATCGGAATTGTAGGTTTTCTTGCCGTTGCGCACGGCGCACTTGCCATAGTGCCAGACGCCGGCATATGTCTCGCTCTTCAGTATGCCCCAGACAACACACCGGTTCCATTGGCCCCGGCCGCGTTCCTTGGCGCGGCTCTTGTTCCGTATGCCGGTGTCTGCGTAGGTCTGTACTGCCATGTCGCTCAGTTTCCGCGCTATGGCACACGTACTCATCGGCCCATGCGTGCCATTGCCTGTGACATACCAATCGAAGATCAGGCGCACTACCCGCGCCTCCGGCCCGAAGGGCAGAAGGGTAGTCTTACCAGCAACCTGGCCGGTCTGATACCCGTAGGGCGGGCGATTCGCGATCACAACGCTCCCGGCCTTGACCTTCAGTCTTAGACCGCGGGTCGTCCGTTCGATGATCTTCAGCCTCTCGTACTCGGCAATCGAAGCCTTGACGTTCTTCATTAGGCTGCCTTCCGGGGTGTCGGCGTACTCGCCCAGGACGTACTCGATCCGGACGCTGGCGCGTTTCAGTTCCTCTTCGACGATCAACTGCTTGGCCAGGCTGCGGCTCAGGCGGTCGATCTCGCGCACCACGAGCACATCATAGCTTCGAGAGCGGGCCATTTCGAGCACACGGTTGAGCTGCGGAAGCTCGAAAGCCGCGCCGCTGGCCCCGCGGTCGTCTTCGGCCAACTCAGCTACTACGGCGTAGCTCTTGCGCGCGGCGTACTCGCGGCCCATGTCCAATTGCCCGGCGAGGTTGCGCCCGTCGGTGCCGGTGTCATCGTAGGATGTTCGCGCGTACAGCACGGCCCTCTTGGTCATCGTTGCGCGCTCCCATCTTTCTCACTGTCGCCTGGCCCGCGAAGATCGAGGCCCAATGCCTGCGACAGCAGGTGCTTTCCGGCTTCATCTCCAAGCATAGGCCAGATCGCGTCAATGGCTGCGTTCGCTTGAGCCGGCGTTGTCCGGGCTATCGTCGCGTAGAATCGCCGCCACCTATCGGCCACGGTGTCATGTGCCTGCATCATCTCACCTCCCAGGATGGGGGCCGGCTCGCACCGGCCCGCCATGCCTCGGTGAGGAGCGCCGTCACGTCCTCTAGGGCTTGTTCCTTTTCGAGCTTACATTCCAGATGCTGCAGGGTTGCCGCGCGAGCCTGCGGATCCAGCGCGGCGCACAGCAGCAGCCCCGGCCGCAACTTGGCGGCATACTCCGCAAGGGACACAGCAGCCAACCCGGCGCCCCGTTTGCCGTACGCATACAGAAGCGCCCGATCCATCCTCTCTTGCATCATTGTCAATTCGCGCCTTTCCGTGGTATCATCCACGTGGGCCGGGGTGTTGCCCGCCAAGGTTCGCACCCCGGCCCAGGTGGGCAGCGGTGCAATCCGCTGCCCGCGTTTTTACTCCGACGTGGTCTTGAGCGCTGCACACGCGGGCTGGGCGCCCAGCCAATCGGCCTGCACAATGCAGATCCCAGCCCACCGCTCGAGCGCCTCAAGCAGCCACTCGCCCGTCTTCGTCTGAAACAGGAACCAACGCACCAACCCGGCCATCACCTCCCTTCTCATGAAATGCAAAGCGGCCAGCCGATCCCCGATGGGAAAGCGGCTGGCCGCGTGTTGACGCCAGAATAGGGCTATGCTAGAATAGCATCAGCCCACTCGCTGTCTTGGGTTTGGCTCCCCAGCGGGTCGGGTTAGGGCCGTGAAGGTGCTGCCAACACCGACACGGCCCGCTTCTGTCTTTAGTTCTGAAAGTGCTACTCTTCGCCCTTCGGCTCGAGCTCGGGAGGGTCATCTTTCAGCCACTCCCTTAGACAGCGCCGCAAGACCTGGCTTAGGGTGAGATCCTCACGTTCTGACTTCGCCTTAGCCCATTGGTCACAAGTTAAGCATTTGAGTAGACTGTCAAGTCTGCCAGACGGTGTGTCAAAATGATGATCCTGCCTGTCGTGTTTGACGTAATGCATGTTTCGGCGCAAAATGGGTGCATGAGTGACACAAATGGACCCAGCAAAGCGCCGAAGAAACCAAGTTCCGTGCGTCATACACGGGCTATTCAGCGAGACCGCAGCA
>Ga0315286_10000916_pt1 | contig 25934 bp, 37 predicted proteins | sample YL17G10_0_MG_FD_205038 | JGI IMG/M metagenome (GOLD analysis project Ga0315286, IMG submission 205038) | Sediment microbial communities from Yellowstone Lake, YNP, Wyoming, USA - YL17G10_0 | ecosystem: Environmental > Aquatic > Freshwater > Lake > Sediment | place: USA: Wyoming | collected...
CTGGAACAATGGATTATAAAAAGTTGTTTGAGAAATTCCATGTCAAGGATACATGCACACTATTGTTGTTTCAAAAATTAAAATGAAAAAAGGGATAAGATACAAAAAACATTTACAATGTATAGCGTGTGCGAAGCAGTATTCAGGCTTCCTTACAGCATACAATCACAATCGAAAAAAGCATGAAGGAAAAGCGATGTTCAAAAGTATAAATCAAGAGTGGGGTGGAAAAGAATGATAAGTGTAGAGCAGTTGGAAAGAAACGTTAAGGTTTCTTTTATAAAAGTAAAAGAAGATATAGCAAAACTCAGGGAAGAGATTACATCTCTGAGAGAACAAATATCAAAGGGGAAATAAAAATGGAAAAAAAAGTAGAAAAGAAAGAAGATAGGAAAGCAATATTCTATGACACTGGAAACAAAAAACTGAACTGGATGCTAGACTTCTTAGGGATGCTAGTCTTCATTATGATAGCGGTGATGTTATTCAGGGGAATATTTTATTTTATGTTTTCGCCACACCAACAACCAGCAGACATGTCATTCATGCTGATACCATATTCAGGCATACCTTTTATGTTTTGGATGTTGGCAGGATTCGGATTAGTATTTCACGGCATCAATATCTTTGATAGCCATAACAGGGCAATCATAAAAAAGTGAGGTAAAACGGCATGATAAAAGGAATTAAACTGCAAAAATTTCTGAAAGACATTTCAGACATAGCAAACTATTACAGGTTGACGAAAGCAACCCAGATGATAAATCTTGTCATCAGCGTCATGTATAATCTCCTGATTTTGGTTTTGATTTCAGGAACATTATACTCAGTATTCCTAAGCGGAACATTCAGTTCGTTATTTGGGGATTCAAAAGAGATGACTAGGCGTTTTGATTGTCAGTCAGGGAACATAAAAGATGTTGTTAAGACATATTCGGAAGCAAAAGCATTCATGGACATGTATAAAGGCAACTGCTATCTGTTTCATATTTCCACAGAGCCACAGCCTGAGCAACAACCAACACTGCAAGAGCCAGTGATACCTAATATACCTAGATTTGTAAACGGCACGAGGGTGTGATGACAAGCGAATGGAAGACGTGTTGCCTGTGCGGAACGCTGTTTGTCAGGAATGATATAAAAACATTAATATGTAATAAATGCGGAGTTGATGTCAATGCACATGGAACGAATCCCACCAATCAATAAAAGCGTAAAAATCAGATATCAGGGAGTAAGGAGAGGGATGCCACACAAAATCTGCAAAAAATGTGGAAAAAAATTTAAATCAGAGACACGATACACACGAACATGTGGGGATTGCGATACAAGATATCTTAAAAATAGGAGATAGGTGATATAAAATGAAAACATGTAGTTATCAGGGATGCACAAACCAAATCAATGTCTGGAAGATGTTTTGCGACCAGCACGAAAGAATGATGCAACAGGCACAGCAACAGCAACAGAGACAGACTCAAATGGTTGCAGAGATGCCACCAGCGATTCCTCAAACAAGAGTGATGATGCCGACTGAAGATAGTCAGCCACAGAGGATTATTAAGACACCAAATGAGCCAAAACCTATGACAGATTTAAAAGATGTTAGGGTAGAGGCAATGAGGTTCGCAGTTGACTTGATAAGGGAGACCGAAATTGAGCAGAAGCCTTATGACCAGTTGCTTGGCGAACTCAGGACAATGACCAATGATATTGAAAGGATATTGCTTGAAAAGTAGTTTGGAGAAGGAAGAGAGCCTGATGGTTTAGAAACCTCTTTTTCCAGAAGGCTCTTCTTCCCCAACAAAAAATGATAGCAACCTATAAAAAAAGAAAAACATGTTTCAGATGCAAAAAACCATCGATGGGTTATTTGTGTCGAGATTGTTATGGTAAAAAAGGAACATGTGTTTCAAGAAGAAGACATAAACAATGGAAACAAAAAAACCAATAAGCAGGGAATGGTTCAGGAAATATTTTCTTAAATTCTTCATCATACTTATAATTCTAAATATCCTTGACCTGCTGTTGACTTTTTATATTTTAAAGTATCAAGGCGGATGGGAAGCAAACCCAATCATGCGGATGGCGATTGGTGACGGCAATCTACAAGGATTTCTTTTGGGTGCATTGGTGAAAGCGATAAGTCTTACGTTTATTTTTTATCTTGGGCTTTTTTGCATCAATCATCCTGTCTTTTTTTATAATAATTTTTTTCAATCTTTGATGTATTCATATCCGTTTGTTGCAACAACAATCTATGGTCTTGTCATACTTTTTTCTATAACGCAAATAATTTTAGGGTGGTGGTTGATGTATGTCGCTTAAAATAATCACAAAGGAATTCTCTTGCAACAACCAATGCCTCTCAAATTGTTGCTCTGAAATATTCCTGCCGATGCCACCGCAGTTCAAGAAGATGTTTGAAGAGCACGGGTATTGGATAACAGACAATAATTATTGTGACTGGGAATATTTGTCATATCACAAGGCAATCGTGATTGAGAAACTTGAGAAGGGTCATAGGAAATTAAGTTTGACAGGAGAAACTCCTTTTAAATTTATATTCAACCCGTTCAGGGGATACGACGAACTTTACATTCAAGATAGATGCCAGATGATTCTTCCAGACCATAAATGTAAGATATTCAGGGGCAGACCTAGAATATGCCGTCACGCAGAATGTGTTGTGTTTTCACCGAAGAAAGAGATTCAGCATTACGCAGAGAATGGACTACTAAAAGATGCACTAAAAAAAGAGAAGAGGGAAGTGTTCTATGAAATTTAAAAGACCAGTGCGATGCAAGAGGTGTAGAGAAGTCTTAGACCCTGAAGATGTTGATATAGGTGAAGGATATTGTCAGGATTGTCTACCATATAAAATAGAAAAAGAATCAGAGAGTGAAGAATAATGCCTTTTCTTCCGCAAAACGATGATTATACAGCAGACAAGATTATTTCAGAGTTTAAATCGCTTGTTAGTGTGGAAGAGCAGTTGAAATTTGTTTTGCTTCATCTTTATTCATTGCCTATGGAAAAGCAAAAGACTTTTAGGCAACAGATTCTTCAATACGAAAAATTACTCACAAATAATAAATATATGAGGGCTATTAGATTCAGGGATGCAACTATAATCGATTATTCTGTCGAGTATTTTGGAAAGGATTTTGGCGAGGACGACCCTTTCCTTTACAACCCCAAATTAGAAGAGAGTATAACAAGACTCAGCATGAAACTATTGGCAACAATCGGACTGATAGTAAAATCAATGAAAGAAAATATTTTTCAAGTCGATGATAACGCATGATGCGTAAGACGTGCAGGGAATGTGGAAGCACAAGATTAAAAAAATATGGTTGGGTATTCGTGTGTTTAATTTGCAAAGCAAGGTTTAAGCGGGGTGAATTGAATGTCGTATAGCCAATCAATCACCAGATTGGTTCGTAAGTGGCAACTTACGAGGCAACGATTGATTACCATAAGTTGAGGCAAACAAAATGCAACAAACTACGAATAGGATGCTACAAGCACGTCAGGATACTCCACGAGTCCTGACCACTGCGGAAGAATTGCTAAATTCCATGAGTCTACAAACCAACAGCAATGTTAACTCACCTGTTGATGACTCTAAGCGACCTGTTCTTTTGGGAAGTGGGTATAACTCTGGCAACAGAGGGAGTATATCTCCAAAACATGATGTCTTTGTGCTTTCCCGCAAAGGAGAGCCATTGACACCGACAACACCGAGAAAGGCGAGAAAACTGATGCAAGGCAAACAAGCAGTTCCTATTTGGAATAAATTTTCTCAGTTTGGAATTCAGATGCTTGTTGAAACAGGGAGAGAACACCCAAAGACATGTCTAGGTGTAGATAATGGAACTAAATTTGAGGGTTATGCAATTATCACAGGCAAAGAAAATAACCTTGCAGTGATGTGGAAGTTGCCTGACAAGAAAAAAATAATGAGAAAATTGGAAGAAAGAAGGCAACTTAGGAGAGCAAGACGATTAAGGAATTGTAGAAGACGTGAATGTAGATTCAACAACCGAGCAAGAAAAGGTTTCATAGCACCATCACAAAAAGTTATTATTTTGAGTAGATTGAAAGCAATCAAAGAGTTTTTCAAATGTTATCCTATTGATGTTGTCGCTATTGAAGATGTTAAATTCAATCATTCAAAAAAACATTATGGTAAAAACTTTTCAACGATTGAAATTGGAAAAATATATCTTTATAACTTGATTATGCAGAAATCAGGATTGCAGATGTTTACAGGAATAGATACAGGTAATTGTAGAGACAAATATGGTTACAAGAAATCTTCAGACAAGTCCGCAGAAGTATTCAACGCACATTGTTCAGATGCGTTGGCGATAGCGACTGATGTGTTTGTGAAAGAGAATATAGAACAAGGTAAGTTTATTGTAGTTGACGACACATATCGTCCTATAAAAAGAAAACTACACGACTCTCAATTTTCTAAAGGGAATATTCGTTATCCTTTTTTGACAAAAAGTCTAAAAAAAGTTAGAAAGGGGACTATCTGTGAATATGGTTTAATTTCAGGAGAAAAAAAACATTCTTATTCAATTTATCCTTTCAAAGTAAAAAAAGGTAAAGAAAAAAGAATAAGAATAGTAATAAGAAAAATAGGTTGGTTATCACATAATTTTAAAATCTGTGGGGTGTCAAAGTGTATTTCAGCCAGTGGGATTTGAAAGATTTTTTGAAAACAAAAAAAACATTTATGTCAGCAAGGCAGATTGCGATTGAGACAAAAGCAACGTTGTCTTCAGTAAACAGAAAACTTGGAAAATTATTTCCGAGATGCTTAGAGAAGAAGGTTACTAGGGTAAAAACAGGAAGGAGACCTGTAAGATTCTTCAGATACAAAAATGAAATGTAAATTATGTGGTGGGGAAGTAACACTTTGTAATATGTGTGGGATAAAAATAGAGGAAATTTTTTGGTGTTATCGAAACAGAAACAAAAATATTTCAGAAGAAGGTGTCGGAGAAGTCGGGCATTTGTGCAACACCTGTCATCTTTCAAAATGGGAAAAATTATGAGGTAAAAACAATGGGAGTAATGGAAAATTTAGAAGATAAGTTTGAGAATATGATAGCACCGCTTTCAGACAATGAACGGATAAAGATACGTGGGATAAAAAACTTCATGTTCAGCCTTTACAATAATTATCTGAAGATAATCTTGGTGGCGATATTCCTGTTTTGGCTGTTTGAAAAAATAAAGAAAGTTGTCGGTATTGACGAGGCAATGTTTATCCAGATGACAACAATCATAATCTATCTACGATATATTAGCGGAAAGATTGCACACTAATTCACATTTTACATTCGGTTCGACATTCGACCAGTTTACTGAGAGGTCATCATTAATATTACTTACTGGGCTTGAAATTGTGAACTTATTACACTCTTTTTCTGCCTTTTCATAACCTCTCTGATATGCAGTTCTGAAGATAGGTGATAGTAAAAATTGAAACAAAATCATCCCGACACAAAAAAAACCTATAAAAACAAAAAACCCTTCTAGTATTTTATTCATGCCTCTTCCTCGTCAGGATTATCTTGCAATTCCATCTTAACCTGTGCCAATATATTTTCTCTGTCATTTGATGTTAAATCTGGAAATCTCTGAAATATTACGTTTCTGACAAGGGCACTCTGTAAAACCTTTCTCCCATCTTTCAATAGTTTGAACGTCTTTGAGAATTCAGGGCTGTTTATTATTTGCTCGGCATATTCTTCAAAATTGATTGCCTGTGTTTGCTGGGATATGGCAATTCTTTGAAAATCAGTTTTTAATTGTGAATATTCTTCAAAAATCTTTTTCCATTTAGGGTCAGTTAATGGAGTTATATCACACTGAAAAAAACCATAATAAAAATCTCTTTCATCATCGTAAACCGCATACCTGACACGTTTTGCTGGAAGATAATCGTCGGAACTTTCTTGAACCCTTTTCAGTTGATATGTCGTGAAGTGCATCCCGTATTGTTCCACACCGCAAGAAACAAAACATATCTGTCTTTGTCTGCAAGTGTCTGCAAGGTTTTGTAACCTAATTATTCCGCCCTGTTTCAATGTTTTTGTCTGCTCATCAAGGAAAAACAGCATCTTTGTAACAAGGATTAATTTATCAGCCAACATATCTCCACACTTCGAGCACTTATCTTCATTTTTTACAGGATGTATTTCGTATGTGCCTTTGTAATTTGTCTTGAATTCTTCAAAACACGAATTGCAAAAATAAAATTCTGAATTATCCCTAACCTTATCAAGTAACTGATTAATAGAAAAAGCAACCCTTTCTTTTATATTAAACATCGGGTCTAGTTCAAAGCACTTTTGCAAACCCAACGTTGACTTAAAAACGCCAGTTGGTGTTCCAATCAGACCACTGATATTAACAAGAAAATTTCTTGGAATCCTGCCGTAGAGCCTGTTTTTTAAATCTCTCATAACTTCTTCTGTCCAGTTTTCCTGAAAAACACGATAGAAAGTCTGGTTGGTCTGCAAAAGATTCTGTATCTGGATAGTTTCTGCTCTTGACCTTTGAGTTTTCATAACTGATGTCATTTAATATATAATCTCCTTTTTATCTTGCTCTCAAGGTTCTTGACTATCGTTAGTCTGAGATATATAGGGAGAACCATAAACAATAGCCAATATAATCTACCCTGTCTTACAAGAAGAGCACCAGCAAGGAACGGCAATATTGTGCTGTAAAGACTTTCAATAATAAAAAAGGCGTAATCTTTCCATGTCCATTTTCTTACTTCCATTATCGGGAGTTCAAAATATTTCAGAATCTTCTCAACGTGTCCTTTTTCCTCTGGTGGCACTGGGTCATTCATTAAGATGTTGCAACCCCTTTTCTATGAGCATCATATAAACTTGCTCTTTAGTTTTTCTGATTGTGATTTTCTGACCTGCACGTTCAATGGTAAGTTCCTGCATTTGGGTTATTAACTCGTCAAGATTCGGGTCAGCCTTTATATATCTGCCATTGACAACATCCATACCTAGATTCAAAAGAAACTTAACAATCTCTGTCTTGTTGTAATGTTTTTTGTCCTGTTTTATCTTCACCATCCTAAGATTGTCGATGAATAAGTCGTCGTCTTTAGTGATACTTAAATAGATGTTGGTAAAATCAGATTTTGGCATTTCAAAAAATATAAAGTGGAACTAATTTATATTCTTTTTTCAATCTTCAAAAAGGCTAAAATTCTAAGAAAATGGCACTTTAGTCTAAGAAATAGCCGTTTTTTCCAAGAATTGTTGGGTTTGCTTGGAAATCGAAAAGGAAGGTTTATAAATTATGCTTCCTAAATTATATTCAAGGTGATTTGAAAAATGACAGCATACGTGCCAAACCACACATCCGCACAAATACCATCAATCGTAATCGATTTCATGGTAGAATTCGGTGTGCAAATAATTGCCTTTGTTGGCTTAATTGCACTCGTCGGACTATATGTTTGGTTCAGAAGTTCCACAAAGTAAATTGTGGGCAGATAGGGTAAGGGTCTGCATAAAACAAACCTGCCGACAGCAACGCCTATACTAAAAACCAATGAGGTGGTAAAATATGACAGCATACACACCAGCACACACTTCAAGTGACCTGAGTGCCGTAGTTATTGACTTTATAGTCGAATTCGGAATTCAGATACTTGCCTTTGTGGGCTTGATAGCCTTAGTCGGCTTATATGTATGGTTCAGAAGTTCAACCAAGTAAAACGGGTTGATTTTCAGGGCTAATACATGGTGGGAGAAATTCTCTCATCACTCCTTTTTCTTTTTTTTTTAATTTATTTAAAGAACACGAACATTAATATCACAATAAGCAATAAAAGAAACAATCCGACATTAATCCAGTCGATGCCTTTTTTTTCTTTAGTATTGATTCTTTCTTTCTTCTTCTTTTCGGTATACAAGCCTAGCCTAGAGTAATTCATTGACATCAAACAGAAATGTTTTTATATTTAACTCTTTTTATATATTTACATGTTAATGGTGGGGAATAATTGGCAGACTAGACTATATATCATTCTTTTCTTGGTTTTGGTAGCCCTCACATCGGTTTCTGCACAATATTATGGATACACACACATAACAGACAACAGCAGTGTTTTCGGCGGGAACGTCTCTGCTGAAGGGTTCTACGAATGGGACGGAACATACGTCATTCCTCTTTCTAAGGTCGACTGGTCTCTAGGAACAGGTCAATTCACAGGCATGGGATACAACATCACACTAAATCTTTCTTCTCTGACAAACGCACTTAACCTTGATTGGAACAATATCACAGGGAAGCCTATTTACATTTCTTATTGGGAGAACGATGTTGGGTATATCACACTCGCAAACGTGAGCAACAATCTTTCCGATTACAATAACGACATGTTTTTTGTGACTGCTTCAGATTTGACATGGAATAATATTTCAGGAAAACCGACTGACATTTCTTATTGGCTTAACGATGTCGGATACATCACGATTGGGAATCTGAGTTATCTTGAGCAAGGTATTGCATCTTTGAACGCCACAAAATCAGGCATAGGAAATTGTCCTGCTGGATACGTGGTTCAGAATCTCACAACAGGAAGTCCACAATGTGTTCAGATGATTATGTCTGAAACAGACCCAATCTTTGTTGCGGAAAACCAGACAATCTGGTATGCAATCTGGTCAAAACTAGATATCACTGACCAGAGATACAACGACACTGCTTTGATTTATCAGATAAGCGGAGACCTTTATACAAACATAGACAACATCAATCTTACTTTGATAAGTCTGCAAAGCCAGATAGATGCACTTAATCTGAGCAAATTGGATATTATAGACCAGAGGTATAATGACACAGCGTGGGTCATCCAATATATTTCTTCTTTGAATATCACAAACGGCACTGACGGAATAAATGGAACTAATGGAATCAATGGGATTGACGGGCAAAACGGCACAAACGGAGTTGACGGCATCAACGGGACAAATGGAGTCAACGGCACTTCAGTTACTCTCAATAACGTTATAGATAATTTTGATGGAACGTTTACATGGCAGTTCTCAGATGGATATAATTTCACTACTGGGAATCTGACAGGGAATCAAGGTGTTGCAGGAACTAATGGCACAAACGGGATTGATGGTTTAAATGGAACTAACGGAATCGATGGTCTCAACGGGACTAACGGCATAGATGGATTGAATGGCACTGATGGAATAGACGGCATAGACGGAATTAACGGCACAAATGGTGTAGACGGCTTGAACGGGACTAATGGAATCAATGGGATTGACGGACTCAATGGAACAAACGGCATCAACGGAATAGATGGATTAAACGGGACTTCTGTTTTTATGTCTAGTATCACAAACAATCTTGACGGCACATACACGTGGTATTTTTCAGACGGATATAATTTTACAACAGGTAATTTAACAGGTGCACAAGGCATTCAGGGAATTCAAGGCATTGCAGGGATTAACGGGACAAACGGCATCGATGGATTAAATGGCACGAATGGAGTTGACGGACTCAATGGCACAAACGGGATTGATGGACAAAACGGAACTTCTGTTATCTTTGTAAACATAATAGATAATCTTGACGGAACATATATATGGCAATTTTCAGATGGATATAATTTTACAACAGGAAATCTCACAGGAAAACAAGGTGTTCAAGGAATTCAGGGAGTTGCAGGTCTGAATGGAACTAATGGAGTTGATGGAGTCAACGGGACTAATGGAATCGATGGGCTTAACGGAACTAACGGAATAGACGGCATCAACGGGACAAATGGGATTGATGGAATTAACGGCACTAACGGAATCGATGGCATTAACGGGACAAACGGCATTAATGGTCTCAATGGAACTAATGGAATCAATGGGATTGACGGAATCAATGGCACGAATGGTGTTGATGGTCTCAACGGAAGTGATGGAATAGACGGACTTAACGGCACTGACGGAATAAATGGAACTAACGGCATCAATGGACTGAATGGCACGAATGGTGTTGATGGTCTTAATGGAACTAATGGCGTAGATGGAGTCAACGGGACTAATGGCACATCGTTCTTTGTCGGAGACGGATATCTTTACAACAATGGAAGTAATGTAATCTTTTTCAATGAAACAAAACTCAATAGAATATTTGAAGAAAATGTCACCTTCTCCGTCTCTGGTGGTGTCGGAACAGGAACTACAACGAGATGCTGTTCTGCAAATAGCGAGATTCTGGAAGTGGCTGTCTTTCCTCTGACGATTACAAATAATTATAAATTCTCAGCCAATTCTACTATTACAGGGCAAGTTGTTGATACGAACAGAGCAACGCATGTTGGCAACTGGATTGTTCAACATAATGGTGTTGTAGTTCCAGCAGGAGAAAAAATCCAATATTATGTAACAAATGCAAATATAAATGAAAATTTCAGGGTGAGAGTCAGATGGGAACAATAAAAAAGATTTTGATTTTAGTATTATTCTTATTGTCAATCAGTTCTGTCCTTGCAGTTCAACCCACCCAGCAGTTCAATAAAATTTTTCTTAATCCCTTTTATAGAGCATCTATGAGTGCAAATACAAATTACACATATTCAGTTCAGATAACTCCACCAGATAAAATCTCGTCTATTGTCAATGCAATAGTCTCTTTCAATGGACAGATAAATGGTCAGACACAGACATTCACTCTTTTTGTTAATGGAAAGGCTTGTAACAATCCAACATATTCAGTCGCAACAGCATTTTCCACAACAGGGAATGTGCAGTTTTCATTTGATTGTTCAAACGTGATTACTAAAGCAGGTGTTTATTCACTTAATTTTATTTCAGCAGTTAATACAGGTGCGATGAATGGATGGGTGGATTTGACATATATGAACAACCCAGAAGGAAAGATTGAAGTCAAAGGAACAGAATATTATGAAGGTGACGATGCCACTTTATTTTTGAAACTGCAAGACAATCAAGGTAGTCTTATTCATAATGCCACCTGTCAGGTTAGTATATATAATCCGAAAAACGCATACAATATACACACTCCTTTAATACTTAAAGCAATGATGCCAGAATTGAATCAAACGGGATTGTATTATTACGATTTTATAACGCCAACTCTTTCAGGATTGTATATTGCAGATGCCGAATGTTCTTATTATACAGACCATGTGAAATATTATGAAGAAGATGCTGTTGTAAGACCCATTAGAACCATCATAGCAGGGACATATACAGGAGATAGCATTGTTCTCAATTCCATTTCAGATTGGCTTTATACCCAATGTGATAGTGCAACATCAGGCGGTAACAAAGTTTGCGATGCTTATTATGAATGGACTACTGCAAACTCATCACTTTTCACAAATCTTTATGTAAACTATCTCGGAGAAAGTTCGGGTGCACCCACTATGACTTTTTATTATTATAATTGGACAACAGCAAACTGGATAGCGTTGCCAAACACATTATTATTCCATGCAACGGCAGGGTCAGGAGTTCCTTCTGGTGTAGACGAATACCAATCAAATTTAATAACAGATATTAAAGGTGCTGTGAACCAGACAACAAACGCAATAAGGATTAAAACAACAGCGATTGCAGGTTCAACATTTAAACTATTCAGTAATTATCTAGTTCTTGACGCATCAAAGTTTTCTACAATAGCACAAAACCTGAAAGGGTCAGGTGAGGTGCATGTAAGTTCTTTCACACCAGATACATTATCAGGAAGGTTCTACAAAGTAACTACATGCGATGGATATACTGATGGTCGTTGTGGAACTTTTCAGCCTGATACATTATACAATCTTAATGAAGGTGTCATAGAAGATTATGTAAATATAACAGCAATCTCAACGAGGACAGATGCAGAAATAAATTATCAGACAGGATTCTCAGTTGATTGTTCTGCAATATATTATGTAAAAAAATGGAATGGAACAGGATGGCAGGAGTTGAATCAGGGAACAGATTATAACGTGTATTCCAAACCTGCTGATGAAAACTGCCTTATCTCTCTTCCGTCAAGCATAGTTGCAGGTCAGACATATCAGTATGAGTTTGAATTTGATAATTATATGAAATGGGAAGTTGATTTTTCAAAACAGATTTTTGACAGCATGAAAGACGATGTTAACAAGATTTGCCTGAACAGAGGATTCAATTACAGCGTTCCCATTACGACTGCAAGTGTAATTCCATCAGACAATATCACCAATTTCTGTTATAGGATGTATGACGATTATTATTATTCAGACCAGTTCTATGCTGATAGTCAGTCCGTAGATAAGGTTGGAGAATACGCATCATATCTTCAGGAGATGAGATTTTACAGGAAAGAGATGTATAACAGATTCTTATTTTTGACTCTGAACAGCAACTCTACACCTTTACCTTATGAGATGTGGACTAATCCGTCAAGGAATCTGACATATTATCCAAATGCAACAGCATCAGTTGATTTGTCAGGTGTTCCTCAACAGGTCTGGAATTATGAAAACAGGACATTAAGTTATGGAACGGGTCAAGTTGGCGGAACAGAATATACATTGGATGCTCAAACAGGAAGGATTGTCGCAAGATTATTGGATAATTCAGGAAAGCCTGTGGTTGGCGGAACTTGTAATCTCTCTATTTTCTATCCATCTTTCCCTTCAAACAATACGGCGTATTGGAGTGATTTAATGTCGGGTGGTGGCAACATATCTGGTGGTGGGCAAGGTGTATATTATTATGACTTTGCTGTTCCAAAGACAGAAGGAGTTTATACTTATGGTGTAGATTGCACATATCTTGGACAGAAATATTTTATGTTAGGAACTTTCCACGTTATAAACGCAGGTGCAAATTCAACCGCACAAGCAATCTGGAATTATCCTTTAAGAAATCTGACTTATTATCCGCCACAGGTTGATATGACAAACTACACTCAGGTTGCAAATGTTGTCTGGTCTTATACAGGGAATGTAACTTCAAATATCCTGAACCAGATAGGAACAACAATTTGGGATTGGGTCACAAGATATACACATGGAGAAATCGTCTAAGATGATAACATGGAAAAAAAAGCATTTCTTTTTTTTTTTACACTTTTCTTAGCGATAGCCTTTGTTTCTGGCGACATCACAATATCTCCTAACGTCCAGATAAGTTTCGGATGTCCTTCAGGTGCGTTCCCTAAAAACTGCTCAGGCACATATTATTTCAAAGAAACATTATTGAACAATCAGAGTCCGCAATATTCTTTTCACGATATAAAAATATTCACTAATTATACAATGTTTGACAACAGACATATTTGCAGGACACCGCCGTTCTTTCAATATGTTTGGAATTATTCTGATATCTTTAACTGGGAGTGTTGCATCTCAAACTGGGTGGCATATAATTCTACATGCGACATAACTGACCATAATTTCAAATATTATTTAGATTCTCAAAATTGCATCTTTCCAAACGGATTACCTGTAGACAACGGCACAATCCAGTCATGCAACTATTGTTCTCAGGATTTATTCCAGAGTCTAGGAGAATGCACTGAAAACAGCACACAGACAATAGATTACACAGACCTGAATAAAGGTGCGTGTTGTGATATTACAGGAATTCCAAGCGACTGCGACATCTACACATATCCATTCAATGAAACAACATCCCAGTCGTGCAACAGCACACGTGCAAAGATGACAACACTGAAGTGCCAGATAAATCCAAACATGGGAGAATTCAAGAAAGAAGATTGTGTTGCAGAGATTCCTGTGCAATACATGTCAATGAACGAGCCATACAAGTGCGTGTCTTATGTTAAAAAGAAAAATACTGGTGAGATAGTCCAAGTCAATCCAGAGAACCAGACTTTACCAGTAAGAGAATCAAGACTTTATTTTGAGCCGTTGGGGTCTGTTGTGAATTATTATTACACTTCAAAGAATCTTGTCCCAGAAACAGAGTATATTCAAGGCGTGGAATGTTCTTCAGCGAATAGGATTTTATATTCTGAGCAACCGATGACAAGGAATTATGAAGATTTGTCTTTTGTTTTTTTCAGGGCAGAATGGTTGAAAGCCAACACAGGATACATTGCTATGGGAATTTTCGTGCTTCTCGTCTTATCTATATTATTTCTTATCTTCAAGGGCTGGTTAAAATAATTGATTTCTTAGACAATCTTGGAGTGGTAAAGGATGCAAAATGAAAATCTTTATAAATTTAAAAGATTCTTATTAGTAAACATGAGATGGCGATGGGGTGTTTTTTTTATATTAAGTCTAGTTTTTGGAGTCAATTTTGTTTTTGCATGTAATCCTTATTGGATTCAAAACCCAGTTAATTGCCTTGTGAATGATTCTTATATAGTAACTTATTATGATATGAATGGTTGCAACTCAACAAATGTTCCGATAAGGAACGGCACATCAGATTATTGTAACTTCTGTAATGAAGATTTGGAGTCAACTGAAACAAACTGCATAGATTTCTTTCAAAATCTTTCATGGGTCGATAATAATTTCGCATCATGCTGTTCTGTGACAAATCTTCCTTCTGATTGTAATATTCTATCATTACCTTACAATGAGACCACAACACAGAATTGCTATTGGGCAAATCTGACTGAAGAGTTAGGTTCTTTAGATTGTCAAGTCCAGCCTAATATGGGTGTCAATGAGAAGGAATACTGCATTGCACACATTCCAGCAAACTATTCAAATGAGACATTCAAGTGCATTGCAATCATAAAAAACGGATTGACAGATGAGATAATCCAGACCAATCCGCAATATAAGGAAATGTCGCAGACGTTCATAAGTTTCTTTCCAGAATCAGATACTAGGCAATGGTTCACACCAGCGAACAATATTGTGAATTTTTATTACACAGGTAAAAATCTACATCCAGACAACAAATATGTTTTAACAATAGAATGCTCGTCACAGCAAAGGACATTGATTAGCCAGATGCCTTTTGATATAGCGTATGAAGATATGTCTTTTGTCTTCTTCAGGACGAAATGGCTCATGGCAAACTGGGGATACCTAATAACAGGTGCATTGATATTATTCATATTATTGGCACTGGCATTCCTATGGTGGAGAGGTGTTTTCAGATGAGTGAGATACTAATTGCTGTCATTGTAATCACATTACTTTCATTAGTTTTGAATACATCAATAGATTTGGATACTGATGGGGTGCTACCATGAAAAAAACGTTCTTTGTTGTCTTTGTTTTGATTGCGTTGACATTACTCGGTATGGCATCGGCTTACAGCAACTATACAGACAATTTCAATACTGGTTCTTTTTCACCAAGCCCGTTTCCAATAAATAACTTTAGTCAGTATTCTTGTTCCGTTCAGAACAAAACTTATGTGACAAATGGGATTATAAATTCAAAAGCCTGTATGATTTATACTGATAACACTAACTCTTCAAAAAACAATGTAGATATGGGCTTTCTAACGGGCACATCATACGATGGGACACAATATCTTCATACTGCATTTACAAATGTTGCAAATTATACTAACGATGTGATTCTCTATTCAATAGATTTACCCTCTGCATTATTTTTTGGAGATTCGGATGCGATTACTTTCAATTACAGATTTAGACACGATTTTATAGATAATACTTCAAAATCTCTGGGTATTGCAAAACTTGTTTTATATGTTTATACAACAGACGGAAATGTATATAGTGAGCAAACATCATTTGGAAGTTATTGTTCAGTTGCAAAATGTGGTGGCGGATATCACGATTATTCTCAGGGATTGAGTTGGATATCAGATTTGATTTACGGAACATCATTCGTCAACAAATCTATAAGGAGATTGGAATTCAGAGCAAATGTGACAGAATTAGTCAACACTGGTGTGTATTTCGATTTAGACAATCTTATCGTTACTTATCAACCAACAACAACATTTACTTATTTTGAAGACTTTGAAGATTTGACTCTTCCAGAAGTAACACTATATGATTCTGTAAGTGGTAATTGTTTATATCCATTTGGGATTATAGCACCCTCAACAGCAACTTGTTTTTCTCCACCATTACCTAGTCCCTCTAGTTGTTATTCTTCTACGGGCACAACAGGTAATCCTCTAATTGGCACAGGTTGTTATAATCCAGCAAATGAGTTTAGATTCATAAATATATCAACAGCAGATGGTTACAACAGCACAAAATCTTTAATGGTTGAAAATGATTATAAATTAAATGGTCAACAATCAGTGCTATTATTTGATGTTCATTTCAACACAACATTAACAACAAATCAATCCACTCCTCTGAGTTTTATTGTGAATAATTCCCAGTCAGGCGGGACTAATAATAGGTTATATGTTCTCCTTTATTTAAACGGAACACTTGCAGACCAATGGGAAGAAAGTATTGATTTTTCTGCTTTTACTACAGGGCAATGGACTCAAAGAACATTGTCAATACCGACAAACACCACATTTGATGAATTAGAATTTTATAAAAGTTTTTATCACACAGCACCATATCCTCAATATTTTAAATTGGACGATGTGCGGATAGGAAATATCCCAGTCAATATAACTCCACCACCTGTCAATATAACTCCACCACCAGTCAATATAACGCCAAATCTCACAACAGCAGTTTATTTCAACGAGACCTTTACAAGAGGCACAAACTTCCTTTTTGACAAAGATAACTGCACAACCACTTGCACAGACGACCCTGCATGTTATCAGTTCACAACACCACTATCACTAGACAACGAGTGGTATTGTTGGAAAAGCGATAACTCTTTTATGAGTTACATAAAATGGTCAAATATATCTGACACATCAAAAATCGAGACTCCTCAAGGTCTTGATGTATACACAAGCACAACATTTAATATAGGAAGCAAACAAAAACTTTTACAGGCATATTTTCCAGTCAGAACATTCCTAGAAAATGACACAATAAGTTGGACATGCGACATGCCTTACCAGACAAACGGGCAAGACGTTTATCTTGTGTTAGGTAATGATGGCGGAAATAATATTGTAATTAGTATGGGTCGTGACAACACATCAGTAGACAGATGCACAATAAGTGGTGTGCCATTAGGAAAATGCTGTGAATTAACAGATATAGTCGGTGCAGAAAACGATTGTAAGACAAATACAAAAACCAAAGTTTCTATCTCAGAATCAGATATAGTTAGCAGATGCACAAACATTACAGATTATGACTTTGTTGCACTAGACCATATAGGATTATGGACTATAAACCAGAATTTTTTAGGCTCAAATAATTATTATTTTGATGACTTAGTAATGTTTACAAACGAGGCAAGAGTTGGGAACAATTCTATACCTATTATTGCGTCAGTAACCGCATCACCAAACCCAGCAAATGTTTCTCAGCAAGTATTCTGGGATGTTTTGGCAGTAGATGACGATTTATCGCCAGACCTATATACCGCATTTGATTGTGAAGATGATGGTGTCTTAGAATACTCATGGATGGTTAACAGGTCAATCAATGGCAGTAGAGAATGGATATTTCCCTGTTCTTATCCAACAACAGCAACATACACTGCAAGAGGATTTGTAAGTGATACAACATATTACCCAACCATCACTGCATCAGGAACAGGTGTGGTTCAAATCAGAGATATAACTGAAGAAACTAATTGCGATGGATTCACAGCACCTTCTTGTTCAGGCAGTTGTTCATTCTTCGATGATTTTAATTATGCAAACGGAATAGTCTGTAATTCATGGCAATATCTCAACAGAGTTCCAAGAGGCAACATGCTTGTCTTGGACGATTTGAGTGCAAGTGAAGATTTTTTAGAAAGAGATTTCTCACCGATAAATAACTGGGAACACTCATCCTTTGTTTTTAGTTTTGACTTCATTATGAAAACACCAGACAGAGTGACTATGACTTTATCCAACACAAACGGCGGGACGTATAATACTTATGTATATCTATACTGGGATTCTGGAAGCCTTTATGCTCTGGATTCGGTGACACCATACGTCACAAACATATTACCTTTCACTTATGGTGAAAAATACACCTTATATGGTCTTGCAAATTACACATCAAACAAGATAACATACTTAATATACAATTCAACAGGGCAGAATGTTACTACACTGGTTGAAAACTTTGATAATTCAAATGCAGTAAATTCAGTCTCGTTTTCAATGGAAGGTGCTGGGGCAACAAATTTCACAATAGACAATTTTATTATATCTAGTGGAACTCTTAACCTCAACGGGTCTGCACCAGTCAATGTAAGCGGTGCAAACTATGTCTATAACGGGGATATGTTCTGTGGAATAAACTGGACAAGGACACCGCCAAGATTCTCAACACAAAATTGTGTTGACAGAGGATACAGCACAAATCCATCATTATCTGGGTTATGTCTTCCTAGAGCATGTCTCGATGATTTAGGCAATTCCATCTTTCAAGCGGGGACAGGCAATATCTTCAGGACACTTGTAATTTTAATAGCCATAATTATCTTTGCACCATTGATAATCTTGGCAACAAAAAAAAGGTGATTTTCATATTGTTCAAAAAGTTAAGAAAGAGCAAGAAAGGTGGGATACCTGTAGTAAATGAAATTGTGCAGTTAGTAATAAAAATAGTTCCAGCACCCATCTGGATTCTTCTGTTTCTTTTTTTAATGACAACCATTACAGGATTCTTGATGCCACAGATATTGCAACTTTTTGGATATGATTGTGCATCAAACAAAGGAGTTCTTGAACTATATCAAGTTCCACCGAACACACTTTTTCAAAACGTTTTCGTAAATATTGCACAAGGTATTTCGCAAACAAAGGCAGGGTCTCTGCTTACAGATTACAGATTACCAGACGACCCATTTCCAATGGGAGACAAAACATATATGAGGATTCCAAATGAGTGTTTTGTAACTATTACAAATGGCACACAACAGATTACAGGATATACTGCACTTACCACAAATTGTTCTTATGCAGGATACTTTTATACCTTCGGCAATTTTACAACATTGCAAAGTGTTTTAAGGACGGAAAATTCTATTTGCACATCTGACGGATGGGCAAGACCGCTTGGGGTTTTTGATTTGCTTGACCAGTGGAAAAAACATTATATTAGGAGATGCGAACCACCAATACCTTATTATTTCAATTACACAAATTGTTATTCCAAAGCAGAATGTTATTTTACAATCACAGACACTAGCCTGATAGGTGGCATCACAACAGATTATGTAAGCGATTTATATTTACAGAAAATCGTTGGACTGGGCGGGGTCAAAAGAGCACAAGATTCAAGCGAAATAATGAACATTCAATGTAAGGCAGAAGGTCAACCGCAATTATACTTTTTCAGCATAGAATTGTTCAATCAGCAATTATGGATTATTCTGATTTGCGGGTATGTTTTGATAGCATTTGCCTTTGTCTGGTATTCGATGGTCTCAAGGTTTATGTGAGAATAAAAAACAAAAAACAATATAAATTAGTATCCTCTCTGTTTTCTACATGGATAGGTTATTTAGGGGCGTGGGGTTACTTTTAGTTTTATTCATATTCTTATCGTGCTTTGCGTTTGCTCTCGATGAAACAGAGAAAGCATATCTTGACGGGCTGACACAAAAGGAAACGTCCCAGATTTCTGCAAAGATTGATGCACAAACAAACAGGATAGAAGCAAACCTGAAAACATCTGTAGAACAGGCAAAGGCACAGATTACTGAGGAAGTATCGGCTCAGTTGAAAGAGAGCCTGAAGGGAGTTGCAATAGGTCTTGTCGGTCTGATAATAATAACACTTGCAATATTCAAAGTGGTTGACTTGAGAATCTCATCAACAAGAAACATAAAAAAATATGAGAAGATTTTACAGGAGAAGAAAGACGAACTCAATAAACTTATTATGTTGGCAAACAATGAACGCAACGAACTTGCTATTACAAGATTTCAGATGATTGAATTTCAGAAAAAACTCCAAGCATGGGAAAAGGAGATGGCAGGGGTGTATGGTCAGCCGTCTTTCGGGCAGACTAATATGAATGTTCCTCAAGCACATTTTCCAAGCAGTTTTCCTCAACCGCCAAAACTAGAAGGTAAAAAAGGAATTAATTGGAGAAATGTGGCAATTATTGTGCTTTTAATTCTGGCTTTGTTATTCGGTATAGTTGCATATTATCAAATTTTTGTGGTGAAATAAATAAATGGCAGGAGAAGGTGCATTTTCAAACAGGGAAAGCGGTAAGACAGGAATTTTCTTAGTTGTCATACTGGTCATAATTATACTCATTCTCGCCTTTGTTTTTGGCGGTGCACAGGGATTATGGGGAATCATTAAATTCTTCTTCACAGCAGTGATGGTCGTTGCATTCTTCGGATTTGTATTTTACATCATATATTTCCTTTTTTTCAAGAAGAATCGTAGAGATGTGCCGTATGAAAACTGGAAATCATACATGAGGTCGGCACTTGATAACGGCTCTGATATGATGGAAGATTTAATCTTGACAGGAGACAAGAATCATTCTGCAAAAAGATTTATGACAATCAAAGGATATCTGAGAGTTCTCGGATTTGACAATCAGGAATATGACATGTTCATCGGAAAAAGGAACTCTTCAAACTTCCTTGAGGAATACAAGATTGTGATGTTAAAACCTGACCAGCATTCTGATTTGGTTTCAGACGTTTATGTCTACGGAATTTCTCTTATTATGAAATATGGATACTACTTCCTCAACACTAGCATGTTGGATTTCAAAGCAATAGATATGTCAGTGGCACAGGATACATACAGGACAATCATGTATGATACATTAGGAGATTTGAAAGGATTGATGGACAGGGCGACAGGACTCGATGCTGAATTTAGAAAGAGTCAAATGGAACAGAAGTTGCTCAAGATTCCTGTCATGGGTGGACAGCAGAATAATCCACCGCCACAGCAATGAGGTGAAACAAATGGATTTGGGTATAATATTTTTATTAGGATTTATGGCAACGCTTCTTGTGATAGTGATTAAATCATCACTTGACGCAGAAAAAAGGCTAAAAGAAAAAGCAAAATCAACAGAACGGATGGCAGATGCCCTTGAGAAGATAGCAAGAGTCTTTGAAGAGGAAGCAAAAGAATGATTCAAAATAAATATACTGCATTAATGGAAATAAAGCAGAGTTTTACTACTAGCGGTAAACCTGTTTTTTTCAGCAGTGGCGGTGATGCAAGGTGAAAGTGATTCCACCTTCTTAATCCCCAGCAGAAATAAGTTGGAAGCAGTGTCAAAGATTCCTTATGATGAATCCATTGATGATGTCGCAGTATTACACTAACTTATTCACATCATTCAAGAGCCTAATATCAATAATGGGCGATGAAGAAAGTTTCCGTGAACTGGAAAAGAGGGTCAAACAAATAGATGAATGGATTTCAGATGACCTGAATCCGTTGACATTACAGGAAGCAGAGTTGAGGATGTGGAACAACATGGATTTGCTTTCAGGCTTTGAAGTCAGGGGCGAGATGATTACACAGATGGAAATTAACGCAAAACTCGATGAGATTAAACAATTTTTAATCCAGTTACATTTTTCATATTCAAGATATATCAGATGGACTATTCCAATCCGAGACGTGTAAAAATGTGTAAACCAACAGCAGAAGGGAAGTGCGAATGTCCTGAAAATTTTGCTATAACATGTCTCTGCGGAATTTGTCAGAGATGTGGAAGGAGAAAATAAAAATGAATCCAAAATTAGAAATCGCAAAGAAGATAGCATCGATGATGTCAAAAGACCAGAAACGACAGGCAATCCAGAAGTTTTATGATGAGCACAAGAATGACGCTGAATTTGAAAACAATCTTCAGCAGTTACGTAACATGCTCGATTGCCAAGACCAAGATATTCCTAAGAGGTGGTAAAAATCCCAGACGATTTAATGATGCAGAAGCAGAGGGACAGGTCTCAGGAGTTGAAGTTCATAAATAGGAGACTCACGCCTTACAATCCTCAGAACGAATATTATATCAATCTTGAGGAGACATATAAGGCATATTATATCTTAATCCTCGCAGGGACGTTCATGGTGCTGTATTTCATGTTCTTTTAGGGCGGAAAGGACAGGTAAGGTTATGACTTATTCTGAAAAAATAAGCCTATCCAAAGCCTTACCTTGCCCCGCTATCTATCATCTGAATCACATTTGTGCATTTTCTTATAATAATCAAATAGTATTTATATATCTATTCAAAGACCATCTGCGATTTGTCGAAGAAGCATTTATAAATTAAGCAATCTATAAAATTGGGTATGAGGTGGCATACTCTATGGCAGATATAGACTTTACAAACCCTTTGACTACAATAGTAGCCTTTTTTGGCTCGATTTTTTCAATCATGGCAGTGATTCTGAAGTTTGGCATGGTTGGTGGGTTCTTTGGCATTATAATCGGCACATTCACAGCAATGCTTCTAATATTTACAGGCAATGGGAAATGAGGGCGAAAAAATGAGAAACACAAGAAAAGGATTGGCTTTAGGGATGGGTAAAGGTTACAAAAACGTTCTTTCAATCTATGACCCGCATGTTCATTCGATGAGTGCACGGGGAATCAAGACATACACAACATTGAATATGTATGGCATTGACGAAATCAAGAGGATGAATCAGGAACAGGCGAGAAAATCTCGTGGTAAACAGCCATACGTGGCATCAGCATCAACAGATTTCGATGCAATAAGACAGATTCCTAATTTTGGAGACTATAGACCTAAAGGATGGAAACTTGGAGAAGTCTATTTTGTAGATTCTTCTGGAATGGGTCAGGAAGGCGAATCAGCACTGACAATAAACCAATTCTTGAAAGAGGTCAAAGCGGGGAAAGGATACGCAATCATCGAAGCGGGTCAGTTCCAAGTGAAAATCGGGGAGTTCACTAGAGATTATTCTCTCGATGCAAAGGGAAAAGTCCAATATAAAATAATGATGAATCATATCGGCAACTATTCTGACCATCCGCCATTTAACACAAAAGAAGAGGCTGAAGCATATCTGAAGAAATCACAGGAGATGTATAAACGATTCTACGGGGAAGGAAAAAATAAATATGGTGAGGATTACAAATCCGCATACAGCGTTGTGCCTGTCACATTGAATGCAAAAATTAAAGGTTGGCAAAAAAACACAAAAAGTTCTTGGCGTAATAAAAACAATTCTGACATAATTAGTTATGAGAAAAATACAAGTTATTCTATACCTTATAGAATAATGGTTGGTAAAAGTATTGCAGAAAAAAAAGAAATTGATAGCACAGGTAGTCTTGACCGAGCAAAAAAGATAATATATCATTATATGAAAACACATCCAAGCGACCTCAACGCCAAAGGCAAGAAAGACTGGGTTGACAAACTTTACGGGCACAAGACTTCAAAGAAAACAAAACTTGTCACGAAAGGTGTTGTGTATACGGCAGGTGCTCTTGCATTGCTCGGTGCATCATCACGAGTGTTGAGGGCGAAGGGTGGAAAAAGATGACGCATAGGAAGAATCTCGGACTCGGACTCGGCAAAGGCTACAAGAATCTCATTCCCAAAGACCCATTCGTTCACAGCATGTCAGCGAGGGGAGTAAGGACGTATGTTGAAAAACTATTTCCAAGCGGGGATTTACTTTTGACAAATGATAAAGGAAAAAAGATGAGGTATAGTGGTTATTCTAAAAGAGATGCTCTCAAAAAATTCAAAACTCTTGACGCAAAAGGCGATGATAAAACAATATTACATATTGAACCAACTTATGTTCCAAGAGGAAAAGGGAATAATCCTGATGCGGGTGCAAGAGATTTACACTACAAAATAAGAGAATGGGGTTATATATTTCCAACATATCAAGATGCAAAAAAATATGCTGATGAACATACATCGGTAAATGGAGTAATAATTGAAAATACAAAACTCAATGCAAAAGGAAAATCCGTTAAGGTATATGACAATGGCACTGATTATACTATTGTTGTCGGAAAAAATGTTTATGAGATGAATAATGAAGCAATGATGCCAAATGGTGTCAATATTTATTTAGGGGATATAGATGAATTTCCAGACAAACATTTCGGCAAAGAGGTCAAGCAAATACCAGAGCAGGTTAAAAGAGCAATCAAAAATAGAGAGCCTGAAACGGAATTGATGGCAAAGGGCAAGAAACCTTTGACCTTCTGGCAAAAAATAGGTGTCGAAGACAAACCACACAGGGGCAGACCAGAAAAAGTATACAAAACAAAACTATTATTTGGCTGGAACATAGACCCGCAAGACATCAACAGAAAGAATATCGCTAGAATAATGAAGACTAAAAAGAAAGGAGACTATCCTTACACAAAGAGGGAGAAAGCAATAGGATTCGGCACACTCGCAGGTGCGGGTGCGGGATATTCATTAGGCTTACTAGCGGGTGGACTCGGTGGGATGTTCATAGGCGTTCCTGCGGGTATATTGGCTGGAAACATAATAGCGAGAGGAGTAACAAAAGAAAGAGGAAGGAAACCAGCATACAAAGTTCCATTTTACAGAAGACTTTTGAATCCTAGAGAAGATATCTTGGCGGAAAGGGAACGTGTCAACAAGATTGAACGTGCCAGAGTAAAGACTGCAAAGATATATGGTCTTGAAGCAAAAGGCAAAAAGAAGATGGCTACAAAGAAAAATTCAATGTGGCGATTAGTTCCAGATTTCATGGGGTGAAAAATATGGGAAAAAATGTTTATTTAAACAAAGGAAACCTGCTTATTGCAGTCAAAAAGCCATTCAGGATTTCAAAAGACGATTTCTCTTTCATAGGTCTGGCAAATCCGTTCAAGATGAATGTAAAACAGGCACTCGGTTTTGAAAAAAGACCTAAAGGCTCATTCAAGATGAAAAATTTTTGGACTGGAAGGTGAAAAAAATGAAAATGAAAAACTTTCTTTTTAACAAAGGCGAAGTATTGTTTGCAGTCAAAAAACCATACAAAAGCGATTATCCTTATTTTGGATTCGTGAATCCACTCAAGGTAAATCCTTTGGAACTGCTTGGATTGAAGACTCCTTCAAAAGCAAGAAAATTCAAAGCAAAAAATCTTTTTACAGGTGAAAAATAAAAATGGCATACGCAAGAAGAGGATACGGAACAGGACGAGGTGCAGGATACAAAAATCTAGCACCAAGTGATTCATATATCCATTCATTGAACAGGAAAGGTGTCGGCACTTACGTGAAAAGGGCATCAACGCCTATAATGAAATCTAAGACACCACATCTTGACATGATGAAAGACAGGACGGATATATTTTCATTGATGGCAGGAAACCCTTTACGAAAAGATTTTGGAAGCATAGAAACCCCTGTAAAAAAGAATATACTCAGCAAAATGTTTAACAAGGCAAAGCAGGGAGTAGCGTATGCAGTCGAGTGGGAGAAAGAGCATCTTCCAAGACAGGAAAAATGGGTCAAAGAGCATTGGGAAAGTTTGAAAGAAGAAGCAAAAGATTTTCAGATGAGGAGAAATCTTGCAATCGAAAAAATGCGACAGCAAGAAGAAGCAAAACAGCAAGTTGACGACATAAAAAAGAATGCTGAAGATATTAGAGAAACTTTCGGCAAACCAGCAGAAAAAGAAGAGCCTGTTTACACTAATCAGCCTCTTGAAGAACCAGAGATGCCTTCAATAGAAGAAGATATTATTATTCCTGAGCCAGAGCCTATTGTTGAAATAGAACCGCCAAAACCAGATGTGGCTGAAGAGCAACTGAAAGCGGAAGAGGAAAGGCTAGAACAGGAACAAAAGATAAAGGGAACAATCAAAGCAATAGAAGAAACTGCAAAGAAAGGTTTTGTAAAGACAAAAGATTTCGTTGAAAA
>Ga0315286_10000917_pt1 | contig 25909 bp, 18 predicted proteins | sample YL17G10_0_MG_FD_205038 | JGI IMG/M metagenome (GOLD analysis project Ga0315286, IMG submission 205038) | Sediment microbial communities from Yellowstone Lake, YNP, Wyoming, USA - YL17G10_0 | ecosystem: Environmental > Aquatic > Freshwater > Lake > Sediment | place: USA: Wyoming | collected...
CCGTTATTCCCCGCTTGTGCTCACCTCTCCAATTGCTGAAAGTATTTCCGAGACAGTTTGTTTGTGCCCGCCCCGGAAATTGACTCCTAGAGTGGAAAGCAACCAGACTATAGTCCACACGCCCAGCCATCCAAAGAGAGCAGTGATTATGGAACAAAAAAGAGCAGTACGGAGTTGTCCTGGTTGGGTCTTGGCGTAATAGGAAGAAAGCAACTTCATGCCCCATGGCCAGGGAAAGATGAATGATATGCATGCTTGAAAGCGAGTCGTCTCGGTTCTAAGACTGATCTCCCTTCCACGGAATGAAACTGTCTCCCCTTGAAGGAGTCGCTTACGGTTGTTTGCAAGGAAAGTCAAGAACGTGTTGCTTCTGTGAGATTCAGTGATGAAAAAGAAGTATAGGCTGACGACTACAAGTATCAATACACCTCCTGCTATGCGATTTGCCAGTATCGCGCTTGGCTCCTGTGCAGGTTTCGCGCCGCCAGTCAATACGCCTTGACCAGTTAGAACCCCCGAAATACCGAATATGATGATCAATCCAGCCGTGATGTGCGGAAATAGTCTTTGGTCAATCATTTCGAAAGCCTCCTGCTTTGCAGAACTTGTAAGTAACACTGGTGCAACGCGCCGCCGAACAATAATCCACGTTACGGCTGAGGTGGGTCACTGTTGTTGAATTCCGGGGACATCTTACTTAATTCGCCCTGTCTGGTGTTTCTCTTGGCCCTCGGACTTCCCCATCCATGCCAGTCATTTCAACCTCGCCATATCTGTCCGGCCCACAAAGGGCTCCAAGTCCTTCGTCGCCGCTTCGGCAGGGGTGTTGCTCTGGGGAGGATTATGGCGGGTGAGTGCAAAGCACGCAAGTAAAAAGCGGCGGCGTAGCCGCAGGGGAGAAGGGTGGCGCGGCAGGGCCGCAGGTCTGAAGGGTAACAGGTGTGAAGGGTGCAAGGGATTGGGCCGGAGGGCATGTGTGGTTCAAGAAGAAGTATCCGCAGATCATGTCATTGCGAGCGAAGCGAAGCAATCTCCCATGCCAAGCGTCGAGATTGCCTCGTCGCTGCACTGCAAAGGCGCAACATCTTGTTCTTCTGACAAGAAGACCGATAGAAGTGAGGAGAATAGAGCCGAAAAAAAACGAAAGAAGACGCAAAAATGGCGCTGACGCGAGCAGGCTCTGCCTGGGACCCCCAAACGCGATGTCTCGCGTTTGGTATCCTTTGTCCCTTTTTTCGCCTTTTTTCGTTTCTTTCGGCTATGGTGATTTGGGTTGCGGCCGCAGGCCGCGCTGCGGCACGCTTCCCAGAGAGTGGTTGGTGCGTTATTCTGTTCGTCATGAAAACCACGAGAAGTAGACTCAATCGCCGTCACTTCCTGGAGGCCGTCGGCGCTGGGGCCGCCGGGCTTGTTCTGCCGGCGGTGAGCCGGTCCTGGGCCGAAGCCGGTGCGAGGGACAAGGGCGTGAAGCTGCCGAAGGAATGGCTCGACCCGCCGAATGAGTTCTCACAGGCGTCGTTTTGGTTCTGGAACGATGACCTGTCCGAGCAGGAGTTGCTTCGCCAGATGGAGGATTTCCGGGCTCACGGCGTCTACGCGTTTGTGATTCACGCTCGTGCCGGGCTGCCGAAGAGCATCGGGTGGCTCAGCGAACGGATGATCGGCTTGATGCGATTCGTGATCGAGCGGGCCGCCGAGCGGGACATGTGGGTCATCCTCTACGACGAAGGGATGTATCCGAGCGGCTCCTCCGGCGGGCAGGTCGTGGCGGAGAACCCGGCCTTTCGCACGCGAGGGCTGGTGTGCATCGACCTCGATGAGGCCAAGCCACAGACTGAGGTGCAAGGGGTGCGGATCGGTGATGACGGCGAGCCGGCTTTGACGCCCGGCCAGAATCTGGTCGCCATCGTCCGGCGCAAGAAGAACGGTCACCGCATCGCGGTTGTCGACAGAGCGGCTTGCGAGGGGCGTTCCGTGATCCGGGGCCTGCACTTCACACAGGATGACCCGCCGCGTCGGGCCGACCACAAGGAGGTCGCCGAGAATCAGCCGCCGGGCGCCGATATCCTGAATCCGGAGGCGGTTGCCTGCTTCATCCGGCTTGTCTATCAGCGGTATTACGATGAGTTCGGGCGGCGCTTCGGCAAGACCATCAAGGGGATCTTCACCGACGAACCATCATTTCTGGCCAAGGGGGCCGAACGCGGCATGGTCCCCGGGACCACCGGCATCGTCGAGCACGTCAACGCTTTCCTGGGTTACGACTTCGCGGAGCATTTGCCTGCCCTGTGGTATGATGATGAGCCTCAGGCGGCTGTGCATCGGAGGGACTACAATCGGGCGCTGGAGGCCCGGCTGGAACAGACGTTCTATCGCCCGATCTCCGAATGGTGCCAATCCCATGGTACTTGCCTGACCGGCCATCCGATGGGGGGCGACGACATCGGTCCCCTTCGCCACTTCCACATCCCGGGGCAGGATATTGTCTGGCGGTACATCGAGCCCGACAAACCTACCGCCCTCGAAGGCGAGCAGTCCACGCAGGCCAAGTGCGCCTCCTCGGCCATGATCCACCTCGGCCGCCGCCGCAACATGAACGAGTTCTGCGGGGCTTTTGGCCCGAGCTTCACGTTCGAGGAGATGAAGTGGCTGGCGAATTGGCTGCTCATTCGCGGCTGCAACCTGCTCGTGCCGCACGCGTTCTACTATTCGATCCGCGGCCCGCGCATCGACGAGCGCCCACCGGACGTCGGGCCCAACAATACCTGGTGGCCGCAGTATAAGCCTTTTGCCGAGGCGACGTCGCGTCTGTGCTGGCTCAACACGGACAGCACGCATGTCTGCGGGCTGGCGATCCTCGGCGTGAACGATTACCTGCCCTGGCGGGCCGCGAAGGTCTGTTTCCAGCATCAGCGGGACTTCAACTATCTCGAAGCTCGCCACCTGTGGGAGGACGCCAAGGTGGATGGTGATGGGATTCATCTTGCCGGGATGCATTATCGCGCCTTGATTTTCGAAGAAGACCCGCCGCAGAAGGCTCAGTCCGCTGTCGATACATTGGCCAAGGCAGGGCGGATCATCCGTTGGAATGAGAAGATGGCCGATGCGGAATTCGTCGGTCAGATCGATAGGCTGGTTCCGGCGGATGTGCAGGTCTCGCCGGCGGCCCCGGACCTTCGAGTGCGCCACGTACGTAAGAGCGGGGCGGACTACTATCTGTTGTTCAATGAAGGCGCCGGCGAGGTTGAAATCAGACTGGACCTGTCGGTCAAAGGGCGGCGGGTCCTTCTGGACCCGACCGGCGGATCGCAAACAGCATTGTCAGGCGACAGCCCCATCCGGCTCACGGGGCACATGATGCAGGTGTTTGCCGTCGAGAATCGCCCAGACGGCCCTGTGGTGGGTAGAGTATGAGACGCAGAGAGTTTCTCCAGGTTGCCACCGTTGGCGGCTCGACACTGGCGGCGGTTGGCTTGTCGTCCTGCGCCGGCTTGACGGCCGGGGGAAAGGCGGCTGTGAACAACAGGCCCGCACCATTCGCATTCGACGAGTCAACCATAGCGGATCTGCAGGCGGACATGCAGTCCGGCAGGCACACGGCCCGATCCATCACGGAGCTGTACCTGGATCGGATCGGGCGAATCGATAAGCACGGGCCATCGCTCGCCTCGGTGATTGAAGTGAATCCGGAGGCGAGGGAGATCGCGGACAGGCTGGATAAGGAACGTCGTGCAGGCCGGGTGCGAGGCCCGCTGCACGGCATTCCCGTGCTCATCAAAGACAACATCGGCACGGCGGATCGCATGCGCACAACCGCCGGCTCGCTCGCGCTCGAGGGTTTCATTCCGGCACAGGACTCGTTCGTGGCGAGAAGACTGCGTGCGGCCGGGGCGGTCTTGCTGGGCAAGACCAACCTCAGCGAGTGGGCGAACTTCCGCTCGACGCGTCCCACGAGCGGCTGGAGCGGGCGAGGCGGACAGACGCGGAACCCCTACGCTCTCGATCGCAATCCGTCCGGGTCGAGCTCGGGATCGGCAGTCGCGGTATCTGCGAATCTCTGTGCCGCCGCCATAGGGACCGAGACCGACGGGTCCATCGTCTCCCCGTCGTCAGTGAACGGCATCGTAGGAATCAAACCGACCGTCGGGCTTGTCAGCAGGTCCGGGATCGTCCCGCTTTCCCACCGGCAGGATACGGCCGGACCGATGGCCAGGACGGTCAGGGACGCCGCTGTATTGCTCGGCGTCCTCGCAGGGGTAGACCCCCTCGACGGGCAAACCGGCCAAAGTGAGGGCAAGGCACACCCGGACTATACGCGGTTCCTCGATGCGCAGGGAATGAAAGGCGCACGGCTCGGCGTGGCACGCGGGTTCTTCGGCTTCCACGACAAAGTGGATAGACTTATTGAGGAAGCGATCACCGTAATGAAGGGGCTCGGCGCCACCCTGGTGGATCCGGCGGACATCGAGACGACGCGGATGTACGACAATGCCGATATGGAGGCGCTTCTGTATGAGTTCAAGGCCGACATCAACGGGTATCTCGCCGCGGCCGGCGAAAACGCCGCGGTCCACTCTCTGCAGGAGCTGATCGCATTCAACGACGCCAACTCCGAGAGGGAAATGCCCTATTTCAGCCAGGAATTGTTCTGCCTGGCTCAAAAGAAGGGCGACTTATCGAATCCGGAATATGGGAAGGCCGTGGAGAAGGTTCGGCGGCTCTCCCGAGAGGAGGGCATCGACGCCACGCTGAGCAAGCATCGATTGGACGCGATCATTGCACCCACGGACGGACCTGCTTGGCTGACGGACTGGGTCAGCGGCGACCACTATACGGGAGGCAGCTCCTCCCCGGCGGCCCGGGCCGGTTACCCCAGCATCACGGTGCCGGCCGGATTCGTTCATGGTCTGCCGGTGGGTATCTCCTTTTTCTCGCGCGCCTTCAGCGAGCCTCTGCTGATCCGGCTGGCCTACGCATTTGAGCAGGCGACTCGGCATCGCCGGCCGCCGCAGTTCCTGGCGCACGCCGCCCTTGCGTGAAGCCGGTCGGCATTTCGTACAGCCTTGACCTGCTTCGCTCGACAGCGCACCGCGACGCGGTCCATCACGGCACACTGCCTCTGAGCATCTCCTCGTAGATCTGGTACGTGGTGGGGTTCATTCCGATCCGGCGGTAAGCGCGCTGGGCCACATCGTTCGACTCCTCCACGTACAAGCGAATGCCGCAGACCTCCGGCCGGCTCAGGGCCTGCGTCTTGACGAAATCGTGGAGCTGTGTGAACACGCCGCGCCGGCGAAACTGGGGCCTCACGTGGAGGCTCTGAATCCACCAGAACAGGCCGCTGCGCCAATCGCTCCATTCATACGTGACCATCAGGCACCCAACCACGTCGCCATCGCTTTGGGCCACGACGTAGAACCCGTGGTCCGAGCCATCCATGACCGTCCGGACGCCCCGGCGTACCGTGGATGGATCGAGTTGCTTGTGCTCGGTCTCCCAGGCCATGGCGATATTGAGCTCGGCGATGGTCTCAACGTCCTTCGGCTCGGCGATCCTGATTTGCACCTCATTGGGCATTCTCTGCCCCTTGCCGGAGCCTGCGCCGCAACTGGTCCAGCAGATCCGTAATCAGCCTCGCTCGGGCGGACGCGTCGGAGCCTTGGAGGCGGACCGAACGGCTCTCCACCTGTCCATTGGGCAATCGGAAGGCAATTTCCACCGAGGAGCCGCCGTCAGTGGGCCGGACCTCCCCGACCGCAACCGCCCACGGACTTGCGGCCTCATCAGCCGTCGCTCGGGCGAATTGTTGCGTCTCCTCGGCCCGCGTTGTGCTGTCGGTTGGAGGCTCCGTACGAATACCGAATAGATGTCGCAGTCTCTCCGGCGTTGGAGCAACGTGCGCTCCTGCGAGGACCCGCTGAGCATCCTTGGCCCCGTTAATTGCCGCGGCCAAAGCTCCGCCGGTGCCGACCTCGGCCAGTGCGAGCGTCTGGCCGCGGGTTGCGAGCAACTTCACAACGCAGTCTTCCAGCGACGTCGTCTCATCATCGGCATAGATGTTGTCGCTCAGGTGCTCCAGGATTTTGGCCTTGAGTTCCTGGAGCCGTGCTCGATCCTCGGGTGTGTCCTTGGGCAGGGAGAACGTGAAGTCTACTCGGCTTCCTTCGAATTGCGAGGAGGTTGTGACATCGGCCGGCAGCGGCACGTGGTCCTTGAGGGTCTGGTCGATCTGGGATTGGCCGAGTCCGACGAATCGCAACGTCAGCGAAGCCCCGGGTGGCCGGGTGCCGAACCGCTGGCTCAGGTAGGGGATCAGCTCATCCCGGACCATCGGTTGCAGTTCTCGCGGCGGCCCGGGCAACGCGACAATCATGCAGTCCGGCATTTCGAACACAAGACCAACGGCTGTCCCGGTGGAGTTCTTCAGGTACGTCCCCTGGACGGGCACCTGGGTCTGCCGCCGGAGATTCGCACGAAGCTGCGTCACGGGCGTACTGAAACGCTTCGCCATCGCGGCGAGCACATCCGAATGCTCCCGCAACTCAATCCTGGTGAAATCGCGCAGTGCCTCGCGGGTGATATCGTTGTCCGTCGGTCCGAGGCCGCCGGTGACGATCATCAGCGTCGCTTTGCCGGCGGCAAAACGAAGGGCCTCCTTGATGTCCGCTTGACTATCATCCACGAACATGGAGCCGACGCATTGCAGACCGAGCGGCCGGAGCGTCCGGGTGAGAAAGAACGTGTGCCCATCCGGATACGCGCCGGCGAGAAGCTCGTCGCCGGTGACGACGATCACGTAGCGGACGGGCTGGGAAGCTGGCTCACTTCCGGGTGCGGCGGTCCCGGACGGCTGCGACCACCCGACTGATAATGGGGTCAGCACCAGAATTGCTCTGAGGGCACGCTGCATGGCCGTCGACCGGGCCGCACGGTTTCCATTTGGTCTCATCGCTGCTACTCCATCTTCGCAGATTCGAGTCTTGACGAGGGCATACGCGAATACCCCGACAACACCAGTCTCCCGTATGGTGGGTTTGCGTGCAAGCTCCAGCCGCAAAAACCCGGAAAATGCTGGCAGCGGACCGGCGAATCTGCCAAAATGATGTCTCCGAGTACCGCCGGTTCACCGGGCGGGCGATTTGAGCAACCTCAATCAAGCTGCAATGGCCTTAAGGAGTGGCGACCGTGAGTGAGCAGATGAATCGACGAGAGTTCCTGGGTGTGAGTGCGGCGGGAGCCGGGGCGGTCTTGCTGGGGACGCAGTTGGCGGCGGCCCAGGACAACGGGGAGAATTGGCCTCCGAAAATGCCGCCGGTGAAAATCTACAAGGTCTACATCGGCCGCACGGGCGGGATCTACCTCTCGCGGCCGACGGCGGAGGTGGACAAGTTCAATCGCTACCTGGCCAACCTGGAGTACAAGCTCGGCGACGTCAAGTTCATCGGCGGGGACATGGTGCCGGCCACGGATGTGGACCAGGTGCTTCCGAAGCTGGCGGAGGCGGACGGCGTGCTGCTGTTCCACCTCTGCGGCCACGGCGGCGACGCGCCCCTGCAAGCGATGACGAAGATCGTTGACAAGGGCTTGCCGACGGTGGTCTTCTCGCAGCCGTTCAGCGGTCACGGCTGGATGTACTTCCCGCCGTGGGCGAAGCAGGGCAAGAAGGTCGTTCTCCTGCCATCCAGCGACTGGAGCGACCTCGATAAGGTGGTCGGGATCATGCGCGTCCAGCCGCACTTAGCCAAGACCCGCATCCTCGTCATCCGGGGACCTCTGGGGACAGCCGCCGCGTGCTCGGCGGAAAAGGTCAAGGCGAAGCTCGGTTGCGAGATGATTCCCGTCACGGTTGAGGAGACCATCAAAGCCCATCAGGCGGTGAGTCTCAAGGACGCCGAGTCCGAGGCCCAGCAATACTGGATCAGCAAGGCCAAGAAGATCGTCGAGCCGACAAGAGACGAGATCATCAGCTCGGCCCGGTACTATCTGGCGATCAAGAGGATGATGATGGACAAGGGCGCGCAGGCTGTCACCAGCTCCAACTGTATGGGTGAGCCGGCCAAAGGGTGTTTTACCTTCAGCAAGCTGGGCGATCTCGGTCTCGTCGGCGCCTGCGAGGGCGACATGGACTCGACTCTGACCATGCTCATGTTTGGCTACGCGTTCAACGTGCCCGGCTTCATCACCGATCCGGTCTTCGACACCGCCAACAATGCGCTGATCCACTTCCACTGCACCAGCTCCACGAAGATGGCCGGACCGAAGAGCAGACGCCTGCCCTTCCAGATTCGCACCCAGACCGATAGCGATAAGGGCGTGGCGTTGGAGGTGGAGATGCCGCTGGGTCAGGCGGTCACCTGTGCGAAGTTCGTCAACCTCGACACGATGGTGATTTCGACGGGCGACATCTTCAAGGTGACGCACGACGGGCTCGGCTGCCGCACCCAGTTCTGGACGAAGGTCAAAGACGCCCGCAGCATGTTCCAAAACTGGGGCGCCGGCGTCATCGACGGCGGCGTCATGACCCTGCTCCATCGGGCCGTCTTCTTCGGCGACCACATGGAGAGTGTCAAGGACCTCGGCCGTCTCATGGGATTCAAGGTGGTCGAAGAAGCTTGAGCCCCAGAACACGAGGCCGAGCGTAGATTTGTCATCTTGAGCCGAAGGCGAAGGATCTGGGCTGCGGATTTGAGAGACTTCTCATTCGTGGCCCAGATCCTTCATTTCGCTGCGCTACATTCAGGATGACAAGCGAAATTGCCCCTTACTTGCGGTACGTTTCTTTCATCAGGAACGTGCACGCCAGAGACAGCACCGATGCCGCCAGGAGGACGAGCAGGACCATGCGATAGGCTTCGAGGGGGTAGTGGCCCGCGGCGTTTCTTTCGTAGGCGTCCAGCACGTGGCCCAGCAAGTGTTGGAAGATCGCGCCGCCGGCGAAGGGGAAGAAGTTCACCATGCCCACGCACGTGCCGGCGATCTCGACGGGGAAAAGTTCCTTTGTCGTCGTAAAGCCCATAATCACGATCGCGGAGGAGCAGACGGAGAACAGAAGGAACCAGACGACCAGCGCGGTCCGGGATAGACCGGTGGGAAAGAGGACCAGGGCCAGGAGCAGAATGACCAGCGCGGAGGTGCACAGCGTAAAGGTCTTCCTGCGGCTCCGGAGGATCCTTTGCGACAACAACCCCAGGACCGGGCCGCCGAGGACCATGCCCCAGGCAAGCATGCTTAGGATGCCTCCGCACTGGACCTTGTTCATGTCGTACACGTGCCCGAGATAGGGCCCGCTCCAGAGACTGCCGAATCCGAAGAAGATGCCGCAATCGAAGAAGAACCAGAGCGCCACCGGCCAGAAATATTTCTGTGCGAGCACCATCCGGACGCCCTGCAGCAGGCCGATCTTCTTTTGCTCTGCAGCACCCCCGCCCCCGGGGGTGATCGGCTCTTTCCCAGCCGAGGGCGGCTGGGCTACATCTTCCTGGTGGTCGATTTCGGTGATGGACGGCCATCCTTTGTCGGCAGGGCGGTCGCGCACGATCCACCACGCCGCCAGGACAAGCACCAACATGCACGCGGCGACGATCCCAAACGACCACTGCCAGCCGGTGTGCGTGACCAACAGGCTCAGCAGCGACGTGGCGGCCAGAATTCCCAGGCCGCCGGCCGCCTGCATTAGGCCGGACATGAAGGCAAATTCACGGGCCCGGAACCATTGGGCGAGGATTTTCATCGTGGGGATGAACACCATCGAGGCGCCCAGACCGACCATGACCCGCGCTGCCTGCGCAACGCCGAAGGTCGGGGCCAGCGCGAACAAGAGGCTGCCCGCCGTCGCCAGAAGGAGCGAGAAGGTCACCGTGCGCCGAGGCCCGACGGAGTCGGACAGCAGGCCCGCCGGGAACTGCATCACCGCGTAGCACCAGAAGTAGATCGAGCCGAGCACGCCGATCGCCTTGGCGGTCACCTGGAACTTCGTCGCCAGATCGTCCGTCACGACCGACAGGCAGTTGCGGTGAAAGTAGACGAAGCTGTAGGCGAGTGCGAGTATCGCGAAGAGCAGCCATCGGTAGGACAGCATCCTTACCGCGGACCTTCCGTTCATGGTGTATCCTTTCTTCGATCCGGACGGCACAGACCCGTCCTTCACCGGTATTGCGGTGGACCATCAAACGCTGCTCCACGATACCGCGATCTTGCGGATTCGCAAGTGTCAAGCGGATGGCCGAAAAGGCGCTTCGCATCGCGGGGCTGGAACGTTAGAATTGTCATGCCGACGGATGGTTGGCGTGAATGGTATCGGATCGAATTCGGAAAGGAGCATCCTCATGGGAGAAATCAGGCGTGGCGGAATCGCGTGTTTGCATATCCTCATAGCCGTGACGTTCACTGGTACCGCGGTGGGGCTGTCCGCCGAGGAGCGGCCGGGACCGGAGCAGCTCCTGCTCAAGGATTTCCATCCGCAGTCTGTCTACAAGGTCCCGCAGACGACCGTGCCCAAGGCGAAGTATCCGGCCATCGACATGCACGCCCACGTCTATGCGAAGACGCCCGAGCAGGTGGACAAATGGGTCCGCATGATGGATGAAGCGGGAGTCCGGAAGGCCATCGTGATGACGATGGCCACAGGCAAGGAATTCGACGCGATCTACGCACTATACGCGAAATACCCCGACCGCTTCGAGGTCTGGTGCGGGCTCAACTACACCGGATATGATAAGCCGGGATTCGGGCCGGAGGCCGTGAAGGAGTTGGAGCGATGCTACAAAGTGGGGGCTCGCGGCGTCGGAGAGCTCGGCGACAAGGGCAAGGGGCTGTTTTACTGCAAGCCCCCGGCGTGGGGCATGCATCTGGACGACCCCCGCATGGACCCCTTGCTCGAGAAATGCGCAGAGCTGAAGATGCCTGTAAACATCCACGTGGCCGATCCCTACTGGATGTACCTGCCGATGGACGCCACGAACGACGGCCTGATGAACGCCTACACCTGGCGGCTGGACAACCAGCCGGGTATCGTGGGCCACCAGGGAATGATCGAGATCCTCGATCGGGCCGTGGCCCGGCACCCGAAGACGACCTTCGTCGCCTGTCACTTCGCCAACTGCTGCTACGACCTGGGCCGGCTGGGCCAGATGTTCGACAAATACCCGAACCTGTACGCGGACATCTCGGCCCGCTACGCCGAGACCGCCGCGATTCCCAGGTTCGTCGCGAAGTTCTACGAGAAGTACCAGGACAGGCTTGTTTATGGGACCGACATGGGCGCCGGCGTGGACACCTATCGCTTCACGTTCCGGGTCCTCGAATCCGCCGACGAGCACTTCTACGCGTGGAATTATTCCAGCTACCACTGGCCGCTCTACGGCCTGGCCTTGAACGACGGCGTCCTTGAGAAGGTCTATCGCGCCAACGCGATCAAGATCCTCCAGAAGCGGTGACCTGGGATCGCACCTCGGAATCTGGAGACATGGCTACATGGCACCCGAGGCATTCCACTCTGCGCATTACGTGGATGGCGCGCTCAAAGTCGCTTTGAGCCTGTGGACCCCGCGATCGGTAGCACGCCGCGCTACCGTTTCGGCGTCCGGGTGACGGGTGGGACCGGTATCTGGGAGAGGATGTAGTTGCGCCGGTCGCGGACGAACTGCTTGATGGCATCGCGCCGGCCGTCACCCTGGCCCTCGGCGATCAGGACCGCGGCCCCCTCATCGAGGAACCGGTCGAAGGCTGTCGGGGGATCGCTCGTTCCGTAGGAGGTCTTCCAGGGGCCGTTCACCAGCTCCACAAACGCGTCGTAGTACATTTGCTTGTACTTGGGAAAGTTCAGAAAGGCGGTAACCTCCGGGAACTGGCCGCCCACCTCGAACAGACTTCCGCTGCTGCCGCGACCCGAGCCGAGAGTGAAGTCAATGTCCCAGGGCAGCAGGTACCATTTGCCCTCCGGCAGGGCGTAATAGAACGCATTGTTCTTGCCGCGGGTGTACCCGTAGCTGTCCCAGTCGCCGACGGCATGGCGGACCGCCAGTACTCTCGCGAAGTGCCGGGGGTCGATCTTGGACTCGATGGTCTGCGCGTATCGCGGGTCGCCCGACGACGTGTTCATCGCGATGGCGAAGTCGAACAGGTGCTGCCAGTTGTCATCTTCCTGGTGCGACCGCTTTTCGAAGTGCCATCGGTAGGTGTCCGGGATCAGCGGATGCCTGGTGTCGGACCGCAGCCCTTCATCGATGTTCGTGTAGCCGGTGCCATCGACGGAGTACTCGAAGTAATCGTCAATCTTATGGATGTAGCCGTCATTGTTTGCCGGGAACCAGGAATCGATGTAGTCGCCGTCGACCTTCCGCACGTCGTCGTAACTGCCATACGCTCGGCCGTTGAGGATCAGGCGGACCCATTCCTGCGTCGAGTACTGGAGGCCCATGTGGGCATAGAACCAGTAAGAGGCACGCTCCTGGAGAGGCCCTCGGCTGCTGCCCTCGGTGTTGTCGAGATTGATCTCCTCGCGGCCGCGGTACTTCTGTTCCGGGTTGAAGTCGATGCGGAAGGCGTGGCGGTCGTAGGGGCTCCAATTCGCGCCCGACCGGAGGAAGGGGCTGCCGCGCAGGCGGAGTCCGACATTGTAGAAGACGTCGGTGTCGTTGTAGACGAACGTGCAGTCCTCCAGCTCATTGGAAAGGTTCGAGCGAGATTGAAACGCTTTGACCACGTCGTCCGACATCCAGATCCGGTATGTGTTGACGCGGGTGCTGGCGGCGGCGTCGCCGACCCGGACCAAGCAGGTTCGGTCCGGCACGTCGGCCGACGGTTCCAGCTTCGTTGGAAACCGCGTGGTGGCCGTGCCGTCGGAGGCGGTGATGTAGAACGCCCGCATCATGTTGGCGGCGGACCCTCGGATCGCGGCCGTATAGATGCCGTCTCCGGCGACTTTGTCGTCGCCGGCCCCATCGTCCGCCATGGGTGTGGTTGTGAACGCCGCGGTGCCCTCATACCGGTAGTTGAGCGTGACGGCTTTTACGCCGTCGTTGTCGACCACGCGGGCGGTCACCGTGATGGTCTGCCCGCCGGCAGGCACAGTGGGCGTATGCCGGACCTCCAGGATGTCCGGGCCGCGATTGGAAACATAGGCCGTGTTCTGTCGGCCGGGCGTGCCAAGCTCGAGCGGCATCTCCATCTCGAACGCATACCCCGGCCGCGGGGGCATGATGGGCGACCGCTCCCGCGTCGTCCGCAAGAGCAGGAATCGGCTTCCCCGCAGCCAGCGGGCCCAGCCCCGGAAGGTCACTGTCCCTGCGCTGTTGTTGTTGATCGACTGGTTGATGCGATTGGCGCCGGGGTCGCCGTGGCCGGTCGCGATGATGTGCAGGCATTGCGAGCCCGAATGGCGATCCTCCGTGGTCACGAAGGACCGCGTGTGATTGCCCAGGATTCGCCAGGACGACTCGCCGCTTTCGAAGCTGCCGTTGGTCAGGCGGTTCGAGCCGCCGATAATCAGCTCCAGGTCGTCGACGAGCATCTCGCCGGCGTTGAGGAGCATGAAATCGAATACCGTGGCGGCGTCATGGGTGTATTGGCTGTCGGCGGCGTCGATGGTGAAGGAGAACTGCTTCCAGCGGGTTTTGGCGCTCTCGTCGCTGTCGGCCCACGCGCCGGGCGTGTCGTTGTTGCCGCGAGGGTCGCGCAGCTCAAGGCTGGCGCCCATGCCGTCGGCCCACTTCGGCCACTGGCCCCCGTCGTAGTAAGTCACCTCATCTTCGGTGATCGTGACGTCTTCGAGCTTGCCCGTCTTGGGATTCGTCTGTTTGACCGGATAGGACAGGCGAATACGCTCGCTATGGTCGTCGAGGGTGCCCTGGTACGGCCCAATCAAGTTCGCTCCGATAGTGAGGTTGTTGTAGATGGCTGCCAGGAAGTTCGGGTCCTGAGCCACGACGAGATACGAGCCGGGCGCCATGGTGACGCCCGGGCCGAACGTGTAGTCGATGCCGTCGGTGAACCTCCAGCCGGCCAGCGAGATCGTGCCGGCGCCGCGATTGTACAGCTCGATGTATTCGTATTGGTCGGTGCGCGACGCGTGCTGGTACATGATCTCGCTGATGACGATGTCGCGGACCAGCCTCTGGGCGTTTGGCTTTGCGAATGTGGCCGAGGCCAGGAAGTCGAGCGAGTCGGAGCCATCGGGATACCGGCCGAGCGTGACGCCGGGCTCCAGGCCGTCACACCGCACCGCGTCAAGGACGCGGGTTGGCGTGGGCTTGGGGGCGCTGGTGGCCGCTGTGACATAGACCGTCTCGCCGGTGACGCCCAATGCGAAGGCTAAGCCGTTGGGCGGCGTGCCTTGGCGCACGGCCCAGAACCCGCCGGGCGACAGCGTCGTCCCATCCGGGACCTTGTATGCGAGCAGGTTGAGCCGGTCGTTGCTCAGATAGACCCGGCTCAGATCGATGGCCGTCGGGCCCGGATTGTACAACTCGATCCAGCCGGTCCCATTGCCCGCCAGCAGCTCGTTGATCACCAGACGCGTGGTCGGGCTGTCCCCGGTGCCGGCCGCCGCGGCGACGGCCCGCAGGATTACACCGAGGAAGCAGTCCGAACTGCCCGACAGTGCCGAGTTGTGAACCTGGAAGGCCAGCACGTTCGTACCCGCCACCAGGAGGCTCTTCTGGTTCGTCAGGTCAATGGTTGCGCTCGCCGGCTCGGTGACCGCTGGGCCGCCGCTGGCGTTGTACGCCGGCGGGTTGCCCGAGATCGCCCCGCTGTCGGCGACACGCGTGCCGTTGAGGTATAGGACGAAGCCGTCGTCGTAGTGGACTTCGGCCTGCAACTGCGCAAACGAGGTGATCTGCTCGGCCGTCAGCGTGAATCGCAGCCGGGCGTAGATCGAGATGTACTTGCCGTTCATGTCGTTCAACTGGGTCCCCACCCACAGCAGCTCGGCGGCGTCGTTGCTGTAGCCGTACCCGCTGGGGCCGTCGAGCCAGGCGGTTCTGGCGGACTCGTCATTGAAACTGATCTGGGTCCAGGTGGTTGCGGCCTGTCCCGTGGAGCCGGGCGAGGGCTCCTTGGTGCCTTTGAAGTACCGCCCGGAAGTGCCGATGTTGATGAGCGTCGTGGTCGGATTCGCCGGTGCGGCAGCGGCCTGGGTCGGGTCGGGACCGCCGGGACTGCCGCCGATGTACGCACTGGCCGACCAGGAGCTTGCCTCCTCCGGGTCGCCGCCGAGTCTGGCGAGGACCAGCGAGTGCCCCGCGCCGCCCGGCGAGACCGGCCAGAGGCTCGCATCGCCGTAGCGGAACGAGAGCACGATCCCGCCATTGGCATTGGAAAGCTCGATCCGCTCGCCGTCGTTGTTGAGCCGGCCGGTGTAGGGGCCGACCACATTGGCAATCTTGTACGCCGCCTTGAGGGCGTTCGGGTCGCGGGCCACGACCAGGTACTGCTTGGGACCCAGCATCGTGTTGGGCTCGAAGACATAGTCGACGCCGTTTGTGAACGCCCATTTGCTGAGGTCTTCCGACATGGCGCGGTTGTTGTACAGCTCGACGAATTCGAGGGCGTCATCCTCGGCGGAGGCGGACTGCCCGGCGGGGTGATACATCACCTCCGTGACCATGATTCCAAGTCCCGGCCGGGCCAACCACAATATGACCATGCAGACCACGGCCGACACACCATGCGGGCCGCGGCATTGCCTTGTCATCGACATGTCTTACCCTTTCTCCGGCAAATCATCCAAACCCTTATTTTACCACATTTTGCCCCGAGCTGGCGGGAAATTCTTCTATCCGGCGACTTGTCACAAGTACACTCTTTCTGCCAACACTTGAGTACCCGTGCGCGTTATTATTAGTGTACGGGCGCACGATTGAACGGGAACGCATGTGTACGGTGCAGGACCGCAACAGAGACTCTGCTGGAGACACCGGGCCGATGGGCGAGCAGGTGCAGGAATCGCCACTGCTGAGGGTGTTTTTGCGTGAGCGGGAGTGTCTGAAGCGTATTGCGGCGGGCATGGGGATGGGCGGCGCCGATGTTGACGATGTCCTGCAGGACGTGTCCATCCAGGTGCTGAGATACGCGGACCAGTTCGAGCAAGAAGGCATGATGATGCGATGGCTGGTCAAAACGACGGTCAACCACTGCCTGACCGAACACCGGCGGCGGTTTCGACGCAAGGCGTCGCGAATCCTCAGACGACGGCCAGACATCGGCCGGGTCCTTGATGACGGCGGTGGAACGGTCGAGCAGGTGGGTCTGAGTGAGGAACTGGAACTCGTCCAGCGGACGCTGACCGAGCTCGCCCCGTCGCTGCTGCTGATCGTCGTCCTGCGGTACTTCTGCGACCTTGACTCGAAGGCCATTGGCGAGATCGTGGAGATGAATGCTTCGACCGTGCGGGCCCGCCTGCGCGAGGCTCGCATGATGCTGGCCGAGAAACTCATCCAACGAGGGATTGAGCCATGACCAAGACACCATGTCAGGAATTCGCGGACCGGATCGTCGATTACGTCGATGGCGAGTTGCCCGAAGACGAGGCACAGGCGGTAGCCCGGCATCTGGCCGAGTGTGAGCTCTGCCGGCAGACAGCCGAGACCTTGCGGCGATCCCTCGGTTTGGCCAAGGTTCTATGGAACGACAATCTGGCGGATACGACGGCCATTCGTAGTGACGCCGTAAGGCGTTTGCCTCAATGCCCTTACGGGCACACTACAAACTTGCGTCCGCGCAGGTCGTTCTACACCCTTGCCGCGGCTGCCAGCATCTTGCTCGCCACGGGCGGTTCGTTCCTCCTGTTTTTTCACCAGGTTTCGCGACAGCCACCTGTTACCTTTGAGGAAGTTCAGCGACAAGTAGCTCGGGCGGGCATGGCGGCCGAATTGCTCGCCGCCACCCGGATCGTCGCGCAGTGCAAGGGCACGGAGTCCATCGTCCAGCAGCAGTATCGTTATATTCTCACCGAGTACGCCGACACCCCGGCGGCCGCAAGTATTAAAGCCAACCAGAACCTGAAGTTGGGAGGTATGCCAAATGACTAGTCCTCGAACAAACCGATTTGTGATCGTCCTGGTCCTCGCGCTGATCTGCTCCGCTGCCTGGGCCGGCGAGCCGAACGAGACACCGATTCATCTCACCTTTGAGAGGGCCCCCACGTCGCTGGGCCCTTACTCCGTCGGCGGCATGGACACGGCGTGGCGACCATTTGCCATCCGCAAACCCGGCTATGCCGTCGCCATCCCCCTGATCGGGCCGATGGACTTTCTGCCCGTTCCCGGACGCACATTGAAGGGCGCCTTTTGGGGCCGCGATCGGGACGCGGGGTATGCCGATAGACGCGCGGGCTTGTCCGAACCGCAGAAGGCCTTTCTCTGGGCCACGCACGATTTGTACCAGGACCTGCGTTCCCTTCTGGTGCTCAACCGCCCCGATCCGAACGGTTCCCAGCGTCTTATGCTCTATGCGGTGACGGAGCAAGACGCGCAGAAGATGGCCCAAGCCTATTACGCATATGCCATGGCTTGTTTCCGACAAGAGATGCAGGAGACAGAGACGGCGCTGCGCGAGGCCCCGGAGAAGATCGCCGAGGCGCAGAAGCGGGTAGCCGAGATGGAGGAACGAATTACGGCGGCCCAGAAGGCCCTGGAAGAGGTCCAGAGAACCGTGCCCTATCGCACCGAGGACGAAGCGCATCAAGCAATCGGGGAACTGAACCGCATGCGCAATGCCGCCCAGGTCGAAATGGCGGGAATCAAGGCAAGAATCGCAGCCATTCAAGAGTATCAGCGTGGCACGGCGAACCATTCCAGACCCGAAGAGACCCTTCCCCGATTGGCCATGATGTATGTTGAAGAGTCGATCGTTCTGCAAGGAGCGCGAGCCCGAGAAGAGATGGCTACACGACTTCGGGAGCAGGCCAGCCGGTTTCTCGATCTTACCTCCACTCTGGCGCGTGCCGTAGCGGAGAAACCGACGCTCACGGCGGACTTGGATAGACGACAAAACCAGTTGGAGGTCGACCGGAGAGTGCTAACCTCGGCCCGAGAGAAGGAGCCGAGAATTCCAGACAAAATCCTCATCTACCGAGTCGTGTGGAAAGACTGATCGACAGGGAATTAGCCGGGCAACGGAGACATCTCTACGGCGGACTGGGCCCGAGGTTGCGGCGGGCCCAGGCCGCCACACTCGAAGTGCCCGCGACCATCCCTCCGGCCGCGAGGCCCGGGCCCATTGATCGTCAGGGACCCCAAGCCCATGCCACTTCTGCCTGCATCAGCCATTGACGCGGGCCGTCGTGACGGCGACAATGCCATCCAGTGTGCGCCGACGTCGACAGCGCACCGCACGATTATCGAAAGGAGATGCAGCTATGAGACATGTCGCTGGCCTGGCACTGATTCTGGGTTTGACCACGAGTCTGTGGGCGGGACCGTTCATGGGCGAGTACGAAGGGATGTTCCATGCCGATTCGAAAGTCACCCTCAAGGCGGTGGGCAAGATCGTGGACGAGGGGGACCGGCACCGCGTGGTCCTCTGTACGACGCCGGAGACGCCCATTGACCAGGGGGCTTTTGTCGAGATCTCCGGCCAAGTGGAGGGATCGGAGATGGCCCTTTCCGGCCGGTCCGGCGGCTACGGATGGAAAGGCGAGATCAAGGACGGCACTCTCAGCGCCAAGACCGAGTACGGCCAGTACTTCGAGATGAAGAAGATCGAGAGCAAGTCGCCGAATGCGGGCCTCAAGCCGCCGCAGGGCGCGATCGTGCTGCTGGCGTACGAGCCGGGTAAGGCGCCCGATCTGGGCAACTGGACCAATGCCGCCTGGGTGGCGCTGCCGGACGGCAGTATGCAAATTACGCCGAAGAAAGGGGCGAACAAGACGAAGCAGGAATTCGGCGACATCAAGCAACTGCACATCGAGTTTTGGCTGCCCCTGGAGCCGAAAGAACGCGGGCAGGGCCGGGCCAACAGCGGCGTGTACTTGGCCGACAACTACGAGGTCCAGGTGCTCGATTCCTTCGGCCTGATGGAGACCTCCGGCGATTGCGGCTCTTTCTACAACATTGCCCGGCCCCGGGTCAACGCCAGCTTGCCGCCGGAGATCTGGCAGACGTACGACATTACGTTCCGGGCTGCGCGGATGGATGCCAGCGGCAAGGTGACGGAACTGCCTCGGGTCACGGTGATCCACAACGGCGTGAAGATTCACGACAACCTGGAAATCCCGATGAACCGGCATAGAGCCAAGGGCCCGCTCCAGCTCCAGGATCACGGGCACAAGATCCAGTTCCGCAACGTCTGGGTGGTCGAGTGAAGTTTGATTTCTGATGTTTGATTTTTGATTTTGCGAATTAGGACTTAGGTCTTTCCTCGGGTCCTCTGCACCCGCCGGGGATTGGCCTGCCCTCTTACTTCCCACTTCAAACATCACACTTCAGACTTCAATATCCTTCCATCATGATGATGGCCTTGTAGGCGGCTTGGCGGACGTCCCGGTCGGAGTCGTCCTTGTTGGCCTGCTTCAGGACCGGCAGCGTTTTCTTGTCCTGCAGGCGACTGAACAGCTCGGCGACCGCCTTGCGGACTTTCGGGTCCCGATCCGAGAGTAGGGCTTGCTCCAGAGCGGTCCGGACCTTGGCATCACCCTCAAACTGCTCCAATTCCTTGGCAGCCTGGATGCGGCTGTTGGGGTCTCCGATTCTCAGCTTCTTGAGCTGCTCGCTCTTTTTCTGCTGGAGCTTCTCCGCCACCAGGTCCGGCGTCTGCTCTTTCGGAGGCGCCGGCTTGTGCTCTCTTACAATGACTCGCTCTCTCACCACGGGGGGTTCAACGATCACCGGACCGGGATAGTACCAGGGGTCGTACCAATAGTAATCCGGCCACCCGTACCAGCCACCATAGTACCCATACATGGGGTGATGGTAATGCGGGCCGATCATTGTCCCGAAGCCGATGCCGACCTGAACGCCCGCGGAAGCCACGCCCGGCGCCAACAGAGCTATGCACGCCAGCGCCGGCACAACAAGTCGAAACCGTGTACTGCTCATACGCACTCCGGTCAGCAAGTACATCTCAAGAGTCCTCGATACTTTTGTCATAGCAAATATCGGCTTCCCGCCGAAGCAGGCTGCAGTTTTGTGTCTATTATATCAGCGCCGCAAAGGATATCCATCACCAGCACGGCCCGTCTGGAATCCGATTCGACCCTTAAGAGAATATACGTGAGTTGGGGGACTTCCGTTCTACCGGCGGGCCTTCACGTCGTAGCACCAGAGGCTGTCGTGGTAGCGGAGGTAGAGGCGGCCGTTGTGCAGGACCGGGTGGGCCCAGGCGTCGCGAGCGCGGACGGCCGCCAGGCGGAATTGGCTGACGATCTCCAGGCTGTTCGGCCCCGGTTTCAACAGGGCGGCTGTGCCCTCTTCGTCGAGCACGTAGAGCCTCCGGTCCGCGTAGATTGCGGCGCCGGTGGTCAGGTCCTTGAGTTCGCATTTCGTCTGACCCGTTTGCCAGTCGATGGCGAGCCACCACTTGACCTCGCGATAGCCCGAGGCAAAGAGTGTGCCGTCGAGGAGGATACCGCAGCCGGTTACGGTGTCGATGGGCGAAGTCCATACGTGCTCGGCGAAGCCCTGCGCTTCCGGTCGCAGGCGGTAGAGCCGGCCGTGCTCTGCGTAGGGCGTCACGAAGAACAGGCTGCCTGAACCATAAGTGGGCGTGGCGACGTTCACGCCGTGTGGGTTGGTCAGCGGGACAGTCCAGAGCAGCTTGCCGGTGTCGGCATCGACACCGAAGCCGTGAGCCGATGAGCAGTTGGCGATCAGCCGGCGCCCCGCGTATCGGAACAGGATCGGCGAAGAGTGCGACGTGCGGTCGGCTGCGAGCGGCTCAGTCGTCCAGACCGTCTCGCCAGTGCGCTTGTCGAGGGCCGCCATCAGGGCCTTGGTCCCGCCCGGTGTGACGATCACCCTCGGACCATCGACCAGCAGACATTCACTGATGGCCCAGGTGATGTTCTTGCCGCCGAATCTCTCAAGGATGTCCACGGCCCAGAGTTCTTTGCCTGTCCTGGCATCGAGGCAAGCCAGCCGCCCGTGTGCGTTCAGGTGGTACAACCGGCCCTCCGACCAAGCACAGCAGGCCCGCGCTCCCGGGTAGGGGGTTTTCCATGCTCGCCCGTTCTTCGTCCGCCACTGAATCATTCCGCTATGGTCGAGGGCGAATATGACGAGGTCATCGCCCACGTCACCCGTGACGTACAGCCGTTCACCAACGATGACCGGCGAGGACCACCCCGTACCCAGGCCGTCGATCTTCCACAGCAGAGCCGGACCGCCGGCGGGCCAGCTTGGCAGCAGGCCTTTTTCATCTGATATGCCATCGCGGCGGGGGCCGCGCCACTGCGGCCAGTCCGGCTCCGGCGAGGCGATCAAACCGTCGGAACCGCTCTGGGTGCCGGCGCCGATAGAGGCCAACAGCAGGCAGAGAACCGTAGGGAGCCCTGCACGTCCTGAGAATCGCGTCATGTCAACCTCCGTCCACGACCTGGATTTTGCACTTGGGAATGGCGGCGAGGAACTTGCGGCCGTAGGGCTTGCTGACGATCCGGTTGTCGAGGACGACCACGATGCCGGTATCCGTCTTGTTGCGGATCAGGCGGCCGAAGCCCTGCTTGAACTTGATGACGGCGGAGGGAAGCTGGTAGTCGTTGAACGGGTTGCCGCCTGCGGAACGGATTTGTTCGAGCCGGCCGGCCAGCAGCGGCTGGTCCGGGACGGCAAACGGCAGGCGGACGATGATCACGTTCGAAAGCGCCTCGCCGGGCACGTCCACGCCTTGCCAGAAGCTGTCGGTGCCAAAGAGGACGCTGTTGTCCTTGTTTTTGAAGTGCGCAATCATCGCGCTGCGGTCAAGTTCGGCGCCTTGCTGGAGCAGGCCGAAGTGATTCTCCGCCAGCCAGATCTTGAGCCGTGCGCCCATCTCTTCGAGCATCTGGTAGCTCGTGAACAGGACGAAGGCCCTGCCGGCGGTTTTGAGCAGGTACTTCTTGAGCACCTCGGCGGCGTCGGCGATGAAGCCGGGATCGTTCGGGTTCGGCAGGCTGCTTTCGAGGTAAACCGTGACCTGCTTCTCGTAGTCGAAGGGCGAGTCGAGGTGCAGGGCGTCGAAGTCGGTTAGCCCGATGCGATTGGCGAAGAACTCGAAGCCGTTGTTTTCGCCCGTGCTCAACGTGGCGCTCGTGAGAATCACGGAGCTGTACTTCCCGAACAGGCATCGTTGGACATCCGGCCCGACGTTCAGCGGGGCCGCTCGCAGGCGGATCGTCCGGCCCGCACCATTCTCCGTCTCGACCCAGTAGATGCGGTCCGTCTGCTCCTGGCTCAAAAAATCAGCCAAGTCCCGAACCAGTGCGTCGCAGTGGTCCGCCGAGCGGGCGAGCTCGAACTCCTGATCCGGGTCCTTCGCCTCCTTGCTCAGTTTGCCCAGCGCCTTTCGCAGTTCCTTCAGGGCCGGCGAAGCCGTGTCATTGATGAAGCGAGGTCCGCATCGCCCGTTCGTTCTGTCCTGCTCGGCGTCGTACCAGGCTTGGACCTTCCCGAAAAAGGCATTCGTGGCGTCCGCGGCCCCGCGGACAAGATCGATGGCATTGTCGGTGTCGCCATGGGCCAGAAGGCCCCTGTGCGTTCGCGGGTTGTAGAGACCGTCCAAGAGGAATCTCGCCCGATGGTTGCTGATGTCCACGCCGAAGTGCTCCTCGGCCACCCGCTCGATGTTGTGGGCCTCGTCGATCACGATGGTCTGGTACTCTGGCAGCAGGCCGATGCCTTGCTCCTTGAGCGTCAGATCGCTGAACAGCAGGGCGTGGTTCGCCACGATCAGGTTGGCTTGGTCCCAGCTTTTTCTGGCCCGCCGATAGAAACAATCGCGATAGCGGGAGCACTTTCGCCCGGGGCAGTTGCCGTGCTCGCTCTTGATCTTGTCCCACACTCCGCGGCTGGGCAAGAACGACAGGTCGCTGAGGGAGCCGTCGGTGGTCTTCTCCACCCACGGGCGGATTTCATCCAGCTCATACGAGGAAGGCCCGAAGAGGGACTGCTGCCGCCGGAAGGCGAAATCGAGCCTGCGCAGGCAGAGATAGTTGCCCCGGCCTTTCGCCAGGACGGTCTTGAAGGATTGCGGAAGACACCGGGCGAGAAACGGGATGTCCTTGTGGGCGAGCTGCTCCTGGAGCGTGATCGTGAACGTGCTGATCACGGCCTTGTGCCCGGTCTCGCAAATCCTCTGAATCACCGGGACGAGATAGGCGAAGCTTTTGCCGACGCCGGTGCCCGCCTCGACGGCCAAGTGCCGGCCCTGGACAAAGGCGCGTTGAATCGCACAGGCCATCCGGACCTGCTGCGGGCGTGCCTCGAAGCCCGCCATCGCTGCGGCGATTGGGCCGTGCTCGCCCCATAGTTGCTGAGCGTCTGTAATGTACTGATCCTGCATCACTATCGGAAACCCCTGACTCCGCGACCGGTGAATACTATCGGAATGCTATGAGTCCCGCAAGGCCATGAGCAGGTGGGTAGTTTGGAGGAGCCGATGCCGGGCGGCGAGGCTCGCAGGGCGATGGGGGCCGGACTGGTCAGCGGCTGCGGGAAGAGCGCGGGCTTTGTCCAATCGTCCTGCCCGTTGGACTTGAGAGACCGCTGCCGGGATTTGGGCCGTAGGAACCCGCGCCCGGGCTTACCGCGTAGCCGCCGAAGGGCGCTGCCTGACCGCCGTATCCCAAGCCGTATCCCATACCGAAGCCCATTGTTGCGGGAGCGTATCGGGCGGGCGGGGCAACCAGATCGCTGATGTCGTAGATGCGCGTGACCAGTTTCGGAGCCGGAAGGGCGTCCGTTGTCGAGATTGTGATTACTCCCTTATTCACGACGTAGCCGAGCTTGGCCGACGCACCGGCCGATAATGAGAGCATGAGCAGGTCGAGGCATTGGCCTACACCGAGCCCTGCAACGCCATCGATGCCGATCGCCGTGTCTCTGTAGATCCCGGCGCCGTCGCCGATTTGCTTCCAGAGCACGATGATGTTCAACGGTGGCTTGGCGGAATTCCGCAGAATCTCAATCGCCTCGCCGAAGGGCATTTGAGGTGTGAACGAAACCGGACCGCGAGCGGCGGGGGGCGCCGGCTTGCTCGGGGGCAGGGGGGCGGTCTGCGTCGTTACCTTGTCTTTCTTGGCAGGTGTGTTGGAACCTGATGGGACGCTGGAATTGCCGCCATGCACTGCTGACGATAGCAGGGCGGTCACGACCAATGCCATCCCTGTGTTCTTGACCGCTGCCCCTGGAATTCTGCCGCTCATTCTCTGCCTCCCTGTCCTTTGACGGGCAAAAGCCGTTTCCGTTATCCGCGACGCTCGATATCAAGCTCGATCAGGTACTCGTTCTCCACTTGGGAATGCGCTGCACGGCACGTTGTGCGGCGGGACGGTTACTTCTCCAGCGGTTTGAAGGGCAACGTCTCCTCGGATTTCTGCAGGGCGCCGGCACTGGCGGTGACGGCGTGCGGAGACCGCTTGATGTCATCGAGGGTCCTCGTCGCCGCGGTCAGCACCTTCTCGTTCTGCTCCTGTGCGATGATCCGCTCCAGCAGTGCCACCGTTTTCTCGTCCGGGTAATTCTTGAGAGCGTAGATGGCGGCGGTCCGGCCGTGTTCGGCGGAGACCTCCTTATTGCCCGCGGCGGCGTAAAGCAACGACGACTGTGCCTGTGGACTGTTGATTTGCGTGATGGTGTTGAAAATTTGGGCGCCTTCGCCGGGCGGGCTGGCCTCCAGCCGTCGGAGCAGATAGCTGACGGACTGGGCGTCACCGACCTTGCCCAGGGCTTCGATGGCCGCTTGCTGGAGGCTATCCTGCGGTGCGGAGGAGACATGCCCCGCCAGCGACAGGAGGGACTCCGTCGCCTTGGGCGACTGGATATTCCGGACCAGTTGAGCGAGACGCTCGATCTCCATGTTCGTGGTTGCCGTATCGTAGCGCGCGATCACCTCGTCCAGGATCGGGGCATCGGCCATCATGGACAGCGACGCGGTGGCGGCCCGCACGACCCCTGTATCGCCCGCCTGCACCATGGCATCGAGCAGCAGCGGCCAGCTATCATGATTGCGGATGCTCGAGACCCGCTTGCCCAATTCCTCCTTGTATGTCCCTTCCTTCGTTTGCGAGAGCCTGTCCAGCAGGGCGCTGGTCGCTGTCGGTGTGCCGATTCGGGCCAGAGCCGTGGCGGCCCAGAGAGCCGTGTCGCCTTCTTCATGCGTGATCAAGTCATTCAGGGGGACCACGGCCGCATCCCCCATCGCCGCGAGCTCGGCGATGCATTGCTTGATCCTGGCCTCGTTCTTCTCCGCGATGGCCGTGCGGAGGATCGCTACGATCTTGTTGGCTCCCTGCAATTGGCTGGGGTCGATGGGGCGCTGCATCTTGCCTGTCGCAAAGGAGGACTGGCCTGGCTTGGCACCGGCTCTGTCGTTTCGCGGTCTGGCCGGCGGATTTCCGTTGGCGCCGGCCGCCGCGGTGGACTCCTGGGAGCGTGATGCCAGTCCTGACCCGAGCTTCGCGCGGTTGCCCGGGACGGCATGGGTCACAGGATCTGCCTGCCCGGGGCGGCTGGGTGTGACCGCCTGTTCCTGCGGCGCCTGCGGCCGTGCAGAGGGCAGCGGCGATTCCTTCTGGATCGACCGATTCACAACGTACAAAATCGACAACGTCGCCAGAAACAGCACGGGATAGATCAGCAGCGGCCATTCGAACGGCCGGCAGCTTTCGGGATGATCGGCGACGGTCGTTTTGGGCTGCTTCTTATCGCTTTTCGAGTGCATCTTTCTCATACAATCTCAAAGACTGTCTCCCGGTTGGCCCGGCTTGAGCCAGGCC